>Ga0233435_1000035_pt1 | contig 202719 bp, 215 predicted proteins | sample SI_122_August201_3_FD_182735 | JGI IMG/M metagenome (GOLD analysis project Ga0233435, IMG submission 182735) | Seawater microbial communities from Saanich Inlet, British Columbia, Canada - SI_122_August2016_135_MG | ecosystem: Environmental > Aquatic > Marine > Inlet | place: Canada: British...
AATGGCATATCTTGGAAAGACTTGTACCGTTAATAGAAAATAATTATAATCTTGTTGAACTAGGCCCTAGAAGTACTGGGAAATCCCATGTTTACAAAGAAATATCTGCTAACTCTATTTTAATGTCTGGTGGTCAAACTACTGTTGCAAATTTATTTTATAATATGTCCACAAGAAAAATAGGCCTTGTTGGTTATTGGGATGTAGTTGCATTTGATGAAGTTGCAGGAATGAGTTTTAAAGATAAAGATGGAATTCAAATCATGAAAGATTATATGGCCTCAGGATCATTTGCAAGAGGAAAAGAAGAAAAAAATGCCAATGCTTCAATAGTGTTTATTGGTAACATTAATCAAAGTGTTTCATCATTGTTAAAAACTGCACATTTATTTCAACCATTTCCAGAATCAATGAATAATGATAGTGCTTTCTTTGATAGAATTCATTATTATTTACCTGGTTGGGAAATTCCAAAATTTAAACCTGAACATTTCACAGATAGATATGGATTTATTGTTGATTATTTTGCAGAATTCTTAAGAGAAATGAGAAAAAGAAACTTTAGTGATCAAATAAGTAAATATTTCAAACTAGGTAATAACCTAAATCAAAGAGATGTAATTGCAGTTACAAAAACATTCTCTGGATTAATGAAATTATTGTATCCTGATCAAAAAGCAACTAAAGAAGAAATACAACAAGTTCTTGAATATTCACTTGAAGGAAGAAGAAGAGTAAAAGAACAATTAAAGAGAATGGGTGGGATGGAATTCTTTGATGTTAATTTTTCATATATAGATAATGAAACTTTAGCAGAACATTTTGTTAGTTTACCTGAATCAGGAGGCAATAAATTAATCCCTGAAGGAGTTATGAATCCTGGACATATTTTTACAGTAGGATATGCAAATGGTACAAAAATAGGTGTCTATAAACTAGAATTACAAGTAGTTAATGGTACTGGAAAATTTGAAAAATCAGGTTTAAGTTCAAATCCAAAGGCAAAAGAAGCGGCAAATACTGCAATAAATTACTTTAAAGCAAATGCTAAAAATATAAGTCAAATGATTAATTATAAAGAAAAAGATTATTTCTTCCATATACAAGATCAATATGGTGTTGGTATGACTTCAGACATTGCTCTTGCATATTTCATCAGTCTATGCTCAGGATCATTAAATAGGCCAGTAGATGAACAATTAGTGGTATTAGGTACTATGACTATAGGTGGATCTATTAACTCAATAGAGAACCTAGCAGATCAATTACAAATCTGTCTTGAAGCAGGAGCAAAGAAGATATTATTACCTATGTCTTCTGCAGGAAAAATGTCATCAGTACCACCAGAACTATTTAGCAAATTTCAAATTGCATTTTATTCAGACCCAATAGATGCAGTTTACAAAGCATTAGGGTTTAATCATTAGGAGAGAAAAATGAAACTATTAACTAAATCCAAATACCTTGCTGGTTTGCAATGTCCAAAACTATTATGGTTTCTCGTTAATGATAAAAGTAAAATTCCAGAATTTTCTAAAGATGCACAACATAGAATGGATGTTGGTACAGAAATAGGGATTCTTGCTACTAAATTATTCCCAGAAGGAATAACTATTCTAAGTGATGATTTTAAAAAGAATTTAAATTTGACTAAAGAAAATCTATCAAAAAAAGTTCCACTTTTTGAAGCTGGTTTTTTAGTTAATAATTGTTTTTCAAGAATTGATATATTAAAACCAAATAAAGACGGTTCTTATGATATCATTGAAGTAAAGTCTGGAACTAAAGTCAAAGATGAAAATGTTGAGGATGTATCTTTTCAAAAGCATTGTTGTGAGATGGCTGGATTAAAGATTAACAAATGCAGTTTATGTTTTATCAATAATCAATATGTCAGAAAAGGTTCAATTGACTTAAAAGAATTATTTACTATTCAAGATATTACCAAGGAAGTTACTAAAGCACAAGAAGGAATACAAGATAGGATTGATGAGTTCCATAGAATTCTTGAGTCTCCAATACCTAGTGTTTCAATTGGTAAGAAATGTAGTTCTCCTTATGGATGTAATCTTATGGATGAATGTTGGGGATTTTTACCAGAGAACCATATTTTCACATTATATAGGGGTGGAAAAACAAGTGAAGATCTGTTTGGTAAAGAGATCCATAGCATAAGTAACATACCAGACGATATAAAATTAACAAACAATCAAGCGATTCAAAGAAAGTGTGAAAAAACAAAAGAGATTCATATACAACCAGTTGAAATAAAACAATTTTTGGATACTTTAATCTATCCTCTTTATCATTTAGATTTTGAAACATTCTCTCCAGTAGTGCCAAAATATGATAACACTAAACCTTATCAGAGAATACCATTTCAATTCTCATTACATATTGAACAAAAAGATGGTTCAACAGAACATATCTCTTTTTTAGCAGAAGGTAAACAAGATCCAAGACCAGCTTTTTTATCTAAATTAAAAGAAGTAATTAGTAAAGAAGGAAGTATTGTAGTTTATAATCAAGCTTTTGAAAAAGGTGTACTTAACGAATTAGCAAGAGATTTCCCAGAATATCAAAATTTGGTAAATGAGATGTTACCAAGAATCATTGATTTGCTAATACCATTTAGAAATTTTCATTATTATAATCCTAAACAGCAAGGTAGTGCTTCAATTAAAAAAGTTCTTCCAGCAGTTACTGGAAAAGATTATAGTGAGATGGAAATTTCAAATGGAGCAGATGCTAGTTTAAGTTATGAAGAAACAATATTTACTGATATGCCTGAAGAAAAAGTTAAAGAAATAAGAGAAGCTTTAGAGAAATATTGTAAGTTGGATACTTGGGCAGAAGTTATAATCATAAGGGAATTAATGAAATTAATTAAATTGTAAAAACAAAGAGGCTTGTTATGAACAAATTTAGTCAATCAAGAGCGAAGTATAAACCAAAGATAATTAATTATTTGCTAATAGCTGAAGCACCTCCAATGGAATCCTCTGGTAGATTCTTTTATTATGAAAATATGAGTAAAGGAGATAGTTTGTTCTTGGAGATTATGAAAGTATTGTATTTTGGAGATAATCCCAACTTGAGTTACATAAGACAAAATAAAAATAAAATACTAAAACAGTTTCAAAAAGATGGATTTTATCTTGAAGATAGTGTTGAATTCCCTATTGAAGGGACATCAAGGCAAAAAATCAAACAAATAAAAGAGCAACTTCCACATTTAAAAAATAAAATAAATAAATTAGCAAAAGAGAATACAAAAATTATTTTGATTTCTGCAACTGTGTTCAAAGCTTGTTATGAAGAATTAATAAAAGAAGGTTTGAAAATTATTAATAGGGAATCAATTGCCTTCCCCGGTAGTGGAGGTCAAAAGAGATTTAAAAAAACATTTTCTGCTCTATTAAAAGAACACGGATTCAATATTAAGTTAACACATTAATTCGCAATTTTTTTAGTATGACAATGCCTTCTTTTGTAATATTTATTTCTGTGTAAGGCTTGTTATTCCTTGTATGACTTTTCATTTCTTTTACATCAATACAATTAAACACTTCTAACTCCTTACAATGAGACCTGATTGTTTGCCAATTACTATTTACTTTCTTTTCTAACTGGGCATAACTCATAGATTTATTCTCCATTAAAGCAGAAAGTATTTGCTTCTTCATTTGCAGTGGATTCCTATTACTCATACTACATAAATGTGGTAAGATTTATATATCAATAAACCCCACATATCTGTGGTAAGCAAAATAAGGGGGTGCTTGTAATGGATGATTTGAAAAAATACAAAGAAATTTTAAAAAAGTTAATTTCATCTTGTAATGATGTTAAGAAAGAAATTGAATCTGGTTATTCAGCTCCAACTGTAACTACAAGTGGAATTTTGAAAAACTTTCTGGATTTGATTTGTAGTGAAATGGGTAACGACAATGCTAAACAATTCTTAATTGAAGAAATTAAGACCTTAAAGACTGATGAACAAAATGAAAAATGACAATATACCTTGTATGGTGTGTGGAGAAATAATAGGTCCAAAAATCCTAAAATGTAAAAGTTGTGGGTTAGCACATAAAGAAGAAATAGAAAGGGGAATTGAAGTTATAGGTATTGATTATGATGACCCAGATACAAAGAAAATAGTGAAGAATTTACAACAGGTTTAGTTATACAAAACAATTATTTCATATTCTTTTTTATCATGATTAACTGCTTGCCAAAGAATATTACATTCAGGATCCAATTTCTCAATACACATTTCCGCAATTTTATTGATTTCATCCAGAGAAGCATTTTCTGGGACTCTCATAGCAATTAGGTAGTTTGATATGCCATCATCTGCTTTTATCTGATCATTTAGTTCAGAGAGCTGTTTGGACGAGAAATATGAGACCTCACAAGTCTTATCTAAGACTGATTTGTAAACATCAATAAAATCAAGTCCACAAAGTCCTATTCCAAACATTATTTTTTTCCACTTTATAAAATTAGGATTTTTTGACAATTCTGCATTATTCAGGACATGCAAATTAGGTAAATAATATCTATTAACCACATCTCCTCGTTGAATGATTGTTTGAGCAATTGCATTAAATTGGTTCTCGTATGATTCGGTTTTTTTTGGAATGGGTAACTGAAATGGTTCTTCATTCTTCGCACCAAACCAACAACCTTCAATTGTTGAAATAAATTTATCATCTTGCTTGGCAATAGTTAACAAAATTAAACCATCTGTAAATGTTATGCTGTCATCATCCCAAGCTTCAACATCAAGCTCGCGAGGGATTTCAGATTCATTATCCTTCTGTATATCATTAAGAATCTTAAACACTATTTCTTTATTTTCTGGATTTTCTTCTAATAGAATCTGAGCAGTATGAACTACTTCTTCTTTCAAATCTTGATATTCCATCATTGGGTCTTTCCATTTAGTCATTTTTCATAATCTCAATACTTGTAAAAAACTGTTCCCTTTTCTATGTTTGACATTCATTTGCCGAAAATAAAAGAGTGAACTCACCATAAATTTATGGTAAGTCCCACTACTAAAAAAAGTTATCGGTTTTGTCAAATATCCTTCTGAATAGGACTCTTTGGAATCCCATTAAGATTGATAATTTGCCAACCTCTACGTTTCCAATGAATGACCAATCTGGGTTTAACTGGTGGATTTAGTCGAGCTGTATCAATCAGTTTTTGCAGTTGCTCTTTCATCTTAGTATCTACGATAAGTTTCTCTTGTGAAGTACTTTTAACTTCATCCAGATAGACTTGACCATCTTCAACTGAGATGACATCACAAACACCAAATCTTCCGCATCCACTCCCAGCAATCCGTTGTGCAAACCCAGAGCAATTTACAATGTTAACATACTTTCTTTCCGAATCTTTAATGTGCTTTTGTGAAATCATTGTTGCACCTCTAAAGAATGTTGAGCTTCTTGAATAAGTTTAGTGTCTTCACTAATTTCCTTACTCATTAGCTCAATCAGTTGCTCTTTAATTGCTGGATTCTTCAATAACTCCATAAGTGCTGGTTCATACCGTTCAAAACCACTAACTTTTTTCTTGTAAGTACTTACTTTATCAGTAAGTCTTTTGTTTTCAAGCAATAGCTGGTCTGTTGTTAATCTGTCACCCATTGATTCCGATTGAAGTATTGCTCTCTCTGATGCAAATATCTCGTTCATAACTTCATTTGACTTAACCCCAGCTCGTCTGTAGTAAATGTCTGGTACTCGACTTGACAAACTCCAACCAAATCTGTAGCAAAAGTTTTGGTACGTCTTAATTCTAGTTGCGTAGTACGTTGCACTTGAACCTCTTATCCGATGTGGAGTTAAACTTTTACCTAAGATGGCTTTACCTTTCACATACAGTTTGGTTCTTACAGCGTTATAACCATAAGTAAACAAATACGCTTCTGGATTGTTTGGGTCTGTATGATGTTTCTTGAGATACGTTGCCAAATAAAAAGTTGATAAGTAAAGTCCAACGGTTCTCCCAGCTCTTTTTGAAATTTCATCTCGAAACCTTACTGATAAATACCTTGCTTGACCGTTTGGTTTGATTACATCCTTTATCTTGAGGTTAAGAAGTTCGTTAATCCTTGCTCCAGAATCAAAAAGTAGCCAGACAAGTGTTTTCATTTGAAAAGGTCTGAACGAATCTCTGATAAGTTCAATTTCATCATACGAATAAATGGTCATATCTGGGCGTGGTTCGTAAGTGTCCATCCAATCTACTTCTTTTGGATAATAATTGTTATCACCTTTCAACCATTTCCAATACTTCCGTATGACTTTCTTGATAGTAGCTTTTGTTGTTTCTGCATATTCTTTGCCAGAGGATGGTGATACAAGGATTCCATCATCAAGTTTTTCAACAAAGTTGTGCATATCTTGTTTAGTTATCAGCAAAAACTCTTTACCTTGCATCCAATCATCAAAGTTTTTTAGGATACCCATAATCCTTAATGCTCGGCTTTTGGTAATCCTTCTTCTTTCTTGCTTTTTAGAGCCATCTCCCAATCTCATTTGCTGGAGATAATCTAAGATGTAACTTTTGTTCTTACTTTTACTTTGCTTAGAATACTTCTCTTTGGCTTTGTCATACGTTTTCTCAAGGTCTTGAATCCATCTTCTGCCAGTCTTATCTACTCTTTCTTTGATAGAATCTACTACTACGGTTTTATCCATTTTTATTCCTCCATTTGGAGAAATCCAGAATCAGTTAAGTTCCTTCGCTTGTGTGTATTTCTTTCGATTTACACGCCCCTCGCTTCAAGGGGTTGACAAGGATTTCTTATGTTTTTTAGTATCGCAAAGTCGCCCATTCGATGAATAGGCGCTCTCGACGATAATAAAAAATAGCCCCGCGCGGATTGGTATGTTTTACTGAAAACAGAAAGTTATAAGTATAGTCTTCCTTTCTAAACCATTATGTCATCAAAGAAGGTCGACCCACATAAGCATGAACACTATTATCGTGTTTGGAAAGAGAAGTTACCTCAACAAAAAGACCTAGCTGCAGCAAATAAGAAGCATCTTCTAAATTACTTGGCTGATATGGAGGTTGGAAAAAATGTTTCATTAAGTTCAAAAAAAGGAGCAAGGAGTTTTGGAAGGCTGCGTAATCAAGGTTCAAAATTATATGCAATATTCAGGCTGCTCCAGATACGTGAAGACGTTAATGACGTTGCAAAAGTTACTGAAGACCAATTATTAAAATTCTTTAATGATATGAGCTCAGGCAAAGTAAAATCATTACGCACAAAGGCAGTTTATACTCAAGCTGGAAATTATGTAAAGTCCTTTAAGGCTTTCTGGCATTGGTATCAAATTGTTCAACATAAGGCTGGGAAACCTATTCCAGACATCACTAATTATCTTGATAGTAAAGTTGATAAACCAAAATTCAATTATTTTACTCTAAATCAACTAAAAATATTATGTGATAATTCTAAATTATATTACAAAACATTAATGATGTTCATGTTTGATAGCGGGATCAGATCGCCAACAGAACTAATGAATGTTCGTTTGAAAGATTTAGAATGGCTTGAAGACAAAAACAGGTATCAGTTAGACATTCGTGCGGAGACATCAAAAACGTTTGGAAGAAAAATAAAACTGATGCTGTGTTCACCTGTTCTAAAACAATACATTAAACAGGAGAACTTGAAACCAAATGATTATCTGTTTGCTGAGAAAACCCGCCATGCTATTAACTCTTATCTACGTGAGATTGGATTCAACCTCTTGGGTATCGGAAAACAAAGTAAGAAAAAATTAGCTGGTGGAAAAACTAGAAAATGGGTTTCAACTGGCCTTACAATGTATGATTTCAGGCATTCAAGTGCTTGTTATTGGATAAAAATATACAAAACACAAAGTGCAATACTCTATCGTTTTGGTTGGAAGAAGATGGAGATGTTGTTATATTATACTGAGTTCATGGGTATGACTGACACAATTCAGGATGAAGATTTGTATGTTGACATTTCAAAAACTGAATTAGAGAAGCAAATTGCAAAAGTTCAACGTAATGCAGAAATTCAAGAGCAAAAACACCAAGCTGAAATGGATGCCACAAAAAAACTACTAGCAGCTCAAGAGAAGAGAATGATTGCGATGTTCAAAAAAATGGTAAAATCAAAAAAAATTAATTCTTCTTAATGTACATCTTAATCAGAAGTTTAGTGTATTGTTTGGCATTCAAATTAAATTCGTTAAGTTCTTCCATCTATTGAAGAGAAATATTAATTATTTAAACATGTCACATATTTGGTAAATGCAGGTATATAGAGATAGTTATATGAATATTATAAGAAATATATAACTTGCATTTTTTGAAAAAAAAAACCTATTTAATAAATTACCAAACAGGGTTACATTCAACACAAGATTTTTGGGTTTCCAGATATGATGTCTCCACTGGTACACAATTATTTTTCGTGTTGCATTGTTTACAATTGTATGTTGTATAACTGATTATCTCAATCATACATGATCTAATATATTGATACTATAAATGCATTATTGTACTGGATAGGATAGTACTCTCATGATCAATACCCACTGGTCAACCACACCTAATGATTATATATAAGATCAAAACTTTTTGTTTGATGCCTCGTCCTAAATGTCCTCATTGTTGGTCGCGTGATTGGCAAACTACCAATAATTGTAAAGAATGGAAGATCCAATGTTTAGAATGTAATTTTTCTATTGGTTATGAAAAAGAAGAGCAATTGTATTGGAAAGTAAAACAACTGGGCAAAGTTTAATCATTTAAACTCAGAATAAGGCAACATATAATTAATAGAAATCCCATCAACAAGTCCAGCAACCATAATACCTAACACTTCTCCTTTATCGTTCAGAACTGGTCCACCACTTGTACCATAGTCTGCAGTTATGTCCAGTACATAATACACAACTCCTTCTTCAGTGGTTGTTTTGGAACTTACAATCCCTTGAGTGATACTTGGTTCTTCACGATGATCTACAGGGTCATAATCATCTGCCAACAAATCAATTTCATTGTTTATCGCAACAGAAGGAAATCCAACAATGAATACATCTTCACCAATATTAATCTCTTCAGAAAAAACAAGACCACCTTGAGGTCCATCAAGTTCAACCATGATGTAATCTCTTCCAGGAAAATCTTCTCCTCTTTTTACAAAAGAAACGTCATGTGGTTGAACATAATCGTCCAGTCCATGATATACAAGAATGTTTGAATCAGTTTCCTTAACTGCTAATGAATCAGATAAGTGATATGCATAATTATATGTGAGGTAGTCCTCCACTAATTCTTCGTCAAGCACCCAATAGTCCTCATAATATGAGAAAATTTCATTAATTTGATCATCAAAAGTTGATTCTTCAACAAAATCAATTAAGTCTTCCCAAGTAAGTACATATCCTAAGTTATAGAGATCAGTCAATTCAAACATGTACCACTCCATTTCAAGTTCATAATCATTTGTTCCACACCCAACGTTATGATTTGCAGAGTATAACACGCCATCAACAACGAATCCAGCTCCCTGAAAATAACCAAAATCATCAGTTGGATATAGACTATCAGTCTCAACTAAATCAACCTCGTATTCATCTCTTGGTAAATCAGATAGTTCAAGTTCATAGGTTGGTGTTTCCCAAACATAATCGCATCTTAACTCTACAAGATACATACTATCTTCAACTAATTCAAATACTTCTTGTGCACCTAATTCTTCTTGTTCAGGTTCAGGGATCAAGGCATCATCAAAATCACAAATGCTGTTGTTATCTTGGTCCAAACAACATGAGTCTCCCACAAGAATGTAGGGTTCATTGCAAGTAACTGGTTGGCATGATACTAGAAATAAAGAAATAAATAACAATCCAATAATTGACAACAGATTAATTTTGTTAGATGAATTCATATTTTTTACCAAATTAGTATAAATGATCAGACTATTTAAATGTTCATTAATTGACTAGCTGTGAACAGGAGTGAATCAACTAGATTTTATTGCAGAAAAATGAAGGAGTTTTTATGAACACCTTTAAATAAAACCAGCTCAGATTCAAATTATGGCACAAAACAATACAAAACGACAGCAATTAATGGATGAAATCTCAGAAGTTAAGAATAACAAAACTCACAAAGTCATATTTTATGCAGGAATATTAGGATTGTTCTTTTTTGTAGTGCCAGGTGTAATTTTAATATTAATCAGCACTCGCTCAAAAAGAGCAAAGAGAAACAAACTTGCACTACTAGAGAGAGAACTAAGTATGCTAGATTATATAGATTCAAAAGACAATTAATCTGTTTTTGTTAGGCACTTATGAACACTTTTTTAAATATAACATTATCTACCTAACTCTATGTGGCCACCAAACCCAAAAACAATGAAATTTGATAAGATAGGGAACTATTACCAAATATGTGATGTTGATGTATCAGAGGAAGAAATTCTATTCATCTCAGATATTGAAGACTTCGTCCCAAGAGCAAATAACATGTTGATGGAACAAATAATCAATGATAAAAAAAGAGTGGTTGTGTTTATAGGAGACATTTTATCATTTCTTGAGATTGATGAAGGATATTTCAAAATATACAAATATGCATCTTTTGCCTGGGATCTATTGGTTAATGAACAAGAATTAATTGAAAAGAATATTATAAGTGAGGAAAACCTTGATGACCCACATTTTAAAAAAAAATATATGGCATTTATTATTTCAAAAAGAATTCTTGAAAATGAGGCTGATGCTATTTCAAATTTCTGTCGATTTATTGAACAATGTAAAAAACTTAATGTGAAGGTTATTTATTATTCAGGAAATCACGATTCAATGTTATCTCCAAAAAATGCTAACCCTCATTCCAATGAACTAGAGGCTTGCGAGGTCATTAAAATGATATATAGTTTAGAAAATTTATTCATTTTTCCAAACATGGCAAGAATAAAGATGAATGATAATCTATTCTTGATGGGTGTCCACACTTCAAACAACACATATACTTGTAATGAATATCCTTCATTACATGAGTATATTAATGAATTAGATAAAATAAATAAACCAGAAAATATAATCTTCTTGTCACATGTCCCTGGTGTTGAAAAATACTCAAAAATAGGATCAAAAGATATTACAAATCTTAAAAAACGATATAAATTCAAATCCCACTATCACGGTCACTGTAAGGATTATCATGGTACATACATAGAATGTGGTGTGAAAACAAGATCAGTTCATGCATGCCATACAAAACTTTTTAATCTTGATTAACCAAAACCAAATACTTATGGACAGCACCCACACTAATACTTAACTCTTTAGCAATTGTTCTAATGCTCTTGCCATCAGCTTTCAAAGATTGAATCTTGTTCTTCTTCTGTGTGCTCAACTGTTTCCTACCCCATTTATTCCCTTTGTAAGAATATACTCCATCAGAGCGCTTACGCATTGCAGCCCTAACTCTAGCTCCTTTCTTCCTTGATTCTTCTTCAGATTGATATCCCATAACTTGCAATAATAAATCATGCATAATCTCATTCCATGGTGCTGGTATTCGATTGATATCTTCAAACCAGATTTGCCTATGGCTATGAATTTTACACTCATATGCTTTGCACCATTTGAAAAAATCAATCAGTTTTTTCCTGTTACGATAAAGCCGGTCCCAATCCCAAACATATAGATCAGTAACATTACCTTTCTTAATCATTGCAGTTAGTTTATCAAACTCTAGTCTCTTCTTTGATTGATTCCAAGCGCTCTGTTGTTCACTAAACAAAGTGTATTCTTTTCCCGCTAACTGCTCACAATCTTTTATCTGATTCAAAGGGTTTTGGTCATCTGTGCTAGTCCGAATATATACTGCTTTCATTTCTTTACTCTCCTTTTGTAATTACGTTTGTGTGAGGTCAAGCTGTGTTTACTAATGCCTGAACCCAGATGGATCATTCCTTCAACTATCTGAACCTTTGAGTTGTAACCAAAGACAAAACAAAACTCTAATGTGATAACACACAAGTCATCAGGGACAACACCATATGATTCCTCCCAGAATGCAAGACATATGTTGCTATCATCTTCTTCCTTTGTTGCTTCTTCTTCCATCATTCCGACACTCCAGAGTTTAGGTGGGGCTGCGCTGGTTAAAACACCAGAAAACACTTACTATTACGTGCGGACTACGCAGAAACCTCATATCTCAATACCTTAGCCCCCTCCTTAACAGCAGTGATAGCTATTCCTTTGCGCCTCAAAAACTTGAAATGTTGGTATACTTGGGCAGGGTAGCAACCAAGAAGCTCAGCTATCTCTGGGACTTTCATACCTTGTTCTAGGTACTCAACAACCACTTGTTGCTTCTTAGTCAATGGTTTCTTAATGTCAGACGCATCTTTGTTCTCAAGCTCAGATTTAATATCATCACGCAGATTTTGGTTGAATATATCCTTCTTATCATCATAGGCTTTAATCAACTCCTTACTTGGTAGCCCAACATTGATTCTTTTCAATGGGACAACCTTACGACCAGCAAGCTTTACTCTAAGGAACTTCTCATACACCTTACCAGTTGATTGGTTTGTTTGTAGCAACAAAGGTTTTAGTTTGCAAGTCTTTGCATTCTTATTGATTGAGATCGTCTCCATCCTACAATGGAACAGTTTCCTAGCACCAGCATTAACAAAAGAGAAATGAGGTGTGGTCATGATCACAATGTAATTCTGGTATCGAAAAGTTTGTAATAAGAAGTTGACCATCTTAGCAACCATACTTTGGAAATCCATGTTACTCATTGCAACTTGTAACTCATCCCAAACAATAACTGAACCTGCTTTGAGTTTCTTAGTTTTGCCATCAATCAAATCAAGGAACTCATTTGGTGTGAAACAAATGTTCCTCTCATCGAAGTCTGGATCTAATTGTTCAGCTAGCCTTAGACTTGCCATACTCTTACCACTCCCAGTTTGCCCAGTGATCACACAAAGAAAATTCTTCTTGCGTTCAATCCTTTGCTTGATATAGGATGGGAAATATCCTACTTCTCTAGTTATTTTAACTAAGGCCATTTATACACCCTCCTCAAAACTCTCACTGTCGAAGTAATCAATCCTTTTCAAAAAACATGAAATCTCTACAAATAGTTTTTCCAGCTCTGCTCTCCGGAATGCCCTGAAAGAGATCCGATCTTTTATCTCTTCAAACTTACGATCATACGTTTTTCCTTGTTCAATGTTCTCATCTTCCCGGTCAACCTCAACAGAATACTTTGTCAATGCCTCTTTGATTAATTCTCTTGATTTTATAATCACTTCACGCAATTCCTTGTCTGCATGTGGGAAAACTATATTTGACAAATACAGAACAGAGTTTGAATATATCTCTCTACTATCTGGCACATATGTTCCAATGGTTTGAACTGTGTTTCCTACAACGATTGAACGTTGTTCCCAAAACCCACCACGAAATTCAACATTGGAATTATCACTGATTTTAATCATTTGACGCATCACTATACTCTTGAATGATACTTCATTTCCATATTTGCCTCCTCCTTGATAAGATTCAGCATCGATAAAACTTACATCTGCCATATTACATTGCCTCCAGATAGAAACTATCTTTTTCTTCTTTCAAATCAAAGAATGACTTTCCAGTTAAGGATTCTAAGATTTGACTTTCTAATTGATACCCAAAACGTAATTTTAATCCATTCAGTCTGAGATTGTACTTTGGCGCATCATTGCCTGATTTTTGATGCAACAACTTAAGCTCTTGACTGTAACTGCCCATAGTTTTTTTCAAGAGATCAATATCATCATTACTGATTAACGGAGTCACTTTCAAATACAAAGATTTCAATATTTGCCAATATTTTACACCATCCTGTTCAATGTAGGAATGGCTAGCTTGACCAAACAGACTGTAGATTACGTCACGATAAGTTGGTGTTTTGTTTATTTCTTGTTTATTCTCTTCCATGCTGTCCTCTTATGGCCAATAATAATTCATATACTCGTCAAGATTTTTGACAAGTTCTCTCCTTCGATAATTAAATCGACTTGCAATCTCATAATCATCTTTGTCATTTTGGTTGTTCAAACAATCAATCAACACCAAATAACACTGAATAATCTCATGCAGCATTGAGTTAGGTGTATAATTCTCATCATCAATCAATGGATGGTCATGATAAAATCGCACCCGACCAGGTTCTGGGGATTTACTATCATTGAATAATTTCAAGATGATCTCCTTTGCTTTCTCATCTAATTCTATTTTTTTGTTCATTTATTCTCCTCCGTTTTTCATTTCTGCACTTATCTTGTCCAGGTTGTAATAATTCCTTTTTCTTCGTCTTCTTCGTTTTGCCATGTTATTTTCCTCCAATTTATTTTCCAATAATTCCAAACCATTTTGCAGCAATAATCACAACAGTGAGACATAGAACTCCCCAGAGTAATTTATTGAAGAACCATCTAGGCATGAGAATACCTCTTTGCCACTTTGGAAGTGTCTAATTCACTTGGTTTGAATTTTTCAATTGCTTGAATTTGAAATATGTTTGAGAAAGGAAGATATGTAAATTTGAAGAACACATTTTCAGATGAGCTCATCAAAAGTTTACCAAAATATTGGTATTCAATATTATCAATCACTAGCGTTGTACTAACCCAATCAGGCCCTGTTGTAACTTGAGACCTATTTATCTCTCCTGAATGCAACTTGGCTTTTGGATCTCTGAATGTGAATGCGTGTTTTTTTCTGACAATTAATTCTGCAACTTTGTCTTCAACTTCAGCGACATCACCATAATTGAAAGGGCCAACTTCTACAAAATTTATTGGACAAATGAATGCAGGGATACATCGATATACTAAGATCTTCATGTTATAGAATACCTCCCTCTTCCACGCTTGATGATCAGACCTTCATTTGACAGAACTTCTAATGCTTCATCAATCATGGATGGTTCTCTGCAACCAGTTGTTGCAAGTAAGCAAGCAAAACTTGTCCCTTGGCCAGAATCATTTTTTTTAATTGCTGATTGGAGACTTTCTTTTGATATTTTTTTGGGAGTGTTGGGAGTAATGGGAGTGCCAGCCAGTGAGTGTGTGGGGGTGTCCACCTCATTTTTTTTACTCCCATTACTCCCATTACTCCCTGAATATCTACTTTTTACTTCCTTAATTATATGCTTAAATTTGCTTTCATCTATAACTAAATAACTTTGGTTATCGACGACAAAATGTTCAACGCCAAAACTATTGAATGCTTGCAAATAGTTAGTTAGTTTTTTTTCAAAAATTTCTTCAATTTGCCAAGTTCGAAGATTTTCGTAGAATTTTTGTTCGTTTTTTTGGTGTTTTTTGAGGTTTTTTGCTAGTTTTTTAGGCATTTTTGCCACTTTTTTGATACTTATTTTGTCAGAAAAATTAAAACCTTCGTCTTCAATAGCAAAAACAGCAACACATTCTAACACTGCTCTCTTCCTATTTGGCAAAGCGTAAAAGTTACTTAACAAAAGTGCAGAGTATACATCTTCATTAATATCTCCGCATAACAAACGGAAAGATTGCACATTAATATCAAACAATATTTGCGTGTATAAATTTGCATCATCTACTAATTTATTTTGATCAATTTTCTCGTCAACCATAATCTTATCAACTTGCTGGAACAATGCTAATCTTAATGCTCCACCTCTTAGATGACGATAATTATGTTTCTGACTGAGGATAAACATTTTCAAATCATCTACAGCTGCCTTTCTTGCAAGCTCAGAGAGGATCTCTTTTTGGTGAGGGGAATAATCTTGCCAGAGAAATTTATTCACTAGAGGCTCATTAAACAAGCCTGTGAAGATTGGTGATGCTTTACACTGGACAAAATCCCATAATGCAAGAATTTTTTGTAAACTTTTATCGTCCAATGGTATCCCTTTAGTTCCAGCAATGGATGGGTTATACAGAACTGTACCAATTCTTGAACCCATTGCTTCATAATTTGGACTCACTCGTTTGATTATATCTAAGAAATGCATAGCGTACAAACTATTATCACTAAAACCATAACTGTCTGAGGTTTTTGTTTTTCTTGGATTACCTTGTAATGTAACGCAATGTGATCCTCTGCAACGGGATCTTTTTCCTGAAGTATTATGATAATCTCCTTCTTCCAAATAACCCAACATATGTTGTCCAATTGATTCATCAGAATATTCTGAAATTTCATCTAATGCTTGCAGTTTATTTTGAGCATGGAAAGCACCATCTTGTCTTTCATCTGCTGTCGCAAAACCTAACATCCCTGCAAGTTTTACTCGATCATGACATTTCCCAACATTACGTGCAGATGTACTTTTCAATGTTTTTGTGCCAGTTACAGAGATGCCATGGTTCATATATCTCATAAGATTATTATTCTGGACTGGGTCTTGGACTAACCCAAAAGATTGTGATAAATAAAAAAGGTCTAATCGAGGATCACGTTTCAATCCAGCAGTCAATGCAAGTGGTAAGATTTCTTTAACATTTTGTAAACTTCCTAATTGTTTTTCATCAAAAGGAGATATTAGTTTCAAAAAACATTTAGTTGCTGAGTGCCTTTGTTGAATTGCTGATCGAATCTCTTTTTCATCCATTGGATCATTGCCCCGTGTAATTGCCACACGGATCTCTGAGCATATTTTTGAAAGAATAGTTCTATCCCAGCTCTTGATTAATTTAATCAACTCTTTTGAGTTATATACTCCAATGGCAGCATCCAAGAAACCATCTTCAATTTTGGTTGTTGGTTCAACTATTAGGAGTTTAGTGCTAGTATTTTGTCCAAAAGAACATTTGAATATATTTTCCTTAAAAACTGGCCTAACAGCGCCATTTACGATTGTCTCAGCTACATTTTGAGTGATTATTTTTTGTATGTCGAGTGTTGCTTTCTGTCTGTAACCTTTGAGATCAGCCAAAGTTTTTGATGGATCATCATAAGATTTAATCACTAATCTATCTTCAATTTCAAAAGTAGGAATATTTTTTTCATTTCCAAATCTTGATTCAACAAGTGATTCAAATTCTTCTTTTGCAGAGACTAAATCAGCAAATAGTTTAGTTGTGTGAATGTATGAACGGATATCACTTATAGTATATTTCTTGGATTTCTCTTCAGAATTAATATAGGTTTTATTGGTGTTTAAATCATAAATTAATTTTGATAAATGATTAAGGTGTTTATGTGAAACTTTCTTTGTACAATCCCAAATATTCACTACTTCATTATCATCTATAGCCTTCAAATTCTTATGTGTGAAAACTAATCTGATTGTACCTTTAATCACAAAATCACTTTCTTCAAGGTATTTACTAAGTCTCAACCCTTCTATTAATTTTAATGTCCCTGTCCATCCATTCTTTCTTGCCAAATAAATAACAGTCCCAAGTGTAATCCCTTTGTCTGCTTGATCATCAAAACTATTCCAAAGTTTTATGCAATCATCCTCAGAAACAAATTTGTCGGATTTTGAAGACCACTCTATAAACAGAGGTAGATTTTTCAGATTATCATGTTTTAATGCTATACAAACTTTTAACCAAACATCTCGGTCATCTGCTGGAATAAATGTTAGTGCATCTTTCAACGCAGTATTATTTATTTTTTGATTTATGTTTGACGAAGCAGTGGTTTTTTTATCCTTCTTTGGGATTTCTAATTGTTTGTATTGCAAATAATTTTTTGATGTGTTTTGATTATCTCTCCAATATTCATCAATGTCTTTATACTTTTCAGAAAATAAAATTCGATTAACTTTCTTGGCATTTGTATTTTGCAATGCAGTAGCAACACCTTTAATTCCAGCTTCATCATTATCAAAACATAATGAAATCTCTTTGTCCTGACAATCTTTTATCGGTTTTTGACTATCTACTCCCTTTAATGCAATAATCTTTGATTCGGGAAATATATGATGTAGTGCAATCGCATCAGTTTCACCTTCACAAAAGATAGTTTGTTTTTTTCCATTAATCATATAAGGTGATTTTTTCCCTTTCAGAGAAATATCAGTTGGTTTCACAGAAAAGTAACCTTTAACATCAAGATGTGGTATTATTACTTTCTTCTGAAAGACGAAGTGGCTTCCTTTTTTTAATCCTGCAGCTTCAACATTTTCTCTCCCATATGTTTTGATTAATTCACTCATCACAGTTGATGTGCAAGTTCCAATTTTTAGTCTCTTGATTATCTTTGGATCATATTTTCTTGATGAAGCAAATTTATCTGCTCCTTCATCAGCACATAGCTCAATAAAATGTGCCAGTATACTATCGGAATGGGATCTTGCCCTTTCCTTTTCTTCTTGTTCTAATTTTTTTCTTTTTTGATGGCTTTCCTTTGCCTTCTTATTCATTAAATCCAGTAGTTTTCCCATCAGCACACACCTCCATCAAAGAGTTCGTCTGTTGATGAAATCTCAATAATTGAGGATTGGCTTATTTTGTAAACTCGTTTTCTTGTTTTTAAAGAGACATAAATGCTATTCTCTTCTAATAGAAGTCCAAGCAAAGTGTGTACTTCTCTGCCTTTAGTATACACAACTCTTGTGCAATTTTTTTCTGTTTCCATCATCTCATCATCTCCATCTTTTTTGATATTTTCAATACTCAATCATATCTCGCACCCCAAGATCCTTGCAAACTCCAACAGTTCAGGGTGTTTGTTTATTGTATCCAAATGTTCTTTGACAAATTGTTCTAGTTCAGTATTCATTTTTTTACTCGCAAAAATCTTTTAATGCCATTCTCAACACAGCAGTTCTTCCAATCATCATACTTGATGCCTTTTTATCTAACATTTCAGCTAATTCCAAAGGCAAATCAGCTACAATTTTTTTCTTAGTCATATCTCTCACCTCAAAGTATATACTTACGTAAGTAGTTAAGTATTTAAATTTTATGGAACTAATTACGTAAGTAAGTAGTTAAGAAAGCAACATTTTTATACAAGAAAAAATACATAGTTACTGTGACCAATAAAAAACTTGATGAAAATTCATTGACATCACCAATTTCTTATGAAATATTAGTATTACTAAATCAGAAAAATTACTCTATACTGGAACTTTCTCGTGCCATAAATATTGCTCACAAAAATCTATTGCCTCACTTAGAACTGCTGGAAAAGAATAAATGGATTGAAATAATGAGGTTTGGTCGTGGGAAAAAGTCAATAATTAAACTTACAAAAGAATTAGCTGTTACTGACACATACTTAAATTTTAGGCGAGTTGTTGAAAAGACTAAAGCAGTGTGGGATTTGATGGACAAATCTCAAAAAATTAAATTCTATGATGAGTTAATTGAGAGATATGCTCTTCTAAAACGTTCTGGGATGAGCTTTGAACGTCTTAGAGAAATAAAAGAAAAAAGAAGTAACCCTTAAAATGTAAGAAAAAAGGTGGTAGCCCCGCGCGGATTCGAACTCCACAATACAAAGCACGTGCTTCATATTTCCGCGGTCAATGCCTTACTTTCCTACTCAAAGAGTAAGTCCAAAGGGCATTATGATAGTCCACTACATTCCGCAGAGACCATATAATGATCTCTTCCACGGGGCTGTGATATCTCACAGCTGCTGTGAACTATTATCTCACAGCGGGGCTACATTTCATTTTTATTGTTCATCTTATAAAGTTTTCTAAGATATACTTCGAACCGCGGTAAAATTTATATCTAACCTCATCAATTTACTATGATGGATGAACTTTCAACATTTACAAAAAAAGACTTATTAAAGGTATTAGCTATGCTAACATTAAGTGACGGTCACTTGTATATCCACAAAGGCAGGCCAAGAACTGTCCGTTTAGTTACCTCTGAATATGGTAAGGCACAACATTCTTTTTTCAATCTTTTGTGTACAAAACTATTTGATAGGAAAATTGTAACTAGGATAAAAAAATTAGAAAATGGCAAAAAAATAATCATCTCTGATTTGAATTATCACAAAGGTGTTTCTGAACTACTTTTACTAAGCCCAACATACAAAACTACTCCTGGAACCCAAACTAAGTTAGAGTACCTCTCTTCTCCACAGCCAACAATTTCTTTCTTGTTGAAATCTTCAGAAAAAGTACGTTGGTTTTGTTTGAGAACTTATTTTGATTTTGATGGAAGTATTTCTCCATCTATTAAACTTAAATCCAAAAAAGATCGAAAAAAAGGAAAGACTTACCAATATTACCAAGTCCAAACTGAGATTGAAATAAAGATCTCTGAAACAAATCCTTCTTTAGTTAGAGAATTAGTTCTACTTTGCGAATCTTTGGGGTTGAAGGCACGGATAACAAAAGATAAACGTAATTGGATCGATATTTCAGGAATCTGTATTTCAGAAAAAAAAAGCGTTAAAAAATTTTTAGAGCAGGGTGGATCAATAACAAATGTTCTGATTTCAGGTAAAAGTAAAAATTTTGAGAACATATCAAAGAAAGAACTATCTTTTAAATTATTGAATCTTTTTGATGATCAAGAATTTTCATTTTCTAATTCTTTTTCTACTGTTGAAGAAGCTGAAGGCTTCAGAAAATCAATAAAGAATAAAATTTATTTTCAACCCACTACCCACTGGTCACCCACCCATGAGACTTAAGTAGCCTTATGCTTCTTGTTTCTCTATGCCAGCCTACATCTTCCTCTGCAACAAATGCCTCCTCTGGGGCAGTGGCGCAACAAACAAGATCCAAAACTACAGTTACCACTGTTATCGTTGTAATCAAAAACAAAGAGTGATGCATAAAGTAACTGGAACTCAAGTTAGACACAAAGGCCCATATAATACTAGAGCAGCAACTTTGTTAGTTAAAGAGATCAATGCTCCACAGAATTTTACTTCCATCACAAAAGCCCCTCAGGTCCAATCTTCTTCAAAATATTCTTAATCTCATTAATTATTTTTTGCTGACTATTTTTATCTGACATTCTAACAAACAGCAACAATATCTCAACCAACAAAGAAGCAGAAAAAACTTTCAATTTTTCACCCTCAACAATAAAATAAAATCTAAATCCTTTGTATTTCAATTCTTTAATCAAAAGTCCACCAACAGAACCAAGCAGTTTACCTTTGTGTGGATTTTCTTCAAGTGATTCTAATAAATCAATAATCTTGTGTGATTCGCCCTTAAACTTTTTCTGAATTTGTTCCAACAGAGATTTTATTATTTTGACCTTGGCCATTTTTTCTCTGTTCTCTTTCGTGCTTCATCAATAGATATAGTACCCTCACTAGTCATCAATAACTGACGTAATTGTTCTTTCACAGCCATGTCATACAGCCGTCGAACTATCACTTCGTAAGTATCTTCCTTGCTTCCAAATGTAGAAATTAATTTTTTGGTCTCCTTACTAATTTGGATAGTTGTATTTGTCATTATAGCAACTATAGTCTCCATAGTTTTTAAAGATTCTGTCATAAACTAACAAAATTCATTATAGAAAATAAAGCTTCTGCATTGACTATATATTCCTCAGTTAGAAGAAATCAATAATAAAAAAATAATTATCTATACATTCGTTTAACATCAGTTTCAGTTGTTCCCTGAGGATGCACAACTTTTCTAGTCATACGTCTTTCATCGCCAAATACGCATGGTCCAAATCCTTCTTTACTAATTAAATATCTCTCAGATTCAATTGGTCCCCAAACTTCAATCTCACTTCCAGCATAGATCATATTTGGGTCTACAATTGATTCATTGCGATTTGCAATTTCCATATAACGACTTGAATCTCCAAATCTTTCTTCTGTAATTGATCCAAGTGTATCTCCAGATTTAACTTCATAAAATTCTGTTGGAATTGATACTTCTGCATAATGATTTACTTTCTCTTCACATATTCCCATCATTAAACTTTCTGCTGGCTGTGGCATACTTAATCCAGCTACTATTAATCCAATCCCTATTACTCTGTTTCGTGTCATAACTACAAAATACGGGGGTCTCTTTTTAATCTTTGTGTGGTCAAAATTCAGCAAAAACCTACTCCCAGAAAATAACTACTAGCAAGTGACAAATAACACGAAAAGTTTATAAACTAGGCCTCTCTTGGAGTACTATGGACCATTTACTAGAGGAAGGAAACTACACATTACTGACTACCTGTGTTCCAGCTACAACAGATGATGGTCTGGCAACTTACGTGAAAACCATCCCTCTGCCACCTAATCTTTCTCTGGCAGCAAGAGCAAAAGAAGAAAGAAGAATTAGTGAACTAGTTAGGTTTGGAAGAGCTCTAACAGGTAACCCACATCATGTGGATTTATTGGGTTATACAGAAGTAGATGGTACTCACCAATTAGTTTATTCTGCAGCAGCTGGAAAAGATGTAGCAGAATTGGTGCAAGAAGGTTCTTTGACAATCCCTGATGTTTTAACAATTACAAGAGATATAGCTAATGCTCTTGTTTATGCTCACAACCCTACTCGTAGTAACACTCATGATGATCCAATAATTCATGGTGATTTAAGTCCTACGAATGTAAAGTATGACGGTGAAGTTGCAAGAATATTTGATCATGGAGCATCAATTGCTCAAACTATTGATCTTGATCAGCGATTTACTACTCGGATGCATCGTACACCTGGTTTTGCTGGCCCTGAAATTGCTATTGGCGAAGCAACTACAAAGTCTGATGTGTTCGGACTTGGAATGCTTTTAGCTTATATGGTAACTGGTGAACAACCTAAAAATTATTTTAGTTACGTCTCTCATACTTGGAAAAAACATGATGAATTTTTGGAAGCAGTTAGATTGCGTACAACTGATAATCGTGTAGTTAAATTAATTGAAGATTGTACTATGGGGGAACAAACTGATAGGCCAACTGCAGCGCAAGTTGTTAGCAGACTAAATGAAATACTTCCAACTGCGCTTGACACTATTGTGTTAGCCGATGCAGTTGCAAGTACTCCAACTAGTAACCGAACAGAATGGGACGTTCCTCATACTGAAGCAACTCGTTTTGTTAGGTATCATATTCTCCGGGGCGGTGATCATGCTTTACGTGATAATAATAAATTAACTGAGATTGATAATTATCTGAGAACAGAACCAGTTAGTCCTCGTGACAGAGAAATTTTAACTGAAGTTGTGTTTATGATTGGGGATGGTCAAAGCGATAAGTATATTGAGTCTTACTTAAAACAAGTAGATCAGGAAAAGCCAGAGTTGATCTTTGGAAATTCCAGGAGTAGTTTAACTAGCCTTTTATCACATGTTGGAGCAAGTAATATTTCTGAAAATAGTGCGCCAAGTGAAATCCAAAATCATCCTAAACTGTTAGAATTAGTTGAATATGCTGCAGAGCAAGGAGTAACTGCAAGTGATCTTACTGATATTTTCAATGCAACTTATGGTGCAAGCCGTAAGAGATTTCGTGAAGTTGATCAATCAAAATTAGAATCATATATCAAAAGAGTAAAAGCAGGAGAATTTGATGATCGAGTATCACAGCTTCGTGAAGAAGCAGCCAAAAATCAAGCATCTTATCTTGGGGATTCTCTAAACGAAACTGGAGTCCAGGCTTTACATATCATGCTTGAAGAGGAAGAAGGATTGACTCATTCTCATTTGGCGCCTGGTGGAGATAGTTTTCAAGAAGTCAAATGTAGAAAGAAACTATTTGGAAATGGAATAATTCAGGATGATAATGCTGCATTCGGTGCAGGTATTTTTAGCGCGATTGGAACTGGATTAGCTGGAGTCGCAGCAACTGTTGTTGCATACAATCACAAATTACTTCACGAGCATCCATTGTACCATGCTTTTCCAGGAGAATCAGATCTTGACAAGGGAATAGATGGGTTGAATTTATTGATGATGAATGGTGTAGCTGGTTTAGCTCTTGGTGCATTGGCAGTAACTGCCGGATATTTTGCAATCAATGCCATATCTGCAAGAATCAGAAAAAACAAATTTGATGGACTAGTGGATCGTAAATATTCTACTGAATCAAGTTTGGACGCTGTAGATCGAATGGTTAGAGGAACACCAACAGAAAAACTAGCTGGCCTGGTTGAATCAATTGAAGAAGTGGGTCAACTAAATGAAAATCAATTACTTTTTGCTGAAATTGCTGACAATGTTTTGTTTGAATATGAGCCTACTGAACTCAGACCTAAAGAAGCAATTCCAATTGAACAAACACCAGAACCGTCTCAACTTGAAGCTAGGGTTAGATCACAGCGCGCACAAGCTGCAAGAAAACAGCAACAAAGATAATTCAATAATTATTTATTTATCATATCTATAAGAAACAATTCTTTTTCTATTTTTTATCAAACAAATAACATCATTAGAAACTAGAACAAAAACCAAACAATCAAAAAGAAATCAAAAAAAAAGAAAAAAAATCAAGAACCCAAAGGTTCCTGAAAAATTACAAACTTAGAAACGTTCTTTTTTCCAAAATTGTTTCTCAAGGCTCCATGAACCAGCTCCATCACGCATAATCACAAGGAACGCAACGAAATATAGGATTGCCATTTCTCCGCCGTTTGTAAGTGGGTTTAATCCACCGCCAACATGTACGTAAAAATATGCAACTAACATTGTAACAGCTCCTGCAAGTCCACCAAGTCTGGTCCAAAGTCCAAGTAAAATCATTAATCCAGCTAGTGTTTCAACAATTCCAGCTACTCCAACTAGTGATCCAAGTGCTTGTGCGGATCCACCGAACCATCCAAACATTTTTCCAGCTCCATGCATAAAAAACAATAAACCAACCAGTACTCTGAAAACACCGTAAAGTTGATCTCCGTATTTACTTATGCAATCTAAATTACATTTTTTCATATTAACACACCTCCTTAATAGGAATATTTTTTTGTATAAATAACTCCTTATACAGTATAAATGAATCTTTTGGCCTTTTTAAGAGTTCTGAAATAGATTAATTCAATCATTCTAAGGAAATAACTCCTAAATAAGAACAATCCTTATAAAAAATCACTCCAAATTAAGGTTATGGATTTTTTTCGTTCACCCAAAAAAGTAATTCTTCCAAAGAGAAGAACAAGGTCATTTCCAAAAGACAAAAACCCTACTCCTTCTTGGGCTTATCATTGGGACACTTTATTGCAATGGAATAAAAACCGAGATGGCGTCACAACAAATTTGGCTGTAGTTGAGAGATCTCTAGATGGTTTTGTGTCTGTTTTAAGTTTATTAGTAACTGGATTTAATCGTGAATATAACTCAAGATCAAAAAATATTATCTCTCTTCCATTTGTTTATCTGAGCCCAGATAGATTAAATTCTGATTTTGAAAAAAAAAGAATAGTAACGCATCTAACTGACATTGCAAATTATGCTACAACAAAGTATGGTTCAACTCATATTTGGATCCAAGATATTGGGGATACTTTTATCCCAGATGAATACAGTACTTATCTCTCTTGTTTAGAAAAAAAAAAAATAGTTGGAACTCCACTTTATGACAAAGCAGAAAGAATCGAACCAATAATTCTAAAGAGCTTTGTTGACTTTCTTCCGGCCTCGCAAAATGTTAACTACAGAGAACTAGAACACATTGTAGATTCTTTTAAAAGAGATTAATCTTCAAATCGCTTTTGCACTCTGTTGTTATACAAGTCTCTTGCTGCAAACTCTTTGCCTATCTGTGGGAAATATCTATCTATAACTTCACCTACTCTCTCAGATGGTAAACCATGTAGTAATGAACCGTACTCTAATACTTCATTAACTTGCAGCAATCTCACTTTTGAATCATCTTTTATGAATGTTAACATATCACTCATACTTGTAATGTTATATGTCGTACTGTATTGTTTCTTGTGAACAAAAACTCCTTCTTTTTCTTCTGTAAATGCTTTCCAAGCCGCAACAAAAGATCTATTTCCACTTTTGGCCATATTTACTTTGTAATAACCTTCAGCAATGGTTAACTTAGATCCTTTATAAACTAACATAATGAATCCTTTATTATTTGCTTTGTAGTTTATATCTAAATTACTCACCGCCGTATTCAAATCTGAGTTAGTTCTAATGCTTGGAAATTTACTAATCCCTTCTACTTTATCAAACACTGACGCAATTCTTTTTCCAACTCTTTGGTAAGTTGTACTTTCAACTTCAATAATTCTAGTCAACTCGTTTTTCAGATCAACATCTACTTCTGCTGCAATTTCATGAATTTTATTCCATTCAGCTGCACCACCATTTCTATGAACTCTAGAAATTGCAGAATTCCAATCTTCAATTTGAATATTAGAAATATTTTCAATCCCATCGGTCCTATCACCTAAGACTGCAAGTGCTGCCATCATTAGTTGATCTTTATCTTCTTCTAATTCACGAATAGCAGTAACAAGTGATGCATCAATTCCATAATTCATCAAGAATGATTCATATCCATGTCGACTATTTTTTGGTGCCAGTGGATATGCAGATAAATTACATCCAAGTGTTAACTCTGCTTCAACTGTTCCTTGGATCCCATCACGTGGTGGCATCCATTTTGTCTCTCTGTAAATATCTCTAAATGTGTTATAACGAAATCCAGTTTCTAACTCAACTACGCGTGCAATTAATGCATCTTCAAAACTGTGGCGCACTCGATCTTGGTCGCGCAGTGCTGAAGCTAATTCTTTTAATCCATCATTTAATCCAACTCTTTGTCTCCATGGCATTCCTTCAATACTTTCTAATATTGTCATCACTTCTTGATATGATGCAGTGTCACTAGAAGGTGCATTAGAGCTCAGTGCTGCAGTCCCATTTAATTCTAACACCATTGAGAGTGCCGCAACTGCTCTTTGTCCATCAGTTTTAACTTCTAATGCTTCCAATACAGTCTCAATTGAATCTCCACCGCGAGCTGGACTCGCCTCTAGTGCCAAAGTAAATTCATCGCTATATAGTGCAAGTGCATCTACTGTGGTCTTCGTTAAATCAATACCATCATCACCAACTAAAATTCTTTCATAAAGTCCTTTCAAATCTATTGTTGTTGGCATATTTTCACTTCCATATTATTCATTTTTCAATATTATTATTCTTTGATCTCTCTATTGGAACATAGGTCCATAGCTATTGGATGATCTAGGTACAAAGACAGATCTCTACACATTGAATCAAGTCTCTCATAATGTTTATTTTTTTCAATATGTACACTCCAAACTGGCATGTTTACATTCACATAAGCTACCTTTTCAAATCTTCCCGGAATTACTAAACTAGTAAACGGTATTTCTATTCCTGGTTTTTCAACTTCTATGTTGTATCCAAACAAGGCAATTCCTTGTTGCAGACAATATATTGCATCTTTTGGTTTTAGTGCTAAGTCTCCTCGTTGATATGATTCCGATAACCTTCCAATTGTTGGGCAAAAAATTTTGGAGCTGTAACCATGAGCTAATGCTATTTGTTTTAGCAAAAAAGAGCTCATCATTCTCTCATCGCCAAAAGCCATTGCCTCATCCAAGGATCTTGGAAATACAGAGCAGATTAAAACCTCAGCATCTGAACGCTCACTACGTTTATTCATACTTGCACCCCACGCCTTCTGACGCTAAGTAACCAAGCATTGGGTGTAGTTGGTCCAGATATCTTGTGTCATTCACATTCATCTTCCAAGGAGTACTTGTCAGGTCTAGGTGTGCAACAGCTGATCCGTCATTAGCATTACAGATGTCAAATCCGTAAACTGGGGCTCCGCGTAGTGCTTCGTACCAATGTTTTGGAACTTCTGCTCCTGCATAGATTTGAGATCCAAGGTTAATAATTGATCCTCCAGTTAATTTCATCGCAAGGCCTTGTTGGCCAGCAACATCTCCTAGTTTTTCAACTAGTGGGCTTAATGCTTTTTTCCACCCCATTAGTGTGCTTCTTGATTCTGTGCGGCCTAATGCCGCAAATATATTTTTGTTCATAAATTCCTCCGAATTTGTTTTTTTATTTCCGCAGAGCGGTACTAGAAATTAATATTTAATTTCTTAGTATTTTTTTTTAGATACTTTCTCTATCTATAATTACTAATATTGTGTTTCATATAATAAGAATTACGACAACAATATCTTGACAAATATCAAAAATTTTATAAAAAACAACACTTTATCAAGAAATATGAAACTAAACTCCTTTGATCTCAAAATATTGCATGAACTTGAAAAAGATGCAACTCTTTCGTTAAAGGAACTTTCAGTGGTCATTAGAAGGAGCAAACAGTTTGTGGCTTACCGTCTTGAAAGGATGGAAAATGAGGGCTTAATTTTGGGTTATTCTGCGGTTGTTGATGTCACTGCAATAGGTTTTTTCTGTTTTCGTATTTACATAGATTTTCAACATATGACTAGTTTACAAACTGAACAGTTTGTCAAAGAAATGAAGAGGCATTCTGAGGTGGTTCAAGCCTATTTAATCAGGGGTCATTGGGATGCTGCTTTGTATGTTGTGCTTCCCTCATTAATGCATTTTCGAAAACTTTGGGATAAGATCTTACTAAACTACAAAAAAGAAATCAAGGAACATTCTGTTTTCACCTATGCCCCAATTTATAATTTAAGTAAACCTTTTTTGAACAGGAGCAGTTTGCGTACTGTTCGTAGTATTGGTGTTGCTGATGCACAAAAGGTTTCCAGTGAAGATTGGGAATTAATTCAATTATATTCTCAGAATGTGAGGGTTTCTTTAATCGAGTTATCTAAAAAATTAAATCGTAGCCGTTACGCTATTAAGAAAAGGTTGAAGGAACTGCGTGAATCAAAAATAATCTCTGGGACTAATGTTGATCTTGATCCTCAAAAATTGGATCAGAAGTTTTACACTATTGCGTTGTCTTTGGAATCTTTCAAAATTATTGATTCACTGTATGATTTTTGTAGTATGCAACGTTCGATTTATCAAATTAATCGAATCATTGGTGGTGACGATTTTGAGATTAAAGTGATGGTGAAAAGTAAACAAGAATTGGTTTCGTTAATTGATAAAATAAAATTGAAATTTCCAGGAAAAATTAGGGATGATAATTACTTTTCTTTTCAACCAGTTTATTCTAGGGGTATTGTGCCTTATTGATTCCAAAAGACATCAGAATTTATTGAACTCAGTTTTGGAGCGTAAATACTATAGCAAATACTTTCCATCACTAAACACAACATTCTCATCAAAAAGAATTTGTGCAACGTCTACAAACATATCAATATGAAAACGTTGATTAATCTTCTTCACCATTTTCTTTCGGTACACTCCATGTTTTAATCCAAGTGAGATATGAAATCCAGCTTGCCTTTCATGCGCTGAGACAAACGATAAGACTGCGTGTTTTCCAATTGCTCGGTTCAGCCCAAATCCCATTTCTCGAACCCAAACCTCATTACTTGTCTTAGTCTCCAAAACTTCGGTTGTTCCCTCAACTTTGTCAACTTCATCTTTTTCTTCTTCTGGTACCAGTTCATACTTCGCATCATCAACACGCCGAGCAATAGCTCTATCATTTTCGGTTTTAATTAAATTAATTAATCTATCAAAATCTGCTGGTCCATCGTGGGACACAACTTTTCCATCTTTTAACACAACTTTAAATGGCTCTACAACTTGTGTTGCAAATTGGTTATCCGGAAATGCATAGACTAGAAATTCTCCATTTGCTTTGAATAAATCAACTGGTTCACAAAACACTTCTCCAATCGGATAAAATGATCCTAAATTAGCGCTTAAGTCACCAATATTTTTTTTACCGTCTTCAAACGGACCAGTATACACCAAACGTGAACCGTCACTGCTCACAACCACAATTTCTTTTGCATCCTTCAATGCTTCAACTAATTTAAATGACGTAGTTTCAAAATGTTCTCCATCATAACTTATTGCGTTAATGTAATTTTCAATCTCTGTTGGATCTGTTGAATACTCAACGTGGTTGTGTTCGATTACAAAGATCTCTCTATTCTTTAAATCAAGGCGAATTCTAAAACTTGATAATTGAAATCCAGTATTTTGAATTAGTATCGCAACGTCTCCTTTGCACATAGCGTAGAGTTTAGCTTTCAATTCAACTGCCTGTTCAGGATCAAATTCAATTGATTCAAATCTTTCATGTGATGCTAATGCTTCGGTATACGCTGCAGCCAAAAGTCCATTTAATGGGAATCCACTGCTACTCTGGTGAATTAATACAACTCTCTGGTCCTCGCGCAATTTCAGATTCTTTGATAGAATATCGCGGCATGCTTGTACTGCTTTTTCATGGATTGTTGGCATAACTTACTCGGGCTAGCCCTGCTATAAAAACTTTAGTAATAAAATAATAAAAAAACAAAAAAATAAACTAATAAAAAAATTACTGATACCTCACCTTCAAACCTGGGAAAAAACCTGGGAAAAATCCAACTCCTTCGCTTACTGACCAGCTCATTTCCGCGTAAGGCCCAACAGTCAATCCATCACTCCATCCATCTGTCAATTTACCAATTTCATATCCTACAAAGAATCTTCCAGTTCCACTCCAGATTCCAACATCAAGTACTTCTGATTTTTTCCAAGTAAAACTTTCTCCTTCTATTCTGTCTGGCACATACTTCCTCTTACTTTGTGGATTAACTGACCCTGCAAGACGCATTTCTTGAAATCCTCTGGGATCAGAAAGAGGCATCGCAAATGAAACTGCCCCACTACGGAGCAGTTCACCTTCTTCATTTTTCACTTTCTTTTGTAAACCAACACTTCCAAATGATGCAACTTGATAATCTGTGAGTTCACTAAACCTTTGTTGTAGTCCAAGCGTGAATCCTTGGTATCCAACGTTTGCTTCAGCAAGAAGGAAGACGTTGTCTCCTCTCTCTGCAAGGGTGTGCATTGCTCGTGCTCGAGCAAATCCACTGGAATAAAGAGGTGATTTTCCAAATGGTATTTTTCCAGTCCCAATTACATCTATTAATGTTCCTTGCGTATTGACTATGCCATCAACTTTACCATCTGCATGTGCAACCCCAGCTGCGCCAAGTGCTGCATAAAATCCTAATCCTGCTAACGTATTCATTTTTTTAATCATATTTCATCTCCTATTTTTTTTTATTTAGTACACTAGTAAATTAATCACTATTCACTAATAGTAACTAATGATTTCAATAAGAATATAAACCTTGCCTAACCCTTAGGGGGGAGCAATCAACAAGTTTATAACTAAATTAACTCTCTTTGTAAACATGTCAGAAATCAATCATTTGCTTGAAAACATTGGTCTAACTAAGTCTGAGATCAAAGTTTATTTGGCTCTGCTAGAACTTGGTTCTTCTTCTACTGGTCCAATTGTTGACAAATCAGGTGCAGCTTCTTCAAAGATTTATGAGGTATTAGAAAAACTGATCCAAAAAGGTTTAGTTTCATTTGTGATTAAAGGTAGGGTAAAACATTTTGAAGCAGCATCACCCAAACGGATTGTGGACTACCTTAAGGAGAAACAGCTAGCAATTGAAGAACAAACCAAAAGTGTGCAAGCATTACTGCCTGAACTGGAGATGAAACAAACTCTTTCAAAAAACAAATCTGAGACTCTTGTATTCAAGGGGTTAAAAGGAGCACAAACTGCATTTGATAATATTTTACTTGGGTGCAAAGATGGTGATGAGTTTGTTGCTATGGGTTTTTCTGATGTTGATGAAACATTTCAAAATTTTCTGATTCGCTTTCATAAAAAGCGTGTCAAACGAAGACTCAATTTCCGTGCAGTATTTGGGCCAAGTTTAGCAAACTTGGTAGGGGTTCTTAACGCAATGCCAAGATCACAAGTAAAAGAGGTACCTCAAATGGGGAATCTTGTTGCAACCTTAATCTATAAAGACACTGTTTTGTTTTCGATGCCAAAGGATCGTTTGTGGATTCAGGTAACTAATCAGGATCTTGCTGATACTATGATGGAACGATTTGAGGGTGTTTGGGATCAAAAAATTCACATTTTTGAAGGAGTGGAATCAATAAAAAGCTTATTTTTGCAATCATTGGAGTTTGGAAATTACTCAGCGTTTGCTGAAGGTATGAAGGTTGTGAACACTTTTGGTGAAGATTTTTTTGTCAATTGGCAAAATGAAAAACGCAGGCGCAAAATTAAGTCTAGAATTATCATGGGTAGTCAATACCAGGATCAACTCACTGTTACCAAAGCATTTGCTGATTTTAAATTTATTCCAGGTTATGAAAATGTTGGGGCCACGCTGATATTCAAAGATAAAGTAATTCAAGTAAATTTTACCAAAAAGCCGACTGCATTTTTGATTGAAGATAAGGATTCTGCTGACAGTCAAAGAATGCAGTTTGATCAACTTTGGAATCAAGATACGATTGTCACAAAGGGATGGGATGCATTACTCTTAGCTATGAATTCTTTTGTAGGGCAGATAAAGCCAGGTGATACTTTTGATGTAATAGGTGCTGCGTTTGGTGTAGAAGGTAAACAAGAAAAGTATGCTGAACTGTTTGCTAAATTTGATCAGAAAAGACTAGAGAAAAAGGTTCACGCCCGCTGGCTATTTCAGCAAGGAACAGGCAAAATTATCAAAAAGAATAAATTAAGATCAAAAAATGGACAGATCAAATTTCTTCCGTACAAAAACGATTCGCCTGTGAGTATTTATCCTTATAAAGATAAAACTTTGATCATGCTGCAAGGAGAGGAACCAACTACAATTACTATCAACAACAAAGAAATAACTAGCTCATTTCACAAACAGTTTGATCAACTTTGGAATCAAGAGACAACTGTTGTTAAGGGTTATAATGAAATGCTTGATATCTTAGACTCATTTATCGACGAGATAGAACCTGGCGATACCTTTGATGCGCTTGGGGCTGCTTTTGGTGTAAAAGGTAAACAAGAAAAGTATGCCAGACTATTCGAAAAGTTTCACATCAGAAGAAAAAAGATGGATGTTCATGCGAGGTGGCTTTTCCAACAAGATACAGATAAAATTATTAAAAAAAATAAACAGAATTACCAGAAGGGGCAAATTAAATATCTGCCTTACAAAAACGATTCACCTGTGAGTATTTATCCTTATAAAAATAAAACTTTGATCATGTTGCAAGGTGAGGAACCAACTACAATTACTATCAACAACAAAGAAATTACTCAATCTTTCAAAAAACAATTCGAACAGCAGTGGAATCAAGATACAGTTCAATATAATGGGATAGAAGGAACAGAACAAGCTTTCTTCGACGCTCTTTCTAACTGCAAAAAAGGTGATGATACTTATGTTTATGGGGCTAGTGTTACAACCAAGGAAGCTGATGATCTGTTCTATAAATACAATCAAGCACGAGCAAAGAAAGGTGTAAAATTAAAAATTATATTCAGTGAAATTGCCAAAAATTCAAAAACAACTAGGTCTGCAAACAAGAAGTACAATCCTTTAGCAGATATTCGTTTCACTAACGATTTGGTTGGGCCTGCTGTATATGAAATATTTCCAGATCGTGTGATCATCACAACTGCTTCAAAAAAGAATCTAAGATCGACTGTGATCAAGGATCTTGATTTGGTGGAATCATTTAAAGCTAATTTTTTTAATGTGTGGAAGAATTCCAAGAAATAATTTTTAATAAGTTTCTAAGAAAAAAGTGTGGAACGCAAGGTTCGAATCTGGCAAGCACTTAGCATAAGGGCAGTCTGCCCTTATCAACCCTCAAAAAATAAAGATATTAACTCAGAAAGAAAAAAGTGTGGACGGCAGGGCTCGAACCTGCGTAAGCACTAAGCTACAGGGTCCTAAGCCCTGCCCGTTTGACCACTCCGGCACGTCCACGTGTAACTTGATCCAATTGAACCAAATTTTCTTACTGCCGAAGTAATGTAGTCTAACAATCACTTGACTCCTAACTTCTTTAAAAAGCTTTTCTAGAATTTCACTCAAAACTAAACTCTCCTTCCTCAAAACCACCAACTCGCCGAAAATCAACAGTCTTCATTTTAATCGATTTACACAAATCTCCTGCGTTAAAAGCCATCCATTCTTCCTCAAACAAAGAAGAATCAACATAAAGTGGTAAGCCAACAACGGTGCCAAATGGTGGCAATGCACCTTTGGGTAATCCAGTTAATTCCATCAATTCCTCGATAGATGCAAATCGCAAACTCTTCGAAGCAATTATTTTACGAAACTTCTTAGTATCAAGTCTACGGTTCGCAGGCATAACAGCAACAACGAATCCTTTTTTTCCTTTAACCAGTAACGCCTTCGCTCCAATTTTAATCGATTCGCCTCGAGCCTTAGCAGAGTCTTCAGAAGTTGGTGTTGGTGCATGTTCAATCACAGTATACTGAACAGAATGCGAATCCAACAAAGATACAATTTTTTCAAATACAGTTTTTTCTTGATCCATAAATCATTTTATTTTCAACTTACTCTTGTTAAACTCTTTGCAACTATAAACAAAGTCTTAAATACATAAAACGGAACATAATCTAACATGACATTAAAGATGAAATCAATTTACATTTTAATTTTTTTCACAATTACTCTTCTTTTAGTTTCAAGTTGCTCAACTGAAACAATCGAAATAAATGAACTAGTTGAGAACATTGAAACAGTAGAACCAACAGAATCAATTGATTTCACAACCAGTGACTTCACTCCAGCAACTGGCGAATCACCAAACGCCAAACCTTTAACTGAGAAGGAAGAGGACCCTGGTGCATTAAGACTTATCACAGCAACAAGTAGCAACGGATTCGATTGGACTAGAACTAACGAGGAGTTTATTGATCGAGTTGGTGCACCCGAAGCAGTAATCGATAGCGAAGGCAGGATTTTTCTTTACTATGTATCTGGTACTGAAGGACTTGAAAATATTTGGGTTGCATCAGTTTCAGAAGACCAAGGTGAAACTTGGGTTCACAAATTCGTCAACGTTGAAGGGAAACCTGAAGGGGGAAAAATTGCAGACACTACGACTATTCTTCTTGAAGACGGAACTTTTCGTAGTTATTTCCAATCCCAATTTCCAGGTGACAAACATAATTTCATCCGGTCTGCAGTTTCTAGCGACGGATTAAACTTTGTTATTGAAGATGGAATTAGAATCACTGAACTCGATAATGGCAACATGGCAATCGCACCAAACGTTCTCCAAATAGAAGATACAATTCACCTTTATACACTGTATGCAGCAGGTAGTCAAGGAAAACAAAATATGCATTTCACTAGCAAAAACGGTTTAGATTTTCAGCAACAAGCAGCAGTTAATGCTAATTTAGTTTTCGCAAACAGCCAACAAATAAACGATCAACATGTAACTTATGGTTTTTACATTCAAGAAGGGCACCAGCAACATCGCAGCTCCCTCTATTACACAACCACAAAGGATGGATACGAATTCACTGAACCAGTTTTGATGCTTGAAGAAGATAAGGAATTATCAAATAACTTAGAAGAATTTATGTTAAAGGAACCTGTTGTGATTCAACTAGAAGACGAATCCTTTCTGATGTTTTATTTAACTGGCTTTAGTGATTAATAAAAAAATTATAAAAAGAAAAAAATTGAATTAAGATATTTATCTTACTGGGAATCCTGCTTCTTTCAAAGACTGGTTAATCCTTTCAAACCTTGTAGCTAATGTATCTCCAACTAGGTCTCGATTCATATGCGATGCATGTAACATGTATTCAGATCCCGGAAATTTTTCCATAACTCTTGAATCTGACCCTGGGTATACTAATAAACATGTTCGATCCCACCCTTCAATATTATGAAATATTGCTGCAGTATCATAACCCTCATATGGTTTAGAAAAAAGTTCCATTGCTTTTGTTGTTCTTCTCATGGCATCTTCTTCCCAGAATCCTACTTTCCGCTCTCCAAGTCTAACTAACTCTGAAGGACTTCTTTCATCATAACATCTTCTCATGTAAAGATTAGCTTCACCAAAGTTTCTGATATTATGTCCTTCACTCAGAAATATTTCTTGCGCTGCCATTAAGTTTTCTTCAGTTAATCGTAATTTTGGATCTTCTGGGAGTACATGTCCTTGTGGTAAAACCCATGGTGCAAATTGATATTCTAGATTTGTCATTTTATTCTCCTTTAAATTTATTACTTGATTTTCAGATGCGTACATCATTTGATCAACACTTATCTGTTCTAAAGATGATACTCCATTTATAAACCCTGCCTTAAATTAACTACTTTAAAGAGATAACAATGCGTCGAAATGAATCTCACTACCTCTCAAAGCACAAAATACAGAATCACAGGCACAATCAAAACTCCCATCAAATGATTCTTTCCAACACCACAAAAGCTTGCAAACAACCCAATTGAAGTTGCACAAAGTAATATCAATAATCCAACAAATCCATCAAAGATAAATGTCAGAATACAAATCAACATAATGATCCCAAAAATCACATCAGTATAATTCACCTGCGACATTACATTAGAAAACCCGCGCGATAAATACACAGTCAGAATTGATGCAACCGATCCAACAACGAGCGCAACACCTAAAAACAATATCATCATTTCAAACGTCACAACAGCGACCAATTCTCGCACTGCAACAATTGCTCCATTCCGCGCCTTCGAAAGCACATACACTGTTCCAATACTAATTAACATGTTCGCAGTATTAATCCCTCCAGTGAGTGTTAGAAACGCTTCTGCACTACTCTCTTCGTCACCTTTCTTCTGAGCAAATTCATTTGCAACAATTGCTGCCTGCGAGTTTCCAAAGCCTGGCAAAAACGCTGCAACAAATCCAACTCCGGTAGCAGCAAATATCGATTTCAAGGCCGCAGATATACTAAGCTTCAACTTGATTCCAAAATCTTGTACTGGAACTACTGCTGACTGCATCAAACTTACAATCATAATTGAAAATCCAAACAATCCAGATAACAATGGAAACAATGGTTGAGACAATGATTTCATCGACAAAACAATAATCCCAAGAGAACCAGCTAATAAAAAACAGCAAAGGGTGATCAACCTCTTTCCTCGCTCCCGCAAAATCATTAATGCCATAATTACAATTAAGATGTAACCAATCAAAGAATCGATTAATGGATATACAATTTTCATCCCAAAAAGAAACAACGGGAACACAAGCAAAGAAACAACTAAACAACCATACGATCCAATTACTGTACAAACTATTGCGTTATGTCCTTCTCCTTTGTGCAATAATTTATGTCCAGGCAAAACTGATAGTGCCATTGCTTCATCTGGTGCGCCCAAATATATCGAGGGCAAGGAGTCTAAGAAAGAGTGTGTAATTGCAAGGGAAATAATAAACACACAAAGGTTCAAAGCAGTTGTAAAAGTCAAGAACAAAGAAGATGCAGATAACAACAAAACAGAAATCAGATTCACATGAATTCCTGGGAATAGGCCAGTGAAGATTCCACTAAGGATTCCAAATAGCATTGCCAAGACTAATCCAATAAACATAAAGAAAAAAATAACAATTAATTAAATAGCTTTTCAGATATACCAGTATATACCTAATAAGAAACTTTACTCAATCCCATACTTTTTTCCCATTGAAGCAAACCATTTTGGAATTCCCTGTTCTGGTTTTGGGCTGTTTAGTGTTTGAAAACTAACTTCTCCAACTTTGTTCATATATAGCGTATCAATTGGACTACTCATTCCATGGCGCATTGTTTTTGAAAGTTCTACTCTTGCTTCAATTAGTTGATATTCACCAGGAAATTCACTAATCACTGATTTCAACAGATCACAATCATACAGTTCGCCAATCCCTCTAATTTGAATTTCTTTCGCAGCAATAGTTGTTCCTCTTCTTTCTGCAATTCCAAGCAGATTTTTTATAACTGGGAGATTTGCATTTCTGTAATCTCTTGCCAAGTTTGATCCACCTACCATTCCTTCTCTTCCACCAATAAATGTTTTCTGACTTTGGTCATATCGTAGAAACTGTGTTGAGAATGGAATTAATCCATATTCACTACAATCTTTCAAATATTCCTCGATGGATTCAACTTTATCAAATGGTTTTGGTTGAGTAGTTGCCTGGTGATGAAATGTAATTTTTCCTTCTCTTCCATCTAATTGTGGTAATTCACTTAATATTCTAAAAATTTCTTCTGTTGGTTCTGCTAATTTAAATCCCATCAAAAAAACTATTTTTAATCTCTTTTTATGCTTTTGTAGTTTACAGAATTGAATAAACCTTTAAATACCTTGAAGTCTTCTTCTTAGTATGTTCAACAATCGTCAAGGAATCGCACCTATTATAGCAACCTTAGTTCTAATTAGTTTTGCAGTAGTCATTGGTGTGGTTGTGATGAATTTTGGACGTGCACAAGTTCAGTTGGAGTCCAAATGTGCAGCTGATATTGGATTAATTTTCTCTGAAATTGGTGGCGAGAAACAAATTTGTTTTGATGACAATAAAGACATCATTAAGCTTTCAATTGAAAATGGTGTCAACACTGAGATCACAGGTTTAATGGTCAATGTGATCGGAACTGAACGTGCTGAGAGTTTTAGTCTAGATGATGCTGATGTCAGTAAGGCTGGTGTTTATTTAACTGATCTTGGTTACAATATTGATGGTAATGGTGAAATTCGTCAAGTCAAAATCATTCCTCTAATTACTCCATTCGATGAAGAAGTTGTTTGTACTGAGCAGGCTTTAGTTGCTGAAAGTTTGAGAGCATGTTAATTCTTTTTTTAATACATTAATCATATTCTTCACAAAGCTTTTTATTACAAAACAAATCTTCTACTACTATGCATATTGAAATCAATCTTAACAAATCTGTAGATGAGAACGCTGGAATCTATTATGATAAATCTAAGAAATTTAAAAAGAAGCGTGAAGGTGCAGAACTTACTGTTGCCAAGTATCAAAGAGAACTTGAATTACTAAAAAATAAAGAATCTCATTTTCAAGAGCAAGAATCTCAAAAGCAAGCAAAAAAGGAAAAGAAGAAAGCAAGTCAAAAATGGTATTCTAAATTTCACAACTTCATCAGTAGCGAGGGTTTCGTTTGTGTTGGCGGCCGTGATGCTACTCAAAATGAAATTCTAATTAAGAAACATACTGAACCAACTGATTTGGTATTACACACTGATATGGCAGGTTCACCTTTCTTTGTTATCAAAGATGCAGAAAACCAGGATAAACAATGTACAGAACAAACAATTCAAGAAGCTGCCCAAGCAGTTGGATGTTACAGTCGTGCTTGGAAGGAAGGTCATGGAACAGCAGATGTTTTGTATGTCAAACCTGATCAAGTGAGTAAGGTTGCAAATCCAGGAGAAGTGCTTGCAAAAGGTAGTTTTATGATTCGTGGTAAGACTAATTATTTTCACCCAAATCTTGAATTTGCAGCAGGCATCATAACTGTTGATGGTGAAGTAGATATATTGATAGCTCCGGCGAAAACTGTTGAAAAACTTTGTACTGATTATGTAATCATTCTCCCAGGTAGGGATAAAAAATCTATTGTTGCAAAGAAACTTAAGAAGGAACTGAACGTGGCAGCTGACATTGATGATATTGTGGCTAAACTTCCAGCTGGCGGCGCTGAGTTAAAGAAACGCAGAAAGAAGAAAAAATGACCATAACGCTTAAAAATAGCTATTGAAATTTTATTTTCTATGTCATACGATTTATTTCCTCATCCTGATATCTTCCCAGAAGCTACTTCTAATTCTGGCCGACCATATATTCGAAGGCCTGCTTATTCATCTGGCCGATCCTTTAACCGTGGATCTGCTCCTTTAAATGCAGATACTGCCGACATGATGGCTCAGTATCACAGGCCAAGCCTTGAAGATCAAACTGAAAGAAGAAATAGGTTACCTAAAACTGTAAAAGGCCTTAATGCGATTATTCATAAAACAACTGATAAACAATAATCCTTTTTTCTAATCAAAACTTTCTTAAAGAACTCTTTGAATTACAGTTTTAGTGTCCCCGTAGTCTAGCATGGATAGAACGTGAGCTTGCGGAGCTTGAGACCTGGGTTCAAATCCCAGCGGGGACGCCACTTCTCTTTTTGTGAAGTTCTATCTGGGATTATTTTAGTATAAATTCCAATTTTTATTTATACTGTATTTGTAGTTCCAATGTATTACTTGGTGCTACTAGTGCACTCACTTAGTAGTAGTTAAGCACAAGAAGGTTTTTAAATGGAAAGAAGTATAAGGCAAATATGTCATTAGAATCATTTATGGGTAAAGCAAAGAACTATGCTGTTGATGTTATGAGTGGGAGCATTTACTACACTGCAACCTATGGTCTGCAAGAAATTGCTTTTGGAGCAGATTCTGAAGAACTTCTAAAAACAAGATTAATTGGTTTAGGAGTTGGAGCAGTAATAATGAGACCTGTTGGACTTGCCAGGAATTATGTGGCTGATAAGATGAACGTAACTCAGGAAAGTCTATTTTTGGATAAACTAAAAGTAAATGTGGCAGCAATTACTCCACTTCAAGCAATTGTTTATGGTGGGATGTTAGTTGCATCCACTGCATGGTCCGAATACTTAGTGATGCCTGAACCAGAAGTTGTGGAATCAGTAGTTGATTCTATTTCAGACTTTCCTACAGCTACATGGCTTTTTGGAACTGCAGTAGGTGGTTTACATGCTTTTCCATATGGTTGGTTTAATGATAAAATACGAACTTATTTTGGAGTAAAGGCAGCAATATCATCTTCAGAATCTTAGGTATAGGTTAAATTAAAAAAAGCGTGTCCCATAGAACTTCACAAAACGATTAAGACTCCAGCGGGGACGCTCCCTCTCCTTCTTACGAACATAGATCACTATAACCTGATTAATTGAATAACACGGGCCAAGCGAACCACTGAGAGTCGAAAGATCCCATCAAAATAAAAGAACATACTTTAGATAAAGTATAAATTAGTCCATGGAAGCTTCTGTGTTGTATCCAATATTGCTACCGTATGGGTGTATGCAGGTTACTGCTTGTACATCTTCATGGAAATTACTTGGTTTAACTTCGACCAATGCATAATCTTTTTTTGCAGAGAGAACAGAAAAACCATCTTCTCCAGTTTTAAATTCAACTATGTGTAAATCAATTTGATCAGCAAGGGCCTTTTCAAATACTTGCTTCATTGTATCACAATTGTTTGTTAGTTCGCCGATATCCATTATTAGTAGCAGCTGTGACATTGTATATAACTATTCAGGTCAGTAATTATCTCCTTTTCTAAATAATGTCTACTACATATACTAACTGTACTCTACTTTGAAAGAAATATTTTATCTCTTTTGAAACAAGCAAAAAATAATCTGTGTCCCACAGAACTTCACAAAATGATTTAACATCCAGCAGGGACGCCACCTTATTTCTCTATCACTTCAACTTCTTAACTGCAATCCAAATCAAAGCAGCAAGTAACAGTCCTAAAATTACAAAGCGATATACTTCTCCAAGTTTCTCCCAATACTGCAATAAACTAATTAACAATATTACGATCCCAGAACTCATCATCCCAGCAGAGATTATTGGAATTGGAATAAATATTGCAGATAAAAGGATCGCAGCTCCAATTAAAAAAGAAGTCAAGAATACATTAAATCTAAATTTACTACTTTCAGTATCATAAGCTTCACTACATTCAGAATACATATCACAATACGATCCCTCTACCCAGCTGCCACCATATGTATCGCACTCTTCCAAACTATTGATCTCAATTGGAATTGCTCGTTTATCATAGCAGTGATCTTCATAAGAAGGCCCATCGAACACCATGTAGATCCCAGTAAATACAAATGCCACAGTTACAATCATTAGTGCAATAGCCATAAACTTCTGTTTCCAATTAAAAGATGCACTCTTTTTTGTAACCATCACTAGTCTATATCTCTTGATTATTTATATCTTCTGATTTACAATTCTCAGATAAATAATTTTGTTCATTGAATGTATCCAAACACTTAAAACTCAAAAAATAAAGAGAAAAAACATGATCCACAAAATGAAATTATTTGGAACTTCTTTTGACAAAATAAAAAACAACAGCAAAGACATTGAGGTCCGTCTCTATGATGAAAAGCGAAAAACTATTCATGTTGGAGACAAAATAATTTTTTACAAACTTCCAGAAAATAATGAAACTATCACAACCGAAGTTACTGGGCTCTCAATTTTTTCAAACTTTAATGACTTATTATCTAATTTCGACTGCTCCAGATTTGGTCATCACAACTTAAGCAAAGAAGAACAATTAGCAAATATCAAAAAAATTTACTCCAAAGAGCAAGAAAAAGAACATGGTGTCATCGGTATCCATCTTAAATTAAACTTCAAATAACATTTTTATTTCGCAGCCAATTGATAAAATTTAGCAATCCTCTCAGCTCCTCCAAACTGTTCGAAATATTCTACGGTTCCACTTGCAGCGTACTCCCTCCAAGTTTCATCTCCATTCAAGATCATATTACGCAAACGAGTTGCTGAAATGTCAACTAAATCACCAGAAATAACTTCCTCTGGTTTCTGAGTTTCATAGCCTCGAGAACTAAATGCTTGAGCAACCCAAGGATTCCCACTTAAGATGGTGGTGTCCTGATCAACTTCTGCAACATTTTGAATGTAGTTTACCCAAGATTTGTCATCGTGAAAATCAGGGATTTGTACAAAACGATAATTTGAAATCCCTTTGTCAGAAAGAGATTTCTCAAGCATCATTTCACGTTCGTTTGCAGTGTATGGGTTACGTGCATCAATTACATTAGCGCTACCAACGCCAATTACGACTTCGTCAGCTTCCATACAAGCAGCTTCAAGCATACTGATGTGTCCTTTGTGTGGTGGTTGTGTCCGAGCAGCTACGAAGTATTTCATCCGATCACCCCATATCTGCTAGTTACAATGTCTCCTTTTTCAAATTGCAACTCATCAAAGTTATAATCTAATGATGACTCTAATGCACGGTATCCTTTTCGAACCGCAAAATATAATGGATACATTACAGGTTCGGTGTGAATTGCCCAAAGAACTGGTGCATACTCAGGGTAACCAGCAGCTGTTAGAATAGCTGGTGCCACAACATCTTCAGTAAGTTCTAAAGCAACAGCGTAGGCTGCAAAGTAAGGTCCTTCTTTTAGTGCTTCCTGGTATACTTTTTTACAAAATCCTACTGGGTCTTTTGCAAGGTCCAATAGTTCGTGTCCTTTTTCAGAAATTCCATGCGCGAGTTTTTGTGATAATGTGTAAAGATCATTTTCACTAAAATATTCTGCATTGAATTCAGCATCAGTTGCGTTTGCAGCTAGTGCCTCACCAAAAAATTCTTCCTCAATTGCCTCTTCCAGTAATTTTTGTTTATTTATCATTTTTTTCTCCTTTCTCATTTGATATCTATAGTAAGGAGTTGTATTTTACTTGATTATTTTTGACAAAAAAGTAGGCACAGTGTTGTATTTTCAGATAATTTTATATAGAAAAGCTGATTTTACACCTTGTGGCACTCACAAAAGAAATTGAAGAACAGATCAAATCATTTGTCTATTTGAAACCTAGAACTGTGAATGAAATCTCTCAAATAATTAACAAAAACTGGCGTACTGCTCTTAGGTATGTTGAGCAGATTATGTTAAAAACTGGGACAATCAAAACCAGGACTTTCAGGGAAGGTACTAGGGGTGCACTCAGGTTGGTCTATTGGAACAGTGCTGAGAAAATATATGCAACAGATGTTCAAGAAACACTTTTCAAAAAAATGGAACTTGGAGTACAAAAGTCAGATTTTTCTCCGTTTGAAATATTTCAATATATTGATCCAGAACAAAGGCATGCTTATTATGAGAATATTGAAAATGAAGATAAGTATGACTATGATATTAAAAATTTGCTTCCATTTTTTGAATCAACAAAAGAGGAGTTAGTTATTTTCGCAGGTAACTTGGCTTTTATTCATTTAAAACATCAGAAGAAAACTGTACTCTCATATTTTGCTGCTTGTATTAAACGAGGAATAACAATCAAGATTATTTCTAACATCAATTTTACTGACTTGCAAAATGTGCAGCAAATACTTCAACTTAACGCTGGTTTGGCAACACCTCTTTTGCAACTTCGTCATGCTGTAACTCCGCTCCGTGCTTATATTTTTGATACTAGTGTTGCAAGGTTCGGTGAGATTGCCAATAGTCAAGGAAAGCCAGGTCAACGTGCTGGTAAGACTGCAATTTATTATGAGCTTAAAGAAAAGTCTTGGTTGGAGTGGATACAAAAGTTGTTTTGGAAGAAGTTCCAGGAAGCTATTCCTGCAAAGAAGCGAGTTGATAATTTAATGGTAATAACTAAGAAAAGAAACTAATGCAAAAAAAATAAAACTATTCTCACTCTCTATACTTCAAATTAATCTCACAGCCAGCAGAATATATTCGAAGCACTTTTTCTAATGGTTCAGTTACTCCAACTGGTAATAATTTAAATGATCCTTTTCTTATATAGTCAGTGCCTTCTTTTTCAAATCCGCTGTAATCAATTTTGCAAGTTGGCGATGCTGTAATATGTGCTCTTACACCAACTAATACTAAATCAATTGATGTAGACTCCAATCTTAAAATCATATTTTTTCCAATCACTCCTTCGATCCCACTGTCTCGCGCCTGAATCTCTATCAGTCTTGGATCATCTGCAGGAACTCCTAAATATAATCCATATCTATTTTCTACTCCTTTCACCTTAACTTTGACATTCCTTTTCTCAACTGGATTTTCAGTTTTATTCAAATAGATTTTTTGATGCCGTGCATTCACAATAAAATCTGGCATATATGTTCCTGCATTTTCTATTGGTTTAATTGTTAAGACTGGGTTTGCTTCTTCTCGTCGAATTTCTGCCATTGCGGATGCCATTGCAAGATCTAACCAACCTGGGACCATCTCTGGGATTACAGTTGTACGGTCATACTTTGCTCGTTTCGCTGGGTCTTCTAGTGTTTCATATGCTTCTCTAATCTCTCTGAATCTTCTTGCAGCAACTGTGTCATCTGGACGAACATCGGGGTGAACTTCTCTTGCAAGTTTACGAAACGCTTTTTTAACCTCAGTTAGACTTGCATCTCTTGGAATTCCTAATGTATTGTATAAATCGTTCATAGTCATTCAGAATTATCTTCAGTTAAAAGTCTACTTAAGAAAAAAGGCGCCTTTGACAACCAAGTAGCTGAAAATTTATTTATTCCTCTCCCAGGCTGTAACGCACGCAATGTGCTAGGCAAGATAAAGGTCTAGTGGTCTCAAGGACCTAAGCTATGTCAGTTGCCAAAGACATTGTTTCAATAAGCATTCGGCTTCTTAAAGTTTTTGTTTACTTTAATTCAAACTCACTATTTTTTGAACCCACACATTGGAACATATTCAGTAACATTTATATACCCAAAAGAGAGTATTCTGTCATAGAGGTGATATGATGGCTCCACGAAAAAAATCTTCAACTAAGCGATCAACAAAAAAACGTTCAACAAAATCTGCTACTCCAAGACTTGCTTCAAGTTTATTAGCTAAAGAGAAAAAGGAATTGCATAAAATTGCACATTACTGTTTCTTTATTGGATTATTAATTGCAATCATAGCTGGTTTGCCATGGTTCTACAGTTCAGTTAACGCTGTTGCTTTAATGAGTACACTAGTGTTCTTAGGATTCATTGTTGGGTTATTCAACTTAACTGCCAAAGATACAATGCCATTTTTAACAGCATCAATTGCTTTAATGTTAGCAGGTATTGTTAACTTGAGTTTAATCCCATTAATCGGAGACACTCTAAGAGCAATGTTAAGTAACATTGTAGTCTTTGTTGTACCTGGTGCAATCATTCTTGGAATGAAAACCATCTGGCATATGGCAGCTGAATAAACAAACTTTTTTTCTTTAATTTCTTTTTTATTTCATTAAAATTTCTTCTAATTTCTGTCGTTTCTCCTCTACAACAGATTCTTATCCTACTTCAATATTCAATAAACTTTATATACCTGAACCTCTACAAAGTTATTGAGAGGTGGTTGAAATTATAAAATCTAGTTTTAGCTGTACTGCTTGTAAATTCGGCTTCATTGCCCACATGTTTACTGGCGTAAAAAATGTATATTGTCCTAAGTGCCGACATAAGTCAGCTGTTTAGGATCCCCTTTGGGGTACCAAAAATAATCTTATTTTTGAGTATTTTTTCTTTTTCTTTGTTATAGATAATTAATTCAACAACTTTTTTATACTCTAACTACCAAATAACTTCTATGCACAAAGATTCCAAAGCACAAGATCCAGTTATAACTATTGAATCAAGCAAAGCACAACGTAAACCATTCTCAATTTTTTTAAGGGGTCTTGCAATGGGTGCAATCGATATAGTCCCTGGTATTTCTGGTGGAACTATTGCATTCATTACTGGAATTTATCCAAGGCTTGTAAAATCAATTGATCAAGTCAGAGTTGAATCAATTAACATCATCAAACATCCAACACAAATAATCCAATCAATAAAAAAAACTGATTACAAATTCTTGCTCCCACTAGCAGCTGGTATTGCAATTGCTATCTTTCTCATGTCTGGTTTGATGACTTACATCATCGAAACATATCCTGCTAACACTTTCGCATTTTTCGCAGGACTCATCTTAGCATCTGCTTACTTAATGAACAAATCTTTAGAAAAAATCAACCAAAAAAATGCAGCTGCACTAATTGTTGGGATCGTTTTCGCATACCTTATTAGTGGACTCACAGCAACCACTATTCCAAGCACTTTACCAATTATTTTCATCAGTGGAGCTATCGCAATTTGCGCTATGCTACTTCCAGGCATCTCTGGTGCATTTTTACTTGTACTCTTTGGACAATACCAAACAGTCGTTTCTGCAATTCACAACCGAACTTTCACAATCATTGCAACATTTGGACTAGGAGCTATTCTAGGTCTTGCAATCTTCAGCAAAATTGTCAACTTCCTTTTAACTAAACACAAACAAATCACTCTCTACACTTTAACTGGAATTATGCTTGGTGCTTTAAGAGTTCCATATTTAGAAATTGCAAACAACGGTGGATTTCAAAATCCAATTTATCTTGTCTATTTCATAATCTTAGGAGTTGGAATTGTGTATGGAGTAAATCTTTTAGCGTATTTATTCAGCAAGAAAAAATAAAATAATTTTCAACACTATCCTAACTTCTTATCTACTTCTCGCGCAATATCAAGCATCGAATCAATTGTTGCTGCAACATCGCGTTTAATAAATTTCAGAACACCTTCTAAACTATTTTCACGTAAGATGTATCCACCTTTTTCTCTCAAAACAAGCCCAGTTCCCCGTAAAAAGTCTAGGTGATGTACTACTGTCCCACGTGATAATCCAAGTGATTCTGCGATGTAATCTGAAGAAATTATCTGTGCCTTGCGTGCATGTTTCAACAGTACTATAAAAATTCGAAAGCAACTTTGGTTTTTATCACGCGCATTAAACAAACCTAAACTATTTCCAATCCACTGTAATTTATCATTAATATTGGAGTCAGAACTTTTCCGAACGTGAATTATTGTTATTTTTTGTACCATTATCTTGTTGACCTTACATCAACAGAAAGTTCATTTTCTATTTAAATGTTACTTAAGAAAATACAAAATCATCAAAACTCCTTATTTATTCCAAAACATTTATATACTAGTCACCTCAACACAACCATGTTGACTTAAGGTCAACGAAAAAGGACTAATAATATGACGCCAAATCAAGATGAAGTAGTGGACAAAGTTGCTGAAGAAGTTTTAAATCAGATCAAAGAAGATGAATCTAATCATGATTCTAAAGAAGAGAAAAAGCAAGACAACAAACCAAGTTATGATGAATTACTTGATATGTTAAAGCGTTCTCAAGCTAATTTGGAAAATTTCCGAAAACAAACTGAGAAGCGAATTGATGACATCAGGGAGTTTGCAAAAAGAGATGTGATCTCAAAGTTCATTCCAGTTATGGATAGTTTTGATTTAGCTCATAAAGAAATGCCAAAAGATGCACCTGGTCAATTAGGTGAAGTTTGCACTGGTATTCAAATGATTTCAGATCAACTTGCAAACACTGTCAATGATTTGGGTGTAGAGATAATTGATTGCACTGGAAAATTTGATCCAACTGTGCATGAAGCGCTTGCTAAGATTTCAAATGATAAACCCGAGGGAACAATCCTCGCTGTATTCCAACCAGGGTTTAAACTACATGGCAAAGTGCTAAGAGCAGCAAGAGTACAAGTTAGTGCTGGACAAAAATAACAATAAAAAATCAAAACAAAAGAAGAAAAAATTACAATATAAAACAACTAACGGAGATAAACAAAAATGACAACTGAAAATAAAGAAAGTAAAGTATCTGGAGCAACCATTGGAATTGATCTTGGAACCACATTTAGTGCAGTAAGTGTATTAGAGGCAGGTTCAGCTAAAATTATTCCAAGTAGTGAAGGAGCAAGAACTATACCAAGTGTAGTTCACATTAAAGACGGTGTAAACACTGTTGGGCAAGTAGCAAGAAACCAAGCAATTACCGACCCACTGCACACCATTCGATCCATTAAAAGAAAGATGGGTACTAATGAAAGAGTAAAAATTGATGATAAGGATTATTCACCTGAACAAATTTCAGCAATGATTTTACAAAAATTAAAAGCTGACGCTGAAGCTTATTTGGGTCAACCTGTTAAGAACGCAGTAATTACTGTTCCTGCTTATTTTAATGACAGTCAACGTCAAGCAACTAAGAATGCAGGAGAAATCGCAGGTCTTAATGTTTTACGTATTATTAACGAACCAACTTCCGCTGCCTTAAGCTACGGACTTGATAAACAAGAAACTGAACACACAATTTTGGTCTTTGATTTTGGTGGTGGAACTTTTGATGTTTCAATTTTAGAACTTGGTGACGGATTATTTGAAGTAAAATCAACTAGTGGTGATAACCTTCTTGGTGGAGACGACGTAGATGATCTATTAATCAATCACATTGCAAGTTCTTTCAAGGCAGCTAATGGAATCGATTTGAAAGCAGATCCTGTTGCACTTCAAAGGTTAAAAGAAGCAGCTGAGAAAGCAAAAATTGAACTTTCCACAAAAATGAAAGTTGAAGTTAGTATTCCATTTATTACAGCTGACCAAAATGGTCCAAAGCACGTTAAGGAAGAAATTACTAGAGCAAAGTTTGAAGAAATGCTTGCTCCTGTTTTAAAGCGTTTAGAAGCTCCTGTTAAGGCTGCTCTTAAAGATGCTAAAATGACAAGTGCTGATATCCATAAAGTTATCTTTGTTGGTGGATCAACTAGAATTCCAAGTGTTCAGGCTTTAGTAAAAACTATCACTGGTAAAGAAGGAGATAAATCAGTTAATCCTGATGAAGCTGTTTCACTCGGTGCTGCAATTCAAGCAGGAGTAATCTCAGGGGATGTAAAAGATGTTTTACTTCTTGACGTAACTCCACTTAGCCTTGGTATTGAAACTCTTGGTGGTGTATTCACACAACTAATTGAACGTAACAGTACAATCCCAACTAAGAAGAGTCAAATCTTTTCAACTGCTGCTGACAATCAACCTGCTGTAACTATTCGTGTTGCACAAGGTGAGAGAAGTATGTTTGCTGATAACAAAACTTTAGGTCAATTTGACTTGAGTGGAATTCCACCAGCACCTCGTGGTGTGCCTCAAATTGAAGTTGCTTTTGATATTGATGCAAACGGAATTGTTAGCGTCTCAGCAAAAGATTTAGCGACTGCTAAAGAGCAGAGTATTAAAATCACAGGTTCCAGTAACTTATCAAGTGCTGACATTGAGAAAATGCGTGCTGATGCTGAAGCTCATGCTGAAGAAGATTTGAAGCGTAAGAACACAATCGAAGCACAGAACAATGCTGAGTCTACAATTTATCAAACTAACAAATTGTTAACTGATATGAAAGACAAAATAAGTGATGAGCAGAAGAAAGATATCGAAGCAAAGGTAGCTGACTTAGAAGCAATTAAAACTTCAGAAAACTTTGATGATATTAATGCGAAGCTTGAATTACTTACCAATGCAGTTCAAGAAGTTACAACTAAGATCTATCAAGAAGCAGCAGCAGCGGCTCAAGCAGCACAAGGCGCAGGTGCAACTGCAGCTCCTGGAGCAGATGCAAAGGAAGCTAAAGATGAGAAAGTTGTTGACGCTGACTTTGAAGAGAAGAAAGAAGAGAAGAAAGAGTAATCTTTTATCTCTGCAGAGCGGTGCCAGAAACTTATTTTTAAGTTTCTAAGCATTTTTATTTTTTATTTTATTTTCCTTTCAAAAAAAGTATTGGTGCTAATGTCCACTTGCTGGAACGCACAAATAACAAATCCATTTTTCACAAGCATTTTTTCCGAAGGAAAAAATCAAGGTGCAGTGAAATGTAGTAGCCCAGCCTGACAAAAGCACCAATACTTTTGAACTAAAAAAATTCACAATCAACCACTTCCACCTCTGTGTTTGCTGGGGGCGAAAATAAGCATCGTCCTCTCAAACACGCTTACAACTATAGTAACACAACTTACTTAAACTAACATTGAAGGAATAAACTGTGGCAAACAACGATTACTACAAAACTCTTGGCGTTGAGAAATCAGCAACCAAAAAAGAGATTAAGAAAGCTTTCAAAAAGCTGGCAATGAAGTTTCATCCAGATCGTGCTCCTGAAGAAAAGAAAAAAGAGTATGAAGAAAAGTTTAAGACTATTTCTGAAGCAGCTTCAGTTTTAGGCGATGAAAAGAAACGTGCACAGTACGATCAATTTGGTTCAGGTGGTGGCAGTCATGGTCATCAAGGTTTTGATTTTTCTGATATTATGTCTCAATTTCGTTTTGGCAATTTTGGCAGAAACGATGATGTTTTCGATTCTTTATTCGGTGGCGGCAGACGACGCCGTGGACGCCAAGTTTACAAAGGTTCAGACTTATTGTATGATCTAGATATAACTCTTGAACAAGTTCACTCAGGTTTTTCAACTGAAGTTGCGCTCAACAAATTAGAACACTGTTCCGATTGTCATGGTAAGGGCGGAAAAAATATTACAACTTGTGAAGACTGTAGTGGTTCTGGTTATATCAAGGTAACTCGTAGAACTCCTTTTGGTGTTTTTCAACAACAAGCTCCATGTAATTCTTGTCATGGTGAAGGTGAAAAGGCCAAAGAAGTTTGTAAGGACTGTGATGGTGAAGGTCTTATTAGAGACCGTTCTAAAATCGATGTAAAAATTCCAGCAGGTGTCCAAGATGGTATGCGCCTTCGAGTTACAGGTAAAGGTGAAGCTGGCAGAAACGCTGGACCTCATGGGGATCTTTATGTTAGAATCCATGTCAAAGAGCATAAGTTTTTCGAACGCCGTGATGATGATTTATACATCACTATTCCAATTAGTTTTTACACTGCAACTTTAGGTGGTGAAATTGAAGTGCCTACTATTGCAGGTGAAGCAACTTTAAAGATTCCGAAGGGAACTGATTCAGAGACTATTTTTCGAATGAAAGAGAAGGGTATTCCTCATGTTCAGCGTGCAGGTGTTGGTGATCAGATGGTTAAAATCAAAATTTCTATTCCAAAGAAGCTTAGTAAAAAGCAAAAGAAAGCGCTTGAAGACTTTGGTGATACTAAGCCTCAGAAAGGTTTTTTAGAACGCTTTTTTGGATAATATTTTCTTTTCCTTCTTTTTTTACAACCATTAACCTTTTATACAATTATTTTTCTTTTTCTTCTCATGATAGAGCAAGCCATCACAATCACAAGTTCGCCAAGTTTACCTCATTTTCCTTCAGCACAGTTAATCCAAGTTTACACTGCTGCAGCAAATGAACAATTTGGACCAGAGTTCATTGCAACGCACAACGTTCATGCTTTCAATTATTTATCAAAACCTTATGTTCTCAAACAAGCCAATAAATTTGCAGTTCCTATTAATTTCTACTACGCAGCGCAAGACGCAGGATTTCTCAAATCAAGGTCTTTCTTTGCAACTAGAAATATGCAACTTTTAGCTGAAGCTAAAAAATTAGCGCGTCTTCAAAACCAATGTTTGGATCTTGCACCAAAGTTATATCACTTTGACAGATCCAAATCAACGCTCATAAAATCTTACATTGAAGGTGTTACTTTTCGTGAAATGAATTCTGACTACCAAAAAAAATCGCTTCCTGGGATTGTAAAACTAGTTCAAGGTATTCATGATTCTGGTATTGCAATTGGTGATGCGCATATCAAAAATGCAATTCGAAGAAACAGTGATCACAAATTTCTTTGGCTTGATTTTGATGGTTGTTTTGCTCAGGATTTTTCTGCAAAAGAAAAAGCTCATGATTTAATCAAATTGGTTTATTCAACTTTTACAGAGACCAGAGACCTTGATCTTGCTTTGTCTGCTGCAGAGGCTATGGAAAAATATGTGGGTGGATTTACTCGGTCAACTGCAGTTCATGTTCTAAATCAACTTTCCTACACTCCACTCCTTCGCTTTGCAACTAGAACTAATAGGCAGCAACATAATGCAATTAAGGGAGCTTTGATTGATGTTTTGCAAATAAAATATTAACCGAAATAATATTTATTCAAACACAATTTTATTTGGATCTTTCTCATAGTGTTCCATTACACGAGCAATTGGCCATGAACATTCTTTTCCAACTAATCCAAGCATTTTCAGAGTTTTTTGAATATTTTCTTTTGATCCCTCAACTTCCAGTAAATTTGGAATCCCTGGATAAACATCAATCTCAACTTTGCATCCATCAGCTAGTACGAACTGTTTACGTTTTTTCTGTCGATGTTTTGTTTGAATAAATCCTAGCTTCAGCAATAACTCAGTTGCTTTTTCCACATCCGAAATCCCAAAATCAATTTCGTCTGCGATGTGGTAACCTTCAGTTTCAGCACCAGTTGTTGAGCTTTTGAATTCCATGATTGATTTGTCGCCTTTTTGGCGAATCCGTAATTGACTTTTCTTCGCATCAAATCGTTTATCGGGAAAATCAAAAATTCTATCGTCAATGAATTGTTCTGGCTTCTCTGTGGCTTTAGCTTCTTGTAGTAGTGAGACTATTTTGTCTTGATCAATACCTAACACCTTTACTTCAATTTCAATTGCCATGTTTTTCGGTGTATTTGTGAGTTAATAACACTTTTGATCTGCTCACTAGTTATCTTTGTCACTACAAAGTAACAAATAAACCAAAAAATTTATAAAGAATTGTCCATATAAAGACAACATAATAATAAAAAGGTGAAAATGAAATGAATAAACTACAAAAAATTATGGCTTTAACTCCACTTATGTTTGCACCAAGTGTCGCAGATGCTGGCAACGGACAAGTTACAAGTATTGATCTCTATGATCATACTTTCAGACATGGTCAATTGTCAGGCGCATTTTATGATGGAATGAACCTAGTATCCAAACGCTTCTCACTTGATTTGCCAGATAACTGTCCTGGTGAACTGGCTGTAGATGTTGTCTATGATCCAAGTGTCGATGGTTTGGCTATTATTGAGCCTAAGTTAACAGTTGAATATGGTGGAAGAACTTTTGTTGATAAAAATATGGATGGTGACACTGAGACTTTTAAGGTAGATCCTCCAATCACTGGTGTATATAGTTATGTCAAAGATGGTGTACAAAAGCAGTCTGAATTTGATCTGGTAATTAAAGAAATTGGTGAATGTTTAGGTAAAAAATTATACAAATAATTTTTTTTATTTTAACTCCACCAAGTGCTGCCAAAAATAATCTTATTTTTGAGCATTTTTTTTAATTTTAATTTTTTAAAGATATTTAATTATCAAACATACTTCTCACACACTTCCTCAAAACCAGCATTCATCCCACCAAGCCTAAACACAATCACTTCATCGCAACCAGTAGAGGAACAGATCTGCAAGTCTTCTCCTAATTCTTTAGCACCATAAACAGGTTCGATTTCATAAATCCCTCCTGCTATCAATCCAATCCCAATAATCATATCACGTTTTACAAACTTTCTAACTCTTGAAACAAAACGTGATTTTGCAATAAATGCACCAACAAATCTTTGCAACATGCTTCTATAATACATTGCAATATTTTTATGACCAAACGCCTTTGGACTATATCCTAAACCAAGCATCCAAACAATTGATTCTGGCAGATGCGACATTTCGATATTGTACAATTTAATCCCTGCCTTCTTAGCATCCAAAAGAAAATTCATAATCAATCGACGATTCTTTGAAAACGAAAAGAACCTACTAATGATCTGCCTTTTCAATTTTGGTGGCTCAAAATCTAACATTACAGAAAGACTATCTTCTCCTTTTTCCCCGCGTCTCTTCTGTTCCAAAAGTAGTGACTTAAACAACTGACTCAAAGCGGCAGTATCGGTCCAAGGGCTTACCCAATATCCTTCACTAATTTCCAAAGTTGGCCAATACACGCACTCTTTGACGTTAGAATATTTTTTCAAAATGTCTTTCTCAAGTCTCAAGAACTCTTTAACATTTGGTGCTGCAAGGTACAATTTTGTATCCCAACTTACATACTTCAATTTAGCAAGATTAGTTGCCGTTGGAAACTCTTCGAAGAAACTAATTTTCATAGTTAACTGTATTAATCAGGGCTATAAATAGTTTTCAGTTTTAAACAAGCCCACTAGCCACTGGACAACTACAGCTAACTTATTTATAGGAGTAATCTCACTAATTAGTATGCAGGAAAAAAATCCATTAAACTCTTTCAAAACGAGAAGATTCGAGCAAAATGGGATGCTGATAAAGAAAAATGGTACTTTTCTATTATTGATGTTGTAGCAGTGTTAACAGGGAGTGAAAATCCGCGTAAATATTGGAGTGTGTTAAAAACCAGGTTGAAAAAAGAAGGCAGTCAGATGGCTACAAATTGTAGCCAACTCAAATTACTTTCAAGTGATGGTAAATTATATCTAACTGATGTCGCAGACTCAGAACAACTCTTCCGACTAATCCAATCCATTCCTTCTAAAAAAGCAGAACCATTCAAAATATGGTTAGCAAAAGTCGGTTACGAAAGAATTGAAGATCAGCAAGATCCTGAGCGTACAATTGATCGAGCTATGCAGGCATATTTGCAACTGGGTTACTCCAAGGAGTGGATTAACCAAAGATTAAAATCAATTGAAGTTCGAAAAGAATTAACTGATGAATGGGATCGAGTTGGTATCAATAAACAATTTGAGTTTTCTATTTTAACTGATGTGCTTACAAAAGAATGGGGTCTGGAAAAACTGTCAAAGAGTACAAACAGTTCAAAAATCTAAAAAAGGAAAATCTGAGAGATAATATGAGCAATATGGAAATTGTTCTAAACATGTTGGCAGAGACAACTACAAAAGAGCTTTCCAAAAAAGAAGACCCAAAAACATTTTCAGAGAGCAGAAGCATAGCCAAAAAAGGGGGCAGTGTTGCAAAGAATACTAGATTAGATATTGAAAATAAACTCGGAGAAAAAGTAGTCAGTTCCAAAAATGCTGTTGATCTAATTGAAGAAAAAAGTAAGAAAAAGAAGGATCTTCGGCGTGCTCTTATTGAAGGTTACCAACAAAATTCTGAAATTGAGCTCAAGATCGCAAAAGATTAAATTTTGGTTTGGATTTAATTGATTTTTAATCCTCTTTCTCACTCTTTCAACTTCTCATCTAACTTCCCACTTTTCGCAAGTGCAGACAACTGATCAAAGCCCCCAATAAACTCATCTCCGATAAATATCTGGGGTACCATCGTGTAGCCATCAGTTTTTTTAGACAATTCAGACATAGTCTCTTCATTTGCATTTTGCAAATCAATTTCTTTGAAAGAAATCCCTTTAGAATCTAGCAAATTCTTTGCAGCTTTACAAAATGAGCAATAATCTTTTGTGTATATAGTAACTTGTTTCATAGGACCTTAATAACCTTGGTCCTTTTAATTCTTTTTAATAACTATTTCTCAAAGCACAGAAAGCTACAAAAACTGCTTTTTAGCTATTTTTGAGCTTTATTGTAGTATACAATAGTAAGCTTTATAAACAACCCACAATCCCACCAACATAAGCGTAATTAATCACAACTAGCAAGTCTAGGAGCTAATAAAAATGGATAAAAACCAAATTCAAAAGGCCTTAAAGTCTCTAAAAGAGGCTTCAAAAGAACGAAAATTCTCTCAATCAGTAGACTTAATCATCAATCTTAAAAACATTAATACTAAATCACAACCAGTAAACTTCTTTGTAACTCTTCCAAAAACAAAAGGAAGAAAACTCAAAGTTGCAGGTTTTCTAGGTCAAGAATTAGCAGATCAAGGAAAATCAGTTTTAGATTTAGTTATCACTCAATTAGAATTCGCATCTTACAAATCTGATCCTAAAAAGATCAAAAAACTAGCTGAAGAATATGACATCTTTATTGCGCAGGCAACTGTAATGGCAAAGATGGCAGGAACTTTCGGGAAAATTCTTGGAATGAAAGGAAAAATGCCAAATCCAAAAATGGGTGGAGTAGTCCCTCCTAATGCTAATTTAGAACAAACTCGTGACAAATTAGAGCGAACAGTAAGATTAACTGCGAAAAAAGCAACTAATTTGCAAGTTCTTGTAGGAAAAGAATCAATGGATGAAGCAGATTTGATTGAAAATATTATGACAGTCTATAAAGCTGCTATTCAAAGTCTTCCAAGCGGAGAACAAAATATCAAAAAGATCCAACTTAAGTTTACAATGAGTAAACCTGTAACAATAGAATAATAACGGAAAACAACGATGGTAAGCAATGCAAAAAAGGAACTTGTAAAAAAGTTAAGTAAAGCAGCTATTGATCACCCTGTTGTTGGGGTAGTTAATGTAGCACAACTACCTGCTCAGCAGTTCCAAAAGATGAGAAAAACCTTAGGAGCAAAAGGTGTAACTATTGTTGTTGCTAGAAAAAAATTAATGATCCGTGCTTTAGAAGCATCAAAACAAGATAATATTTTAAAATTAGTAGAAAAGATGAAGGGAATTCCTGGTCTTTTATTTTCAACAAGTAATCCATTTGTTCTTTATGCTATTTTGCAAAAAAACAAATCAGAGGCTCCAGCGAAAGCAGGTCAAATCTCTCCTAAGGAAATTATTGTAAAAGAAGGTGCAACAAGTTTCCTTCCAGGTCCAATTATTTCCGAGTTAGCTTCAGTTGGAATTAAAACTAAAGTTGACGGTGGAAAACTAGCAATTATCGCAGATACTGTTGTAGCAAAAGAAGGAGATGAAATCTCTGAAAACTTAGCTGCTATGCTTAAGCGTCTTGATATTACACCAATGGAAATTGGATTAGATTTAGTAGCTGCATGGGAAAGCGGATTTATCTTTAATGCAAAAGATTTAGCAATTGATGAAGAAGAATTTAACAACAACATTATCTCAGCTCATCAGTGGGCAATTAACTTAGCTGTTGAAATCGGATTCCCAACTGCAGAAACTCTACCAATTTCAATTGCAAAAGCTCATCGTGAAGCAATTGCAGTAGCTGTTGAAGCAGCTGTTATGAACGATGACACAAAAGAAACAATCTTAGCTAAAGCAGAAGCACAAGCAGACGCTGTTAAAACAGAAGCAAAGATTGAATAATCATACAAATCACATTTATTTAAAAAAATAAAAAAATAAAAACAAACTAAACAAATATACAAATAAACAACAACTGTTGTTACATTTGGAGGATACAAAAATGGAATACGTTTATACTGCAATGCTGCTTCATAAAGCAGGAAAAGATATTACTGAAGATACTGTAAAGGCTGTACTTACTGCTGCTGGCGTAACAGTTGACGAATCTCGAGTAAAAGCACTTGTTGCTGCACTTGAAGGAGTTGACATCGCTGACGCAATTAAGAATGCTGCTTTAGCTGCACCTGCTGCTGCTGCACCCGCGGCTGCTGCTGGCGACGCACCTAAAGACGATAAGAAAGACGAAAAGAAAGCTGCTGAAGACGATAAGAAAGCTGAAGAATCAGCTGCTGCTGGTCTTGGCGCACTATTCGGATAAGGAGATTAATTTCTCTTTTGAAGCTTAGCTTCATTTTTTCTTATCTTTTTTTATTTCCGCAGAGCGGTGCAAGAAATTCTTTGAATTTCTAAGCATTCCTATTTATTTTTTCAAACATTTTAGGAGAAAACATAATCAAACATAATAAGTGATACACATGGATCAAACAGCGCAAAAACAAGAAGATCTCCATCAACTTGAGAAGGAGTTTCAAGAAGCAAAAAGAAAATTCTCTGATTTAGGTAAAGATAAAGAGGCAGCTTTTGCTAAAATGCGTAATTTTTCTGGCGACTTAAAATCTTTGAATCAAAAATTAGACACTTTAAAACAAGAGCGTGATGAATTAACTAAAAAAGTTCAAGGTGCAAAAAGAGAACGTAGTTCTTTGAATAAAAAAGTTAAAGATTCTTCTTCACTATTAAAATCTGCTAAAGGTATGGCTCCTTCCGGTGGGTATAATCAACGAAGTCGTGGTAGCCGCTTTGATAAAAAAGAAAAGACTTTAGCTCAGATGAGAAAAGAAGTTGAAGATCTTGATACTAAACTTGAAACTGAAGCTATGAAATTTTCTGCTGAAAAAGCAATCAAAAAAACAATTAAAGAACTTAAAACTCAAATTAAAAAGAAAGCTGCAACTGAAGAAACTTTTGTTGCAGCAAAATCTGCTGGTAAGGATTTTCATGAAATTAGAAAACAAGCAGAGATCTCTCATAAACAGGTTCAAGAATTTGCAGAGCAAAGTCAAGAGAAACATGAGGCTATGCAGGAAGTTCTTAAAAAAATCAAAGAAGAAAGAAAAGCTCGTGATCCAATTTCTAAAGAGTATCTTGAGAAGAAGAATACTTGGAATGTTCAGAAGAAAATTTGTGATGATTTAGCTAAGGAAGTTAAAGAATTAAAAGAAGACCTTGGAATGCAATCTCAAAAAGACCGTAAAGAACAAGTTAAAGAGAAGGCAAAAGAAGTTGAAGAGAAAATTAAGAAAGGTGGGAAATTAACCACTGAAGATATTTTGGCTATGCAAGCTGTTCGGTAATTTTCTAAACATATTTTTGATTAAAATTATTTCTTGTAAATTAACAGTGTTTGTTAATTATATAACAACCTAAGAAAATTGAAGTAGCGCCAAAGCCCATGTCAATATTAATTGAATCATATTTTCCCACAATTGTATCTAACTGAGATTCAACTAATTCAAATGTATCTGAGTTTAAATCATCTGGATTAATTAATTCGTATTTTTTGTTTCTTAGTGTTTCTCTTTGAGAAATATGTTCTAAACCATAACTAATAGACATTCCTCCATTAGCAATAGACCCAAGTCCAAGGGCCCAAGTTCCTGCAAGGTAAGTTTTTCCCCTGTGTTCTTTATCCATATAATCTCTATATCTTTTATCCATGTAAAGAAGTAATAAATTATGACATTTATAAGTTCATGTCTTTTTTACAACAACAAGATAACAAACACAAACTAAACAACAACTAACATATCTGCTTTCGACACAATTCCTACAATTTCTCCTTTCAGCGCAACCAATATCAAAGGATATTCTTTTAATAATTGAAGAATCATTTTCTGCCCAGTTGTGGGAGACACAATAGGGGGGCACTCTTCCATCGCATCTCCCGCATTTAAAGTACTGAACCTCTCGCTATACTCGGCTATAGCATCGAGAACCGAGGATTCAGTAATTATCCCAACCACACCATTTTTCCCACGCACCGGAACTTGTGAAATACCTTTTTTCTTCATCAAAGACACAACATCGCGTAGCTTCTCTGAAGATTCCGCAAATATCACTTTTTTATGCATAAATTCTGAAACTGCAGGTTCTTGATGTCCACGTAATTCGTTCAAAGCAGAAAAGATCGATCGCACCTTTGAATACGTAGGCTCCAAATTACCTGCTTCAACTTTAGCAATTAATGATTGAGAAACACCAGCTGCTATCGCAAGATCCTTTTGACTCACACCAAGGTGACGGCGAATCATCTTGATTTGCGCTAATTCTTCAAACATATCTACTCCAAAGCACATCTTATATAATAATCTTCCTGTGAATTTATTCGTATAAGAATATTGCTGTCAAGAGTCTTTAAAAGATACCAGGCTTCAAAGTGGTCATTGGCACAGGGGTCCACTTACCGGAATATATAACAAACGAATTGAGTTTCGACAAACATTTTGTTAACGCGCAGCATTCAAAATTGTGGTGCAGTCGAATGAAATGGCCCGGTCTGACCCTTGCCAAAATGACCACTAATGAAAAACATAGTGATAAATCAAAATAAAAACAAACAAAGGTGAAAACATGAAAAGATTATTTACAAGTGAAAGTGTTGGAGAAGGTCATCCTGATAAAATCGCAGACCAAATTAGTGATGCAATTTTAGATGCAATGTTAACTCAAGATCCTAACAGCCGTGTTGCTGTTGAAACATTTACCAAAACTGGTTTTGTAGTTGTTGGTGGTGAAGTAACTACTAAGAGTTACGTTGACATTCAAAAAATTGTAAGAGATACCATCGTAGAGATTGGGTATGATAAACCTGACTTTGGTTTTGAAGGATCAACTTGTGGTGTCCTAACTGCTCTCTCAGAACAATCTCCTGACATTGCGCAGGGTGTTAATCAAGGTGAGGGTTTGCATGAAGAGCAAGGTGCAGGGGACCAGGGTTTAATGTTTGGTTTTGCAACTAATGAGACTCCTGAGTTAATGCCCCTCCCAATTACTTTGGCTCACAAATTAATGGCAAGGCTTGCTAGCGCGAGAAAACGTGGTGAACTTTGGTATGTTCGTCCGGATTCCAAAAGTCAAGTTACTGTTGAGTACAATGATCAAGGAAAACCAGTTAGAGTTGATACTGTAGTTGTTTCAACGCAGCATCATCCTGATGTAGACTTAGAGACTATAAGGCGTGATATGATTGAGAAAATCGTAAAACCAATTTGTGCAGATTGGATCGATGACGACACTAAATATTTCATTAATCCAACAGGTAAGTTTGTAATTGGTGGACCAGTTGGTGACGCAGGACTTACTGGAAGAAAAATTATTGTTGATACTTATGGTGGAATGGGTCGTCATGGTGGCGGTGCTTTTAGTGGGAAAGATCCAACCAAAGTAGATCGAAGTGCAAGTTATATGGCAAGGTATATTGCAAAGAATCTTGTTGCAGCACAGCTTGCAGACAGGTGTGAAGTACAACTTGCTTATGCAATTGGTGTTGCAAATCCAGTTTCAGTTTTGGTTGATTGTTTTGGAACCAACAAAATTTCTGAAGAGAAAATTTCTGAATTAGTTCAAGAACATTTCAGATTAACTCCAAGGGGAATTATTGAATCATTAAATCTTAGAAGGCCAATCTACAAGAAAACTGCAGCATACGGGCACTTTGGAAGAAGCGACCCAGATTTCACGTGGGAAGCAACTGACAAAGCTGATATCTTAAGAGAAGCTGCGAGGAACACACAAGGTTCTGAACCTATTGCAGCTAGTGTGAGTGAGTATTCAGGTCAGTAATAATAATTTTTTTTTTTAATTAATTTTTTTCTTTTTTTTACTAAATTTAATTATTAATTTTTCTTTTACAAAAACAACATTAATATACTCAAACCTTTTTTCTATTTCTTGATGGTACTTTCAAAAAGAATTTTAACAGTTATATTTATCGTAATTTTAGCAATGGCAGCTTTTGCCTTCTGGAATTTTTATGATCTCTCAGCGGACACGAATCAACTTGATCAATCAGTAGTTGATCAAATCGATGAAGATGATGAACTTCTATCAATTCTTGAAACAACTGATTCTTATGAAGATTTAGTTGAAGAAGAGGAACTTTTTGAAGAAGAAACAACTGAAGAAGAGGAAGTGATAATTGAAGAAGAAGCTGAAAGCACAACTTCAGAAGAAGAAACAAATTTAATCTCTGAAGAGGATCAAAAATATTTCAACCAGAAATTAACTGAACTTCTTGATAGGAATGATGAGGCAAAAGAATTACTATCTGAATTCCATAGTGATTTTTTAAGACAGCAAGGTAACTTAACTGAAGATCAAATTGATCTTATTGAGGCAGATTATCAGGTGTCATTTTCAGAAACAGACAATGAATATCAAGAGTTAAAAAATTCTATTGAATCATTACAAGAACAGCTATCAGAGCAAACTGTTGAGACTAGATCTGATTTTGTTCAATCAATTAATTCTAACTCTGACTTACTAATTGATTTTCAAGAACAAACTAGGGCCACAGCTACTAATTTTTACACTACTTTGATTTCAGACATGGGTCAAGAACAATTCGAATTAATTGTCTCAAACATCAAACTAGATTTTCTTCCAAGTGATAATGAAGAGATTACTTTTGCCTTCACCTTTGAACATATTGGTGACAAACAAATGAAAAACAAATTCACTTATTTCTCTAACTTTACAATTAATGGTGAATTAGTGGATGATTGTGGAAAAGAGGTTGGTAAGTTAAGTACACTTGATAGCGAGCAATTAACTTGTGAGATCAGGATCAAAGATTATTATAATGAATTTAATCAAGGCAAAACTGATTTTCTGACGTTTAAATTAGTTGGATTAATTGACTCCAACATTGAAATAAATGAGGTCAGCGAATCAAATAATGATTTTGTGTGGACAATGGATATGACTTTAGAAGAGTTCAATTAATTAATTTTCTTCTTTTTATTTTTATTTTTTTTAAATTAATAATTTATAAGGCATATGGATCTCTATACAAGGTATTCCAAATCTTTAAATAGGACTAATCTCATAATCTCTCTTATGACAGTAGCAACCTTAACATTTTTATTACTAAATTCAGCCTTAGCAGCTCCTCCAACTGTTGAGACAGATTTAACAAAAACGAATCAAGTTTATTCTGATAATTCACTAAATGTTTCTGCATCATTCGATCGTGAAACTGGTCTTTGTAACGGACCAAAAATCACTATTACTGATTCTCAAGTCCTTGAATCTTACAATGAAGGTGGCAGGCATACTATAATTGAGTGCGCAGTTTTAACTGGTAGTAGTGGTTATGCAAACTTTAAAGATCAAAATCTTTCAGGTATCACATTTAATGGAGTTACAGCAGAATCTGCGGTTTTTGAAAATACTAATCTTCATGGTTCAAGATTGTATGGCTCTTTCAATGCTGCAAATTTTTCTAGTGCTGATCTAGGTGAATCAACCTTATTTGGCTCATACATAGCTGCAAATTTTTCAGGTGCAAATTTATGTGGTGAAAAATGGCAGACTAATTTACAATCAGCAAATTTAAGCGGAGCAGATTTAACTGGTATCAGAAAAAACAATAGGACTTTGTTACCTGGTGCCAAAGAAATGCCTCGCGCTAAGTATGAACCAGGTTTTTTTAACACAGTTCAATTTTATATGGATTAACATCCCACATTATTTCAATCAGAATTTTTTACTATTTTGTTTTACTGTTTGATATTTCTCAAACGATCCAATTCACGAAGCCACATTAAGCCAACTTTAATCATAACTTTATTGAAGCGATCTGACAGTTTATATTTCTTAGAATACATGTCATAATCAATCAGGCCAAGACTTTTCATTGGTGTTAGGATCCGATCATAAAATTGTCTCCTATTGTAAGAAATCTTTGTTTCGCGCTGTAATGGGCTTCTTCCACTTGGTTGTACAACTATTTTTCCTTCATGTAGTTCAGTTGCGAACATACTCATTTCAGTTTTCCCGATTTCACCACCATTCCTTGCTATGTGGTTCAAAAGTAGTTTTGCTACGATCTCTTGCTGCTCCGTTGAGAAGATCACTTTAAAGATATCTTCGGGCATATTATACAAATCGAACAAAATTACCATATGACAACAAATAGATCTAGTTATATAAATATTACTGATTACCACACTATCAAACAGTATGCTTCTGTATATCAGCTACCCAATACCCTTTTATAGAAACCCTTCTATTCTAACATAGATGACAAAGGCCAATCCTAGCACCAATCCTAGCACCAATCCTAACACCAAACCTATCAACTACACAATATTGGATTGTTACACTGATGAAGCCAGTGGCCTTGGGGTTCCGCCATATTTAGCAACTTACGCAAGATACATTTACGCTCAACTCACAAGCGAAGGACATAGTGTCAAATATCTCACAATTGATGACCTTAGACTTTACAAAAAATATGATAACATCATTAAACCAACTACGGTAAAAGACAAAACTAATATTAAAATTTACAACCTCACAAATAACAAGGCAGAACTTACTTTAGCCAACACTGACAAACTAATAGTGCTTTTAGGAGTTCATGTTCCAGGAAAATATCTCAGCGCCTTGCCAGGTACATTAAAGGAGATCACACCACTTCTCAGAGATATTAAGATTCCAAAGATTCTCACTGGTCCCGCTATTTTTGGAACACAGCTTGAAGGCGGAAAATTTTTCGAACATCTACCAAAAAATCTTTTCAGTGAAATTAAGGCCTACGGACTTAACTTTAACGATCTCAAAAAATACGCAGCTAAAGGCGCAGAACTGTTAGAGCAGATTCCAGAAAAGAGAATGATTGAGATTGAAACTGGTCGTGGCTGCAAAGTTGGAAAATGTTCTTTCTGTACTGAACCAATTAAAAGCAAATTCCAAAACCGCAAAATGGAAGACGTTTTAGAAGAAGTTATTGCGTACTACAAAGCTGGTGCAAGATTCTTTCGACTGGGAAAACAAGCAGATTTCTACGCTAGTGACAGACCAATTGAATTATTAAAACAAATCAGAAAACACTGTAAAGATATCGAAGTATTACATATCGACAATGTTAATCCTAACAGTGTAGTTCGAGATAAAGATCACGAAATAACTAAAGCGATTGTCAAGTATTGTACTGAGGGAAATATCGCAGCATTTGGTGTAGAAAGTTTCGACCCAATTGTCGTTAAAGAAAACCTCTTAAACACAGCACCAATTATTGCTCACAAAGCAATTGAAATAATCAACAAATACGGAGCAATTCGAGGTCCAAATGGGATGCACAAATACCTCCCAGGAATTAATATCATCTTCGGACTTCTAGGAGAAAGTAAAAAGACTCATAAAGCAAATATGGATTCTCTTCTAAAAATTATAGATCAAGGACTTCTGCTTAGGAGAATTAATGTCCGTCAAGTTGCGGTGCTTCCAGACACATATTTGGAGAAACATGGTGGTGACAAATTCTTAAGAAAGAACAAGAAATATTATTGGAAATGGCGTAATGATATCAGACAGAAAATTGATAATCCAATGCTTAAACTTTTAGTTCCAACTGACACCATTATCAATGATGTTTACACAGAAATTTATGATGGTAAGACTACCTTTGCAAGGCAAATCGGAACCTATCCATTAACAATTGGTATCAAAGGTCGAATTCCTCTTAAAGAAAAGATTTCAGTGAAGGTTACTAAACATATGTTAAGAAGTATCACAGCTGAGTTAGTTGAATAATAAAACAGTCTCTCAACTAATTTTCTACCCTTCTAACGTAAACTTCTCATGCGTTGCAATTGACGATATTAAGCTACAAAGAATTACCGCGCCAACTATTGCAACATAGATTTCTGCAGTTAAAATTTGTGCTTCTAAACCAAGTGTCGCTGCGATAATCCCAATTGACAACTGCGAATTGAACAAGTGGCCTGCGTAATGCCCTTTTTTTGGAAAAAACGGTTTTGTCGCAAGATAAGTTCCAAGCCATTTACTCCCATACACAATTGCAGTAAATAGTGCCAAGTATCCAACACTGTTCCACAAACTAACCAAATCGATACTTAGTCCAACTTTGAAGAAGAAGAATGGGGTTAAGAATGCAAATGTGATAGTTTTTAGTTGACTTTCAATTGTTTCAAATTTTTCGATTAATTCAGAGGTAAATATCCCAAACAAAAATGCTAACAGTACAGCTTCTACTCCTGCAAACTCTGCTGTAACTTGTAGGCCAAGTAAAATCAGCAGTACAATTTTTAATTTCAATCCCATGGATTGTTTTTTAGATTTTGTGATCTTACTAAATATAACATGTCCAAAATCACGAATTGGTTTACTAAATACAAGTAGACCTAACAGGACCAGCAATGTGTAAACAGTAAAGTCACTAAAGAACATACTAAGTGCAATAATACTAAGTAGGTCAGTTACCATCGCAGCTGCAAGCAATGTTTTGTTAATTTTATTCATCCCTTGTCCAAGTAAGATCGGATAAACTATTGCAACTGAAGTTGTAGATAGTGCTGTTGCGATTAAAAGTGAAGCCATTAGTTCAAAACCAAGTAAGAAATTACAAATCACAAACACTGCCAAAAATGGTGCCAGAAAAGAAGCAGCTCCAATTCCAATACTACTTTTGTATTCCTTTTTAATAAATTCCATATTAATTTCCAGACCAGCAAGATACATCAAAGAAAGAATCCCCATCTCTCCTAACAGATCAATGATTCCAGAAGTTTCTAATCCAAAAAAATTAACTCCAACAATTCCAGCTAAAATTTCTAATAATGGTGTTGCAATTCCAAGAGCAAACCCACTAACTCCTGCAAAAACCACTAAAATCATTGGGACAATAAATGATGTCATGTTCAAACAAATATTTTAGCATATTTAAATGGTTGCTCTTTGTCAGGTTATTTTTTAAAAGAGGATAAGAATAAAGAATAATCATGTTACAAAAGACCAAATGCACAGTCGAACAGGCAAGATCAGAGGCTGAAGACCAACCGATTCTAATCACAGTTTTAACTGAAGCAGAGATCAAATCAGCAATTCAAACTCTTGAATCAAGAACTAGTCTCAAAGGGATTCAGCTTCCAAGTTCTTTAATTCAAAAGATTCCGAAAAAAACAAATTGTAATTTTCTTTCAATAGAACTCCAAGATCCACAGCATACAGAAAATATACTCAAATATCTTACACCAAAAAATCAATTCATCGAATTAATTATCCCACAAGAAATTTTCAATGAATCACTAATAAAAAATCTAAAAGGAGTAAAAAGGGTCATCATTGATTTCTCAAATCAAAAAACAAACAAACAAACAAAAAAACAAACAAACCAAGATCAAATTAATAACATTTTCGCAATCTTAATCTCAAATAAATTCTTCCCCTTCACAAAAGGGCTAACTCAGGATCAAACAGAACCAAGGCATATGGTTGAATTTTACTCTGGAAAAATGAGAGCGAGTGATATAACGGATCAAAATGCAGCTATGTTCCAAGAAACAAAAGAGAAGGGAGATTTACTATGAATAAAAAAAATAAACTAAAAATCCTCCTTTTAGCTTTCAACTTACAATCAGACGTAGCTCCCTTGGGCCTTTCTTACCTCAAAGCCTACGCAGAAAAATATCACAAAGATGTTATCATTGAAATTAAAGAGTTCAGTATGGGCCAAAGATTAGGTTACGAAACTAACAAAAACACAGAACTGCAGGCACTCTCTTACATCAAACTCACAAAACCAGATTTAGTGGCTTTTAGTTGTTACATTTGGAGTGCCGACATAGCAATGAATTTCGCAAGAGCTATCAAACAAATCAGCAAACAAACAAAAGTTTGCCTTGGTGGTGTAGAAATATCAAAGGATACAATCAACGAAAACATTGACTTTGCAATCGCAGGAGAAGGAGAAATCGCATTTAAAGAATTAATTGATCATCTAAAAAATGAAAGACCAATCGAAAAGGTCCATAACATTATTGCTAGAAACGAGGAGCATCAGTTAATTCATGGACAAAAGACAGAGCTAAAGAATTTAGACGAACTTCCATTTCCCTACACAATCATCGAAAATAAAGAGTTTACAGTTGTCAGAATCGAAACTGCAAGGGGCTGCACATTTAATTGTAAGTTCTGTCATTACGCAAAACCAACTCTCAGATACTTTTCTCTAGATTACCTAAAAACTAATCTCTCCTATTTATTTGACAACTTCCAGTTCAAATACTTAACATTTCTCGACGCTAATTTCAACTCCAATAAGGAGCGCATGTTTGAGATTCTTGACATTGTGCAACAAAATGTAACTAAGCATCAAAGGAAAATCAGCATCCACATCGAACTGAGACCTGAATTAATCGACGAAGACACAATCAAGAGATTCAAAGAATATTCATTCAAAATTGACACAGAACTAGGTTTGCAATCAACTAACAAACAAGTCCTCCAAGCAGTAGGTCGTCCAACTAACATCAAAAGAGTTGAACAAGCTCTCAAACTTCTCAACGAACATCACATTAAATACAAAATAGATCTGATGTATGGTCTTCCAAAGGACAATTTCTACAAATTCCTCCAATCATGCAGATTCATCATCAAATACGCAACAAAGCAGAAACAGGTAGTTGCCCATCATTATATGCAACTTAACAACACAGAGCTACAAAAGAACAAAGAACTAGTCAGGTTCACACCAAACAATAGCAGTATGATTATTAAAACAGAAAGTCAAGACGCTTATGATCTTTACCTAACTAAACTTTTCTTGGATCAATTGAATCAAGAATTAATCTGTTTCAAATAGGTTTAAATTAAGACCCAAGTGTCTCAACCAAATCCATCAGCAAGTTCTTCTCAGAAGAATTTTCTCTTTCTAGTTCAAGCCTCAAACGCAATTTGGTTAACCCACCAGTTTTTTGAACAGCACTACCAAAACCACCATGGCCTTGTTTCTTAAGAAAAGATTGAGTTGGAATTTTTCCTTGTGTTTTGTAAATATTTCTTGCAACTTGCATTATTTTTTCTTCTGTCCACTTTTTTGCTCCTTTTGATTTTGGAAATACTTTATCAGCAAGTCCTCTACTTATAACTGCGTTATAAAATCCTCCTCCTCCATTTTCTCTGTCATTTGCTATTTGAGCTCTTGACATACCAGGAAAATTATCATGGTAATGACATTTTAATTCCTGTACACTGTACATACCCCAACCTTTTCTAATCTGTGCAGGTAATATTTTGTCCACTAATCCTCTTAAATATACCGCGTTGTAAAAAGACGTGCCTAGTTTTCCAGCATCTTTTTGAACTTGTTTTCGAGTCAAACCAGGAAAATTATCTTGATAAAATGCCGCAAATTCTTTTTCACCAAATCCTCTCCACCTATTACTTTTTGATTTTGATTTTGGAAGCACTTCATCTTTTAGACCCCTCGCAGTTACTGCTATGTAGAAAGCATTTCCTCCTCCTTCAATATCATCTTGGATTTGACTACGTGTCATCTCAGCATAATTTTCATTCAAATGCGTTACAAAATCCTCTAACGTCCATTCACTCCAATCATTATGTTCTCTTTTTGGAAACACTGATTCAATAAAACCCGCAATTGAAACTGCTTGATAAAAAGCACCTCCTCCATTTTTTCTATCTTGTGCGACTTTTCCCCGACTCATTCCTTCATAATGCGTATTGTAGTGTTCGATAAAAGTTTCTTCAGTAAAACTGGACCAATCCATTTTTTTCCTATCTGGAAAAACTTTATCCAGCAAATCACTTTTTCTTACTTTTCGATAAAAAGATCTAGCCAACTTATCTTCATTAGTTGAAACTTCGGTCCTAGATAACCCTTGATAATGTTTCTGACAGTAATCAATGAAATCTTGTTCTTTGAAATCTTTCCACTGATGGTGAATTTGCTTTGGGAATATTTGACGGAAATATTTTTTTTTTCTTAATGCCTGAACAAACCCATTCCCATTTTTTTCAGAGCAATTTCTAACATCATTTAAAGACATTCCTTCAAAATTATCATCGTAATGTTTTTGAAATTCTGCAAGACCCCAACCACGGCGGTCTTGATAATGTGATTTTGGAAAAACATCATCAGCCCATCCTCTTCTATTAACTGCCTGAAAGAACCTATTACCATTAGATCCACTTTTACTCACTTGAGTTCTCAGCATCCCTTGATAATGTTCATTTGCATATGATTGAAAATCTGTAACTTTCCACTCGCTCCATTTCCCAAAATCAGGTCTAGCCAAATCACTTATCACTTCACTTAAAAGTTCTAGTTCGGGATTATTTTTGAGGTCACTCATTCTAACAGCTCCCCTACTAAATCTTCAAGTAAAGATCTCGCAGAACTATTCTCATTTTCCAAATTAAGTTGAGTATTTAATTTACCAACTCCTCTAAAATATTTATTCGCCGCGTACATAAATGAACCTAATCCCAACTCCTTCGCAACTTTACCCGTGGGAATTTTGCCACCATATTCCAGATACAATTCCTTAGCTATTTCTAAAGTTTTTTCTCTAGTCCAATAACCATTTGCTTGTCTTTCAAGTGCTGGTTCAATTCCTAAAGTTTCACAAACCGCAGTATACCCTCCGTGGTAATTTTGAATAGATACTGAAAGAGAAACATTTCTTTCCACAATGTCTGATATTAATGGGACTCGCTCAAGTTCTGTAACAATTACCTCAAGTTCAGTTCTAATGTTATCAATATCTTTCCAATAACCATTTGGTTTACGCGAGTTAGGCAGCACAGTATCTATAATTCCTCTTTTAGTCACTTCAAGAAAGAAACTTCTAATTTCTGCATCCTCATGTCTCTCCAGATGTGAACGTTTCATCCCAGCATAATTTTCTTTGGAATATTTTTCTAACTCTTCAGCAGAATAACTTTTCCACATATCTCTCACATTTAATGGAAAAACTTTATCCATTAATTTTCTTCTAAATACTATCCTGTAGAATGCCATCCCATCAGGGTCTAAATTTCGAACTTCCATCCTCTGCATTCCAGCATAATTTTCTGCATAGTGTTCTTTAAAATCGTCAAGCTCCCATCCCTTCCATCTGTTTCTTGAATTGGTAATTATTTTACCTTGAATACTTCTATTATTAATCGCACGATAAAATTCTCTCCCTCCATTTTTAAGATCATCTTTTAGCTGTTTTGGTGTCATCCCATCATAATTTTCTTTGTAAATGGCTTTGAATCCTTCTACATCAATTTCACTCCAGTCATGACGTTTTGAACTTGGAAATACTTCATCTGCAAAGCCTCTTGAAACAACTGCAAGGTAAAATCTTCTCCCTCCATTTTCTGTATCTTTTTTAATTTCAACTCTACTCATGTTAGCATAATTCTCTTCATTATATCTTTTGAAGTCTTCTAACTCAAATTCACTCCAATTAGTATATGCCTTTTCAACAATTCCACTCAGCCCTCTACTATGCATGGCATCGTATAATTTTCTACCTTCATCTGTTTGCATTAATTCAACTCTAGTTTCCCCAGCAAATTTCTCATGGTATATTCTCTCAATTCCTTCATTTCCAATTTTTTTCCATTCAGTTATTTTTGATTTCGGAAAGACTTGATCTACAATCCCTCTTTCAAAAGCAGCCTGATAGAATCTTTGGCCACCTATTTTTTTTGCTTTTTTAACTTCAGATCTGCTCATCATTGCATACCTTTCAGCGTAACATTCTTGAAAATCTTCTAACTTCCAATTCTTCCATTCACCAAATACAGGTTTAGCAACATCTCTCATTAAGTCATTCAATAAAGTTAAGTCCAAAGAATCCGCAGCTTCGTCATATTTATTCATCAGACAAGACCTCCCTTAATTCTTCAGGTATCTCTGTCTCTGGACCATTAGCATATTCAAGTTTTATCATAGCACGTAGTTTACGTAGTCCACCAAAATATTTACTTACGGATCTAAGAAAATAACTTAAACGTAATTCATTAAGTTCTTTGATTGTTGGGATCTTTCCATGCTCTTTGTACAGCTCTCTGGCTGTTGTTAGTGTTCTTTCTTCGCTCCAATATCCGCGTGGTTTGTGTTCTGGTTCTGGGAAGACTTGATCCACAAAACCCTCTTTCTCCAATGCTCGGTAGAACCTTCCTCCTCCGTTGGATGTGTCACCTAACATTTGACTTCTACTCATCCCAGAAAAATTACTGTCATAAAAATGTTTAAAATCATCAAGTGAATATCCTTCAAAATTAATGTATTTAGGTTTTTTAAGTGTCTTCACCAGTGTTTCATCAAACGAATCATCGCTTGGGTTGTTATTTAAAAAATCATCAATTCCTGCAGTTAAATTACGTGTCCCACCAAAATGTCTCCTAGCTGCACCGGGGAAAGATGCTAGACCCATTGAGTATAAGTTAACTTGGCTTGGAATTTTTCCATGTTCTTTGTACAACTGTAATCCAATTTCAACTGTTTTTTCACGTGTCCATTTAACTTTTTTTGAACCTGGGAATATTTTATCAATCAGTCCTCTCATTCTGAGTGTAGTGTAGAATTTAGCACCATTATTCTTTGTATCTTTAGAAATTTCAATTCTAGTCATTCCTTTAAAATTCTCTTCAATATAATCAGCAAGTTCTTGTTCAGAATATTTTGACCAAATTGTTCTAAGCATATCTGGAAATATCTCATTAAGATAACCTCTTCTCTTTACAGCATAATGAAATGATCTTATCTCTTTGTCCTCATGTGTACTTGCTTTTTTCCGTCCAATTCCAACGCAATGTTCATCATAATAGTCTTTAAAGTCTTGGAGAGAATATTCTTTCCATTTATCTGAAATCAGTTTTTTAGTTATTTTCTTATCGGTATTACCTCTCGTAACAACAGGATCATTTTGAACATTATTTTGATTGTCTATATCAACATTAGCCTTTTCAGAATAACTCTCTTTTGGAAAGACAAAATCTTTAAATCCATAGCGAAGAACTGCTTGGTAGAAAGCATTTCCTCCAGATTCGAAATCTTTTATCAGTTCACTTTTTTTTACACCATGGAAATGTTCATCATAATAGTCCTTGAAATCTTTTTCACTAAAACTAATCCAATCAACTCCTATCTTTTCTGGCAGCACAGAATCTTCAAGCCCTCTGCGACGAACCGCTTGGTAGAACCCATTCCCTCCAGATTCAACATCATGTGCAAGTTCACTTCTTTTTTTTCCAGGAAAGTGTTTATCATAATGATCCCTAAAATCTTGTTCAGAATATTCTTCCCAGTTAATATATCGTTTCGTTGGAAATACTTCTTCCAATAATGTTCTTTTCTTAACAGCTTCAAAGAATCTTCTCCCTCCGTCAGTTGTATCTGCTCGTACTTGACTGCGCAGCATTCCTTCATAATGTACAGTTGCATATTGTATAAAATCATCAGGAGACCAATCTTTCCAATTTCCAAATACTGGTTTAGACGCATCATTAATTAAGTCATTCAATAAAGTTAAGTCCAAAGAATCCACAGCTTTATCATATTCACTCATCGGAAAGATCCCCCACGATACTCTCAAGCAGTTTTCTCTGAGCACTCTCTTCTTGCTCCAGTGAAAGAATTTCTCGCAATTTTCTTAAACCACCAAAGTACCTAGAAGCAGCTCCTGGAAAAGAACTAAGTTCAATTTCTTGTAACTTTTTGATCTCTGGAATTCTGCCATGTTCATTATACAAACTTCTTGCAACTTCTAATGTTTTCTCTTTTGTCCAATACCCATTTGGTAATCTATCACTTGGATAATCATAACCCAACGTCTCACATAAGTTAGGATATCCTCCATGGTATTTTCCTATACCTGATACCAGTCCAGAATCAATTTTTATTAGTTCGGTTGTAGTTGGAACCTTCCCAATTTTTTCAATTATCTCACTTAACCTGTTAGTAACATTCTCTCTCTTTTCCCAATACCTCTTTGGTTTACGGGAGTTTGGCAAAACAGTATCCTTAATTCCTCTTTTATTCACTTCAATAAAGAAACTTCTAACATTGGCATCTTTGTGTTTTTCAATGTGTGAGCGTTTCATTCCTGCATAGTTCTTTTTAGCGTAGTCTTCCAAATCTTCGTCCGTATAATTTTTCCACATCTCTGCTGGATTTAATGGAAATACTTCATCCATTAATTTTCTTCTAAATATTATCTTGTAGAATGACAACCCATCAGAATCCAAATTCCTAACTTCCATTCGAAGCATTCCTGTATAATTTTCTTTATAGTGTTCTTTAAAATCGTCAAGTTCCCATCCTATCCATTTTGTCCTTGTATTTGTTATAATTTGACCTTGAATTTTTCGTGTGTTAATTGCCTGATAAAACTCCTTTCCCCCATTTTCAAGATCATCTTTTAGTTGTTTAGCTGTCATCCCATCATAATTTTCTTTGTATATATTTTTGAAATCATCTACACTCATCCCTCTCCAGTCATTGCGTTTTGAACTTGGGAATACTTCATCTACAATGCCTCTTGAAATCACAGCATCATAAAATTTAGATCCACCATTTTCTTTGTCCTTAAAAACTTCAGTTCTACTCATCCCAGAATAACGTTCTTCATAACATCTTACATAATCTTCAAGTTTCCAATTTCTCCAATCTCCAAATACTGCTGTAGCTAAGTCAGACATTATATCATCAGAAAGCACTAAACTCAAAGGCTCTTCTACTTCGGTGGAATCATCCATTAGAAAGATCACCTACTAATGATTCTAACAATTCTCTCTCAGAACTATTCTTTTTCTCAAGCGCCAGCATCGCTCTTAATTTACGCATTCCTTCAAAATGTTTTCCAACTGCAATGCCAAAAGTTGTTGAGATCCCTAGCTCTTTATACCTTCTTGAAACAGGAATCCCATCGTATTTTGCATCTAACTCCCTTGCAATTTCTAATGTTTTCTCTTTTGTCCAATAATCTCTTCGGAGTAATTTTTCCGGAAAAACCTCATCTCTAAACCCTCTTTTTGAAACAGCTTTGTAAAACCTACTACCGCTACCTTCAACGTCTCTTTTAACTTGGCTGCGGCCCATTCCATCAAAGTTTTCATCATAATAATCTTTAAAATCTTGAACAGTAAACTCAGTCCAATCGCATCGCTCACTTGGTGGGAATATCTTATCTTGGATTCCTCTTCGTTTCACTGTGTCATAAAATTTTCTTCCAAGACCTTCATCATCTTCTCTGATTGCACTCCTCTTCATTCCTTTGAAATTAGATTCATAAAATTTTTTCAAATCTTCATCGCTGTAAGATATCCAATCAATAATTTTACTTTTTGGAAATATTTCATTTAACAAACTTCTACGTTTAACTGCCTGATAGAAGTTATTCCCACCATTCTCTAAATCGTTTTCAACTTCTAACCTAGTCATTCCTGGATAATATGTGTCATAATGATTTTTGAACTCATCAAGACTGAATTTACTCCATCTCACTCTTTTTACTTTTTTAAACATACCAGAGCTAAATCCTCTTTTTCTAACAGCACGATAAAAAATATCACCTTCATTTTCTTTATCTTTATGAATTTGGCCCATGGTCATTCCTGGAAAATGTTTTTCAGAATAATCAAGGAAATCCTGTTCATTAAATCCGCTCCACTTTGAAGGATTTAACTCTGCGCGTGTTGGGAAGACATCATCCAAACTAAACTCGCTGGCATAAACTGCACGATAGAATCTTGATCCATCATTTTCTCTATCTTCAGAAACTTGTCCGCGGCTCATTCCGAAATAATTTCTGTTGTAACAGATTTTGAAATCTTCAAGTGTCCAATTTTGCCAATCTCCAAAAATTGCGGTGCCAGGCTTAGTTTCATTTACTGCATAATCTACTACTTCAACTACTGCTGTATCTACTAGATTATCTAATAAACAAACTTTATAGGCATCTATAATGAATCTGTCATCACCCATTTGTTAGACCTCCCACTAATTCTTCCAAAAGTTCCATCTCCAAAGAACCATAACCCATCTTCTGCTTCACAGATTCCAATCCACCAAAATTCTTTATTGCGAGCCTCAGTGAAGATCCACCGGTTCTCAACTGGCTTGTTGTTGGAAAATCTCCAAACTCTTCAACAAGAACAGCTATCTCATTTTCTACATTACTCCACTCTTTCCAATACCCATGAGGTTTACGTTTTACTTTTAATGGAACTACTTTGTCCAACAATCCTCTTTCCCTAAGAACATGGCACAAACCAGAACCATACCCCTTATCTTCCTTTAACTGAGATCTGCTCCATCCATTAAATTCAGTGTTATATTTATTTTGTAAATCTTCATCGCTCAAATCTTTCCAACTTCTGTTAACAGGAGCAATCACTTCATCTACTACATCTCTATGTGATATTGCAGCGTAGAATCTTCTCCCTCTTGCTTCATCAAGTTTAACTTCACTTCTGGTCCAACCATCAAAATTTGCTTTATAATATCTTTGAAAATCAGCTGTTGAAAATCCATTCCAATTTTTTACACTATCATCTTCAAAATTAATTGGCAGCAATTCATCAAGTAGTCCTCTTTTGCGGATCTCATTATACAATTTATTTCCATCCTCATTATCTATTCTCAAATCACTTCTAGAAAATCCATCAAAATTATTTTTGAGGTAATCTTTTAATCCTTCTTTATCCAAATGCTTCCAATTTTTTCTTCCAACCAAGACAACTTCATCAGTAATTCTTCTTCTTTGCATAGCATTGAGTAATCTGGAACCTCCATTTTCTTTATCTGATCGCATATCTTTTTTACTCATCCCAGCATGTTTTTCATCATATTCCTTTTTGAAATCTTCAACTTTCCAATCTTTAAAACTTCTAAACTTACTTGCAGGAAGCACTTCGTCATTCAAATCTCTAGTGTCAACTGCTTGGTAAAATCTTGCACCACCATTTTCATTATCATTTTTTATTTCGCTTCTACTCATCCCACTATAATTTTTTTCACAATAAGTTTTGAAATCATCAGTGGTCCAGTTTTCCCATTTACCAAATATTACTGTAGAAACTACTTCTTGCATAACGTCCTCTAATAACCCATAACTCAATGGACTTAGGTCATCAATTAAATCACTCATTGCAAAGATCCCTCACTATACTCTCAAGCAATTCTCTATGAGCACTCTCTTCTTGCTCCAGTGAAAGAATTTCCTTCAATTGTTGCAAATTACCAAAGTGTCTTCTAACAGCTGATGGAAAAGAACTAAGTTTGATCTCTTCTAATTTTTTTCTAACTGGGATTCTGCCATATTCGCCATGCAACTCTCTTGCAATCTCAATTGTTTTTTCTTTAGTCCAATAACCATTTGCTTGCCTATCTCTTGGAAAATCATGGCCCATTTTCTTACATATCTCTTTATATCCACCATGGTAGTTTCCAATACTTGTTAAAAGTCCAGAATCAATTTTAATTAACTCAGTAGTTGTTGGAACTTTTCCAAATGTTGAAATAATACTAGTTAATCTCTCAAAAACATTATTCTCATCTTTCCAATATCCTCGAGGTTTGTAATGGAGTGGCAATATTTCATCTAATAGTCCTCTTCTTTGAACCTCCAAAAAAAACAATCTTTCTTTTTTATTTTTGTGGTCATCTAAACTGCTTCGAGTCAATCCAGCATAATTTTCTTTAGCATAATTTCCTAGCTCCTCATCAGAATATTTTTTCCACAATTCATTTGGGCTATCTGAAAATACTTCATCAAGTAAACCTTTTCTAAATAGTACTTTGTAAAATGAAGTTCCATCAGGACCATTATTTCGAACTTCTGTTTTAGTCATTCCAGCATATTTTTCATCATAATGAGACTTGAAATTTTCAACTGACCAACCTTTCCAATGAACTCTTGGTTTATCAAATATTTGATCCTGTAATTTTAACCTCTTTATTTTTCTATAAAATCTACGCCCTCCGTTCTCTTCATCATCAGTCAATTGTGATGGAGTCATTCCAGCATAATTTTCATCATAACAATTTTTGAAATCTTCAATAGTCCAATTTTTCCATTTTCCAAAAACTTTTTTAGAACTAATTTCACCCATTACATCATCAAGCAATCCAAGGTCCAAAGAATCCGCTGGTTTATCGTATTCAGTCATCGCAGAGATCACCTACTATTTCTCTAATTAAATCAATCTCAAAACTACCTTCTCGCGCCAAGGAAAGATTTGAGACATACAAACTCATTGCTTCATGTCCACCAGGATAATATTTCGCAATTGCTGAGACTAAACTACTTGCTTTATCTAAGTTCATTCTATTTTTTGTTGGCAAAAGCATATATCCATGTTCGGTCAAATATAGTCTTGTTTCAGCGACAATATTACTTTCTTCATGCCAAAAACCTGGCCGCCTTTGTAATTCCTTAACTCCTAAATCATCTCTTAGAGCATATAGTCCCCCTGGATAATATCTATAAACTGCAGAAGACAAACCAGTGGCATTCAATTTTTTAATCTCATCATATCCTGGGAAACTTTCAAGGTCATGTTTATCAATTAAAGATCTAGCTTCATCTAGAATATTTTTTGGATTTGTCCAATAACCTTTGGACTTTCTGTTTAGATCTCCACCTAAATCTTTTCTAATTTTTCTAATTCTTCCAGGATAATTTCGATAGATTTTAGCAGAGAGAGACGCATAACCTAATTTTATTAATGTGCTCGCACCAGGTAAAATCTCAAAACCTTCATCTTCTAAAAATTTTCTAGCAGCCTCTCTGATCTCTTCAACTTGTTTTTCCTTTATGTTAGATCCAATTTTTTTCCTCAGTGCTGAAATTCTTCCAGGATATTTCACCGAAATTGCTGTAGCAAGACCACCATAACCTAAAGTACGAATCCTGTTATATGCTGGGAGCAGATCCAATTTTTCTCCTTCAAGAAATTTTCTAGCTTCATCTTCAATGGTTTTCGTATCGTCCCAATACCCAATTTCATGAACAATTTTCTTTTCTCCAAGTTCTCTCCTAATTCCCCTATATCCACCAGAAAAATTATTTGTAATTGCAAAACCTAAACTTGAGTGGCCCATCTCTGCTAATTTTGAACTAGTTGGGAGTTTAGCTAATCTTTCTCTAAGTAATAACTCCTTCGCTTCTCGCAAAATGTTCTCTGGATCATCCCAATACCCATCTGGTTTTCTATCAGAAATTGTATCACAAATTAAGTCAGTGAGTAAACTAAACTCCAAACTATGTATCAGTCCTTTTGGTTTCATTCTGCACTACTCACCACGCCATCTGGTCCAACCACTAATCTACGACTACCTGTGTACTCTCTTCTTGGTTTAGCACTAGCACCTTTCCCACTAAAACTTCCAGCCCTACTCTTAGCTGGTCTAACTATATTTTCATCTTCTATTCTAACATCTTCTCCTTTAGGATCTTTTCCTTTAGTATTCACGCCTTGATTAACTTCCACCACATTTTCCTCTTTCACCTCCAAAGAATTATCAAAGTTAGGATTTTCGAGTAGGAAGTATTTGCTATCTACTTCTTCCACTGTTTCAACTTTTTGGAATATTGAAAATGTTGAAGACTGTAATTTACTTCTGTACGCTTCAGCAAAATGTTGACCAAACTCTTGCTTCAAAAATCTAAATTTATCCTTTGACACAGCATGCCGATGACTTTTCACTACTGTTTCAAAGCCTGAACGTTTCATTCCTTCGAAAAATTCTTTTGAAAACGCCCAACCTCCAACTCCTAACTGTAAATATCCTTCTGGTGTTAAAAGACGATTTGCTTCCATCATATAATCACATAATCTTTCACGATTTTCAAGTAAAGTAATTGAAGAGTTATCTATGAAATTAAATTTACCTTGCCTAGCTAAAAATTCTGCATCAAAGATTCCTCTTTCACCGCACATATCACCTACTACTTTTTCTGGGTTAGGACTACGCAAAGACATCTCAGAAGAAAAATCACGATCATAAATCAACGGCATCTCAAACCCTGCGGATTTAACTAACTCCTCTAGTTCTTCAAACGCGGTGTACAAAATTCCTTGTGCTGCAGCATCTGCTAGTAAGATTTTTGGGAATTCAATTTCACCGGTCATACCTCGCCTCACCATATCTGCAACTTTAGCTCTACCAAGTAAATAAGGACTTAGAGATTCAAAATTCCCACAGTATTTTTTTACAAATTCCCCGTCATGCCAGATATTAACTGGGTTTCGCATAATCGCTTCACGAATTTCTTGACCAACTGTTGCTTCATAAACTTCAGAACTAAGAATCCTATTAGTTCCAGACTTTTTTCGTTTAACAACCCTTTTTGTCAAAAAATCTTCTACATCACCAATTTCAACATATGACATATCTATTGAGAAACCTCCTTTACCTCGAAGTAATAATTCCTTCAGTCTTAATCCGTCGTTATCTCCACTTAAGATATCTCTCTCTTTCTCTGTTAATTCTACACCATCAAGTGCCATTTGAATATTTTCACTTTTCTGTAGATTCAATGCGTGGACTGCTTGATCAACACATTCTTTTCCAAACAAGAAGGTTGCTGTGGTTTCTTTGGATTGTCCTTTCCGGCTACTTCTTGCGATACCTTGATCAGTTACATATGGGCTATAATGTTGATCAAGCCAATATTGCCAATTTGTTTTTGAAAAGTTTAGGCTAACTCCGCCTGATAATGCTGTACAAGCAACTCCCTCAAGTCCATTTGATAATCTGTCAACAGCATTTTCTCTGTCTGCATCTTTGGTATTAGCATCAATTGATGTAACTTCAACATCTCTTCCAAAATGTGCACTTAACACTTCTTCAAGTTCTACATTCAGAGGTCTGATATTCATTCTATCAAACTCATCAGCATAACCCATCTTTCTATATTTGGATTTTAATTTTTCAGCTTCTCTAGTAACTCCTTCAGCGAACATGCTTGAGAACACTAAAAATTTGTCACCCTTTGCAATCGGTCCATCTGCACTACAAAGCTCTTCCTCTAACCTAGTGTATTTTGCAGAGTCCGCGCGACTAATTTTTCCAATCAAACCTAATTCCTTTAAAATCTGAGGTGACACTAACCTTGGATCCAGTGTTGCATACCTTAATTGAGTTAACCAATTTTTTGGAGTTTTGTCGAAGATATAATCACTAATCTCTATCTGTACATCAGTTAATTCAGTTTCATCAATAATAGTTCTGTGTGGGGGTAGGTTGCTCACATCACAACTTCTACGTCTAATTGTGTTTTGTTTAACAAAGGAGTATAATGCTCTTGGATCACCTTCATAGATTTCTTTAAATCTTTTTCCAATATTTGCAAAATTAAACTGAGATCTCCCTTCAATTTCTTCAACGAAGTATTCTGGTTTTAGCATAAAGAAAATATTTGCGTAATCATCCAGGTTGTCAGGCATTGGAGTTCCAGATAATGCAGTAATATATTCTAAACCATCATTTGTTGCAAGTCTTCTAACTGCGTAACTTTCAGTTGGCTTTCCACTTTTAGTTACAGCGCTGATATTCCTAGCTTCATGTACTTCATCAATAATTAATTGATCAAAACCTAGTTCTGCAAGCACTTCATAAACTTTTTTGGTTTCACCACCGACAGTATAATCTAAACAAAGTTGTTCAAAGTTTACAAAAATGAAATCTGATTCTTCCATCTCTTTGTGAAATTCATCATTTTTAGCTCCGTTAACCCAGGCAACTTTTTGTCTGTTTGTAAAATATCTTTTTTCATCATCTCCGCAAAGTCCATCCCGCCAAGCTTTGGTGCTAGTTTTTGGACCAATTACTAAAGTTCTCCCTGTTACTTTTTTCCCTTCAGTTCTTAATTTAGCTTCAATTAATGGTTTCATCAAAGCTGCAATGTAAGTTTTTCCAGTTCCACAATCATCAAATACTCCAAATCTTCCTTCCTTCAAATTATGGTACTGTGCAATAGTTTGGTGAATTGATGGGAGAACTCCAGTTTTTCCAGTTCCAGGGTGAATAAATTTTTTATTCACATGTGAAGACGCAACTATTCTATCATGAAAGCCAACATAATCTCGAAATTGTCTTAACTGATCTTGGTATAAATATTCTAAGTTGGAGTTTGTTTGTTCTCCAACGTATGCCTCTAACCTTGGAAGGGCATCATGGGGATTATCGCTTAAATTAAACTCCCGCATTACGTCTCGTTGTGCTTTTTCACGCAAAATCATAAACAGTCTTTTACTGTCTTCAAATTGATTTTTTTCATTAGAAGAAAGTTCTGCTTCATCTTTATTTAGAATTGAAAATAATCCTTCTGGAAGTTGTTCAGTGATACTTTTGTAATTCTGTTTTTCTCCTCTGCTAGTACTTTTATCTCCAGTAGTTCTACTCGTAACTCCGCGTGTAACTATATTTTCAATTCCACTTTTTGGAATCACTGTTTTAGTTTTAGTTTCAGTTTCATCCTTGTATTGTTTTGGTCCTTTATCCTTCTTCTTTTTTCTGTCCCTAAGAATTTTTTGCACTACTCGGTACAAGTTACCATATTCTCCAATAGTTGATTTAACGTGCTCTCTAATCTCTGGAATGTTTAACACAAATGCTGCGTAAAGATCAGCGTCTGCTGTTGTATCAAGTTCATTAAGTACTGCTGTATATTCTTTGTGATCGTTGATTCCTGTCTTTTCGATAATGCTTCTCAGGTCATCTCCGGCTTCCTTAATATTTGCTTCAGAAATGAACCAGTACCCTTGCGTTTGTGCTCTGTCGACAAAGGTTGTATATTTGTCATCAACACCGACGTGTTGTTCATATAAACCTGCAACTGATTGTGCTAAGGTGTCTCCTTCTTGTCCCTTGAGCATTCTCCTAAATCTAGAAATTACTTCAGGAGTATACTTCCCATTAGCCTGGTATTTGTTTAGTATTGCGTCTATTGGGTCTTGCTTCATTGTTAAATTGCTCCGTTAAAACCTCAACCCCAACCGCAAACACAAAAAACCAATTTTGAAAAAATAAAAATAAAAAAATAAAAAAATTACTTTAATAAATTAAATTTAATTAACTAATCTCTGATTCGATAACTTCCACAAAAATTTTCGGTCTTAGTTGTCATACCTGTTCTATACTTTTCTCCAACTGAAACTGCATCTCCTTCAATCCAAAGATCATTGCATCTCCCAACTAACATATCATTAAAGTCTTGATCGATTCCCAGACTCTTTGTTAAATTTCCAGGTCCATTCGCTTCTGTAACTTCATCAAAGTAAAATGCGGCAGCTCTAAAACTAACACATGATGCTTGATTTTGTCTGCCAGTTGAAATATCGAATAGAAAGTTTCCATATCTGTTATTCACAGAAATTATTCCTGCTTGATTCAACATTCCTTCAGCACTTTGATCTGTTTCTCCTTGAAATGCTGCAACTTCTCTGATTTGACCAACAACATATCCGCCATTATCAAATTTTCTAACCAAATATCTTCCAAGTAAGTCTCTTGCAATATCAACGCTGTCTCCTGCAAAGAATCTTTCATTTAATCTTGCTGTACTTCCTCTTACATAATTTTGTAATTCATCGTTTAATGCCATTTTATAGTGGTGACAGCTTTGTTTTATAAACTTTCTGGACTCTATGTAGAAAAATGCTTCAAAATCCAAAAATCTCCTAAAATTATCCAAATAAATTGGTCAAATCACATCTGTCAAAATGACCCATTAGAAACAGATATTTTGGCTCAAAATCAAAAAATATTAAACTTATTTTGCTAATTCTCCTACAATTTCTTCGAGAAGTTTTCTTTCAAAACTTTCTTTTTGTTCTGCATTTATCATAACACGTAGATTACACAGCCCTCCAAAATATTTTCCAACAGATTTAAGAAAATAACTTAAACTCAATCTTTTAAGCTCAGTTATGCTTGGAATTTTTCCATGCTTTGTATATAGTTCTCTCGCAACTGTAAGTGTTCTCTCTTCGCTCCAATATCCTCTTGGTTTATGTTTTGCAGCGGGGAAGATTTCATCTACAAACCCTTTTTTTTCTACCGCCCGATAAAATCTTTTTCCACCATTAGCTATGTCTTTTAATATTTGGCTTCTGCTCATCTCTGCAAAATTATTATCATAAAAATCTTTCAAATCTTCAAGTGAATGTTTCTCAAAATTAATGTACTTTGGTGTTTTAATCACATTCCCAAGTGTTTCCTCAAGCGAATCACCATCTGGATTATTGTTTAAGAAATCATCTATTCCTGCAGCTAAATTACGTGTTCCACCAAAATGTCTCCTAGCTGCACTTGGAAAAGACGCAAGTTTCATTTCATATAGTTGGACTTGTTTTGGAATTTTTCCATGTTCTTTGTACAGCTGTAACCCAATTTCCATTGTTCTATCAAGTGTCCATTTTTCCATTTTTGGAAAGATTCTATTCATCAGTTCAACACGTTTTCTTTTATCTACTTCTCTAAATCTGACTGCATCGTAAAATCTTCCCCCTCCATTTTTTTTATCTTTTGCAACTTCACTTCTGCTCATCCCTACAAAGTTTTCTTTATAATGATCAATAAGTTCTTGTTCTGAATATTCTCTTAATTCCTTTCTAGCCGATAGTGGAAAAACTATTTCTATTAGATCCCTTGAGAAAACTGCATTGTAGAACTCCTTTCCAGCTTTTCCAGATTTAGTTTGAATTTTTCTAACAAGCATTCCAGAAAATTCATTGCTGTAATGGTCTTTAAAATCCTGAATTGAATACTCTTTGAATGGGTCTGTTTTTGGAAAAATTCTATTCAAAAGACCCCTCCCTTTAATTGCTTGATAAATTTTGCTATAAGAGATTTTTTTTACATCCTCTATATGGATTTCACTTCTGCCTTCTGGATCATTTTGATTTTCTTTATCTCCTTTTTTTGAGAAATATTTGTCATAAATTTTTATCAAATCTTCGTCATCATAATTATTCCAATTAATTTTAGTTTTTTTTGGAAATACAGAATCAAGTAATTTACGACGAGAAACTGCTTGATAAAAAGAATTTCCTCCTGACTCAATCTCACTAACAACTTCGCCTCGGCTTTTTCCCTTATAATTTGCTTCATAGTGATCTTTAAAGTCTTGTTCGGAATAACCTTTCCAATCTATGTATCTCTTTGTTGGAAATACTTCCTCTAACCATTTTTTTTTCTTAACGGCTTCAAAGAATCTTCTTCCTCCGTCAGTTGTATCTGCTCGTACTTGGCTTCGCAGCAGTCCTTCATAATTTTTCGAGGCATACTTTTTGAAGTGATCAAGTTCCCATAGTTTCCACTTTCCAAATGCAGGAGTCTCTGAAGGCAAAGGGTCATGACTGAGACCAGCAGATGCAACTGCCTCTAAAGAATAATTTCTATCTTCTACCACAAATCCAACCTCTGTATGAAAAATTGACTACTTTCAGTAGATTCTGGCCCTCTCGTTTCAAGTGACATTTGAAAGTAGTAACTCGCCTAAGTTATAAAATTTATGTATTTTTATGTAGAAAAACAGGATCTTTGGCATATTTTAAAATGAGAAAAAAGCGCCGACGCCCGGATTCCTTAGCGAGCGGGTGACGAAAATTCTTAATTTTCATTCACCTTAGTGAGCGTTAGTGAGCGGGTGCCAGAAATATCAAAGAGATTTCTGAGCATGAACTCAAATCCCAAGACAAAAATACCAGAAGAAAAAAGCGCCGACGCCCGGATTTGAACCGGGATATCCAGAGGAAACTGGTTCGCTTGAGCCATTGATATATGGCAGATTCAAGACCAGCGCAATACCAGATTATGCGACGTCGGCAAGAACGTCAGTGAATACCAAGTCGCGACCAGAAATTTCTTTTCAAATTTCAGTGTATGCGACGTGAGCATGATCATCAGTGATTACCAAATCGCGACCAGAAAAATATTTTATTTTTCTAAGTATGCGACGTTAGCAAAAAGTCAGTGAATATTAACAAATACTGTATTTTATTTATAAAGTTTTAGTCCATCAAAGACAGATTTATATTCTCCAATCCATTCCTTTCAAATATGACAAAGATCCAAAGAAAAATAGTTGCCATTGGTGGTGGTGAAATTAGGACCAAAGGAACCTTAAAAATTGACAAATATATCATCAAACTTTCAAACAAAAAAATTCCAAACGTTTTATTTATTCCAACAGCCAGTTCTGATCATTCAGGATATTGTGCTCATATCAAAAAATATTATCAAGACTTTCTCAAATGCCGAGTTGATACATTATTGTTGATGGAAGAAAAACCATCAATTAAATTAATTAAACAAAAAATCCAAAAAGCAAATATCATTTATGTTGGTGGTGGCAATACCTTACAAATGATGAAGCTATGGCGTAAATTAGGAGTTGATAAGCTGTTAAAAAAAGCCTGGAAGGATGGAACTGTTCTTTGTGGTATTAGTGCTGGCAGTATTTGTTGGTTTGATTCTGGGCACAGTGATTCGATGTCATTTTATAACTCTAAAAGTTGGAAATATATCAATGTCAAGGGACTGGGTTTTGTTAAGGGAGTTCATTGCCCTCATTACAATGGTGAAACATTAAACATTCCAAGAAAAAGTCATTTCAGAGCTATGATGCAAAAAATATCTGGAATTGGAATCGCAATTGACAATAATGCTGCAATTGCTTTTATTGACGATAAATACCAAGTGATAACTTCTAAAAAAGATGCCAAGGCCTTTCAAGTGTACAAAAGAAATGGGAAAGTAATTTCTAAAAGTATTCTACAGGATACTAAATTGAGGGATGTAAAAGAATTGTATTTAAAAAATAATAAAAAATAAATTAATCAAGCAACTTTTTAAGTTCGCCGCTTTCAAACATCTGTGCACAGATATCAGATCCACCAATAAATTTTCCATTTATATATAACTGTGGGATAGTTGGCCAGTTACTGAACTCTTTAATTCCACCACGAATAGAGTCATCGGACAAAACATCAAATGATCCAAAATCATTCACACCTATTTCACGCAAAATTCCAACAACGCGAGATGAAAATCCACACTGCGGCATATCAGGTATTCCTTTTATAAACACAAATACTTTCTTTGAATCGATTAATTCTTGAATTTTATTTTTTGTAGTTTCTTCCATTTTTTTACTCCAATTTTGTTTTTATTGAGAGGGCATGTAACTCTCCACTGTCCAATAAATTCTGCACTGCAGCATAAACTGCTCTGTGCCTATCAACTAAACTCAGCTCAGAAAATCCGCTCCACACAACTACAGCTTCTAAATGCACTCCATCATGTCTTGGGTCAAGTATTTCAACTGAAGCACCACTAAGTGCAGTTTCAATTTTTTCTTTCAAAATATCTAGCATTGGTTTTGCGGTTTCAAGTTGCATAACTCAATTTCCAATCTTCTGTTTTAAATACCTTTGTATCAATAATTTATCTATCTCTCTGAACTCTGCCACTTTAACTTGACGCAATATCTCAAAACCACTCATTCAAAATTAACTACTAGTTAATAATAAATAAGTCCAAAGATTTATAAGTGAAGGTTGTCTAAAAACAGACAATGAAACTTACTGATATTGTTGAGGAGTTAAACGAGAGAGGATTCGAGCGTCAAGCTGTGCTTTTACAATCCAAATTTAAGTATAGTTACACTCTTGCTTTAATGCAAAAGCGGTGGAGAAGTAGCGTAGAATCTCAAATCGGTACTGATCTATATCAAGCTCTGATGAATAGTGATCTGTGTCAATCTCTGCTGTCATCTTCTAATCGGGATCACAGTGCAGGAAAAAACATATTTGATAATGAGAAAAAGCCATCTAGAGATTTTCAAGTACCACTCCTAGAAGTTAGCATCACTCAAAACTTTTCTATAGAGTGTTTAGTTGCTTCCGAGCAAATAGAAACTAACATGATTCAACTTCTTGACCAGGCCGACAAAATTATTTACGCTGAAGTAAAAGAATTAACTGCAGATAATGATGATTTACTATTAAGAATTTATCGCGATGAAGATGTTATTGTTAACGAGGCGAATCTTAGCGATCAGAAAAAGATGCAGAATTCTGCTAGCATAATAAAGAGTTACTCTAAGCGAATATCTGAGGTGAGAGCTTTAGGTTTACCTCATAGTGTAATGTTAGTACACATAAAACCACTTCAAGAATATCTCCCTCTTAATCCTTTTGATTCAAATGATGCAAGCCCAGGAAATGTTGAAAAAATTTGTGACTATGCTAATCAGGTTCTTTCCGATGAAGATTTGCATCGTCAAAATATTTCCAGAAGATCAGAATTACTTTTAGAGCAACATGATACTAGGGTTATTTCTAATGCAAAAATAAACATCACTGAGGCGCTTCGAGAATTATATGAGTATGGGATTGATGGCCACCTTAGCTATGACTATATTGATATGATGGTCTCATCTTCAGATTCAAATGTTACTGGAGTTAATCAGACAAATTATCATCAAAAGCTTTTGAAAACAGATCTTAAATTTAGAGAAGATATATTGCGAAATTTTCAAGATGAAATCAGAATTAAGCAAAGAAGTTTAATGGGTATTAAACAAATAATTGCAGGTAGTCAAGCTACTAACTCTCATGTAGGTGAATTTTCAACTAAACAAAATGATGGTCGATTTCCTAATCTTCAATATTCAAAAGCAAGTAAAGATGCACTGCAACAAATTGCAGATGAAATGGATCAATTATTTGATAAGCTTCCAGACATTGGTGATTTAGCTGTTCCAAGAAAACTTAGGAACAGAGGAACATTAAGTTATATGGTCGAAGAATTAGATTATGATCCAATGGATGTGACTTTTGGAAACGAAGCTGGCTGCTGTATTTTTGTTCCAAAAGAAAAATCAAAAATTCAAAACGGATATAGTGTTCCTGTTTATTTACTTGAAAAACAGATTAAATTATTTGGAGTTTACCGACTTGACGGAGAAAAAAAACGTCGTATGGGTTTAGTTTTGGCATTTGACACAATTGATCTGGTTAATATAGTCCCAGTTTCTTTTTCAGATGACCCAAAAGATGTTCAGCAAGTTGGAGCATCAGTATTAGCAGCTAATAGTTTAGAACTTTCAAGAACCGGAATTGCAGGTGGCAAAGAAACTATTCTAGCCATAACTAATTATGTTGAGGAGTGGTTATCAGGCTACGCAGAGCATCATAGTTATCATGCAGCTGTGATGGGCAATCATCAGTACAACACTTCTGTTAATCATTCTAGTAGAAGTCAAGATTTATTCACACACCCAGTGATGTATGCTGGACGTTCTAGTGATTTTTACAATGAGATATTTAAAGCTCCTTTTCAGAGTCCAGTTATGACTCAATTTGGTACTGGCAAATCACTTATCAGTCAAAAGGATCGTTTGTATACTTTGTGGCAAAAAGAGTAAACTAGTAAACTAAGAAATAAACAATTCAAACAACTGTTTGCAATTATTGCAGGTAGTTTTTTATAATATCGCAATCAATCAACAAACATGAAATTCTACTTGTCATCATCTAAATTCTCAGATCAATCACACAAACTTGCAGGTCTAATGCCAGCTACCAACAAAAAAATTGGTTACATTCCAAACGCCCTTGATTACACTGGCTGCAATATTCCTATCAGGGAACAAAAATTAATCCAAAAATTCAAATATTTAACAGAACTAGGATTAGAACCAGAAATGTTAGACTTAAGAGATTACTTTGGTAAGGAAACCGAACTAAAAACCAAACTCCAAACACTCGGTGGAGTTTTCATCAATGGTGGAAATACTTTCATATTAAGACAAGCGATGCGAATTTCTGGATTCGATAAAATTCTCACAGAACTAAAAGAACAAAACGCCGATTTTCTTTACGCAGGTTACAGTGCAGCTTGTTGTATTTTAGCAGCAGATATGCGTGGATTACAAATCGTAGACGACCCTAATGATCATCCATACAAAGAGATCCAAGAAACAATTTTCGAAGGCCTAGGGTTTCTTGACTACATGATTCTCCCTCACTTCAATTCGAATCATCCTGAGGCTGAAGACATCAGTAAAGAAGTACAATATTGCAAGCAGAACAAGATCCCATATAAAACTCTAAATGATGGCGATGTGATCATTATCGATTAATACATATGGTTCTTTAGAAATAGTTCTGGGGCGTAATGCAGGAGCTATAACATATTCGGAAGAGCTAAATCATTCGACCTGAACGAACATTAGTGAGTGAACGCGAAGCTGCGTGAACCAGTTGCCAGCCCCGATGCCGCAGGCTAAAATTTCTAAAGAAATATTAAACAAATGATTCTCAGTCAATACCTTTTTATAATACGCCTCACCACCCTTCTCTGCAATGGACATGACACTCAAATACGACCCAAAACAGTCAGAAACAAAATGGCAAAAGTTCTGGGAAAAAAATAGCATTTTCACTTTCAACGCAGATGATGTAGAAACACCAATCTATTCAATTGACACTCCACCACCTACTGTTTCTGGAAAGATGCATTTAGGTCACGCTTTCTCTTATACTCAGCAAGATTTTATCGCAAGATACAAACGCCTAGCTGGATTCAATGTTTACTATCCATTCGGAACTGATGACAACGGCCTTGCAACAATTAAATTAGTTCAAAAACACAAAAAAGTAAATCTCAGAAAAGTTTCCAGAGATGATGCAATTAAAACTTGTCTAGAATTCTTAGAAGAAGAGCGACCAAAATTTATTCAAGATTGGAAAAATATTGGGATGAGTTGCGATTTTACCAAATGTTATTCAACCATTAGTGATTATTCCAGAAAAACATGTCAACAATCATTTTTAGACTTAGTCAAAAAAAATCTAATCTACCGAAAGGAAGGTCCAGTTGTTTGGGATCGGGTATTTCAAACTGCTATTGCGCAAGCTGAGCTCGAAGACAAACAAAGAAAGTCTAAGCTTAATTACATTAAAGCCAAATTTCAAGACGAAGAAAACACGTATGCCATTTACGCAACAACGAGGCCTGAACTCCTCTATGCAACAGTTGGGGTAAGTATTGAAGCCGCTGGAACTTATGTGAAAATTAAAGTTAAAGACGAGTTTTGGATAACAGGAAAAACTACTCTTAAAGATAAATTCAAAGATTTCGATTACAAGATAATTGAAGAAATCAAAGGATCAGATCTTCAAGGAAGAAAAGTCCAAATCCCAATTTCAAATATTATCATTACTTTAGGTGATGATGAATCAGTTAAAGCAGACTATGGAACAGGTATAGTATATTTTTGTACTTATGGTGGAATTGAATGTATTGAATGGATGGCAAGAAACCCAGATGTACAAGTTATCGATGTTTTGCAAAAAGATGGTAGGCTCAAAGAAAACTGCGAAAAATATGCGGGAATGCTTTGTGAAGAAGCTAGAAGGCAAGTTCAAACAGATCTCAAAGAATCAAATGAATTAATTTTGCAAGAGCAAGTTGACCAAGTGGTAAACATTGGTGAGCGTTCCGGAGTTGAAGTTGAGATAATTGTTTCAAAACAATGGTATGTGAAATATCTTGATAGAAAAGAAGATTTCCTTGTTGGTTCTGAAAAACTCAACTGGCATCCAAAACATATGAAACATCGTTTAGATAACTGGGTTAAAGGTTTAAAATGGGATTGGGGTTTTTCACGGCAACGTCATTTTGGAATTCCAATTCCGGTTTGGTATGACAAAGATGGTAACCCTTATTATCCTGATGAATCACAATTACCTGTTGATCCATTAAAAGATAGACCACTTTCTGCACCAAAAGACTTAGAGTTAACTCCAGAAATCGATGTTTTTGACACTTGGTTCAATAGTTCTTCAACCCCATTTTTAGCAATCAACCTCCTTAAGGGAACTAAGGCCTATGAATCAGGAAAAATGTTTCCAATGTCACTTAGACCGCAAGCTCATGACATCATCAACTTTTGGCTTTTCTACACTATGGCCAAAACCAGACTCCTAACTAATGGAACCAACCCTTGGAAGGATGTGACTATTTCTGGTTTCGTGCTTGACCCTAAGGGAAACAAAATGTCAAAATCAAAAGGTAATGTGGTAGCTCCGCAAGACGTTATTGAAAAGTTTTCAGCTGACGCTATTCGGTATTGGGCTGCAACCAGTAAACTTGGAGAAGATTTAGCTTTTCAAGAAAAAGATCTCAAAACTGGTCAGAAGTTTGTGAATAAACTTTGGAATGCCTCTAAATTCACATTTTCTCATTTAGAAGATTACGATTCAAAAGAAGCAACTGACAAATCAGTTACTGAAACTTTTGATCATTGGATCTTAACAAAACTGCAAATTGCAATTAGAGATGCAACTGAACAATTCGATAAGTATGAATACGCTAAAGCTAAAGCGAGTATCGAGAAATTCTTTTGGGCTGAGTTTTGTGACCAATATTTAGAAATCATTAAAGACAGATTGTATAACGCAGAATCTAGGGGCAAAGAAGCAAGACTTAGTGCACAGTATGCAGCAAGGCAATCAATCTTGGCAGTAACTACTATGATGGCGCCGATCACTCCTCACATCACAGAAGAAATTTATCAGTTATTTTTCAAAGACACAGAGAGTTATCAGTCTATTCACAAAGCTACATGGCCCAAAGTTGAATTAGAAAACATTGACAGCAGCTGTGAAGAGAAAGGTGATTTAGCAATTGATGTTATTAACTCAGTTAGAAAGTTCAAAAGTACAAATCAGCTTTCATTAAAAACAGAACTTGCTTCAATCACAATTGAATCTAAACATCAAGAACAACTGTCAACACTTCTAGATGATCTTAAGGCAGTTACTCATGCAAAAGAAATTATCTTTGCAGAAACAGTTGCAGAAACAGATTCAATTGAAACTGAAAACTTCAGTATCAAGTTAGTTATTCATCAATAATTCTTTTTTTATTTTCTATATAATAATTCAGAACAATCAACAATCAGAATAATAAAAAAAAAGAAAATTAAAATTTAAAATTATTTTTTAGCAGCAGCCATTAATTCTTTAGCTTTCACAGCCCCAACAACTCTCCAACATTCGTGAGTTCCAGGTTTTGGTGCAGCAGTTACTGCAAAATATCGTGGTTTTCCTTTAACATCTTTTTCACGAATTTCGTATTCTTTAGCTTTAAACTTTTTCTTTGACTTAACGTCATAAAATTCCATTTCTTCCATTTTTTGTTTACCTCGCAATTATAATGGTCTTGAGAAATTTCCCTCAAGTACTCTATTATCTACGGAGTCTGTTTATATACATTTCGTAAAAACAGGCCTTTTTTCACATAAAAATCTCTCTTTTCATTAATTATCTATTCAATTTACTATTTCTCTACCCATTAAGTGATGACGCAATCCTTTTAAAGACAAACATCAACCCTTATTAGACTTAATAACAGGGGTGGAATTAAATGACAGAAGCATATTGCGTAAAATGTAAAGCAAAGCGCGAAATAAAAGATGCAAAAGAAGTTGCTATGAAAGGTAAGGGTGGTAGTGAGCGTCGTGCTCTTAAGGGGAGCTGTCCTGAGTGTTCAACAACTATGTTTCGAATTCTTGGAAGTAAGAAGTAAGAAACATAATCGCAATTTTTTTTAATATTTTTTTATATTTTCTTTTTCTTAAAAACCAACACTATTAAAAACTAAAAACAACTTCTTATTATTAATGGCAAATGGTAACTTTAAGATTAAACCTATGAACATTGAAACTGGTGGTATTCTAATTGCGGTTTTGAATCAAAGTGATGCTAGGAAACATGACTTTCGTTCAGGTGATCGGATTCTAATTAAAAAAGGTAAAAAAGAAATTACTGCAGTTTTAGATGTAACTAGCCTGCCACGTACTTTAGCAAATGGTAAACTTGGTTTGTTCCAAGAAGTTATTGAACACTTAAAAGCCAAAAAAAATGATGAGGTTACAATTCATTTTGCAGGTAAACCTGAATCTTTAGTTTATATTAAACAAAAATTACATGGAAAAGTTCTAAACCAAAAAGAGTTACACTCCATAGTTGACGACATTACTAATGATAGATTAACTGATATTGAAAAAACTGCATTTGTGATGGGTGGTTATATGAATGGTTTTAACAAACAAGAAACAGTGTATTTGACAAAATCAATGGTCGAAACTGGTGAAACACTTTCCTTCAAAGGAACAGTTCTTGATAAACATTGTATTGGTGGAGTTCCAAATAATCGGACAAGTATGATCGTAGCCCCAATTGTGGCAGCTGCCGGTTTAATCATGCCAAAGACATCTAGTCGTGCAATTACAAGTCCGGCTGGAACTGCTGACACTATGGAATGTCTAGCAAAAGTTGAACTATCCAAAAAGAAGATAGAAAAGGTAATTCAAAAATTTGGTGTTTGTTTAGTTCATGGTGGATCTATGAAATTAGCTCCTGCTGACGACAAAATCATTGAGATTGAGCGGCCACTTTCAATTGATGCTGAAGGTCAACTTTTAGCTTCAGTTATGGCAAAGAAACATTCTGTTGGTGCTAAAGTTGTTTTAATTGATATCCCAATTGGTCCAAGTACCAAATCTAAAAACCGATCAGAGGCTAACAAACTAAAAAAGAAATTTGTTCAGTTAGGAAAAGCGTTGGGTATGAAAGTAAAAGTAATTTTAACTGATGGTTCAGAACCGATTGGTAACGGTGTGGGACCGCTTTTGGAGGCAAGAGATGTTCTAGCAATTTTACAACATACTGATGCAGCTCCTAAAGATTTGAGAGAAAAATCCTTGATGATGGCCGGAATTTTGTTAGAACTTTCAGGCAAAGTCAAGAAAGGAAAAGGTTACCATCGAGCAAAATATCTTTTGGACAGTGGTCTTGCGTGGCAAAAAATGTATGATATAATTCAAGCGCAGGGAAAACAAAAAATGCCATATCTAGGTAAGTATTCTTTTGATGTGAAATCTTCAAGGAAAGGAAAGGTTAAGTCAATTAATAATTTAGTGATTGCAAAACTTGCAAGAACTTGTGGTGCCCCATTTGATAAGGGAGCGGGCCTTTATCTTTACAAGAAGAAGAAAGATAAAGTAGAAGTTGGTGATGTCTTGTTCACAATGTATGCTTATAGTGATGAAAAGATGTTACAAGCTAAGAAGATTTTAATTAATCAAAAATCCTTTGAGATTAAGTAAGTTTTTAATTTTTTTAAATTATTTTTTTTTTAAATTTAGAAAATGATTCATAATCCAAACTGATCTTGTTATTTTATCTTTTTTTCTTCCGAGATTTCTTCAATTTTTTACTTCTGGCAATTCTGTTATATTCTTCTTGCATCTTTCGATGGTATCTACAGAATCGAATATTCTTAACTGCTTTTCGAGTACAACGTACGCACTCTCCTACTTTTACTTTTTCGTAGTAAGTGTCACGTCTTTCTTTTAGTAAATCTTTTCTGTGTGTGTAGTAAAATCTTAAGAATCTATTCGGCGCATCTTCAGGTTTCATCCGAGCTGCACGTAATCTGTTAGCGTGTTTTCGAATGGTTTTTTTCGCTTTTGAAAAAAGATGCTTAAGTGCCATACATAAATGATTTTTTTTACCTTCTTAAAGGTTTTCATTAAATTAAAACTACATTTAACGTTGACACTTATCGCAATAATATGTTCCACGGCCATTCAACTTAATTTTCACAATATCTGAAGCACAAATTCTGCAACTTTTTTGTCCATAGACTTTCAAGAACTGACTAAACTCACCAGCGTCTCCTTTTGCATCAACGTATTTACCATCAAAAGTGGTTCCATTAAATTCAATTGCTTTCTTCAAGAGTGGAACAATTGCAGCATGTATTAAACGCATCTTAGTTTCAGGAACGGCAGCCACTGCAGTTGCAGGATGCACAGCAGCAATAAAACACAGCTCTGCGGCATAAATATTTCCAAGACCCATCAATATACTCTGATCAAATAAAGCTGTCTTCACCGCAAGTTTTGGCTTCTTGTTCATTAATTTTAGAAACCCATTAAACGAAGGCAACTCAAGTAAAGCATCAGGCCCTAATTTGCGAGATGCAAAGTACTCCTTCATTTCCATTGGAGATATTAACTCCATTGTTCCAAATTTTCTCTGATCATTAAATAATAGATAACTTCCATCCTTGAAGTGAAACACAACTCTGCTATGTTTGTGCATTTTAGAATCAATCTCATCAGCAGAAACTGGAATATATTGCCCAGTCATTCGAAGATGTGAGATCATATTCAAAGGACCACTACTCCCTTTTAGCTCAAAAATAATGTACTTTCCATATCTTTGAACTCCACTAATTAGAAAACCACTAATCTCATCAGAACCAATCTTCACTCCGCGCCCAGCATCGAGAAGCTCAATATGATCAACTGTTTTACCAACTACTTCTTGCAGCCCAATGCATACTGTTTCAACTTCTGGTAGTTCTGGCATTCTCATCCCTCAAGTAATGTATTATCAAACAAACAACAATCCCTGTTAAAGCTAATCCATCAATCATTGCAAGAACTAATAAATCTGCATGCACAAGGTCTAATATCAAATGTGACAAATATCCAAGTGAAAACAGTCCTACCTCAATTCTGTGCCGAGGCAGCAAAAAGCAACCAACAGCAAAGATTACAAACGGAATCCAAAGAAAATTCAAATATGCGCGATGCCAGCCCATATCAGAGAATATCAGTGCTGGTAAAAAGTCAAAATCTGGTACTAATGCTCCAAATGCAGCAAGAGCATAGCCAAGTTTTGACACTTTGAGGAACCTTGACACTAGTAAACTAAGGCCAATAGCTGTTATTATATGACTTGCTGCGAGTACCACAAAAACCCTCTCAAATCCGTATTAGTTAAACATTATGCATACAAAAGCCCTTCTCCACCACAACATTTATAAAAGACTTAAAATCGAAAGAATACATCACAATCGGGGTGAATATACTAAAATGGAACAACATTCAAGACCACTTGACGCTTTAAACGCAGCTCGAGGAAAACAAGTTATTGTAAATTTAAAGAACGGATCAATGTTCACAGGAAAGTTAAAAGCTTTTGATATTCATATTAACGTAGTACTTGAAGAAGCAAAAGAAACCGAAAATGGTGCAGTTAAGCGTCAATTAGGAACTGTCTTCATCAGGGGCGACACAATTACAATTATTTCACCAGCATAATAACGAATAAAAACGGGTAACAAAATATGTCAACAGCAAGTATGGGAAGAAAAAGTGGGAAGACCTCACACATTATCTGCCGAAGGTGCGGAAGTCATAGTTATCACATTCGAAAGAAAAGATGCGCAAGTTGCGGATATGGTGCTGAGGCAACTACCAGAAAATACGTCTGGAATAAGAAATAATTCCGCAGAGCGGTGCCAGAAATTTTTAAAATTTCTAAGCACTATTTAACTTTTTTATTTTTATTTTATTCTTAATTTTCTTTAAACTATAATTTAGAATTTTCTATTTTTAACTCATATTGTAATAATTAAAGGTCAATTCTTCTTCAACCAACTAGTAAGCAACGGTGTCACATCAATTCCATTAGTCTTATGTGCAATTGTATTACAACTAACAACCTTAGAAACTCCTGCCTTCTTCATAAGTTTCAAAGCATCGCCAGCAAACAATCCATGAACTGTAATTGCAGTCACTGAACGAGCACCAAGTGACTTAGCTTTCTTCGCAGCCTCAGCAATAGTATGCCCTGTAGAAATAATGTCATCTACGATCACAACATTTTTGCCTTTCATATCGATAGGTTTCATCATCTTCACAGAAACTTTTCGCGACGAATAACGGGTTTTCTCAAACACAGTACACTGCACACCAGCAACTTCAGCAACTTCTTCTGCCCATTGATATGATTCAGAGTCAGGTCCAATCACAACTGCATTCTTAATGTTTCGTTTAACGTAAGCTCCAATTAGCGGATTCGAACACAAGTTCATTGCTTTTATTTTGAAAATATCTGACATTGATTTGTAGCGATGTAAATGCGGATCAATTGTTACAATTGAATCAACTGAATTGTTCAACAGCTTTGCCATCACTCGACTTGATATCACTTCTCCAGGATTAAACATTTTATCTTGACGCATGTATGCTAAGTATGGTGCAACCACTGTTACACGTCGACCACCTAACTGCTTTATCCCTTCAGCTGCGAACACTACATCAAGTAATGACTTCTGTGGATTTGGTTGAAATGACTGTACAATAATCACATTGCTTCCGCGAACATTTTTGGCAAATCGCATGTAGCGATCTCCATCTGGAAATGCAGATACATCGCATACAACATATTTTGCTTTCAATCGACGTGCAATACTGCGTGCCATTTTCTCAGAATTTCCCAGACTTGTTACAATTACCATCATCATCACCTATATTTACTACACATAAAGTAGAGTCGTTGGCGCGTGGGTCTCTTGCCGAGATGCCCAATAAAACCAGCGATTAACCACAAACATTTTTGCTTTTCCAAAAAGTAAAAATCTCTGTGCAGTGGTTTGTATTAGCCCGGCCTGACCATCGCCATTAAGACTCTACACAAGCTTAAAATTAAGAAAACAAAACACCCTTTTAATCTTTTTGATTTTTAATCTCCATCAAATAATCTTCCAACAGACTTGGTGCAGAAAAAACTTCATTTGCAACTAATAATGATTGAGTATAATGGTCTTGCATTTTTTGGTTTATCTTATTAGAGCATGGTTCTTCTGCGGTCTCTTCAGAAAACATACAGTATCCATCAAGTTTTCCGTTTACTCCATAATCAAACAATAGCAATAAATCATTCTTTTCAGAAAATGAAACTACCAACGTCTCTCTTGGTTTTCTAAATCGTAATATTCTCCTTTTATCAAGCGCAGTAAATGAGAATCCTTCAGCAACTGTATACTCTTTTGATTCTCTGTAAAATCTATTTACATACTTCATTGATACTTCAGAGCTATCTAGTCCTCTATCCAGCGTTTGATTAAATACATTTCTTGAAACTAAACTCAGTGAGAATATCTCTCTACTTGGGTCATCAACACTAGATCCTTGGGATAAATTCAAAGCAGTGTATAATATTAAAGGGATTGACATACTATAAATTTCAAATCCTTTTTTATAAACTAATTGCCTTGTTATCAAAATTCTCTCTTCTTTCAGCAAATTTCCAGCCAAATGTTTAAATAAAGATTCCGTCCCCCAAATCATTAATGGAATCCAATCATAATTTTAAAATATCAAACGTCTTATTTGAAAAATTTCCAAAGTTACAAATAGCAGTTCTTAAGGTAACTGACCTAAAAAATAATCTTTCAAATCCTCAAATCATTTCTAAACTAAGGGATGTAGAGAATCAAATCAGAGAGAAATATTCATCTGATTCACTCAGCAATCTTTCACAAATTAAAACCTGGAGGGAAGCTTATTCTTCATTTGGTGCCAAGCCTAAGAAATACAAATCTTCTATAGAGGCTTTGCTTAGGAGAGTTTTGGCAGGCGAAGAAATTCCAAGCATCAACCCATTAGTGGATACCTACAATTATATATCTTTAAAATATCTGCTTCCTCTTGGTGCAGATGATTGTGATAAAATAACAGAACCAATTTCATTAACTTATTGTGCTGGAACAGAAGAATTTCAAGCAATAAATTCTGATGAAGTAAAAACTGTGAATCGTGGTGAAGTTGCCTACAAAATGGGTGATAAGACAATCCTTTGTAGGAGGTGGAACTGGCGAGAAGCTAATCAAACCAAAATTGATAACAATACTAAAACAGCCACTATTTATATCGAGAGTTTGCTTGAAGATAAATCAGTATTAGAAAATGCTCTTGCTGAGTTGCAAGAATTACTTGGTGGACAATCAGCAATCTTAGACGATAAAAACAATCTTTTAACTCTGGCTGACATGAAATTATCTAGTCTTGAATTTAATGAGTTTCATGAACTAGCTGATAATTCTAACAACAAAAAAAATACTAAAGAAAAAAAGTTAGATCAGAAGTCTGGTGTTAAACCACCTTTCCCTTTGTATCATTGGGCTGACGTAACTGCTCACAAGATAATTTGTGATAAGGGTGACAAAGATAAGTATACTGTTGCAGCAGGAATTACTCCAAGTGGTGTTGTTCATATTGGTAATTTCAGAGAGATAATCACAAATGAATTAGTTAAGCGAGCTTTAGAATATCGTGGAAAGAAAGTAAGATTCCTGTATAGTTGGGATGACTTTGATGTATTCCGTAAAGTTCCAAAGGATATGCCAAAACGAGATGAACTTCAAAAGGAATTGCGAAAATCAATAGTTGACGTTTTTGATCCTCATGGAGAAACAAGCAGTTATGCAAGGCACAATCAGATCCCTGTAGAAGAGGATGTAAAAAAAGTAGGCATTGAATGTGAATTCATTTATCAATCAAAGGCTTATCGAGAAGGTAAGTATGCTGAAGGAATTAAACATGCACTACAAAACACTGAAAAAATTAAATTACATCTCAATAAACACCGTAAGGAGAATCTTCCTGAAAATTGGTTGCCTATTGCTGTTTTCTCTAAGTTTGATGGTACAGATGAGGTAAAGAATCTTCGTTATGATGGGGAATGGTCAGTTTCATATGAGGTTTCTGATGGTTCAACTGAGACTGTAAATTTCAAAGATGGTGGCGACGTCAAACTAAGGTGGCGTATTGATTGGCCAATGCGTTGGGACTTTGAAAATGTTGACTTTGAGCCAGGAGGAAAAGATCATTCTACTAAAGGTGGAAGTTTCGATACTGGTAGAGATATTATCATGGATCTATGGGCAAGAGACGCTCCAACTTATATCATGTATGATTTCATTAATGTTAAAGGTCAAACTGGTAAGATGTCATCTTCTGCTGGAAATGTGTTGACAGTTTCAGATGTGTTAAAAGTTTACACACCTGAATTGTTGAGGTATCTATTTGCTGGAACTAGACCTAACACTGAATTTTGTATCAGTTTTGATGTTGACGTATTCAAGGTGTATGAAGATTTTGATAAATGTGAACGAATTTATTTTGGCGTTGATACTGCAAAGAATGAAAAAGAATCCGCAAAGCAAAAAAGGATTTATGAGTTAAGTGCAGTTGATCAAGTAGCAAAAACAATGCCTTATCAGCCTAGTTTTCGTCATTTAACAACTGTTCTTCAAATCCATGAACTGGATATAGAAAAATCAATTGTTTCGTTAGAATCTGAATTAAAAAGTGAGTCTGACAAAACACGTCTAAGACAACGAGCAGAATCTGTCAAATATTGGTTACAAAACTATGCTCCTGTTGAGTTTACTTTTACTGTTCAAACAGAATGCCAAGTAACTTTGGTAGAGAAGGAAAAAGAAATATTGCAGCAGTTAGCAGCAAAACTCGAAGAGAAGGAATGGACAGATAAGGATTTGCATGAAGAAATATATGTGTTATGTACAAATAATGATTTCCCTCATAAGGATTTTTTTCAATTAGCATATAATGTTTTGATAAACAAAAAACAAGGACCTAAATTGGCTTCATTTATTTTAGAGATCGGAAGGAAGCGAGTAGCAGAATTACTCAAGAAACTTTAGTTCTTTTATTTTTTTTAATCTTTTTATTTTTAGACTATTTTTCTTCATATCTTCCACTCAAACATCAACACTTTTTTAAACCCCAATTCTTTCTTTTATCATGGGATGGCTGTAGCTTCAAACATATTTGTAGAACTTGGAATCATAGTAATCTTAGCTGGATTTCTAGCATTACTATTTAGATGGGCAAGACAGCCACAACTTCTAGCGTACATTTTTGTAGGTGTCCTCATAACTCCAATCTTGGGGATCATAACTAGCAGTAGTGTAATTGATGCGATGTCAACTATTGGTATTGCCTTTCTACTTTTCATTGTAGGTTTAGAAATGGACCTTAAAAAACTAAAAACTGTAGCTTTTATTTCAAGTGTTGGTGGCACGGTTCAGATTGCAATTTTGTTCACAACTTCTTTTTTAATCGCAATGCTCTTGGGATTCATTCCACTTGAAGCAATGTATATTGGTTTAATGCTAGCTTTTTCATCAACAATGATTGTGATGAAATTTCTCTCAGACCGACGTGAACTTTCAACTTTACATGGGAGAATTGTTGTTGGTATTTTATTGATGGAGGATTTGTTTGCAATTTTTGCTTTATCAATCTTAACTACTATTGGTGATTTCACTCCTTCGATTTTAGTTTTAGCTTTATTGAAATTCGTTGCTTTAATCGCAGCTGCCTATTTTGCAACCAAGTTTATTTTTCCAACTTTGTTCAGATTCGCAGCTCGGGCTCAAGAACTTTTATTGGTAGCTTCTTTAGCAATTTGTTTTCTATTTTCACTATCATTTCATTACCTCGGTTTTTCAGTTGCAATCGGAGCTTTTGCAGCCGGTTTAACTTTAGGTAACTTAAGATATAATTTAGAAATCATTGCAAGAGTTAGGTCTTTGAGAGATTTTTTCTCATTACTATTTTTTGTATCTTTAGGAATGGGTTTATCTTTGGGCGTTGTTCAAACTTATTGGAAGGAATTGATTGTTTTCAGTTTATTCATTATTCTCTTTAAACCATTAATTGTGCTCACATTATGTACAGTTTTTAGGTATACCAAAAAACCAGCCTTTTACTCAGCTTTATACTTAACTCAAATTGGAGAGTTCGCTTTGATTATTGCAGCTCAAGGTAAACTGCTTGGTCATTTAAGTTCTGATATTTTTTCTATGGTTGTTTTGGTTGCCTTAATCACAATCACAACCACGTCATACTTTGTAAAATATAACTCTCAAATATTTGCTTTTGTAGAACCCTACTTAACTTTCCTTGATAGATATAACACTGAGGGTTTGGAATTTTTACCTCAGGACCATAAACCAAAAATTGTTCTTTGTGGTCATAACAGAATAGGTTATTCCATTTTAAGAAAATTGAAGCGTAACAAAAAAAATATCTTAGTAGTTGATTATAATCCTGAGATTATTGCAAGTACTGCAAGGCGTGGATTTCACTGTATTTATGGGGAAGTTGACGATGAGGAGATTATTCGAAAGATGAATCTACGTGGAATTAAACTATTGATCTCAACCATTCCTGGCTTAAGAGAGAACCTAATCTTGATTAAACGAACTCGTGCTGTCAATAAAAAGGCCAGAATCATTGCAACAGCTGCAAGTACTGATGATGCACTTGAGCTTTACAAGGCAGGAGCTGATTATGTTACTCTTCCTCATTTCTTGGGTGGAGAGCATATTGCAAATATTGTAACTGGTGTGAGAAAGAAGGTAATTAATCTCTCAGAGGAGAAAGAGCGTCATCTTCATGAACTTCGCCTTCGAAAGAAACGCGGGCATGACCATCCTATGCAGTTCGGTTAATTTCGTATATATCATTTTTTTAATTCTTTTTCTTAGGATTCCTGACGCTTTGCTTCTTCTTTCAAGGCAACCATTATAAAACAGCTCCTATATTCTAAACTACTATGAACTTCGAGAAAATCCCACCTGTTGAGACTCCAAAACAGCTCCTTGATATTGCCTTTCGTAAAGCAAGGGAAAAGGTCACAAAGAAGCAGTTTAAGGGTAAACCTGTTGATAGGGCAAGAGATAAAGCTAGGGTTAAGATCGACATCAGTGGTGGCTATTTACAATCACGTCTAAGAAAGGCAATCAAGGATTTTCCAAGTTTTGATCATCTTCCAGATTTTTATATCAAACTTATTCGACTAACAGTTGATATTGGTGCTTTAAAGAAATCTTTGGCAGCGCTAAATTGGGCTGAGGGTAAGATCATCTTTTTTCAAAGAATGTATAACAGTAAGATTTCTGGTGCTAGAGAGTATGAAACTGTTCAAAAACAAATTAAGGAGTTTTATGGAAGAATTTCTTCTGTTCTCAAACAGATCAAAAGTAACATTGAATATCTAAATGAATCACGGCGTGTTATGAAAACTTATCCTGATATTAAGGATCGTTTTACTGTTTGTCTTTATGGATTTCCAAATGTTGGTAAATCAACTCTGATCAATAAGTTGGCTTTGACCAATGCAAAGACTGCTGGTTACTCATTTACCACTAAAACTATCAATTGCGGTTATTTGGATAAAGGGAATCCAAAGGATGAAACAGCAATTCAAATTTTGGATGTTCCAGGAACTTTGGCAAGACAGGAAAAAATGAATCTCATTGAGCTTCAAGCAGATTTAGTTCTAAAAGAAATTGCAAATTTAGTAATTTATGTTTTTGATATGACTGAACCTTTTCCAATTGAAGATCAGATTAAACTTTACAAAAAAGTTAAGGATAAGAGGCCAACAATTGTCTACCTCAGTAAACAAGATATTATCTCTGAAGAAAAGAGACAAGCATTTACTGAGAAACTGGGTTTTGACATTATCACTTTTGAAAGTCTAAGAGAACAGATCATAGCAAAGCAAAGATAATCTTTTTTCAATCGTTGCCAAGTCTTCACCAAGGTGAATTAATTATTCTCATATCATCAAAACCTTTAAGTACGCTACAACTATTATTCTCTTTAATCAAATTAAAAAATTGGTGAATGGTATAGATGGCGCTTCCTTCAACACAGATGTTAATTACATTGTTCTTAGCACACTTATTCGTCCTATTAGTTCTACTTCTAACTTGGGCTTTTGTTCGTCATGCCCAGAAAAAACATCATGAACATATGGCAAATTTCAGATTAAAGAAAATGCCAAAAGCTGTTCATCGTGGTTTAGAAACACCAGTTACTCAAGCTCCAATTGTAGAAGAAAATAAATGGGACAATACTCAACATGAACTTGAAAAGGCAGAACTTGAAGATCAGAAAAGTTTAGTTAATGCTAGTTTGAAGACAATTCAAGAAGCTGAAGAATCTTTTGAACATCAAGGTGCTGTTGAAGAAAAAGATAGTGTTGAAGAGCGAGTCTCCAAGCTCCCTACAATTGAAGCCATGGAGAAATCTATTCATCAAGAAACTTTTGAGTCTCATGTTAATGATCTCCAAAATTCTATCGGTCGCAAGGGTTTACGTGAATCAAACAACATTATTTTAGATAGTCAGTTAGATTCCATTAATCAAAAATTGGCAAGTTTATCTCCGGCGAGGGATTCAACTCCAGCTCCGGTGATTCAGATTTCTAAAAAAAATGATCCGAAGCATCAAGATTGGCGTGATGATGTGGCACAAGATTTTGAAAATTTGTTTAAGCAAACTTCTACTTCCAAAGAGAAGAGGGAACATTCATTCTTTTCATTTTTCACCAGATTTTTTAAGAAATCAGGGGAGGAACATTTTGTTGCTATGCATAAAGAGGATGCTGAGAAGAAAGCAGTTGATCTTGTGATTAAGATTTCAAAACGTATTGAAGGTGATCAGCCTATTCCAGTTAAGGAGTTAGATTGGATTGAAGCTAATTTAATGAATTTGCATAAAGAGATTTGGAATAAAGATTAAACTACTTCTAATCACCTTGTGGCAAGTGTTATCTTGGCCAGTGCCTAAATACTTTAGAGAAATAAAACTTCAGAAAAATAATCAATAAAATAAAACTAAAAGAAAATTTACAAACCTAATTCTTTAACATTTCCACTACATGGAAACTTAGCTGATGCACGTTTCAAAGCAGCTTTAGCAACTTTCATATCTTTTTTTGGAATTCTAACTTCCATGATAATCTGTTTGTTTTTAATTCGAGCTGCAGCTCCAATGATCTTACCAAATGATTTCTTCATTCCGGTACTCATCCTATCTGCTCCTGCTCCACTAGCTAGTGGGTTCTCACGCATAACGTGAAATGGATAAGGTCGAATTTTTAAGAAATATCCTTTACGTCCAAGTGCTTTCTCTAGGTGTTTATTTGTTGTCATCCTAGCAGCTTCAAGTGCGTTGTGACGAATATTAAGGTCTCTGTCACTTCTTAGAACTACTGTGGTGTCAAAATCTCCATGAACATCTCCCATCTCATATTTAACGATCTTAATGTTAGGGAATCCTCCTCGGATGTAGTTTTTCTTGTTAAACTTACTAGTTCTGGTGTAAGGTCTTTCAAGTCCACGGTATCCAACGAATTTTCGTAATTTTGCCATTATCTACTCAGGATTAACGGGTCTTTAAAAAGGTTTCTACGGTCGCAACCCTAGGAACCCTTGAAAATAGTATATTTTCATTGGCTTACTATAATCGAGGATTATAGAAGCTCAAAAATGCCTCATTTTTGTAGCTTTCTACGGTCGCAACCCTAGGAACCCTTGAAAATAGTGTATTCTCATTGGCTTACTATAATCAAGGATTATGGAATCCTGAAAATACCTCATTTTAGCTTCAACTGATCACACACTGCATTATATCAACACTCTTTTATACCAGTTCCTTCACTTCAAAGAATATCATGGGTTCGTAGCTCAGGAGTAGAGTGCTGCATTGGCTTTTCAGTAATGAACCAATATTGCAGAGGCCCCGGGTGCAAATCCCGGTGAGTCCACTCCTTTTTCCAAACTCAACAACAAACTTTAAATATATGGCTAAAAACCATACACCTATGGCCAGAGAACATATACAGATCCTCAAACTTCTAAGAGATAATTCTGAACAAAAATTCAGTATCAACCAAATTGCAAAAAAGAGGAAGATCAATTACAAATCTGCTTACAACGCAATTAAAAAATTAAAAGCAGAAAAAGTAATTAAGGTAGAAAAAATAGCAAATGCCAAAATAATATCTTTGTCATACAAAACACACCCATTCACGTTTGAAATGGAATACTTAAGAAAAGAAAAGATCTTAAAAAATAAGAATTTTAAAGTACTGCATCAGTGGTTAAAAGAGTTAGAACTTCCATTCATTGTTCTTCTCTTTGGTTCTCATGCAAAAGGAAACTCCAATAAACATTCTGATATAGATCTTCTAATAATTTCTGACCATGAAGAAAAAATCGATCAAAAAATATCTTTATTACCACTCCCGTTGCATTGCATATATGTGAAATACAAAGAGTTTATATCTATGGCTTTGAGCAAAGAATTTACAGCAGTATCTGAATCAATTAAAGACAATGTGTTATTGTTTGGAGTAGATGAGTATTACCGAATAATTGAAAATGTCAATAAAAAATCATCCTAATCATGCCAAGAAAAATATTCAAAGATATTTGGCAGATGGTTTGCTTAAGAAAAACAGAACAATTAATCCAAAAATCATTTCTAGGTATCGAAGTAATGCGATTGAATCTTTAGCTGTTGCTAAAATGTGTTTTGAGGGCAAACGTTCTGCTTTGTGGACAATTTCTTGTTCTTATTATGCAATGTTTTATGTAGCTAATGCATATCTTACAAGTATTGGTTACAACACAGCAAATAAAATTGCGCATAAGGTAACTTCGGATGCTCTGTGTTTTTTCGCAGTGGATAAAATTCAGGCATCACTATTGGAATCTTTTGATCAAGCGCAGCAAGAAGCAATGGGATTAGTTTTGATTCAAGCAGAAGAGATTGTAGTCTCATTTGAACATGAAAGACGAAAGCGAGGGGTATTTCAGTATGATATGTCTATTGAAGTGCAATGGTCAAAAGCAAATACTTCGCTTGAAAGGGCAGAAAGGTTTATCTTTGAGATAGATAAACTGGTAATAACATGACAATCACACTCCTATCAATCGGAAAAGTACGCAAACAATACGTCAAAGACGCTATTGGTGACTTCAAACGACGTTTAAGCAAATACACTAAGTTTGAATATCAAGTCAAAGATAAGTTCAGTGATCAAGATATGAAAGGTTATGTTGTAGCACTTGACCCATTAGGCACAGAACTAACTAGTGAAGATTTTGCAAGCTTCATCAAAAAAACTACTTTAGAACAAAAGAATATTACTTTTTTAATTGGCGGACCTAATGGAATTCCAAAAGAATACTTACGAAAAGCAAACAAAAAGATCTCACTATCGAAAATGACTTTTCCTAATGAACTTGTTAGGGCAATCTTTCTAGAACAATTATACCGAGCGTTCAAAATCAATAAGAATGAAAGTTATCATAAGTGAAATAAAAATAAATTAATTATTTTTTAAAAAGGCCATAAAAGTCATCATCATTTTTTTCTTTTCCAGAGATATAATTTTTTAGATATTCAAATGGATCTTCTTCAAATTCCTTTAAAAGACCTTCTTTTTTGATATGTTGGTCCAGCAGACTAGCAAATCCTCCATCAGGTTCATTTGAAGAACTAGGTTTTTTCATGAAGTATCCTTCAGTGGGATCAGTAATTATGTCCCCAAACATATCATTACTAAGGATATCACTTAACTTACTCCCTAAATTATTTGAACAAGTAACATTTTGTATCTCTTTAATGAAGAGATGTTTTTTGTCATAAGTCATGTTTGAATCATTAATCTTATCATACAATCCACCTAATCCTAATTTTCCAAATTCTAATCTTGCATCATAATTTGCTACAATTTTCACTTCCTGGTCAGAGAAAACACGTTCAAAATAACTTCTTGCAGCCTTTACAGTTCTACCACTTGCAATGTCTTCATCAAATATTACAATCTGTCTATCTTTACTTAACTCTTTCAATCTAGCAATTTCTGTTTCTGACAAACGTGGTGCTTTGTCTCTTTTCTTCGCCATAGAAAGCCGTGCAACATAAAATTCAGAATCATCGCTACCTGAAATTTTACAATAACGGCTAAACACATCAAGTCCAGCAGCTACGCCGCCGTGACCAAGTGCGATAAACAATACATCTTTTGAATATGTTTTGTCATTATGAATAATACTTTTATCAGTAGGTAAATTTGTATTAAAATCTGCATCAAGTTTACTCGCAGTTTTTTGCGACCTTTCTGAACTTGATGCTTTACTAGTCACTGAATCACTTGGCTGTGCCAATGGCAAAGTTAGTAATTCTTCAAGTCCACTTTCCACAACCTTTGCTCTAAATTTGGCAGCTTCCAATGAAGTACCAACATTACTTTCACTATTGTAAATTTCTAAGGCAGTATGAATTGCTTCTCCTAAGAGTGGTTCTGCTGTTTCAGCTAACTCTGGGTGTGCAATTTTGTAATCAAGAGCTGCTCTAATAATTCTAGCTGGCTGAATTGCCCTTTGCATAGAACCAACATGAGAACTTCTTTTGTTAATTTCGATATCTGTTAAAACTGAATTTAATGTTCCTCGATAAGAAAGATTAGTTGATCCTGGTTTAAAGCTAGTAAACTTTGCTGCTGGTACCACTTGGTATGGTGAACCTGTTATTCCTAAATTTTCAATTAAATTACTCTCAACCATTATACTAATCTCTTGAACTATCTCTTAACCTAGAATCTAAACTTCGATAAGTAATCTGAACCCTTGGTACTCTTGGCATTAAGTTCCGAGCTTCTTGTTTAAAATAATCTGCTCCAACAGCACCTAACACAGCTACTGCCATACCAAGTCCTGCACTTTCATAGTCTCCAGTTGCCATAGCTACTGCTGTTCCAAAAAGTCCTGTTGCTTCAATTACGAATGCCAATCCTCTTCCTGTATTATAATCTCTCATTGTTTATCCTCTAATTTTTACTTCAAACACTTACAAGCTTTAAATCCAACTTTCTTAGCAGCTGCAATTGACGCAAAATCTACTTTCTTAAACGCTTTAATGTTCTTAGCATAAGCGCAAGATTCAGTATGAACTTTAGTCCCAGTTTTTGATGCTACAATTCGTTTCTTAAAAGAAACTTTTCTAACAACTTTCTTAGAACTTAATTGACGACGTTGATTTGCCATCACAACTTCGCCCATTACAGACATAGCTGAAACTAAGCGTAAGTTATTTTCTTCGAGTTCAGCAACGCGAGCGTGCATCTCTTGGAAGTGTGTGTATAGCTGAGCCATATCAGTTTTAACGTGTGCAAATGATTGTGCAATCTTCATATCTCGTTTCATGTTTCATTCCTCATTTCATACAAAGTCAATGGCGCGCCGGCCCCTTGCCGAGATGTGGAAAAAATCCAGCGATCTTTCAGGAGCATTTTGTGCTTTTTTAAAGTGCAAAATCAAGGCGAACTGAAATGTATTAGCTCGGCCTTGGCCAATGCCCAAAGACTTTGTAATGGTTCTAATACACTCTCAAACTCACTCTCATTTATAAACTTTCCTAAGGAATAACTACTTATAAGTGACAACCAACAAAAGATTTTTAAATAACTGCTTATTTTGAACTATTCATGAGTCTTGATCAATTAACTGAAGCTATGCCTGGATTATTCTTATTTCCAGAATATGCTGATCGCGCAGATGAATTTTCTGAGTACAGCTTGCAGAATCGGGATGTTAAAATAGATGGATCAAGGGGTTCAAGAGTTGTTCAGTCTTTGAATGGAAATTCGTATATGGTCAAACCCCAGCGTTCAAACGACGATCGTTTTATTAAAAAATTCAAAGATGAAGAACGTCCAGATAGCATTTATCGTGGAGATTTAATTCTAAAGGAATTATTGATAACTAGAATTTTGGGTCAATGTGCAACCTACGAAGATGAGCTTTCGTATGTAGAATTTGAAAAACCAGTTGGTTATCGTCAAAGAGATGATGCTTCGAAAGAATCAATATTTGAGTATTCTCCTCCAACAGATCCTGTCAGAGTTAAGAATTTTGAAAATGCAAGAATAGCAGCTTACTATTTTTTCAAAGAAGAGCGTAACTTGGCAGAAACAATTGAAGCTAAGTTTGCTGCTCTGAATCGAAGGAATCGTAATGATTGGCTAACAAGTGAACTCTACACTCCTTTTTTATTTACTGAGGTCTTGATGTTATACAATGGTGTCTCTCACAATGAAATGCCTCAAGATCATCTAAAGAGGACTAATAATAATAAAAATGGTGTCCTTGCAATTGATTTTGAACTCTGCGATCTTGCGGTAAGACCTGCACTCCTAGAAAGAAAGATTGAACATGTCTTATTAGATTTTGTGGAATTGGGTAAGGGATTGTCAAGGACCAAAAGAAAAAGGAAACATTTCAATAAACCAGTTGTTGCCAGGCGAGAATGGTTAATGGAACAATTCGCAGAAGGAACATTTTCTGCAATTCAAGATCCACTAAAGAAAAGATTTCAAGAATACTTAGCATCATCTGGATTCTTTGAGGGTCGGATCCATACATTTGGTCCAGCATACAATCAAATCAAAGAATTAAATGCCGAAATTCTTTCATAAGCTATACCTGAAAGAGAATTGTTAACATAAAATAAAATAAAATAAAATAAAACACAAACTCAAAATTAAGAATAAAATCAAAAAAACAAAAAAATAACAAAAAAATTCTTTACCCTAACAAATCAACTGCTGTCACATTCGATTCCACAATATTTGAAGAATCTCCACAATATGGGCAAATCGCACGACGCGAACTAAACTTATACCGACAATGATTACAGAAAAAATCATTTTTCTGTTTTTTAGCAGAAGCTGAAACAGGCATCTTGTTACCTTTGTAGCAACCAAAACACTCATACACATTACCTTTCCCTGCCAAATTGAACAATCTAGTGTTCCGTTTAGACACAGATTCGTGGCAACTATAACAATTTACTTTTACATCTAAAACTACCATCAAACAAGCAAATCACAACTGGTATAAAAACATGTGTCACCCCTTTATTCTGAAAACAATTATAAACCCTAAAAATAATCATGTCTTATGTCAAAAAATGTCATCGAATCACAGGTTCTAAAGACAATTGCTCCAAATAATGCGCAAGCACAAATAATTCAAACTGCAGCGAAAGATTTCATCAGCGAATTAAAAAAAAATATCAAAGATGCTGAAGTGATTCTTGGTGGCAGTGTTGCAAAAGGCACTTTTCTATCCTACAAATCAGACATCGATGTCTTTGTCAGATTCAACTACAATCAATACAAAGACCAGTCAAGCAAAATCTCAGCTATTCTAGGGTCTGCTTTGAAGAAATCCTTTCCAAAGGAAAAAATCGAAAAAGTACATGGGTCTCGTGATTATTTTCAAATTCAAAAAGACAATTTTGATTTCGAAGTAGTGCCAATTCTCTTCATTGAGAAGGCAACTGATGCAATCAACATAACTGATATCTCTCCTCTGCATAGTGTTTGGATTAACAAACAAAAAAAATCAATTAAAGATCAAATTAGGTTAACCAAGCAATTCGCTAAAGCTCAAGGGTTCTATGGTGCTGAAAGTTTCATTTCTGGCTTCTCAGGTTACGCATTAGAAATTTTAACTGTAAACTACAAATCCTTTCATCAGCTTTTGGAAGCCGCGACTAAATGGAAAAAGAAACAAGTTATTGACATCGAGAATTATCATCAAGGTAAGGATATTTTCATGGAAATTGATATCTCTAAACTCAATTCTCCTTTAATTGTTGTTGATCCTGTTGATAAGTATCGAAATGTAACTGCTGCACTTCAAATTGAGAAATGGCAGAAATTCAAAAAGGCTGCAAAACAATACATTAAAGCTCCAAACTTTAGTTTTTTCGAGAATCAACTAATTTCAAAAGAATTTGCAACTAAGTTTGCCAAAGAAAAGAAACGTAATCTCATCTACTTTGAAATCAAAGCAGTTAAAGGAAAACGCGATGTTGTTGGTTGTAAAATCCTAAAGTCAATTGAGCATTTAAAAACCAAACTTGAAGGATTTCAAATCAAAGAATCAGATTGGCAGTGGGAGCCTGGAATCCCAGCTAGAGTTTACATTACAACTAGTAAAAGTATGCTGCCTGAGGAGACTATCAAGAAGGGTCCTCCAGTAAAAATGACTGACGCTGCCAAAAATTTCAAATTAAAAAACAAAAAGCATCAGATCATCGAAAAAGAAGGACACTTACATGCAATAGTTCCAGTTGTAACTCGGGGCCTTGAAGCAAACGTCAAACAAATTCTGAAGAACAAATACATCACAGAAAAGATCGCTAAAATAATTGAGTTAGAAGTTATTACAAAATAATTTTTTAACTTAAAAATCAAAAAAAATATTATCTATTATGCTGGATATACTTCTTTTTATCAAGCCATAAAAGTAAAACCATAACTAGTGCATAAATCACAATTACTGTAATAAAAAATTGACTAAGTGTTTCCATCCAATGAAGAAAACATCTTTGGGGTATTTAAAAGTTACCTCAATCTATCTATTAAGTAACTTGGCTAAATCTTTACCAAAACCCAATACACCTAATGGTTTATCATAAAATCCTGTTGCTCCATATTCTTCTGCTCTTGGCCCAAGCTTCCCATCTCCACTCATCATAAAATATGCTTGATTAATTCCAATCCTTCTTCCATAGTCTAGTGAGTTTAAACCTTCATTTAATCCATCATCTAAATCATTGTCTGATAAAATCACATCATATTCTACTTCACCTGCAATAATTTTGTCAAGTTCAGAACGCAGCTCTCGGCCACGGGTAACATGAGTGATCTCAATGCCTTCAACACTTCTTCTTATTGTTCTTGATAAGGCATTATACAGTCTTATATCATCTTCTGCAATTAATATTCTGTAACTCATAAACACTACTCCCAAGTAACTGCTATATAAACATTTCTCTCAGTTCCTTTGATTTCTTCAATCAACACTCTTTTAAACTCTAAACTCCAATCAAAACACATGAAGCTGGCACCGTCACTTAAACCAAAGAAACGTTACATTCTCTTTAAGATACTGCCAGAAACAAAAGGAAAAACATTCTGGAAACGTGAAGTTATCGAAGCCTTAGAACAACAAATCATCAAATGTTTTGGGATTTTTATGCACGCTAAGGCAAGTCCTATGATTGTTAAAGAAACTTTTGAGGAAAAGTCCGGTCAAATTATCATCAAAGTTGGCCACAAATATACTGATGAGCTGAAAGTGGCTCTGGCTCTTCTCAAGCAAATAAAGGATCACAATGTTACAATTGAGGCTATTTCAACTAGTGGGATCTTGAAGAAGCTTAAGGAACGCATGCATCATCAGACAGGAAAAGCTTAAAAACGAGTAATTAAACTATTATTCATTCAAAATTAAGGAGTTGATATTATGAGTATGAAAATGGCAGATCGGATGGGATATGATCGTAGTATTACGATGTTCTCTCCAGACGGAAGATTATTACAAGTAGAGTATGCAAAGAAAACTGTTAAACAAGGATCCAGTGCACTTGGAATCACTTGTAAAGATGGGGTTGTTCTGGTAGCAAATAAAAGAGTTAGTTCTAAATTAATGGTTCCAGAAGCAATTGAAAAAACTTTTAGAATTGATGATCACATTGCAGTATCTGCAGCAGGGATTATCTCAGATGCAAGAGTTTTAGTTGATAGGGCTCAATTAAAAGCACAGCAACACTTTGTAACTTACAATGGAAAAATCGATATTTTAAGTATCGTAAAAGACATTTGTGATTTAAAACAGATTTGTACTCAGTCTGCAGGTTTAAGGCCTTTTGGAGTTTCTCTATTGGTAGCTGGAGTCGAAGAAGATGGTACAATCAAACTTTTTGTAACTGAGCCATATGGTCTTTACTTTCAGTATAGGGCTGCAGCTGTTGGAGAAGGTGATGTTGAAATTGAGCAAATTTTGCAAAAGAAATGGAAATCAACAATCTCTGTCAATGATGCTGTAAAACTTGGTGTTGGGGCTATGAAAGATACTCTTAAGGGTGATTTTGATGTGAACACTTGTGATGTGACCATCATTAGAACAGAAGGTAAAAAAGCTCAGTGTCTTTCAGCAGATCAAATCAAGAAGATGTTGAAGTAATTCTTTTTATTTTTCTCTTTTTTATTTTATTTTATTTTTTAATCTCTTTATTCTGCGTCAAAATAAAACAGGCAAATAGTTGTACCAACTCAAAATACATTTACTTCATAACTACTTGTAAGTGATCAAAACAAGAACATTTATAACTGAGGCTATCTCAAAGTAATTCTATGGATATATTGTATCGTCAAGATCACCATCAAGTAAGGCGTGATAGTTCCAGTGGTCTGGAGTTTATTTCTAATAATAACGGCAATAGGGGAAGTTTTTTTTACAAGTCAATTAAACCATTTGCTTGGCGCGGGTTTAATAATCTCTACCTTGCAGAGTCAAATGATCAGTCTCGTGAAGACAGTCTAGCCTATGGTTCAGATCTGTTTGAATGGCAAACTGGTGTAAAACCAGGTTTTATAGTTCCTAAACGCTTTTTATGGGCTCCTAACGGTGTAACTGCATTAACAAGGGAAGTCCCAGTAGATTTGTATGAACCTGAAATTGATGAATTTACTGGTTATGTTATTCATAGGGCGGCAGAGCAGCAGTTGGTAGATCCACTAGAGGGTACTGTAACTGAAGGGGCTCAAAAATTTCGTATTTCAGGAGATAAAATTTTTGGGATGTATGGTGCAGATATTTTTCATGTGACTTTTGGAAGTCCAGAAGAAATGTCTCAGAGAACCAAACAACGGTATGAAGCTGGAAGAAATGGTGACTTCAGTGATGATCCACCTGGTGTTAAGTTCTCATTATTTTTTGAATAAGGAATTTTTCTTATTTTTTCTTTACCATTAGCAACATTTATATAAACACCCAGCTTTTAAACCAATGAACTAGAGAAAGAAGGAATAAGTATAATATGTCAGATTCTATAATTCTCGCACGTTTAAAACGTAGCGGTAAAACATTTGAACTTAGCATCGACCCTATAAAGGCCAGTGCTTACAAAGAGGGAAATCTCAACGATCTAGCTGAAGCTCTGAGGTCAGAAAATATCTTCACAGATGCAAGGAAAGGCCAAGTAGCTAGCACAACTGAATTACAAGCAGCTTTTGAAACAACTAACAAATTAGAAATTGCAGAATTCATCATCAAAAAAGGAGAATTACAATCAACTTCTGGTCAACGTAACAGCGAGAGAGAACAAAAGAGAAAACAATTAATCAATAAAATTCATACTTTAGCAATTAATCCAAAAACAAATCTGCCGCACCCAGCAACTCGAATTGACGCCGCATTAAATGAAGCTAAAATTCAAATTAAAGATCATCAGTCAATCGAAAGTCAATTTGAGGAAATTATCTCAAAATTAAGACCAATTATTCCAATTAAGATTGAGCAAAAACAATTACAAATTACAATTCAAGCAAAGCACCTTGGCGCAGTCAATCAATTTATCAGAACTAACAAATTGATCAAAGAAGATTGGACAACCGAAGGGAATTGGCAAGTTACAATTGAAGTTCCGGCAGGATTAGTCCAGAACGCAATTGATACTTTGAATCAAAAAACACAAGGTTCATGCCAAGTAAACATTCTTGAAAATTAAAAAATAAAATAAAACAAAAAATAAAACAAAAAATAAATTTAAAAAATAAAATTTAAACAAAAAAATAACGGAAAAACTGCACAGTAATAATAGAGCAAATTAATATCAGGGTTGAGTGACTAAAAGGAACGAATGCCCTATGCACTATCAAATTGCTGCTGCATTTGAGAGGATAAAAAAATATGTCAAGTGAAATAAAAGTAGAACACAAAGCAGTAGTCATTCCAGGACAAGTATTAGCAAACGGAATGGATTATTTGCCAGGTGAGGAAACATACCGAGATGGTGATGCAATTCGTGCAAAAATTCTTGGTTTAGCAAACGTCTCCGGACGTGTAATGAAGGTAACAGCTTTAAGCGGACCTTATATGCCAAAAGTTGGAGATACAATTATTGGGAAAGTTAGCGATATTTTAATGTCTGGTTGGAGAGTTCAAACAGGAACTCCCTACAGTGCGATGTTAAATGTACGTGACGCAACCCAAAGGTTCGTTCGAAAAGGTGAAGATCTAAGTAAGATTTTAGAGATTGGTGATTACGTTGTAGCAAAAATTACAAACGTAACTTCTCAGAACTTAATTGATTTAACCATGAAAGAACCAGGACTATTTCGAATTAGAAATGGAAGAATCATTCAAGTAGCTGCGCAAAAAGTTCCAAGAATTATTGGAAAGCGTGGAAGTATGATTAGTCTTCTAAAGAGATACACTGGTTGTAAAGTAGTAGTTGGTCAAAATGGATCAGTATTACTAGATGGGGCTGTAGAAAAAGAAGCTCTTGCAACTAAGGTTATTCGAATGATTGAAGAATTAGCTCATCAAAGTGGGTTAACTGAAAAAATCGAAGCACATCTAAAAAGCGTTGTTGGTGAAGTTCCAGAAGCTCCTGCGCATAGCGAAAATAGAGACAACCGAGATAACCGGAACAGCAGAGCAGCACCTAGTCGTGGGTTTCAAAGAGACCAACATGTGCCAGCAGACAAAGCAGCTGATAAACCAGCAGAAAAAGCTCCTGAAGCAAAAGACGCAGAAAAACCTGCAGCTTCAACTGAAGCTCCTGCTAGCCAAGAATAATAATTAATGAGGAAAAAATAACATGGCTTACACAAAAAGATTAGACGGACGAGGATTCGATGAATTACGTCCAATGGTAGCAAAAGCTGGAATCATTCCAAACGCGAGTGGATCTGGTTATTTTAAAGTTGGAAAAACAGAAGCATACGCAGCTGTTTATGGTCCAAGAGAATTACATCCAAGATTTTTACAAAATCCAAAGAAAGGAATTATCCGGTGTCATTATAACATGATGCCTTTTTCTGGAACTGGAACACGTATCCGTCCTGGAACAAAAAGACGAAGTCAAGAAATTTCAATGGTAATGGAACTTTCTTTAGATCCTGTTGTGGATTTAAGTGAATTTCCAAACAGTGTTGTTGATGTCTTTGTAGAATTCCCACAAACTGACGCAGGTTCAAGATGTGCAGCAATCTCAGCTGCTTGCATTGCACTAGCTGACGCAGGAATTCGAATGAAAGATATGGTGGCATCCGTTGCAATGGGTCAAGTTGATGGTGCAATTTGCGCAGACTTAACTTATAACGAAGAAGCATTTGATGCGATTGTCTCAGACATTCCAGTTGCAATGATTCACGGCACAAAAGAGATCACCCTTTTGCAAATGGACGGTGAAATCTCTAAAGAAGATTTGATCAAAAGTTTAGAAGCTGCTCGCGGTGCATGTGATCAAGTATATGACTTACAAAAGCAAGCTCTAAATGCAAAGTATTCAGGAGCTAAAGCAAATGAGTCTACTGAATCAAAGGAGGAAGCAAAATGATAGTTAATACAAATGCAATCCCAAAATTAGCTGCTAAAGGTATGCGCCTAGATGGTCGTGAGATGTTAGAATTTCGTGGACCAATTGAAATTGAAACTGGTATTACTGATACCGCTGAAGGATCTTCAAAGGTTAGAATCGGTGACACAGTTGTAATCGCAGGAGTTAAGCTTTCTTTAGAGAAGCCTTACCCTGACACACCTGATCAAGGTGGGATTATGATTAACGCTGAGTTAACTCCAATGTCCTCTTCAGAGTATGAAACAGGACCACCAAGAATGAAAGCAATTGAGATCTCAAGAGTCCTTGATAGAACAATTCGTGAAGCAAAGGCAATTGATTTTAAGAAACTCTGTGTTGTTAAAAATGAGCTTGCATGGTTCGTAGCAATTGATATTGTATCAATTAACGACGGTGGAAATCTTTTTGACGCAGCTTCAATGGCAGTTCTTGCAGCTTTGAATAATACAACCTTAAGGAAATATGATCCTGAAACTAAGGCTGTTGACTATAAGAGCAAAACTGATGAAAAGCTTCCGCTTACAAAATCACCTTTGGCAGTTACTGTCTATAAGGTTGGTGGTAACTTTTTAGTTGATCCATCTAGTGAAGAAGAGCATTGTTATCAAGCTCGTCTAACTGTTGGTTCCGATGAGAAGCAAGTTATCTCAGCTTTGCAAAAAGGTGGAGAGCAACCAATCACTATTGATGATGTCTCAAAAATGGTTGACATCGCTTTAGAGAAGGCTGCTATGCTTCGTAAAGCATATGATGCAAGTAAGTAAGACTTTTGTCTTTATTTTTTTCTTTTTTTAATTTCTTTTTAAAATTCATTCTTTAAATTTTTAGTAACGTGTCTATTCAGTAAAACATAATCTAAACATTTAAAAAAAGAAATTTGTCTGATAATAATATGTTATCTTCTCTATATAGAATTTTTTTTCAAGACAACTCCTTATCTCCGGAAGATACCATTAATCAAGGTTTATTTGAAATGCTTTCTAAACGTAATCATACATATAATGCTCTACTTTTAACTGATAATGGTGTGTTTGTTACAGCAGCACATTGCCTTTATGGAGATTATAACATTCAGTCTGGAAGTGTAGACAGCAAGGGTGATTTTCCAAGGTCAAGGTTGATCTTAGCTCATCATTCAGGAGATGTTGGTATTGGGAAGTTAGAAATGCGAGGATCAAGTAAGCCTATCTCTTACACTTTTGCTGAACCTCAAGTTGGACAAAAGGTAACTTTACTAACAAAGAGGGGAGAAATCATTCAAACACCTGGTGTTGTAGATAGGTTAGAACCTTATTTTTTTGGTTTGGAAATTAATGCCAGGGCAGGTGATAGTGGTGGAGTTATCGTCAATGAGGATTTTGGTATTGTTGGTTTATTATCTAGTGTTAATGCTGAAAACCATAGAGCTTATGCGACCAGATCTACTGCAATCACTGGTTTAATTAACCAAATTATATATCCAACATAAATCATAAATCTCTCATTATCAACACAACACTTAAAAACAGCAATCAAAACGAGGATAACTAATATGGCAGCTAAAAAAGCAACTACTAAAGCAACTAAAAAATCTGAAGTTTCAGAGGAAATTTTCAACGCATCTGATTTTAGCAAATATGAAAAAGCTAGAATGGTTGGTTCACGTGCTTTACAACTTTCAATGGGTGCTCCATTTCTACTTAAAGTAGACGAAAAAACCTTAAGAAGCATGCAATATAATCCTGTAAGAATCGCACTTAGAGAATTCGAAGAAGGAGTTTTACCAATTACTGTAAGACGACCAATTCCAGGAGAGTAAACCTTAATTTATATTTTTTATCATTTTTTTTATTTTTTATTTTTATTATTGTTCATTTCGATGCTATTATAAAGCACAAAATTATCTTCTATTCATGGGTCAATTTTCTCAAAAAAAGCTTAAAAGAATCGTTTCACATCTTAAGAAACACTACGACGCTAAAGCCATCATTCTGGCGGGTTCACGGGTAGTGGGGGATTTTCACAAAGATAGTGATTGGGATCTATTTGTTTGGACACCCAAATTAAAGAAAGGTGAAGATCGAATTAAAGTAATCGAACGTTGCGGCTTTCACGAGCTAAAAAATGAGACTAAACTTGACTGTGCTTGGATTCCAATGTCAACCAAGAAATTTGATTGGTCTGTTTTCTCATTGAAATTAAGGTATTCTCTGGTCCTGTTAGATACTACTGAAAAAATGGCTACCAAAATTAGAAATCAAGCTTTCAAAATTTATCAAAAAGGACCAATTGCCTGGTCAGAAAAAAAATTCCAACAGGAACGGCAAAGATCTCTTGGCTATATAAAAAAATTTCAACATCTTCTGAAGACTGAGAAAAATGGTCACCTTCTCCAATATCTCTCATATTACTACACGGAGCAAATTATTCCTGTATGGTTTCAACTTAGAGGAGAATGGCAATTAAGACCTCAAGAAGCTTTTGGCTACATTCAAGAACAGGACCCAAAGTTTTACAAAGTATTGCAGAAATTATGGTCTACAAGTAGTTTAAATGACAAGGTTGCTATTTGTAAAAAAATTGACAAACTACTATTTGAAAGATAAAAATGACAACTAACAAAAAAATCAACAACACTATCACCAAAGAAAAGCTCAATAAATACTTCTCTGTAAGTCAAGAAGCCCTAACTTTGGCCAAAGCCAACTTCAACAAAAAAACTCCTGAAACAGAAGCGCAGGCCAGAGAATTCTTCAGTTTTGCCAAAGATTATTTTAATGACGCTAAACACTTCAGAGATATCAAAAATGACTGGGTTTTAGCCTTCGCAGCACTTAATTATGCTCATGGTTGGTTAGATGCTGGAGCAACTTCTGGTCTTTTTGTCGTCAGTAACTCTCGACTTTTCACAGTTGATGGGCCTTATGAGTAGACTTACTTTTTCTAACAAAAATACTTAATTCTTATTAAAAAACCGAAGTGTTGTTACTTTTTAGTGAAAACTATACCCAAAGTTTTATAAATAAACTCTGTTCTAAGGGGTATATTACAATATAACTGTGATCATGGTGTGTTTTGGGTTTATAATGCGAGGAAATTAAAATGATAGTAGGACAAGAATTATTAGGAAGATTAAAGGATTTTGGATTAAACTCATATGAGAGTAAATTGTGGGTGGCACTTCTAAGCCGTGGTGTATCAACTGCAGGAGAATTATCAGACATTTCTAATGTTCCAAGATCACGTACCTACGACGTTCTTGAAAGTTTAGAAAAGAAAGGTTTCATTGTAGTGAAAATTGGAAAGCCTATTAAGTATTTGGCTGTTCCTCCAGCTGAAGTAGTTGAGCGTGTAAAAAAGCGTGTAATGAAAGAAGCTGAGCAAAAGAACAAATCCTTATCAAAATTAAAAGATAGTGAAGTATTAACTGAATTAAACTCTCTTCATAATGAGGGTATTCGATTAGTTGATCCAACTGACAAATCAGCTTCCTTTCGTGGACGTGAAAAGGTTTATGATCATTTAAACATGTCAATTAAAGGAGCAAAGAAATCAATTCATATCATGACAACTGGTGCAGGTTTAAAGCGTAAAGAATCATCTCTTTGGAACCAGCTTAAAAAAGCAAATGCTCGTGGTGTCAAGGTAAGTATTGCAATTCCAACAGGTACTGATAAAAAAACTGTTAAGAAATTTAGTGAAATTGCAACTGTTAAAGAGAGTAAAATTGCAGATTCAAGATATTTTCTTTTTGATGGAAAAGCTCTTACTATGATGATGACTGATGAATCAACTCATCCAAGTTTTGATAGTGCAGTTTGGCTTGAAGCTCCATATTTTGCAAAGCATTTTATGAATATGGTTGAGCAACACTGGTAATTTTTTTATTTTAACTTATTTAAATTAAATTTTTATTACTATTTTATTCTTAATAATAATTTTTTTAATTCATAACAACCTTTAATAACTCTTTCTTCCTAACTTAAATTACTATGTCAAACTACGATTTTAAACAAGTAATTCTTGTACGAATGGATCTTAAGCTTCCTAAGGGTAAACTTGCAGCACAAGCAGCTCATGCCTCTGTTGAAGCAGTTCTAAGAGCAGACTCAGCCTATGTTGCAGAATGGAGAAATCAAGGAATGGCTAAAATTGTTCTAAAAGTTAAAGATCAGAAAGAATTAATTCAATATTTTCAAGACGCTAAGGATCAGGGGATTCCAGCTTCTTTAATCACTGATGCTGGGCACACTGTAGTTGCACCTGGAACTAAAACTTGTGTGGGTATTGGCCCTGATGAAGAGAAAGTAATTGATGCTCTAACTAAGGATTTGAAACTTCTCTAATCTTCTTCAAACAAAACTACCAAGTCCTTTCTGCTTTCCATCCTTAGAATCAAGCAACTCATCTTCGCTCTTTCCAACGACATCGAGAATCGCAGTCACAGCTGGGATCACTTGATTCTTCAAATAATACGTTGCATCATAAGGTGAATCCATCTGATCTAGTTGGCGTGCTCTCTCGCGAATTATTCCGCTCCCCTCTTGCACCACGTACTCAATTAACATTCCCTTCGAAATGGCAATGCCTTCTTTTTTCATCCGCTTAGCAACTGCTACATGTGGGCCAATTGCTTTATAAGACGACAAAGCCCGAGTTAATTGTGTTTTAATTACCATTTTTTCAGCAGGAACTTTGTGGTCTTTCACCAACTTAACTTGCACTTTCAGATATTCCATCCCTTTCTCAATCTCATCACGCAGCACATAACCTAGAAACTCTTTTTGAATTTCTTTTGCAATCTGTGAAGTATTCCGACGTACTGTTGCAAAGCCGGTAATTTTCATCTTACCTTTGTCATCAATCAAAGCATATTTTTTCTTAGCGCCGCCTGATTTTCCTCGAGTTCCAACAAAAATCCCTCGTGGGAAGAACCCTTCGAATTCCAGTTCCATGGCTCCTGGCAATCTCTTGTTAATTGAATCAACAAATTCATGTGCTTCTTTTTGTGTCTTTGAACCAAGTGCAATCATCACACTATCAGTATCTGAATAAATTACATGAAATCCTGCTGCAGTAGCGCCAGAGATCACTTTTTTGATATAATCTCTTGCAAATGCTGTGATTGCATCAGCTCCGGTAAAACTGTACCACCTTGCACCATAAAATGCAAAGTATCCATAGAAACTATTTGCCAGGATTTTTAGCGAATAAAGTTTTGATTCAATCAATGAAACTTCTTGATTCTTTTGAATTCTTTTGATTCGCTCCTTTTTGAGTGCAACTCGCATCTCAATGATCTCAGCCAGAACTGTAGACATCATCGAGTTTGGCTTTTTGTTTATCCAATAATCTCTTTCTGGTACTTTTACTGCAGTTCCAGATTTTGCTGGCTTTTTGGTAGCAACTGTTTCTGCTCCAATATTATGTGAAACAATGATTGTTGGGTATAACGATAAAAAATCAAATACTACTACATCTGAATAAATTCCAGGAGTAGGTTCGAACACAAACGCTCCTTGAATATGCTTTGCTCGTCTGGCAGCTATTGCGTCATCACTTGGCTTCAACGGATTGATTATATTCATCTCTTCTGCTCTTTTGAGTAAGTAAGCTTCAACTAGCCTTGAGAATCGCATTCGAATGATGTCATCTGGCAGAACTTGTACAGTTTGACAAAATTCCATCAGTGCTAAGTATAATCTTTCTGTAATTTCGAATGTCAGTTTTGAATCCTGTAAATTATACTCACAGTATTTCTCAACTCCTTTGTTCTGATTCCAATCCTCTGCCATTTTTGAGAGGTCAACTTTATTCTTTTGCGCGCCAAGCAATTCAGTTGCTACATTATCTAATGAATAACTATCTAGTTTCCAACTAGTTCCAAAAATGTAGCGTACAAATTTGTATATATCAATATGTGGAATTCCAACTACTCGTGATCTTCTGCTAAATCTTGGAATTATGATCCCAGAATCGTTTTTTCCAATGTTAAATGGAACTCCTAATTTCTCACTACGTTTTGCAATATATGGTAAATCAAATCCATCTCCGAAATAGCTACTCAAAAAGTCTGGGTCGAATTCATTGATCACTTCACTGCATCGCTCTAACATTGCTTTTTCATTATCTAAGAATTCAATGTATTTGTGTTTAGTTTTGAACTTTTTATAAGTCAAAACTTTTCGAAATATTTCTCCTTTCTCATCTTTTCCATAAACTGCGATCATTAAAATTGGATTTTTGTCCATGTCTATGACCATAACTTCATTGTATGTTTCAATGTCAATTGCCATGATTTTTGGACTAGCATAACTTTTTTCACTGCAATGTTTTAATGACTCACTATCAGCAAGATACAAAGGAACTGTGATTTTAGATCCAGTATCATCAACTAACTTCCCTTCAAATGACAACTCTTGCATTGGATTTATTTTATTCTCAATTAGAAATCTTTGATTTGCTGGAATGTCTGCTTCATACATCTCCACCTCTCGTCCCTTTAATTTACTCTCCAATTTTTTAACAGCAGTTATCGTGCTCAATGTAATTTTTAGGAAATTTTCATCATTAGCGAATAATCTTTTTACAACCTTTTTGATTTCTTTAATCTCAACGCCACTTTTCTCCAAAAAGTCCCTCAATTTTTTCTCATCGATTCCACCTAATCGAATGAAACAACTGGTGTCTTGTGGAACTTTTAAACAGATCTTCTTCAAATCACTATTGGACTCTCTGCCATACACATAATAGAATCCTTGTTCTTTTTCCTCAGAATACTGGATATCTATTGGAAAGAATTTCAGTTTAACCATACTCATTAGCAGACATTAATGCTATTAAAGTCTTGTGGCTCTTTGTCCAGTGGCATTATGGAATCCTTCTACTGACCCAAAACTTTTATAAAGAAGCTCTCAATATAGCTAACATACAGAAGTGGATGGACATTTCTGATTCTTAGGTGTTATATATGGAAAAGATGTTAAAAACAGGGACTACAACAGTTGGTATTAAATGTAAAGATGGGATTGTGCTAGCAGCTGACAGACGAGCTACTGCTGGAAACTTAATTGTCGACAAACGAGCAGAGAAGGTACACAAACTTTCAGATTATTTTGGTGTAACTATCGCAGGATCAGTTTCAGAGGCTCAATTACTAATCAAATTAATCAAAGCAGAATTAAAATTAAAAGAAATGCGAACAGGTAAGAATCCAACTGCGAAGGAAGCAGCTAATCTTCTTGGTGGATTATTATACTCAAGTATCAGACGAATGAGTATGATGCCTGCAGTTGCTCATTTCCTTTTAGGCGCAAGAGATGCTAAAGGAGTTCATCTTTATGATTTGTTCCCAGATGGCAGTGTAACTAATGTACCTGATTATGTCTCAAGTGGAAGTGGTTCAGTTTTTGCGTATGGTGTATTTGAAAGTCAATATAATTCAAACATCACTGTAAAAGAAGGAATTGTTTTAGCAACTAGGGCTATAAATGCAGCTCTTCAAAGAGATACTTACTCAGGTAATGGTATTGAAGTTGCAGTGGTTTTACCAGGCTCAGTTGAGAAGGTAGAAGTAAGAGAGCTCAGTTATAGTTTAGTAAAATAAGTTATAACAAAAAAAACATAAAACTTACTAAAAATATTAAACCCTTGGCCATTCTTTTCTGGTCGGGTATTTTTATTATTCAGTTAAAAAACATCACAAACACATTTTGAATCATGTAGTAAAGATTCTATTTACAGATTAGTTTCTGTAAAAATAAAACTCATAATTGGGTAAAAACAAATCATAAAAAACAAATCATAAAAAACAAATTAAAAAATATAAACAAAAGGTAAAATATAAAATGGGAGATATTCTGAAAGAAATTGTAGAAAAGTTGCCAAAAAAAAGTGTTTCTGAGGCAACATACGAGGCAGCAAACATTGTGCTGTATACTAAAGATAAAGACTTTTTTCTAGATAATAAAGGAAAAATTCGTGAACTAGTAAAAGAGTTCAAAAAGAGAATAGAATTAAGACCAGATCCTAGTATGTGTTTAACAAAAGAGGAAGCTGAAATTCAACTTAAAAAAATAATTCCAAAAGAAGCTGGAATGAAAAATTTAATCTTCGATCCACCACGCTCTGTTGTGATCATTCACGCAGACAAACCAGGATTAATTATTGGTAAGGGTGGAGATGTTTTAAAAAATATTAAAGAGAAAACTATGTGGGTTCCGATTGTAAAACGGATGCCTCCAATTCGTAGTAAGATTATTGAAAGTGTTAGGTCTGTTCTTTATGAAAACGCAGATTACCGTAAAAAGTTTCTTGCAAAAACTGGTCACCGTGTTTATGATGGTTGGCTTAGGACTAAAAAACATGAATGGGTAAGGCTTACTTTCCTCGGAGCTGGGCGTCAAGTAGGTAGGAGTTGTTTATTCCTTCAAACACCAGAATCTAGGATCATCATGGACTGTGGAATTGATCCAGGTCAAGATGATGGCCCAGAATCCTATCCATTTTTAGATGCACCAGAATTCAATATTAGTGAAATTGATGCTGTAATCTTGTCACATTCTCACTTAGATCACAGTGGTCTTGTTCCATATCTTTACAAATATGGTTATCGTGGTCCTGTTTATTGTACAGCGCCAACCCGGGATGTTTCTGCACTTCTGCAACTTGATATGATCAAGATTCAGCGTGGTGAAGGTAAAGATCCAATTTACACTAGTGAGGATGTAAAGAATTTTGTTTTACATTGTATCACTGTTCCTTGGGACACTGTTACTGATTTAACTCCTGATATTAGGCTTACTTTTTACAACTCAGGACATATTTTAGGAAGTAGTGTAACTCATTTAAACATTGGTAATGGTCTTCACAACTTAGTTTACACAGCTGATATGAAATATGGTAAGACTAATGTTTTAGCACCAACTCATTCTCAGTTTCCAAGAGCTGAGACTGTAATTATCGAAGCAACTTATGGTGGACGAACTAATGTGATGGCAGAGAAAGACGCTAATGACATGACTGCCAAGATCATTAAAGATACTTTTGATCGTGGTGGAAAAGTATTGATGCCAGTACTTGGTTCTGGACGTGCTCAAGAAGTTATGATCATTGTTGAGCGTTTAATGAGTGAGGGAAAAATTCCAACTGTTCCTGTGTATATTGATGGGATGCTTTGGGATATTTCTGCAATTCACACTGCTTATCCAGAATTTTTGAATCGTGAAATTCGTGACAGAATTTTCCATAAAGAGAATAATCCTTTCCTTTCGGAAATTTTCAAACGTGTTGGATCCAATAAAGAGAGAAAAGAAGTGATCATGAATGATGAAGCTTGCCTAATCTTAGCAACTTCTGGGATGCTAACTGGTGGACCATCAGTTGAATATCTTAAGGGATTAGCTGAAGGGAAGAAGAACAGTTTAGTTTTCAGTTGTTATCAACCAAAGGGAAGTCTTGGACATCGAATCCGTGAGGGTGACAAAGAGATCTCTTTTCGTGAGAACTCTAAGATGCAAGTTTTAAAGATTCATATGGAAGTACATAAGATTGAGATTACCAATCACAGTGATCGAAGACAATTAATGAATTACATTAAGCGTTGTAAACCACAACCAAGAAAGGTGATTGTGCAGCATGGTGAAGTTAGCAGGTGTTTAGATCTTGCTTCTTCAATTCACAAACAATATCGAATTGAGACTATCGTGCCTAAGAATCTTGAAGCTATTAGGTTAAGGTAATTAACGACAGGGGATTCAGTACATTCAAAGTCATTGGCGCGCGCGTCCCTTGCCGGAATATCTCAAAAAACCAGTGGTCTTTCAGGAGCATTTTGCAAACGCAGAGCATGCAAAATCATCGCGAACTGAAATGTAGTGGCCCGGCCTTGACCAGCGCCTAATCACTTTGGCGAAAAGGAAAAATAAGCTTAACAAAAACAAAAAATATTAAAAAAAACTAGTAATAAACAACATCCAAAACAACAAAATGAACATCGGCGGACAAGCAGTAATTGAAGGCGTAATGATGCGCAATAAAGAACATTATGCAGTAGCTGTGAGGCTCCCAGATGATTCTCTAAAAATTAAAACAGAGAAATCAAAGCAATTCCCTAAATTTTTCAAATGGCCATTAGTACGTGGCGCCTTAGGACTTTGGTTTACTATGTATGATGGAATTCGTGCGATGCTTTGGAGCAGTAATCAGCAGCTTGAAGATGATGAACAAATCACTTTCAAAGAAGCTGTTTTAACCATGGCTCTTTCCTTTGGTTTAGCGATTGGATTGTTTGTAGCCCTTCCTTTTTTCCTCAGTAAATTAATTGTTTCAACTGAGACTATTCTTTTTGATATCGTTGATGGTATATTCAGGTTCGCATTTTTTCTTGGTTATTTGATGTTAATCAGTAAAATGAAAGATGTTCAAACTTTGTTCCAGTATCATGGAGCTGAGCATAAGACGATTGCTTGTTTTGAAGCAGAAGAAGATTTAACTGTCGAAAACGTGAGAAAATACTCTCGGTTTCATCCAAGGTGTGGTACTAGCTTTTTGATGTTCATAGCAATCCTTAGTGTCTTGATTTTTATGTTAATCCCTGGCGGAACTCTCACAAAATTCTTTGGGAGAATTGTTTTGCTACCTTTAGTTTCAGCGTTAGGTTTTGAATTGATCAAACTTAGTGGTAAATTCGAGAAGAATTTCTTTGTAAAAATGATCATCACGCCTGGTCTTTGGCTTCAAAGAATTACTACTAAAGAACCAAGTGATAAGCAAATGGAAGTTGGGATTGCAAGTTTGAAAGCAGTGCTCAAATAAACCTTTCACTCAGCAGCACACTTGTCATTATTTTCTTAATTTGTTAATTTTTAATTTTTAACTTTTCCTTTATTGTTCTCTTCTTTTAAATAGAATTTATTCATAATCAAACTCACTTGTTTCATGGGGCAGATAAACAGATGGTCCAGTTAAATCTGCTTCAAAACTGCCATTGTAATCTAGTAGTGCTTGAAAATCTGAACTGTACAAATTAATCTCTAACATGTGTTGTTCACTGGGGTCTATGTCCATTAAATGATCTCCAAACTGCATTGATTCCAAAACTTCAGATCTATCGTTATACAACCACTCTCCTAGATAATTTGTAAGTTCAGCTTGGTTATCATAACTTTCCAAATAGTTTCCTAATTCGCTGCTACTAATGTCTGATACTACTAAATACACTAATCCATCATCATCTTTTTCTTTTAATCTGATCTCGAAATTAGGGTCATATTCATTTAGAATTTTTGCCACAAGTTCTGCTTCACTTGTTGGTTCTTTGATGTAATGAGTTGTTGTTGTTAATTTTTTTGTTTGTTTTTGTTTAAGTTTCTCCAGGTCATATCTGGTCCATACTGAACTTGCTCCTAACAGCAAGGCAAAAGACATGTACACTCTATTTCGGAGTCTGACCTTATCTTTTTCTATCATTAAAAATCTCTCTAAACTCCTAAATACACTTCTGCATGTGGAATCCCTTGAATTTCTAGAACTTTTCCTTCACCAATAAAATCTAGGCTTCGAACGAAGGCAACCGCTCGCACTCCAGTTACATGTGCTGTGTTGCAACCATTAATTTTTTCAGCAATCAAATCTGCAGACATTTCTTCTCCAAGATAGAATTTTTTTGTCAAATCAAGTTGTAGCTTTTCGGTCTCAAATTTCTGACCAATAATCTCTGTGTCTGTGATCACTAGAACTGATCCATTAGGCGAACTATGAACTGCGACCATAAAGGTCTCAGATGATCCTGTTGTATCTATTGCTTCCATCGTATAAAGAATATTGTTAGGAGTTATTTAATACTCTTAACTGGTTTTTTAACTCCGCAAGCTTGACATTTAAGGTAGCTAATTCCACCACGTTCCACATCTAGTTTGGTTTCTGGTTTTCCACATTCACTACAAAATACAAATTCACTTGCGTATTTTTTGATTTTCTTGTTAATAGTAGCAGCTCCAATTTTTGCAGCAAATATTGCTCGTTCTCCACTGAATTTTCCTGCACTTGCAGTTTCACGTAACAAATATTTCAATAAATGTTCTGGATCTCGCTCAAGTGTCTTTGCAATTTGCTTTAAGTTAGAAATAACTGTTTTGCTACCTTCTAGGTGTCCTTTTACTTTATCAATTGTAAATCGCTCTCCACCTTGCATTAGTTCTGGTAGTTCAGTGTATGCTTTTGCCAGCAAATCGTCATATGATTTCATGTTTTATTCATTCTCTGTCTGTTTTATAAAGGTTATTGTCTCTTCTCTACTCTCGCAATCTATAAAAACAAACTGGAGACATAAAAGACATGCTTTTGCAATCAATCAATCTAAACAACGTTCGATCCTATCAGGATCAAACTATTCATTTTCAAGAGGGGATCACGCTCCTTTCAGGCGACATTGGTTCAGGTAAATCTTCAATTCTCTTAGCTATTGAATTCGCACTCTTTGGTGCCGCAAGACCAGACCTTCCAGCAGAATCTCTTCTTAGAAAGGGGGCTCAAAAAGCAAGTGTTACTCTTAATTTCAAACTAGGGGATCAACCAATCACAATTCATCGAACTCTTCAAAAAACTAAAGATTCAGTTAAACAAGGAGCTGGGTATATCATTCAAAATAATCAAAAATTTGAGTTAACAACAATTGAACTGAAAGCCAAGATCATTGAATTATTAGGTTATCCTGAGGATCAAATCAGTAAAGGAAAGAACTATATTTATCGTTATACTATTTATTGTCCACAAGAAGAAATGAAGCATATTTTAATGGATAGTCCGGACAATCGACTTGATATTCTCCGTAAAATTTTCAACATCGAAAAATATAAACAAGTTCGAGAAAACACTGTGACTTATCTTAAGACTATTCGTAAAGAGATCACTGTTCTTCAAACCAGATCAGAACAACTACCTCAGAAGGAGCAAGAGTTATTAGTAATCCAAGATAATTTAGCAAATCAGTTAAACATATTCACGCAGCAATCTGAAAGAACAGCAATTCAATCTAAGGAACTTCAAGATATTAAACTTGGTTTTTTAGAACTTAAAGAAATCCAAAAGAAGCGTCAATCATTAATTCAAGAACAAAAAACTTCCAGTCAACTTTTCTCTTCTTTAAAGGAGCGAGAGTCCCAATTAATAACTAACTTAGGTCAAGTAGTTTCTGAGAGAAAATCTCTTCTAGTTGATAATTCTCAAACAGTTGAGGGTATTGAAGAACAAATCAAGTTGAATTCTACTAAACTGCAATCTCTTCAAACCAAAAAGCAAAGTTTTGAAACAACTTCTTCTCTTCTTCAAAAACAGATACAAGAGATTAAATCTCAAGTTTCTGAGTCTGCTGGTGCAAAAGAAAAATTATCTAGTTTAACCTCTCAAATTCAACAGATCCAATCTCAAATATCTTTACAAGATTCAACTAAACTTGAAAAAGAGCAAGTTGATCAAAATATCAAAAATATTTTACAGCAAAAAGCATCTATCCAAACTCACATTAACCAGTTAACTCAGAAGGAATCTTCTTTTTCTGAACTAACTCATTGTCCAACTTGTGAGCAAGATGTTCCTCATGAACATCATCAGTTAATTAAGGGGCAATTAGATTCCAAAAAATCCAACTTTCAACTTCAATTTCAGTCAATTAGCAAAGAAGAGCAGGCTGCAGAAGAAAAACAATTAGAACTTAATCAAACTCTTCAAAAGATAACTCGTCTTTCAAAAGAACATGTTGTTTTACTTCAAGAACAAGCAACTCTGCAAGCATTAAAATCTCAATTTGATCAACTAAGGGACAGATTAAAACAAAAAGTAATTGAAAACAATTCTATTATGTCTAATTTTCAAGAATTCTTGAGTTTGGAGTTCCCTTTGCAAAACGATCTTCAAAAAAGAATCACTTCTTTACAAAAATGTAAGGAACAACTCTTACTATCAACTCAGTTACAAAAACAACAGCTTCAGATTGAACAAGAACAGTTACAAATTCAAGAAAAAATTCAATTTCAACAAATTCAACAAACAAATTTATCTGATCAAATTAATCAAATCCCAAACAATGATCAAAAAGTTTTAGATCTCGAGAATACTTTAGAATTAAAAGCTAACTCTCTTGAAACTGAAAAGATTTCTTTATCAAAGATAGAACAAAACATCATTCACCAAAAAGAAAATAGGGAAAAACTTTCCAGCGAGATTATTATTCTAAACAGTGTCAAATCTTCTCTTCAGATATATCAGGAGAGAAGTCGTTGGATCAATTCTCAATTCATTCCACTAACTCAACATATAGAAAAAGAGATCATGTTTAAGATTTATCAGTATTGTAATGAATTATTCAGTGATTGGTTCGAATTACTAACTGAGGGCAGTGAATTAAGTGCTAGTTTGGATTCCGCGTTCACTCCAGTTATAACTCAGCAAGGTCATCAAATAAATTTCACTTATCTTTCTGGTGGAGAGCGTACTGCAGCTTCACTTGCCTACCGGCTCGCGCTAACAAAAGCAGTTAATGGTGTTTTGCAACAAATGAAAACTAAGGAACTACTTATCCTTGATGAACCAACTGATGGATTTTCAGCAGAACAACTCCAACGATTAAGGGATTGCCTTGAATCAATTGGTCTCAAGCAGATCATTATAGTTTCTCATGAAGCGATGATGGAGGGCTTTGTGAACCATATAATCAATGTCGAGAAGCGAAGTGGTGTGAGTTTAGTTACTCAGTGATCAATTCTTAATTTTGCAACATGTTTTTATAGTCATGAGCATCAATCTAAACCATGAGTTCTAGTTTAAGAAACATTCCTTTATTGTATATTTACAGCTCTTTAATCAAAAGAGTTACAATGCCAATCATTATTCTTTATTTCCTTTTTCATAATTTAAATTATACTCAGATTGGAATTTTAGCTTCGGTTATGGCAATTTTGGGTATTTTAACTGAAGTGCATGGTGGGGTGTTTGCTGACAAATACGGTAAGCGTTTATCTCTGGGTTTAAGTGCAGTTTTTGGTTTATTGACTATGTTTTTTTATTTTTTAGGAAATTCATTTATTTATTTTTTAATCGCAAGTATTTGTTATGGTGCCTCGGGTGCGTTCATTTCGGGAACTCGAAATGCCTTGATGTATGATACTTTACTAGAACACAACATTACAAGAAAATTCAAGAAATATATTGGGAGAATGATTTTTATATCTCATTTAGTCAGCGCAGTAGTCCTTCTATTAATTCCAGTAGTATACAGTTTCAATCAAAAACTTCCTTTTTTAATTGGTATTCTCTTTTTCACACTAGCAATCATTACTTCCTTATTTTTTAAAGAACCATCTGTGCATAAAGAAGAAAAAGCTACAAATCAAAATACAAATCAATTTTTGAGACAAGCTTTTCAGTTTTTAATCAAACATAAGGTATTACTCTCATTAATTTTGTTTGGAGAAACTCTTGTGGCATTCATTTGGGTAACTGACGACTATCTGCAACCTCTTTTAACAATCTCAGGTTTAGAAATAATCTATTTTGGTCTTCTCTACGCTGGGTTTCGAGTTCTTCAGGGACTTGGTTCAGAAATCGCTCATCGAATTGAACATCTTGTTTCTTTCAAAAAATTAGTAATTGCTTTGCATGTGTTGGTTGGTTTAATGTTTTTTCTCTATGCTAGCCTATCTGGATTTTGGCTTTTCATTCCAATGTTATTCATTATGTTTTTTGTAGGCACATCTAAAGTTATTTTCGACGATGAAATGAATAAGTGTATCGCTTCAAAATGGCGCACCACGATTCTTTCTATATCTAACTTATTTCAGGCAATATTGGTTGCTGTGTTTGCTTTCACTTTTGGAATCGTAACTGATTTTCTTGGAGTCCAGGGAATGTTTTGGTATTTAGCTGGAACCTATACAGTTCTAATGTTAGTCCTTCATTCTATATTTTCTAAACATTTACCAAAAGAAAAAATAATTAATTAAGAGTTATTTATTCAAAAATGCTTTAACATTCTTAAACTTCACTTTCACAAACTCATTCGGATCCAATCCTCGATCCACAAGCTCCTGGAGTGCCCAAGCAACGTGTGTGGACCCTTTTGGAATTGTAAAACCTGCTCTTTTTGATAAAGTATTCAACTGTCCAACAGCAGCTGCCCTAGCCAGTACTGATGCTGCTGCAACTTCAAGCCATTTACTTTCAGCTTTTGTCTCTGCCATATCTCCAACTCTGCATCCTGGATATTTATCAACAACGTGGTAGCCTGGAAACAGTTCAGCAGCTGCACCTTGATGCATTTTATTCAAAAGCTCAGTTACTGATTCTTCTTTGTTGTAATCTTCTGGATACATATTCATCACAAAACAATGAGCTACCTTTTTGATTTCTTCTGCCATCCGTAAAATTTCTTTGTCTGCAAATTTTTTAGAATCGCCAACTCCAATATCTCGTAACTTTTCACGAATCTCATCGTCTCCTTTGACAGCAGCAATTACCATTCCACCAAATGTATCTCCTTTCAAGCTTTCGTCCGATCCGATTACTCTACCTAGTTCTTCACGAAATTCAATTGCTTTGACTTCTTGTCCAACAGCTGCGCTACGAATCAACCTAGCTGCTCTCTCAACTAATTCACTATCTCCTTGCAAAAATAGTTTCCCAGAATGATACAAAATACAACGAACTTTTTTCTTAGCACCTTTACTAATGCGGGTGATTTCATGAATCGTTTTCGGGTTAGATTCTACGAATCCTTTCTTTAATAGAAATTTAACGTCTGCATACTCCACACCTGTAAAAACAACCATCTGTAGAAGACAATTCGTGAAGTTTTAAACCTTACGAATATTGACTGAATATATACCTAAATATTCCCTCAATAGCATAACTCTTAATAGGGAACTAGTCCTAAAACTCTATTATGGCATCAAAAATCATCGTTGGCGTGGATGAAGCGGGAAGGGGGCCAATCATCGGGCCCTTAGTTATGGCAGCGGCAGCTATCAAAGAGGAAGATCTTGTCAAACTAGATTACCTTGGTGTTAAAGACAGTAAGCTTCTAAGTAAAGAAGCCAGAGACGAACTTTTTGATAGATTACATGAAGTTCTGTTAGATTTTCGAATTGAGATAATTGAACCTGACGCAATTGATTCTGCACTCAGAGACCCAACTAGCAATCTCAACTGGTTAGAAGCTGAAACTTCTGCGAGGCTAACTAGTGACTTAAAACCAAGTATCGTCTATGTTGACTGCCCATCAAGAAACATCGAAGCATACACTGCGTATTTCAAAAACAAACTAAGTGCGGGTGTTGCTGAGAACTGTGAAATTGTAATGGAGCATAAGGCTGATGAAAAATACCGAATAGTTGGTGCAGCATCAATTCTTGCGAAGGTTATCAGAGATAGGGCAATTGCACATCTCAAAGAAGAGATTGGTGAAAACTTTGGTTCTGGATACCTTGGAGACGAACGAAGTAGAAAGTTCTTACAAGAAAATTATGCCAAGTATCCTGATATTTTTCGAAAGAGTTGGAAACCTTACCAGGATTTAGTTGCTGATAAAAAGCAAAAGAAATTGGGTGAGTTTTGATAAGAATAAATTTGAATTAAATAAAATAAAACAATTATTATTATAATTTGCTTAGTCTAATGAAAATCTAACTTTGATATGAGTACCCTCGTCTGGACCAATTTGTATCACAAATGGGGTTACTAAATCTGCACTTTCTCTTGGTTCCTTTGTGTGTCTTCTTCGACTACTTCCTTCATAGACAAAAATCTCTTTTCTTCCCATGTTAGTAATTGTAGCTCTACCATTTGTTTGGATGTTTAACTGGACATGTTTTCTTGAGATTAAGATTGGTGCTGCCATGCTTGTTACTATGTCACACTCATTTGATCTTCCAATAACAATTAATTTTGATGTTGCTGAGGGAGGGATTTTAATGACTCCTTCTTTTTGATTGGCAGTGATTATTGTATCATTTCTATCTTTAATATAATGTTTTTCTACCCAATAAATCTCTTTTTCCTTTTTACCAAACAAACTCATTTTTCCTACCTTCCTAAAATATTAATCAAATTTAATCTGAAGACTAACTTTTTCTTTCTTCTTTCAAGTCAAATGCATAAATTGATTATAAACATTTAGGTATTTTGCTAATCAAAAAAGAATCAAAAAAGAATCAAATCAATAAAATAACAATAAGATTATCATAAAAAATCAAAGTGAATTTCTCTCTTTTAGAAGTTTTTGAGATTCACTTAAAATAGATTCAAGCCTATTTGGATCTTGGGAAACAAGCCCTCCATTCCTTGATACTGTGTCATGGTATACTTGAACTTCTGATCCGTTTGAAGTCAGTAATATCCTTTCTTCTTTTATATCACCAAAAAGATAAAATCTGTTGAACATCAGTCTAATCCCTTCACCACTAACTGCTTCAAATTGAATCTGATATCCCATTTTCCGGTCAATCAAGTCTCTGATTTTTAAAGATCTCACTTCCCAATTTGAGGTCTGCATTCTAACTGAGTTTGGAACAGCAGTTAACTCATTTGTGAGATCTAACCAAGAATCGATCCCCTGGACCTCACTACCTTGAGCGTAGCTCTGCATCTGATAATTTTGTGGTAATTGTAATTCATAATCTCTTGTCATTTTATCTTTCCTCCTCAATCTACCAAAGTTCCTTTAAAGAACAGTTCAGAATAATATGTTTGAATTTGAAAAAAAAAATATTACAAACCAAATGCATCTGTAAATTCACGCATTCTACGGAATTCTTCTACAAATCCAAGTCCTTTGTCTGTGATGTGAATCATCTTTGACAGAGTTTTTTTCTGTTGAATTTCATGCACTTCAACCATTTGTTTCTCAAGTAGTTCCTCAAGATAGTTGTTCAATAATTTATGAGATAGGTTTGATTTGTACATTAAGTGTGTAGGTTTAATTCTACCACCTTTGTTTTGAATCGCAGCTAAAATATCAAACACTAATTCAAGTCGACTTCGTCTACCACCTGCCATTATACTTTCACCTCAAAGATTTTAGGCTGGTTTTTACTTCTGCCTTGTATTCTACTTACTTGCATGTAAACTGCAGCAATGATTGCAAATCCAATCAGAGTGAAAATTTCAGCTACAAAATAAAACCAGTTTGCAGCAAACACAAAGATGAAGAAAAATTGTGCGATCATCAAACAGATAAATGCCACAAACACTCTAAGTGAGTTTGCACTTTTTTTAGTTAGATAGTTTTTGTAATAATTTAACACAATCAATGATAGCAATACAAAACTGGTTAGGTAAAAAACAGTGTATTTGAAAGTACTAACAATTGAAAGTAAGATCACAAAATAACTAAATAGTCCTATTTGGCTAACTTCGTAAAATTTTGTTAATCGATCTCTTGAAGTTTGTGAGATTAAAAACAATAATAGTAGTGAACCTAGGGTCGCTGCCATTTGAACAAAAAATCCTGTTCTGTAAAGTAAGTTACGTAAACTGAGATTCACGCCACCCATTCCAGTCACAGCTTCAATTGTGGTTGCTGCAACTACTTGTGATGCTGAAGAATAAACAATCCCATAAGTTACTAACTTAAACAAGAATGCTAAACTCATTAATGCGAATGCTAAACTAAAATAACCAAATTTTCGGTTTTCGTTTAATTTGAATAATTTAAAACTGTAACTACTAATAACTAAGGTAATCAGAAATGCGATGGTATCTAGTGCTAAATCAAATCCTGCAAACCAAGCTGGTGTTTCGAATAATGTATACATGTTTATGTTCCTCCGAACCTTTGTTTCAAATCGAGTATTTTATGAGAATTTATCAAAACCCTCAAACCCAATTACCAACCAAATTAAAACCTCATTAAAAAGTAAATGTACTAATGACTCAGTACTACTCTTCAGTAACTTCCAAAAGTCAATTTTCTATTTATAAGTTTTATGGTTCTAAAAACTATATTAGACTTTGACTTCGTTTATAAAGGATTAGCTCTACTCTATATATTGTAGTCAAGGGTGACTTCATACCTCTTTCCTTGGCTTACACCTCTAACAAACAAAAACAACCTCTATTCTTGGGTCTTCGGGCCCAACTTTTTTCTTAAGAAATGTTAATAATAATAAACTCTTGTTAAACTTGTTTGTTCCAATCTGGCCACATCACCCTATGACTACTTTGTAGTAATAATTATGCGACAATTTATATAGGACTGATAAAATATCAACAATATTCAAAATATGGGAGAAATAAATATGACATTAGATAGAGTATTAGTTTTAGAGCACCTAGGACGTATCCAGGAGTTAAAAATGAAAGTAAGGGGTCGAACTGAACAAGGGGTTGAATATCATTTTGCAAGAAGCATTGACGAAGCCTATACTTTAATGGAGCAAGGTCCAATTATTAGAGCACTGGTTAATCCTGCGTTGTGTGGCATAAGGAAAAAAGATGATCTTTCTGTGTATCCAGCAGGGATTGAACTAATGAAAGAGTTAACAAGAAGTGGAACTTCTGTTTTGTACAGTGAACCTAGGTTTGAAGATGACACTCTTGTTAAGAGTGAAGTTTGTGTTGCATTAGTTCCTGGGCCTTTCGATTCTAATGATATATCTAACATTATGGGTTTCATGGAATCTGGTAATCTAGGTAATCATGAGGATACTTGGTATCGACCGTCAGGATTTCCTAGATACTTTGAGGAATAAGTATTGGTCGTGTTTGAATAGATCAAATTTCTTTTTATTTTTTATTTTTTTAATTTAATCTTTTAACTCCTTATAACATTCTCTTCACTTCCATTAAACTTAAAAAGCTTCTATTAACTTCTCCTTAGCATGATGTGGTTAAAAAGACAACGGAGAAAAAAATATAGCATTAGATAGAGTATTGTTAGTAGAACATCGAGAAAGGATTCTTGATCTTAGGCTTGAACTTGATGAAGCAAATATTCCTTATCATCTAGTAGAAAGTACGAATGCTGCATATGTTTTAATGGAACAAGGTGCATTTGATCGGGCGGTAGTAAACGAGCTTGTTAATGCTGGCCCTAGGAGTTTTAACAGAGAAGAACACAGAATTGGTGGTCAATTAATGCAGGATTTAACTGACTTAGGTGCAGAAGTCCTTCACTTGAATTATGGGTATGAAAGAATGGTTGATCTTCATTTTCCTGGATCTTATACCCTCAGGGTTGATATTCCTCTTGTAGGTGATGATTTTAAAACAGTCTTTGACTTCATTAAAGGAGATTACAAATAATTTTTAATTTTTAATTTATATTGATAAGAATCCTACTCAACAGTAACTGACTTCGCCAAATTACGTGGTTGATCAATCTCACATCCACGCGCAAGTGCTACATAATACGCAAACAGTTGCAGGGGGATCACATTAATTATTGGCTGCAAAAAATCGGGTACTGCTGGCACCATTAATATGGCATCAGCGTTAGAAATCAAATTTTCGCTATCATGGTCAGCTACTGCAATAATAAACGCAGAACGTGCCTTCGCTTCCTGAATACTACTAATATTTTTTTCATAAAGTGGATCTTTACGATTCGCAAATGTCACAATCGGAAAACCAGGTTCAAGAAGTGCAATTGGTCCGTGTTTCATTTCACCAGCAGCAAAACATTCAGCATGGATATAACTTATCTCTTTTAACTTAAGTGCACCTTCCATTGCAGTCGCTAAATTCACTCCACGCCCAATAAAAAATACTGACTTCGAAGAAGAAACTAATTCTGCAACTTTTTTAATTTTAGCAACTTGTTCTGATCCTAAACATTTCTCAACATACTCAGGAAGTAAAGACAATTCCATCATTGCCATTCTAACATCCTGCAGCGACATATCTTGACGCATCAAAGCCAATTTCATTGCTAAAAAATTAAGTGCTACAACTTGCCCGGTAAACGCTTTAGTTGATGCAACTCCAATTTCTGGGCCGGCATGAATAAAAATCCCACTATCAACTTCGCGTGACATTGTGGAACCTACTACATTAATTACTCCAATACTGCGTGCTCCACGTTTTTTTGCTTCACGAAGCGCTGCCAGTGTATCTGCGGTTTCTCCACTTTGGCTAATCACAATCACTAAATCATCAGGACCAATAATTGGATTTTTGTAACGCCATTCGGAAGCTACTTCAACTTCAACGCGAATCCGAGAATATTTTTCAATTAAATATTTCCCAACCTGCGCAGCATACGAAGATGTACCACAAGCAATAATTGTAATTCGTGACAACCGACGTACAAAATCCATTGGTAAATCAATTGTAATTTTTATCTCGCCTGTGCGCAAATCCATTCGACCAGCTAAACAATTTTTCAAACTAGTACTTTGCTCCATAATCTCTTTAAGCATAAAGTGTGAATAACCATTTTTTTCAACAGCGGATAAATCCCAATCAATATTTTCAACTGATCGATGTACACAATTACTATGGTTTACTCCGTCACATAAACTTTTTACTTCAAAACTTCCAGCCCGAACAACTGCAATGTCTTCTTCTTCTAAATACAATACTTGGCGAGTAGAATCTAAAAATGCAGCAGGATCTGATGCCACAAAATTTTCGCCTTCTCCAATTCCTAAAACTAGTGGGCTTCCTTTTCTAGCTGCGTACAATGTCGCATCGTCTTTATGAAATACAACAATCCCATAGGCACCAACTACATCATGTAGGGATTTACGAACAGCAAGTTCCATATCTTTGCTATGAGAAAAATAATAATCTATTAACTGAACGAGTACTTCTGTGTCGGTGTCACTTTTGAAACTATATCCTTTAGCTACCAGTTGATTTCGAATCTGTGCATAATTTTCAATGATTCCATTATGTACTAGTGCGATATTCCCAGATCCGCTTAAGTGCGGATGTGCGTTCACAGCGTTCGGTGGCCCATGTGTGGCCCATCTAGTATGTGAGATTCCAATTTTTCCTGGCAAAACAACTGATTTTAATGCCGCAACTTTCCCTGGCATTTTGTGTAATTGCATTAAAGAATTCGAAACTGTTGCAATACCTGCTGAATCGTAGCCTCGATACTCTAACCTTTCAAGTCCTTTAATTAAGAAAGGGTATGCTTCTCGAGATCCAACGTAAGCTGTTATTCCACACATCAAAAACAGAAAGCCAAATTTGCTTTAAGAAGCTTCTGAAACAAGAGAATAGAATTTACTACCAAATGTATTCTTAATGAATAAGATATAAAAAGAGTTCACTGATTGGCAGCTTATGTCAGCCGAAACCGAAGATACTATGCATTCGCAAACTTCTATTGATAATCTCATAACTGATTTACCAGAATTAATTTTCGGAATTGATTTCACAGAACTAGAACCAAAACGTGACCTAACTACTTTAACAAACGCCCTCTCAGATATTTATCAAGGTGCATTATCTAACAAACAAAAACAAGTACTGACAAGCAATTATTCTCACCTTTCATCAAAGTTAGAAAATATTACTAATAAAGAAAAAAATATTGGAAATTGGTCTTGGAAGGATCGAAGTACCAATGCGTATTGGGTACTAAATGATTATATTAAATCAGAATTAAATTCAGCTGAACAAACAGGTGACTATTCTAAACTAGACGACAAATTCTTTGAAAGCGTAGAAAATATTCAAAATAAAACCAAGGATGCATTGGATCATAAACTTAAGAAAAACAAAATTGCGCATGCTTATGAAGTTCAGCAAAATCTTTCATTTATTGATTCTTTGATTAGAACAACTAAGGCCAAATTAAACTCAGCTAACAAAACTGTAAAACATTTCCCAAAAAGTACCAAAGTATCAATCCCTCAAACTCCTAGGATCCCAAGAGTCCCTTTAATCGCTCTTGCAGCCACATCTTTACTTTCAGTTGGCGTAGCCATTGCAAATCACGCTCAAGACTATATGAGTCAAGTATCAAGTATCAACACAACTATTGATTCTGAACCAATTACTTTGGGTTCTAACTACATCCATCACAATCCAACTTCTGTTCAGGCTGAGCAAATAGCAGTAGACAACGGTTTTTATGGACGACTAACTGATTTTTCTAACTCAGATCCTGGGGCTCTTTATCTCCCATTATTAATTGATGGTTTGGATACCAATGCAGAAGGAACTTATCATGCTTTTTTGGATTCAGAATTATCTGAGTTATATATTGATGCAAATAATCAATTAGACGGCAGGTTTGATAATTTTGATCAACTTGAACCAAGGACCAGAGAGGCCATGTCTCATTATCAGGTTTTTGAAGGAGACCCTAGGAGCATTTTTGCAACCAACCCTTATGGTAACTCTGGCTTTGAAATAGCAACAGTTGTCAATAATCACCTAATAATTGAAACTTGCGATTTCTCAAAACTAAGAGATAATTGTCATATCAAACTGCCATCAAACTCTAACTAACTCTTCTAATTGACCAAACTATTAGGCAAGCTTTATAAAAAAACCCTTCCAATCATCTAATGAACCAATGAGTTGTGCATGTATATGCAACGAGGTTGAGATTTAATTCTTAACTTCTAAACAATTTAGGTACATAAAACAAATCGTAAGAACCAATTATTATCAATTGGACTTGTGGAGGATATTAAATATGGCTGATGAAGCAAAAGTCTTAGAGGCAATTGAAATTGCCCGTAGCACCGGAAAAATTCGTAAAGGAAGTAATGAAGCAACTAAAGCTCTTGAAAGAGGCGACGCAAAGCTTGTAGCTTTTGCAGGAGATGTTTCACCGAAAGAAATTGTAATGCATTTACCTCTTCTTGCAAAAGAAAAGGGAATTGTTTGTGTTGAAATTCCACAGAAAGATACTCTTGGCGCAGCTGTCGGGTTATCTGTTGGATGTGCAGCTGTTGCAGTTATCAAAGAAGGAGATGCTAAAGCGTTAATTAAAGAAATTAATGAAACATCTAGCTCAGAGTAGGAATTCAGATGGCGAAAGAACAACAAGATCAGAAAAACACCAAAGGTAAAGGTAAAGGAAAAGGCAAAGATGCTTCAAGTGCATCTGATGCAGGTTTTGCAACTGGAACCCCAGCTGAAGTTAAGGAAATCCTTGGCCGTGCTGGAAGCCGTGGTGGATTAACTACTGTTATGGCACTCATTCAAGATGGCCGTGACAAGAATAAAGCGATTAGAAGAAATGTTAAAGGTCCAGTAAGGATTGGAGACATTTTAATGTTACTAGACACTGAGATTGAAGCTCAAAGAGTCGGTGGCGGACGTCGTGGTAAGAAGAAATAGAATAGGTGAATAATATGCCAACATGTAGCTTTTCAGGAGATAAAATGGAGCCGGGTACCGGTAAAATGTACGTTAAGAAAGACGGTACTGTGCTTTATTTTAAAAACTCTAAATGCGAAAAAAATTATCTGAAGTTAAAACGAAAACCACTTACAACTAAATGGACTAAGTTTTATCGAGACGAGAAATCAAAACGCCTTAAGAGTGAGTCAAAAACTAAAAAATAATTTTTTTATTTTTTTATTTTTTGTTTATAATATCAACGTGGTCACAATATATGATCGCAAAATAACATCAAATTACTTTAAAATATAATCTTAATGAGGGAAATCAAAATGATTGAAAGAAGTTTAGTTCTATTAAAACCCGGTGCAGTTCAACGTAGCCTAATGGGTAGAGTTATCAGCAGATTTGAAGATGCTGGATTAAAAATTGTGGGTTCAAAAATGGTTTGGGCTGACAAAGAATTATCTAAAAAGCACTATGCTGAACATGTTGAAAAAGGATTTTATCCTGGTTTAGAAGACATGATCACTCAAGGCCCAGTTTTAGCAATGGTACTTGAAGGAATCGAGGCCGTAGCTTTAATTCGAAAGATGGTTGGTGCAACTGAACCTAAATCAGCAGCTCCTGGAACCATTCGTGGTGACTTTGCTCATACTAGTTATGGTTGGGCGGATCAAAAGAAAATTGGTGTGAAAAACTTAATTCACGCTAGCGCAACTGTTGAAGAAGCTAAAACTGAAGTAGCTCTTTGGTTTACAGATGCTGAATTACATACTTATCGAACAGTACATGATTTACACATTTTAGAATAAAAAAATTATCACTGATCAAATAAAACATACTAAACATATACGAGGAATTAACTATGGCAGAAAAAATGGTGGACCGTGTAATGCGGATCATGAAGGATCAAAAGAACATTCGTAATATCGCAATCTGTGCTCACATTGATCACGGTAAAACAACTTTTTCAGACAACCTACTTTCAGGGGCTGGAATGATGAGTGAAGAGCTTGCTGGAAAAGCAAGACAACTAGATTTTCACGCTGATGAACAAGAACGTGGGATTACAATCGATAGTGCATCAGTATCTATGGTACACGCAATTGAGGGTAAAGAACACCTAATCAATCTTATTGATACACCAGGTCACGTTGATTTTGGTGGAGATGTAACTCGTGCAATGCGAGCAGTTGATGGAGCAATCACTCTTATCTGTGCAAGTGAAGGAGTAATGCCACAAACTGAAACAGTTTTAAGGCAAGCTTTACGTGAGCGGGTAAAACCTGTTCTGTTCATTAACAAAGTTGACAGATTAATTAAGGAACTTCAGTTAACTCCTCAGCAAATGCAGGAGCGATTTGTAAAACAGATTTCCAATGTTAATCGTATTATCCGTGGATTAACTCCAGGTGAAGACAAAGAAAAATGGACCGTGAACGTTGCTGATGGAACTGTTGCTTTTGGTTCAGCTTTTCACAATTGGGCGTTAAGTATTCCTTATATGCAAAAGCATGGGATTACTTTCAAAGAAATAATTGATGCTTACACTAGTGAAGAAGATGATGCATACAAAATTTTAGCAAAAAAGGCACCTCTTCATGAAGTTGTGCTAAACATGGTAGTTGATCATCATCCAAGCCCAGATGTGGCTCAGGCTTATCGTGTACCAAAAATTTGGCATGGTGACCTTGAAAGTGCTGACGGTAAATCATTATTGAAATGTGATCCAAATGGACGAACATTTTTCGTTGTGACTAAAGTAGTTGTTGATCCTCAAGCAGGTGAAATTGCAGCAGGACGTTTATTTTCTGGAGTTATGAGAAAAGGAGAGCAAGCTTATTTGAATCAAGCGAAGATGCCTGCTCGTGTTCAGCAAGTTTTCATCTATAACGGATCAAAACGTGAAATTGTGGATAACGTTCCAAGTGGAAACATCATTGGAATCGCAGGATGTAAGGCTGCAATGCCAGGTGAAACTATCACCTTTGGTGGTCCAGCAGAGCCATTCGAAAAAATCACTCATGTTTTCGATCCAGTTGTGAGTAAGGCAATTGAAGCTAAAAAACCAAGTGATTTGCCTAAACTAATTGAAGTGTTAAGGCAAGTTCAAAAAGAAGATCCAACTGTTGTAATTGAGATTAACGAGGAGACAGGAGAGCATTTAATGCATGGGATGGGTGAATTACACCTTGAAGTAATTGAAAACAGGATTAAAACTGAGAAAGGTGTTGAAGTAAAAACAAGTCCGCCTATTGTAGTTTATCGTGAAGCTGTTAACAAAGAAAGCGCAGAAGCTGAAGGAAAGTCTCCAAACAAACACAATCGTTTGTATTTTATTGCAGAACCTCTTGATGATGAAGCAGCTAAAGCAATCAGGGAGAGTAAAATCAACCCAGGAAGATATAAGAAGAAAGATAATGAAATGGTTGCAGTTCTTCGAGATGAATGTGGTTGGAATACTAAGGAAGCAGGTAATGTTCGTGGAATTTTTGAAGGTAACATGTTTATCGACGGAACCCGTGGGATTGTTCAAATCAGTGAGATCATGGAGTTAGTTCTTGATATGTTTCAAGATGTTATGAAGGCTGGGCCTTTAGCTAAAGAGCCTTGTGTAAACATGAAAATCACTCTTATGGACTGTAAATTACATGAAGACGCTATTCACCGTGGTCCATCTCAGATGTACCCAGCTGTTCGTGATGGTATTCGTGGTGCTATTATGGGTGCAAGTCCAGTACTTTATGAACCACTACAGTTAACCAGAATTGAAGCACCTACTGATTACGTTGGTGAAGTGAGTAAATTAATCTCTGGACGACGTGGACAACTTCAGGATATGCAGCAAGAGGGTGACATTAATATTGTAACTGCTCTATTGCCTGTTGGAGAATTATTCGGTTGGAGTAACGATTTGAGATCCGCAACTGGTGGTCGTGGAACATCTTCGCTTATTAGTCAGAAGTTTGAGAAGTTACCTTCTGAACTTCAAGCAGAAATTCGTAAGAAGATTGTTCAGCGTAAGGGAATCAGTGAGAACTCACTTGGTGCATAAATTTATTTTTTTTATTTTTATTTTTATTTTTTTAATACAAACAACAAAAATCATAATTTTTGAAGTTCTATTCACATAGGTATAATAACAACATCAATGCCTAATAATCAAATCATATTAGAAACCTTTAAAAATAACCTCCTATGACTCTTGTTACTAAGGGCCCGTGGCTTAGTCTGGTAGAGTGTTCGACTGATAATCGAATGGTCCCGTGTTCAAATCACGGCGGGCCCACTTTTTCTTAAGATTTCAAATTTATAAACGTGCTTTAAATTTGCAGGCTGTGTTTCAGAAAACAATTTGTTTGTCTTCTCAATTCTCATTGGTTCAAAGTTACAAAAGATCTGAGGATCTACATGGGGCCTTTCTAATTCTACAACAAAAAAAACATTTTAAAAGACGGAACTGCTTCACAGATTCTAACAAAAACATTTATTTTCTATTCGCCACAACTCGTTCTATACTTTCCACACTCCAAATGTTTAAAAGTGATTTTTATTCAAATGTTTCACTACTGCCTATTATCGGCAAAGAGGGGGATTAAGGAAAATGAATAAAAAAATTATAATTATTGGAATGCTTCTTATCACTATGTTAGTTTTTGTTAGTTGTGTGAGTTACACTGCACCAACTGAAGAAGTTGAACTAGTTGATGAAGCGCTAGTTGATGTTGATGAAGCTGTGATTGATGGTACTGAAGACACAAATTTAGAAGACGAAACTGATGTTCTTGAAGATACTACTGAAGAAGAAACTGTTGAAGACGTTGAACTTGTAGTCGAAGAAACAGTGGAACTAGAAGAATCTGTTCCAGAAACAATTCAAAATGATAATGCAATTACAATTGCAGTTGATGAAGATGACTTAGTTGATCTTAATGCAGTTGTAACTGACCCAGATGAAGATGAAGTAACTTACTTTTTTAGTGAGCCACTTACTGAGTCTGGTTCTTGGAAAACCAATTATGGTGATGCAGGTGAATATGAAGTAACCTTAACTGCAACTGATGGTGTTAACACTGTTGAGCAATTAGTACTTTTAGTTGTGAACAGAGTAAATGTTGCACCAGCTATTGAATCTCTTAGAGATTTATTTTACGCTGAAGGTGATGATATCAGCTTTGAACCTGTTGTAACTGATCCAAATGGTGACTCTGTAACTGTTACTGTTTCTGGTCCTTTAGCAACCGGAGAATTCGAAACTGATCATACAAGTGCAGGTGAATATGAAATTACTGTACTTGCAACTGATGGGGAATTAGATAGCGAGAAAACTTTCACTCTAACTATTGAGGATATTAATGTCTTACCAGTAATTAGTGGAATTGAAGACCTAGAAGTTTCAGAAGGTGAGACCGTTGAACTTGACGTATCTGTTGAAGATCTTGATGGCGATGAAGTTGTGGTTACAATCAGTGATCCTATCGGAAACGATGGTGTCTGGGATGTATCATTTACTGATAACGGTGAATATCAAATCACTGTGACAGTTGATGATGGCAAAGATGTGGTAACTGAGACTATCAACATAATTGTTGGAGATATTAACATGCCTCCAGAGATTATTGATGTCTCACTTGATACTGAATAAAATTAGTATCAAACCTTTGTAAAGCCCCTGCTTTGCTTTTTTTTTTTTCTTCTTTTATTCATTTTTTTTTTAAAAAGTGGAAATTTCAAAATCACTTATAAACTACTATTAAGTAACAATCACTAGAAATCTTTATAAAAAGAAGTCCTTTAGGAGTAGAAATGGCAAGCAGATATCATATTTTCACAATTTTTAGTCTAATCTTAGTATTGTTAATGGCAACTTCAGTTTCTGCGATTACAACTTTTACAGCAGAAGAGACAGAGTTTTTATCCCTCTCTGTTGATACAATTGATCTTGACGGTGACGTAATCACTTATACCTTTTCAGAACCTTTCGATGAGAATGGTGAGTGGCTAACTGATTACGATTCAGCTGGTGAGTATACAGTAACCATCACAGCAAGTGATGGGATTGAAACTGTGACTAAATATGTTCAAGTAATTGTGGAAGAAACAAACCGTGAGCCTTATTTAATTGAAGATTCACTTATCTTCTCAGAAGAAGATGAAATCAGTTTAGGTGACTACCTATTTGATCCTGATAGTGATGTGTTAATTTACAGTTTTTCTGAACCATTTAATGATGATGGAACCTGGACTCCAACCCCAGTAGATGCTGGACGTTATGTAGTTGAAGTTGAAGTCTCAGATGCTGAGTTTACAATTTCACGTTGGGTTGAAGTTGTAATTGAAGAAACCAATCAAGCTCCTGAATTTGTAGATTCTTTTAGCGATGATTTTGAAATTACTATCTCAGAAGGTGATATTTTAGATTTTTATATTCAAACATTTGATCTTGATGATGATGAATTAACTACTGTTTGGAACTTTGCAAATCAAGGTGATGCAGTGGGAACATCAGGTTCTTTAGAGTTTAATTATTTCACAGAAGGGGAATATGATTTTTCAGTTACTGTAAGTGATGCTGAATTTCAAATTACCAAAAATTGGGTGATTGTTGTTGAGAATACTAATCGTGCTCCTGAATTTACTGAATCAATGTATAATTTTGATGCTAAAGAAGGTCAACAAATTGAGTTAGATCCTTCAAACTACGATCAAGATGGTGATACTTTAACTTATTCTGTTGAAGAACCATTTGATAGTGAGGGTATTTGGGATATAGGTTATGATTCTGCTGGAGTTCATAATGTGATTTTAACTGCAAATGATGGTGAGTTTGACTCAAGTGTTCTTATCACAGTTAATGTTGAAGATATTGATTTAGCACCAATTTTCAGTTATGATCTTGAAACATCTAACTTAGCTGAAGGCGATGAATTGTCAGTTCTAATTACTGTTAGTGATCCAGACGGCGATGATCTTACAGTTGATGCTATTAACATTCCTGAAGATGCACTTTTTGAAGAGATTGAATCTGGTGAATATAGTTTAACTTGGGAAATCCCAATGGATACAATTGTTCGTGAACAAAACATTTTAACTAATATTTTGAATGCTTTGAGATTAGAACAAACTTTACTTCGTGAACAAACAGTTTCTCTTCAAATAGAAGCTTGTGGTAAGGAATTTTGTCATGTTGAAACAATTGATGTTACTGTTCAAAATACTAATCAAGCACCTGAGTTCATTGAAGCCTATGATCAATTTGTAACTGAAACTGATTTAGTTGAACCTTATTTTTTAGCAACAGATGCTGATGGTGATATTGTCAAATATTATCATGGAGAACCTCTAAATGAAGAAGGTCAGTGGCAAACTGGTTTTGAAGATGAGGGTGAATATTATGTTACAATTACTGCAAGTGATGGTTATCTCACAACTAGTGAAACTATTTTAGTTGATGTAGAAAAGTTCAATCGTGAACCAACTGTTTGGACAGATGATTACTCTTTCACCATCCTTGAAGGTGAGACCTTAGAATTTTATATTGAAGCAAACGATGAAGATATTGAAGACGAGTTAACATTAACTCTAACAAACGGTCCTCAAGAGGCATCTCTTAGTCAACAAACTTTCAGTTGGACTCCTGATTTTGATACTGTTGTAGCAGAAGAATGGGGTATTTGGACTAAGGTAATAAGTGGTAGTGAACGTTTAACTAAAATGTTCGCATCAGATGAAACAGTTCAATGGATTGAAATTACAGTAACTGATGGTATCGTAGAGATTCCAATGTCAGTTGAAGTAATTGTAAAAAATGTAAATCAAGCGCCAGTTGTTGTGGCAGCTTCTCCAAGTGAGGTTCAAAACAAAATCGATGCTGGAGTTGAGTTAGATTTTGCAATTGAAGTTGCTGATTATGACAACGATGAGTTAGATTACAAATGGAGCTTTAGTGGTTTTGATTATGAAACAATTACTGGAACTGATCAAATCAGCAGAATCTTTACAAGCGACGGCGAGAAACGAGTAAACGTTGAAGTAAGTGATGGATTAGAATCTGTTGAGTACAGTTGGATCATTGATGTGCATGGGTCTAGCGATTATGGTAGGTCTGGTAGTTCTACTTCTGTTAGTTCAAGCAGTTCAAGCAGTAGTTCAAGTTCCGGGAGTGGATCAAATGGCGATGAACCAAGTTATGCAGTTTATACTGTAGAAGATTGGAAGTAAAATTTATTTTTTTCTTTAATTATCTTTATTCTTTTAACCTCCTCAAAAACCACAACATTTAAATGCAAATTATTTGAAAATCAGAACTATGGTCGGAGAATACTTAATCAAACCAAGCCCAGATCAACTTCTTGCAGAAGCAGATTTGCTTATCAGGGTTGCATCAAAAGGATTGCAAGATCTAGCAATATACAGCTTACCTGGCGTTCAGAAGATATTAACTAGGAATGGAATCAGTTCATATGCTACTTCTCAAGCTGATGCTACTGATTCACCTTATCTTTCACTTTCTTTGGCTGGAGATGTTTTAAACTCTGTTCAAAACATTGTACCAACAAATTTTAAACCTTACACTGACTTAAAATCAAGGGTGGGAAGTGCAATAATTGACGAACAAAGAACTGTAGAAGATGAACTTATTAGAGCTTATGTCTCAATTAATTTGTCTCAATCTCCTGGTGCTAATCGTGAATCATCTGTAACTGCATCTGGCTATGAATCCAATTTAGCTAATTTGGTCTCTATTGCAAGTGGGATCTTACTTGTCCGAGAGGGTTATCTTAGTACTCATAATCATCACATGTTAACTCATGCCAATGATACAGTTGGGTCTGCGCTTGGTCAAGTTGAAAATGCAGTCAAAAGATATGCTAAGTCAAGAGAGGGAATTGGAAAAATAATTGTCCCAAGAACTAATAACTCTGATGAATTAATCTCTGGGATTAAAACTCTCCAAGAAAAAGTATCAGAATTACCTTCTCTTTATGTTGCATTTTCTAATGCTTTGTCTCTTGGAGATAATCTAATTGGGATTGGTTCTGATGTTGAAAGAATTAAGGGTTCCATTGACAAAATAGCAATTAATGAAGTTCAAAGAGTAGCAACAGAATTACAATTATCTTCAATTCAACTGGTTTCTAGATATTTTTCAGGCTCAATAACTCTTGATGAATTTACAAACAATTTCTTAAGTCGATCTTATCTTCTTAAGGAAGCAGGAAAGAACCTCTCTCCAATAGTCTCTGAACAAAGTGGTGGAATTTTAGCTGAGAAAATTTTGTCTACTAACAAATGGGTTAAAAATTATATCACTAATTTTGCATTAAATGGTGTGGATTCAATATTTGATAAATATGGGGAAGCCTTCTTGGATGCTGCTATCTCTGAGCTGAGTGGGAATGTTTCAGATCTTGAGGCTCATACTCTATCTGTTAAACAGATTGCAACTAAGATCGAAAATAGGTTTCTTCCTTTTGTAAACCTTGTATTAGACCACCCAACCTCTGAGGATATATCTCAAAGGTGTTTGAATTTGCAACGTGGTGCATCAAAAAAATTCAATTTGGAATTCGTGTTGCAATGGATGCAAATGATTATACACAATCTGCTTACAGAGGTCTTAACTTACCAGACGACGACGATACAGTAATTATCTCAGATCGGGTCAATGTACCATCAAAATAACTTTAAAAATGGCAGGACAAATTATCTCATATGATAGAAAAGCAGAACAAATTTCTCTTCGTGATAAAGATAGAGTTAACTGGTTTACTGAACTTTCTGTAAATGTCTCTCGATTAATCCAACCTTTCTTTTATTCTGATGTAACTTTGAAAAACAAAGAAATATTCACTAATCTTGCTATAGAAAAACAGGGTGCTTTAATTATTCCAAATCATGTGGAATATATGGACTCAATTGCTATCGCAACTTCAATATATCAAGCACATGGTATGCCTCCTTATTTTGTATCTAAATTTGGCCTTAGGCCTCATGTTTTTTTTGAATCAATGGGTTGTATCAGTTATGAGCGCGGTTGTGATCTAAAACGTGCACTTAAGGATCTAAAGTTACACTCCAAAGATCCTGAACAAAAAATTATTCAAAGAACTTTGTTGCATGAAGAGCGCCAAGCTAGTACTTATCGCAGGGTTTCATCTGCCATTAATTCAGGTAGTCTGGTTACAGTTTATCTGCAAGGTCACAGGAAGCCAGGTCAAACAACAAATATTAAGGATCCTAGATATCAAAAAGGATTAGAAAATTGGCTTTCCTGTCTTGGTGAAAGTCCAATCCCTATTGTTCCATTAAATATCTCTCACAATTACCTTCACTCTGCAGACTCAAGAATGCCAGTTAGAAAAGAAGTAGTTTTAACTGCAGCTGAGCCAATTTATCAGACGGAGGGAATTGATGCAGTTATTGAACATCTTGCCGAAAATATCTCTGTCTTCACATTAGAATAACTTTTTTCTCTTTATTCATTTCTTCTACTAGATAACGTGGGCACATAAAAAGGTCCCCATACAAATCAAATTTCTATCCAAAACACTTATATCAATTCCTACTAAAAAACAAATATGGATGACACCATTAAATTAGCCTTAGAAACAATTGCTCAAGATAAACAGGCGATTGTATTTTGTTCTTCTCGTGCTAGTGCTGAGAAGACAGCTGAAGACATTGCCAAAAAGGTAATTCTAACTAATCAAGAAAGAAAAGATCAAGCAAAGGAAATTTCAAACAGTTGTCTTAAGGTAATCTCTCCTCCTACTAAACAATGTAAACGCCTATCTGCTATGTTAACAAAACAAATTGCTTTTCATCATTCTGGTTTACACAGTAAACAAAAAGATACTATTGAAACAGAATTCAAACATGGAAATATTAAGATCATTTGTGCAACACCTACTTTAGCAGCAGGACTATCTCTTCCAGTTTTCAGGGTAATTTGCAAGAGTCTTAAAAGATTCACGGGACGCTTTGGGATGAGTTGGATTCCAACATTGGAATATTTGCAAATGGCGGGCAGAGCGGGACGACCTGAGTATGAAGATTTTGGTGAAGCCATTGCTATAGCTAAAACTCAAAATGAGAAGGATGAAATTTATCAGAGGTATATCTGTGGTAAACCTGAAGAAATTTATAGTAAGTTGAATGTTGAACCAGTTCTAAGAATGTATCTTCTTTCATTGATAGCCTCTGGTATAATCAGAGACACAGACCAGATGTCTGAATTTTTTGCAAAGACTTTTTGGGCACATCAATTTGGTGATTTGGAGGAGTTAGAAGAGATAATTCAAAGAATGTTGAAATTACTTGAGGGTTGGGGTTTTATTGTTTTGGGTGACTTGAAGAAAGAACAAAAAAGGTCTCTTAGTTTAGGAAAACAAAAAAACTCAAAAAATCAAAAGGAAGATGCTAATGATTTGTTCACCTCAGCTTTAGAAATAGTTTCAAACAAAACGATGAAACTTGAGAAATCAAAAGAATCAAAGGATAATGGTGTTTTTTCTGTCCAACTAAGGGCAACCAAAATTGGGAAAAGAGTTTCTGAGTTATACCTTGATCCATTAACTGCTAATCATTTAATTGAATGTTTAGATAAGGTTCAATATCGAATAGATCAAGCAAAAAACCAATCAACTGGGGATCAACTTAAAACAACTGCTTTTTCATATCTGCAAATGATCTCTAACACTTTGGAGATGCGTCCTAGATTAAGAATAAAAGTTAAAGAGCAAGAGTATTATTCCAATGTCTTACTTCAACATTATGAGGAACTACTGCAAGAAGAGCCAGACGTTTTTGATCTAAACTATAATGATTTTATGAATTCAATAAAGACTGCTGAATTTTTTCAAAAGTGGATAAATGAAGTTGGTGAGGATGTGTTATTAGATGAGATGAATGTTCGTCCAGGAGAAATTAGGGTTAAATTAGAAAATGCAAACTGGTTAATCTATTCTTGCAGTGAGCTTGCCAAAATACTAAACTATAAATCTCAGTTAGCTCCTTTGCAAAGGCTTCGAATCAGAATCAAATTTGGAGTAAGTGAAGAAATTCTCCCTCTGTTAAAACTTAAGGGTGTTGGAAGGAGTCGTGCTCGTAAACTTTTCAACCAAGGTCTTAAAACAATTGTTGATTTAAAAAATTCTTCTCAAACAGATTTGACTACTATTCTGGGTCCAAAGCTTGCAGCTTCAATTAAAGATCAATTAGGACAAAAGGTTGAACCAATTAAGAAGGGAAAAAGGACAGGTCAAATGAATCTGGGTAAGTTCACTTGAATATTGATTTTATTGATCAAAAAACAGAAAAATAAATAAAGTATAATTGAGTAATATCTTTTATGGGAAATAAAGTTTTGATCATAATCTTACTCATTTTCTCATTAATAATAATTGTTTTGACTATTTCTATGGGTGATAGTCTTACTGGCGCAGCAGTTGGTTTAGGTAATTCCAAACAAATCTTAACTGCTACTAGTGGAACTGTGTCTGAAACAATTGGTATTACTGAAGCAGTAACTTGTGGGACTGTTTCAAGTAATTTATTATTCACAGCTGATGTCAACGCAGTTGGAGATTGTTTCAATATCACAGCTGATAATCTTATAATTGATGGTGCTGGTTATTCTTTATTTGGAAATGAATCAGGGATCGCATTTGATCTGAATGGATATAGTAATTTAACAATTACTAATTTCACATCTATTTTTTATTTCACTTATGGTATTCTTGGAGATAATTTAGAAGATCAGGTTGATTTATTATTTGTAGATGAGTATAATGTTAGCATAGGTAATATTGTCTTTATATAGTTTTTTTAATTTATTTTAAATCATAACTAGAAGAATATGGTCATTTGCTTCAATAAGGTGGCTTGTAAATGTTATTAAACTCAAATATATGTTTCAACTAATAATTTAACTGCAATCCTTTTGGAAGCCGCAGGTACAACTAATTCTGCTGTAAGAAAGTTATGTAATCGTTTCAGCCTTTGAATAAAAAAAACCAAATCTCGAGTTGACATTCCGCCAGCCCAGTTATTTTTTATAGCTGAGCTATCTAAAACTGAACTATCAATTAAAATATAACAATGTGACCATTTTTTGGCAATAGTCATTACAGCGTCACTCACTTCCATTTTTCCTTCAAAACTAATCTCTTTCATAGGAAATATGTGTAATTTATTCTGTTGTAAGAATGTGTATTCAGCTTTTGCAAATACATGTTGTCCTAAAAAGATAATATTGTGTGGTCGAACAAATTTGTTAATTAATAGTTTGTTCATCATTTCATTTGCATGAAGGTGGGACTTATCAGATATTAGAATCACTCCTGGATTTTTTTTATCCATAATAAAGTGGCGAATATGCTCTAAACAAGGGTGCATGTTAGTGGAGATAAAAATTCGTTTTTCACTTTTATCACCAAACATCAATCCTTCAACAGAATGAACTTGGAACTTAACTGGTATGCCTTCTTCTGTGATCTCTTCTTTTTCAGCACGCAAAGCAATTCCTTTAAGCTCTTCACTACCATATACCAGTCTCATATTCTAAACAAACACAAATCTGCTTTATTTAGTTTTCGTTTTCCATGCATCAAAACAGCAAGAATTATAAGTTGTAATGTCTTCTTTTACATTGGGATGGCAACAAAGAAAACTTCAAAAACTTCAGATTCACTTGTTCGTTTATACATTGGTGCAGACCATCGTGGATTTAATCTAAAAGAGCAAATCAAAGAATCTCTTCTGAGTAAGAATGTTTCTTTCATTGATTGTGGTGATATAACTTACAAAAAAAATGATGACTATCCAGTTTATGCTGCAGCAGTGGCTGAGAATGTTTCTCATAATTCAGTTGATGGGTATCATTCAAAGGGAATTTTAATCTGTGGATCTGCCGAAGGCATGTGTATTGCAGCTAACAAATTTAAATGGATTCGTGCAGCAATTGTTGAGAACGCAGATCAAACAAAACTTGCAGTACAACATGATCATGCAAATATTATCTGTTTGCCAGCTAACACTCTAAAAATAAATAATGCTAAAAAAATAATTGATGCTTTTCTAAAAGCAAAACCTAGCAAGGCAACTCGTCATGTCCGGCGCATTAAAAAAATTCTAAAAATCGAAAAACAAAATTTCAAATAATATTTAAAATGAAAGTACAAATTTGGCCATCAATTATGGCACAGAATCAAAGGGAACTTTCCATCCAGCTAACAAAGGCATCAACAATTTCAAAAGCAGTTCATCTGGATATTACAGACGGAAAATTTGCTCCCAGCAAAGTTTTACAGTTCCCCTTCAAACTTAAACGTGGGCTCGAATACTCAGCACATCTTATGATAAAATCTCCTCATAAATTCATCAAAAAACACAAAAAAAGAATTCAGCTTTTCATCCCTCATATTGAAGTTTTCAAAGACCCCTCAACCCATATCAAATTCTGCCAAAAAGAAAAAATAGTCTCTTCCTTTGCAGTTCTCCCAGAGACGAGTTTTACTAGTATCAAAAAGTATCTCAAAGAAACAGATTATATTCTCGTCCTCACTGTTAAACCAGGTTTTTATGGTAGTAAGTTCCAAAAATCTCAATTAAAAAAAATTCAATCAATCAAAAAATATATCATAAAAAATCAGCTGAATACTAAGATCATAATTGATGGGTCAATGAATCCACAGCACATTAAACTTGCAAATAAAGCTGGTGCTGATATTTTCATTTCAGGCAGTTTTCTGATGAAATCAGATAATCCAAAGAAAGCAATGATTGAGTTAAAGAAATCAATAAAATAAAAAAAGATAAACTAAAAATTCATTTCTTCACAAAAGCGCCAGAAATAACTTCTTTTGTGAACATTGCAGGCTCTTTTCCGGTTTCTGCATACATAAACAGTGCAGTGTCAAAGATCATCTCAGCTGCTTTAAACACAATTGATACTAAAGCAACGCAAAGTATCCAAGATCCAATTAATGTCACAGCCAGTGGAATTGATACTCCAAACGCAAACACACCAGGTATCAATAAAAACAGACTCAGCAATAGTACGATCGCATTTTTCACAGTGTTTAATCCAAACCATTTAATCAAACTTTCTCCCCATGTTTTTTTGATAGCTGCAACTGAAGATTTCAAAGCATCAATTGGTCCTTCATCCTTCAAAACAATTGCTGGTACAACAAAGGTTGATACAATTGCCCATGCAAGGCCAATCAAACTTACAGCAAGCTTTCCAATCATTCCTAAAACTCCGCCTTTTTTACGTGCTTGTGATTCTAATGTGCTCAAGATTAAACCAATGGTTGCAGTTAAAAGTGACCATTGTAATAATTTTCCAAAGTGTGAAAAAGCAGCGCGAATCCCATCCATAAATGTGGCATCTCCACCTTCCATTCGAGTTTTCGCAATATGCACAACTCCTGCGTTAAAGAATACTGAAAAGAATGCACTCAGAAAATAAAATGCAAAAATTCCAACATAAAATATTAATCCAGATGCTTCAGAGCCAAGTGCTCCAGAAACAAAAGCAGTTGCCATAATTGGTGCAACTAATGCTGCAAAACTAATAAGTGAAAAGATCGCAGCTAGAATTGGAAATAATAAAATTTCTTTATCATGCATCATTACTGAAAATGTTTGTTTGGTAACGTTCCAACTGCGTGACAGTCTATCCATTACTCCATTTTGTAATCCACTCGTCTGTTTTGCATGTATCATATTAATCTCCAATCTTTCTCAAATCTATTTCTTCAACTGTACATGCAGATCATCTAAATGTTCTTTATCAATAACTGATGGTGCATCAAGCATCAAGTCTTTTGCATCTTTATTTTTTGGGAATGCAATTACTTCACGAATATTTTCCTTGCCTGCCATAATCATTGCCCATCTATCAATTCCAAAAGCCAGGCCTCCATGTGGTGGTGCAAATTTAAGTGCTTCAAGTAAAAATCCAAACTTTCTTTGTACTTGGGCATCATCAAGTCCTAGTGCCTTAAACACATCTGCTTGTAACTCAGAATCATGAATTCTAATTGATCCTCCTCCAAGTTCAAATCCATTCAATGCTAAATCATATGCGCGGCTTCTAACTTTGCCTTTGTCTGAATGTAGGAATTTAATATCTTCTGGTTTCGGTGAAGTGAATGGGTGATGCTCTGCATTAAATCTCTGCTTCTCTTCATTCCATTCAAACATTGGGAACTCAGTGATCCAAACGAAAGCAAATTTATCTCCACTAATCTCACGTAAATCTGGTTTGTCTGAGTTATGCTTTTTCTTAGCATCAGCATGTGTCATTCTAGTAAACGGAATTTTCAAATCTACTTCTAACACTTGTTTGAACACAAATTGCATTAATCTCTCAATTAAATCAAATAAATCTTCTTCTTCAACAAAACTCATCTCTACATCTAATTGGGTAAACTCTGGTTGCCTGTCAGCTCGCAAATCTTCATCCCGAAAACAGCGTGCAATTTGGAAATATTTATCGAATCCACTAACCATTAATAGTTGTTTAAACACTTGTGGTGATTGTGGTAATGCAAAAAAGTTTTTTGGAAATGTTCGACTAGGTACAATATAATCTCGTGCCCCTTCAGGTGTTGCTTTAGCTAGAATTGGTGTTTCAATATCTAAGAAACCTTCTGAGTCCATAAAATCCCTAATTGCCTTAATTAATTTATGACGAATAATAATTGCTTTTTGCATTTCACTGCTACGTAGATCTAGGTACCGATATTTCAGTCTAGTTTCTTCGTTGCTTTCAATATCGCCTGAAATCTCAAGTGGTAACTCAGGTACTTTTTTCAAGATTTCAACTGCTGTTGCACTAAGCTCAATCTCTAATGTGCCTGTGCCCTTTACTTGATTCTCCGGACGTGCTTTAACTAGGCCTGTTACTTTAATGATATCTTCGCGGTGTAATCCTCTACAGCTCTCAATTATATCTTTAGTAATGAACACTTGTGTTATCCCATACCGATCACGTAGATCAACAAATCCAATTTTACTAGAAACTCTAGCTGAGTTAACCCATCCACATAGGGTTACGGTCTCGCCTGCATTGGCCTTCGATAATTCTCCACAAGTGTGTGTTCGTAACATAGTGATCATGCAGAGATAAATAGTATTTAAATGGTTTGTAGGTTTTTATCTGTAATCTACCAAAACATTTATAAATCAAAATAACTACTATTAAGTAATGAAAATAACTTTGCCAAGAGTAATAGCTTCAACTGGGTTTGCAGCATCTTTGGGTCTGTTAACTTATGTTTTAGCTGATTTAGCTACTGTTAAATCTGATCAACTGATGGCTCCTCAAGATCAAATTTCTTCACAAAATTTAACTCCTCTAGAAACTGATGTTTGCAATCAAAAACCTGCAACGTTAAACTCCTTATTTGACTGTCATCAAGGTTCAACTCTAGAATTATACTCAAATATTTCTAACTTACCAGAAGAGTTCATAGCAGCCCAACTTTTCGAAGAATCAACTTTTGATTCTTATAGGGGTCAAGGTGCCGGTTTTGGTAAGGGTCAACTGCAACATGATCCTTTCATTGATACTATGCATGCACTGCTTCAAAGGCCAGACGTATCTGGAGTTGCTAAGGGGCTAAATGCAAGCTCAATAAGCAATCAACGGGCATACCAGATCTCAGTTGAAGCTCAGTTTCAAGATCCTTCTTTGGATCAATATTTAATTGAAATTGAAGATGCAATGGATTCCAACTTCTCATTAACTGAGTATCAAGCCAAAACTGCAGAAAATATCAGTGCTTATACATCTCTTAATTTTGATTTCAATCAATTAACTAACTCTGGGAAGAATCCTTGGGTTACAAATAGAAAAAAAATTAGAAAAAACAAACAACAAAGAAGTGAAATTGTAAATGAACAAAAGGCTTTAAACAAAAAACTAGATCAAGCGCTTGAATTTTTCTGGGATGATTATGTCTCATTTACTCGAAGTGAGGCAACTGATGTTAAAACCAAATCTGGGGTTCATTTATGGTATTCAATGGATCCATCAGATTTGCCTGGTTCTTATGAGCGAATAACTGATATATTAGGGGCTTTAAACATGCGTAGAGTCTACAGTGATGTTTGGATTAATGTTTCAATTGATCCAGATTCTCCACTGCTGAAGGAAGCAATCATTGATTATCGTATTGGTGAGCACGCAAAACCAAATAAGGGGGCATTTGCCTATACAGAAAAAATTTTAGACGCTTATCAGGGTCTATTAGAATCTCAGGTAGATAATTAAACCCAAAATTATAAACTTAGAATTATAAACTCAAACTCAGAAAAAACAAAAAATAAAAAATAAAAAATAAAAAAAACAAGTTTATTCAACAACTAATTCTCCAGTCATTCCACGCCAGCTTTCACAACTTGAACAGCTGTATTCGAAGGTACCAGTTGAACTTGCAGTAAAACTAATTAATGTGTCTCCACTAATTACTTCTTCTACACCAAATGCTTCAATGCTGAAGGTGAACTCATCTATTCCTTCTGGCATTATGTTCAGCTGGACATTATCTCCTGCTGAAACAGTAATTGTGCTAGGATCAAATCTCCATTTTTTAGCAACAACATCAAATGAGCTAGTGTCTCCTGTCTCTGCAACTTCCTCTGTTTCTTCAATGATTTCTTCAGCTACTTCCTCAATAACTTCTTCTTCAATGACTTCAACTTCGACAACTTCTTCTTCCATTCCTGAGTTGTGTTCAATCTCAGCTAGTGCTCTTTCAATTGCTGCAACAAAAGCCTCGTATGGTTGTGCTCCGCTAATTAATTCTCCATTAACAAAAAATCCTGGGGTTCCAGAAACACCATAACTTTGTCCGTCAGCCAGATCTTTAGCAACTTCGTTTGCCATCTCTTCAGAAGCCAAACAAACTGTAAACTCATCTATGTCAAGTAAGAATTCATCTGCTAATTGCAGATAATATTCTTCTGATAATTTTTCTTGATTTTCATATAGTCTGTCATGCATGAAATAATAATTTCCTTGTTCTCCTGCACATTCTGCTGCAATTGCAGCGCCTTCTGCTTCAGAATGAAATTCCAATGGAAAGTCTCGAAATATTAACCTTACAACTCCAGTATCAATATAATTCTCTTGAATCAATGGTAGTGTTTCAGAATAGAATTTTCCACAAAAAGGGCATTCGTAGTCACTAAACTCAATGATTGTAACCGGCGCATTCCATTCTCCTTTAATTGCATCATCATCAGTTGACACATCAACTCTATCAACTTCTACGTATTCAGTTTCAGATGTTTCAGTATTTGATTCTTCTTCTTCAATAACGTTCTCTGTTTCAAGTTCTAAACCTTGTGGAAAGAACAGGTTACCATCTTTTGTGATGTAAGAATCTATCTCTTGACCATTAACAGTAAGTGTTACTCGATATAAGTCACCAGAGTCTTCACTACTAACTAATCCTGCAGTAAATGGTTCGGGTAGTAAGTTAGTGTTCACATATTCTTGGACAATATCTTCTGCTTCTGACAAACTGATACTGTCGGTAGAACTTCCTGTGGTTGTTCCAAAAGAAAATCCACTTGTAAACACACTAATCAATAATAGTACAACTAGTACTCCAGATAAAATTGCCCATGCATTACTTCCATTTGCTTCTGCTGGGTCTTTGCCCCATGGTTCAACTCTTGGTTTACTACTACTGCTACTACTAGCACTTGCAGAAATCGGTCGAGATTTTTCCACTTTTGTTTCGACAACTGGTGTGATTTTCACATCTTCAACTTTAACTTCTTCTACTTTAACTTCTGATTTTGCAGCATCTGCCGGTGTGATAATCACATCTTCAATTTCTTCTGCTGTCAAAATTTTTGGTTTTTCTGTTTTTTTAACTGATGCCTTTTTCTTCTGCATTGCAGTTTTTTTTGCATTATTTTCTGTCATAAATGACACCTCATCTTCAATTATTTCCTCTCCAAGAAAGGATTCTTCAATCTCATCTAAGCCTTTTTGTTCCATAGGCACATCACCAAATGCTCATCTCCAAGGACTATATATAAAGATTTGGAAGCTGTAGAATAGGATTTATTCTGCTCTCAAAACTTGCAGTAATCTTCAACTGATATATGTTATTCTAGAAAAAATATATTTTATATTTGTTATTTATTTTAACTCAATGACCATCCCATCCCAGCAGGGATTAATTAATTTTGTATTTCCAATTTTGTCTATTTCTCCAATGGTCTCATGTAGGTGTCCAGAAATAGCTAATTTTGGTTTAATTCTCTCAATAAATTTACGGTAATCAATGTTTCCAATGTGTCGTTTTCCAAGTTTGTCTAATTTTGATTTATATGCTGGCCCGTGTGTGATTAGAACAACTTTTTTATTCTTAAAATTCCCATACCATTTTCTAGCAATCTTTCGGAATTCTGGGTCTTGTCGACTAAATCCATCTCCACCAAATCCTAAAAAAACATAATTATCTCTCTCAACTGCTGATTTGTGTAAATCAACCAAATTGCTGTATTCTTTAATTGTGTTATCGTATTCTTCTCCTTCTTCGTGGTTACCTGGGATAACATATACTGGTTTGCCCCAAGAATTAAACTTTTTAAAGACAACTCTCAGTGATCGATTAAATGTTGTAAAATCTCCTGCCACAATTATGAATTCAATATCTTCTTCTTTTGCTCTCTTCTCTAGCTTATTGATCTGCTTCATGTCTTCATGGACATCTGAAAATACTAAAAATTTCATATTAACACTCGTCTTAACTCATCGTTTTTAAATTTATATATAAAAGAAAAATATAATAAAAAAATAAAATAAAAATTATTGAATTACTCTTGGTTTTCTTTTTCACCAGTTTCTTCAGAATCACTTGAATCTTCTTCACTTGTTTCTTCAGATTTTTGAGCAGTCATTTCATCCTTAAATTCTTCAATTTTACGACGTTCTTTAACTTCTCCAATTTGGTTTGCAGATTTTTTCTCTAATCGTTCAGCTTTTTTCTCATCAACAAGTTCCATTCCCCTAATTAATACTTCTTTAACTGGGTACATCTTGTTAATTGCTCGTTTAGCTGCACTTTGAATCTTAATCCCTACAACTTTAGAAACAAATTCATCAAAATTACCTTTAACAAGTTCTTCTGTGATCATAGCTTTTAGTTTACTTCGAAGAACTAAACCCATACTACGATTAATTCTGTTGTATGTTACAATTAATGTTTTTAACTGAACTGCTTGTCCGTCTTTTGTTCTAAGAATATACACATCATCTAATCTACTAGTCCGCTTACGTACTAGTTTTTTAACGAAGTTTGCAACTACACCGTAACCTACAGTTTTTGTTTTAATTTGTTGGCCATCTAGCTCAGAAAGAAGTAGTTTAACTTTCACATTTTGATCTCGCATTGAACCAGTTAGTTCTCTAAGTGAGATTGTCATGTTTCTGTTCAATGTATCTTCAGCTTTTGTAACGTAAGATTCACCAATTTCTTTTGAACCGAAACTTTTTGGGGCTACAATTTTACACCAAATTTTCTTTTTAATTTTTATTTTAGATTTTTTAAGGTCTTTTTTTGCCATTTTTTATTTTTTTTATTAAGATCGTAAGATCTACTTCCTCCGTGCTATTATGCTCAAAAACGGTTGAACCGTTTTTTGCATGCTAAAAATCCAATCTTATGTTAGATTTTTATCATGACCAAAGAAAAGTGAGTATTCCTAAGCTTTTCTTCAGGTTCAAGACAATTTAATCAAAATTATTCAATTAAACTTAGTCTCAAACAAATATTGTGATTTAGCTATTTTTAATGTCAGTGATTTATAAAGGTTTTGGCTATCTTTGAGATTCAAATTCTCATAAATGATCTATTCTCTTATTTTCTTTTTCTTTCTTTCTTTCTTCCTCTCTTCTCTCATTTCTCATAGATCTCCATCTCTTCTCCATAAAGCTTTTAATGTAACTACTTAAAAATTAAATAATGGATTCAAGATATCAAGGTCTCAAACAAACAGAAAGCCTGCGTAATTTGTTAGATCATTTAGGTAAGCAAGTTTCTATCTCTAGTTATCATCAATTTTTTGGCGACTATAGTTATCTAACTGGTATTGGCAACTCAAAGGGAGAATTAGTTTCTGTTTCAGCCTTTTCTGGATTTTCAGTAGTTCCTCCATTCGAAGATGCCATTCATATTAGGGAAGCTAGGAGCAGGCCGGAGTTAAATCTTGGTGGCAACATTGTTATGCGTGCAATGCCAAGTTTAAGGGAAACAAAATTGATATTAATGTCATTTGTAGGTATAACTTCTTCTGTTCATTCTGTCTCTAATGAAAAGAGTGGTGTCCTATACGATAGTCCTCTTAAACTTTCTCCTGTGCCTGGTCTCTTAGGTAGCATAGCTGATCAAGATTCATTAATTTTAGAATACAAATCAAATTTATTCGGCGAAAGTTATACTCAAAATCCTCTGCTTGCTTTAGAATGGATGCTTGCATACGTTTCAGATAAAGAAGGTGATATACTAAACCCAACTACCTGCGAGAAATTAGCAGTTGAACTGTGCCAAATATATCAATCAGATTCTCCAATCCATGGAATGAAACCTGGTACACTAAAATCAAAATCTGATCTGGCCATTCATCTATATGAAAAAGCAAAAGCAGCATCCAAATTATCTTCCAATGATTATCTGAATAAATCTTTGCATAGTACTATCGCTTCAGTTTCATATCAACAAAATAAATAATTAAAAGGGAAAATTTAGCTACATTGTGAATTTGAAGGAAAGTTTAGGCATATCTTTAACCTAATCAATCAAATATATCTATTTTATCGCAAATATAGCAACATATGCTAAGTTTCAAAACATTTAAATAGGTAAATGCTTTCCTTTTTTTTGTAAAAGAGATAATCGGTGTTAAAATATGGTTAGGGAAGAACAAATAAGGAGTCAAGTTGCGGTGGGTCAAGAGTTAGAAGTGCTTCTAGCGGATCCTCTAACTGGTTATTTACTCCCTGTCTCTCCTCAGATTTTAGCTGATCCACGTAATAATGATCCAAACGGTGGGACTTATTCTGTTAAAGAGGCTGTTAGAGAACAAATTGAGTTAGTTTCAAATGTGTCTTGGTCAATTGGTCAATTAGAAAGCGATATGAGGCGCAGAATAATTGCAACTCAGGAAATAGCAAATGATTATGGTGCTATATTTGTTCCAGGTAGTGTAATTGGTCCATTGTCTGTAACTAGGATGCCAAGGGCTGGTGGTCGTCTTCAAACTTATGATGATTTATTTCAAAATTCAGACGAAACAGATCGGATGATTAAAGTTTCTGGTTTGCACACTCATGTATCCAGAATTCCTGGGCGTGAAAAAGACCAATATAATTTAATGTTAGCACTTGACTCTTTATTTGCTTTTGCTTCAACTACTCCTGTGGATGATTTGGGTAATAATACTTTAAATTGTAGTCGGGTAAATCGTGTTCGTTATGATTTTGGTAATCGTGGAGATAAATCTTTACTAGATGCTATGCTTCCACACTATATTAATTCTTCAGATGAGTTAGATCAACGTGACATAACTCGTCATGAATCTTGGAAACAACAAATTATTGATACTGGTGGTGATATTGATTTTTTCTTGGATAAATTTGAATCTAACAATACTGGTTATCATTCTGTCCGTTCTCGTCCTCACCTGCCTCCACATGGTACATATGAATCAAGAGCTCCTGATTCTACTCCGTTAGATACTCAACTTGGAATCGCAGCAGTTTATCTTGGAATTAATCGTCAACTTGAAAAGGGAATTCCTTTAACTATTTCCAAAAAAAATAATGATTATCATTTTAGTGATGTGGGTATTTCCCTCCCTACTCAAGAAACTTTGTATGAGTTTGAACAACATGCAATCCATTCCGGGTTAGCATCTGCTAATGTGGCTAATTATTTGCGTTCTGTGATTAATTTAGCTGAAGGTGGTTTGGATTTAAATGATCGCAAATATTTGGCTCCACTTCGTGAAATGTTAGATGGTAGGCCAAACTATGCAAATGATATTATGGATTTTCTAAGAACTGATCATGGGTATAATGGACAATTAGTAACTAGTGATATGGGTGCTTCAGTAAATTTAATGATGGCAGATAAGTTCAAGCAGTCTTATCAATGATTGTTGTTGATCAACAACCCAAAGCTTTTTAGACTAATGCTCCTTCTTAATCAAAATGAAACCTTACTTCGCAACAACTGGATACTCAACTGTCGCAAGTTCAGTTCTGACAATTGTTCACTTTCTAAATGAAGAAGTTTCTCTAACAAGAGAAGAGGAATTTAAAATTTGGCAACAAACAACTATTTTGCCAACTAGGGCATCTTCAATTTTTGCACTTGCAAAATATGCCAAAGAGAAAGGCTGCACTGTAAAAGTTATTGTCGAAAAAGAAGAATACGATTTTCCAGATTACCGGTTTTATCGTTATACTAAAGAAGATGTTGATAATGCCAAACTTAGTGCCAAATTACTAAGGCAAGATGCAATAGGTGCTGGTATAAATATGGAAGTCAAAGATTTCACATTAAATGATGTGGACAAAGAATTATTGGACAACAAAATTATCTTATTAAGATTAAATGTCAAAGCTTTGAGAAACATGAAAAGAAATTCTAGTAATTATGTGGTTATTAATAATTATAACAAACAAACAAGTGAATACAGTATCATTGATTGTGGTGATACTGCAAGGTCTGTCACTAAGGAAATTTTGCAAGAATGTTTTGATACTTTAGAATCAAAGAAGCATCGGGATCATCGGATGCTTATTTTTGAGAGATAATCAACTACTTCTATCTGTAATATTGTTTTCTAAACTTGTTGAGTAAGGGCGAACGCGCTGCCCCATGCCAAGGCAAAATAAATTCGACAGAGCAATACTGAGCGACCTGAACTTCAGTGAGTGCAACGAGCAAGTGAATACGGAGGGACGGAACTTAGGCCTGGCAGCGTTCCGAGCAATTTTACCAAAATTGCGAAGCCTTACTCAATTAAGAAACAAATTACTTCCAGCCTACACAACCAAGAAATTTATTAAGCTACTTTTTCTAAACAAATCTATGCAAATCCAACGTAGCCCACTCCAAGCTTTCAAACTTTGGTTAGCTTCAGTTATTCTCTATGGGTTTGGACTTCTATTCGTACGCTTTGGTCCACATTATTCTTGGTTTGTCGAACCTGTGGTGCAAAATTTTCTTTACTATTTTTATCTAGTATTTTTCATAGCAAGCATTCCTTACTATCTTTTTACAACAACCAGGTACGATTCCAACAAACCATTACTATTTTTCCAATTTCTAAAAAATAACTTTTCTTCCTTACAAAAAGGCAAATTCACTGCAATCACTAAAGGCGAAAAGACTGCTACTCTTTTCATTGGAGTGAAACTTTTTTTTCTTCCTTTAATGTTTCAATTTCTGTATCAGAACATTGGTGATGTTCTAAACATCCTAAATAAACCTTGGACTTATGCTTTCTTTCTGATCATCTTATTCGCACTTGATACTGCTCTATTCGCTTTTGGTTATACTTTCGAATTCAAATTTCTAAAAAATAAAGTACGCTCTGTTGAACCAACTTTTTTTGGTTGGTTTGTAGCTTTAATTTGTTACCCTCCATTTAATTGGCGAGTAGGGGATGTTGTACCTTGGGGTGCAAGTGATTACGTCACATTTTGGAATCCAACTTTGGATCTTGTCTGCAAAGTCATCATCATTATCTTATTAGTTGGATACACTAGTGCATCGCTTTGGCTTGGGCCTAAGGCATCGAATTTAACTAACCGTGGGATTGTCACAACTGGTCCTTACAGATTCGTTAGGCATCCAGCCTATATTTGTAAAAATTGTATCTGGTGGTTAACTTTGCTCCCTGTCATTACACTACCATTCGCAGCTGGCATGTTGCTGTGGACTGTAATTTATTACTTCAGAGCTTTAACCGAAGAGCGTCATCTTAGTTTGGATCCTGATTATTTAGCGTACAAAGAAAAAGTAAGGTGGCGTTTTATTCCGAAGATTTGGTAAATAGAAAATAACTTCTGACAAATACATTTACCTCTATATGCACTATTGACAAAAAGTTTATATCTACTGACAATCTTCTCTAATTGTGACAGCAAAAACAATAACTATTCCACTCAAGGAGTATAAGAAATTAAAAAAATTGGAACAAGTTGAATGGGAACTAGTGGGTCAATTTACTCAGTCTCTTAAGGAAGTTAGAGAAGGAAAATTGATTGAATGTTAATCATTTTTTCTTAGTTTATCAAATACTGATCGTTTCAAACTAGGCAGCTGTTTTTTAATCTGTTTGATTGTTATTTTCTGTGCTTTCTTTGTACTCACAGCAACAAAAAGAACCACTTTAATCTCATTATATATCAGAAAGTATATTCTCTTCCCACCAATTTTAATCTCTCTAAAGAAGGAGTATGATAAAGGCTTACCATAAATTTTTCCCTTTTTTATTTCTTTGATAGTTTTGTTAATCTTAATCTGTTCTTGTTTAGTAAACATCTTGTTCATCTTTTTTTGGAACATAGGGGTCTTCAGAACTTGGTACATCCAAAAATTTTGATTTTGAAACTATTTACACTCTGGGGATTTAGTATATTTAGTGGGAAATAGAAGAATATATTTATTCAAAATTAAGAAATAAAAAAATAAAAATCAACTATCCACGCAACTTAAGTTCCAAAACCAGATCTTGCAACTTATTAAGTGAGTATTTGATCCCATCAACCTTTTTGCGTAGTTCATTTCCACGAGAATTTAATGTTAAGAATTGTCCATAAATGTTATCAACTGCATCGCGAATTTTTATCACTTCTTCACGTTCACCTTTGCTTGCAAGATACACAGCTCGTCGAACCATTTCTCCTGGTAAATCTGCAAGACCTAGTAAATAATGTTCTGCGTGTAAGTTATCCATCACAGCAACCTTTCCAGTTTGTACAAAGTTCAAGTAGAGGACAGCTTCAACGTATTCTTGTACTGCAATTTTGTAGCTACCTTCATATTGTAATTTGCTGTTGTGGCTTGCAATTGATTCAAGTGCTTTTAATTCAGATTCAATTTCAACTTTTAACTTTTCAGCCTTTTCTATCTCATCTCTATGCACAGCATAAATTAGTAATTTAGAAAGTTTTAGTACGTCTCTACTTTTTTTAATTAAGTCTTCACGCTTGCCATCATATGCAGCAAGTTCAGTTTGAATCTTGGATAGGTCTATCATAGAACTCTTCATACTGCAACTGTTTTTTAATGGTTACTAAAATTTTGGCTAAATATAGTCAAATTTTAGAACTTCAAACACTCAAAAATTGAGCATTTTTGGTGCTTAGAAATTTATCTTAAATTTCTTTTGAATCAAAGATTTTTGTAACTTTCTATTAAGAAATTGCTGTACAAAGAAGTGAACACAGAAAAAATGTAATAAATAAAATAAATAAATGAAACACTCACTCTTTTTTAGTTTCCAACTGTCTTACGGATGAATTTGTAATTTGACCGTTAAAAAAATTAGTTAGATCTACTTGATCTGAGTTTATACGCATGAACAACTGTTTTAACAAAGTTTCAACATCATAATTAATAAAATTATCAATTGTAAAACACTCTGTTACTTCTGTACATTTATATTCTGGAGTTCTTACTCCAACTTGGATTATAACTGGATGAGCCCTTGCTCGATCTATAAGGTATGACAAACTAGAATTAGCAGATTGATAAAAATCTTGCAAGTCCCACCCTTCATTTGACAGTTTAGACTTATGCGAATTGTATCTCCGAAGTTCTGGTGATGTTGGTGAACTCTTTTGTAGAAAATTTCGGCGTTCTTTGAGATTTTTTAATTCAGTTTCAACAAGTAATTCTTTATCAATAACTGAAGAAATAAACTCATAATTTGCAGGTAGGCCAATGAGAGTTGCACTACCTAAACCATGGATATGACGTGGTCTTGAGAAATCTCCATAGTGGCAATTTGCGTAAGTTAATGAAATTGATTTTACTACAGCGCCCCCTCCTTCACGCCAGATCTTACTTTCAAAAGAATGCCCATTGGATATAAATGGAACTGGTTGGCTTTTACCTTCTTTAAGATATCTTTGTGATGGGCATGTTGCCCAATTTTCAGTGGCATCATAAATTTGAGTAAATAATTGATCAATTACCTCAAACTGCCTTTTAGCACCTTGCATCAAATTGGCCCAATTAGCATATTGGTCTTCTACTTCACGTCTTTCTCTTTGATAGTCAGATTGTTCTGCAGTGTTTAAACTCGCTAGAAATCCACCAAAATTTATTCTTGACATTAGTTATCTCCAATTAGATAAAAATTATAATGGATTGTTTAATCGCTCTTTTAAATCCGCTGAATACTGTTTTGCAGCACATACATCCCATGCATTATCATCCATGTTCATTCGAGTAATTCCATTTTCAGAAAACATCCCAGAAGAAGCATCATTCAAACCACTAGCTGCTTTTTCTAACCCAACCAAAGGCTTTTGGTGTGTAGCAAGTTCAGTGTCTGAAAAACAAACATATCCTTGAATTTGGGATTCGACATAACCTACGTCTACTTTTGTTTCTCCTGGATCACAATTTAAATTTAAATCATCTAACCCTTCCCAACGAGTATTTCCTCTGTTGTCAGTAAATTCTCGAGCGATAAGATATCCACTAATTACTTTTGCATGGGATTGTTTAAGTCCAGAAACCAGATAGTCACCAATTCTTTTCGAATCACCTTTCTCTTTCATTCTATAGCTAATATTTCTGCTATCAAATTCTTGTAAATTTTGGTAATTATCTTCTAAATTAAAATCAAAATCAAATGTAACTTCCTCTTTGTTAACTTGAGCTGTAAACTCATGTCCTGGAACAGAATCATCTCGAGAGTTTGTATAGTGACTGTTAACAGTTACTGTAAAATCTCCAAATTTACCACTGAAATTTCCAGTTACATCGTCATTACAAACATCGTAAATCAGTTCAGTTTTTCCAATTCCTGCAACTGCTGCATTAATAGCACCAGGTAACTCAGTAATTAATAAATTATCAATTCTCTTCTCTTCAACTGTAAATGCTTCCATCCTAGCTTCACGAGCTGCAATTCGAGTTTCTCTAGCCAGTTTTTCTTCAGCTTCTTTAGCAGCTTCACGGTCTGCTATTTTTTTAACCCATTCAGCTCTCTCTGCTTCAGTTAGTGGAGTATGGCTTGGTCGATCGTTACATCCAAATACATTTGTTGCTAGCATTGCTGCCAGACCAATTTGTCTCATAGTCATTTTACATTCCTCTTTATATGAGGAGTTTTTAGAAATAATTGAAATCTTTTTTGATTTCTTCAAGGTTGTCCAACGAATATTCGCGGATGTTAGAAATGTTACATTTCTAGACATATCCCTCCAACCTGGCTACTTGTTAGTAGTATTTAGTCATTAATGGATCTACTATATAAATCTTTCGTTGTTTTGTAACTATGCAGTGACAAAAGGAACTCATTCAACAACTTCACCTGGCACAGTACTCCTAGAAACCACAGCCCCCTTCGCTACAAATGCCCCTAACTGCGTCAAACCAGTATCAACTTTCTTCCCCTTAACATCAACCAAAATAGTTTTCTCTGGGCTGTTATACTCTGTCTTAATGCTATCTTTAACTGTCGCATCATCACCAATCACAGAATTATGGATGTGGCAATTGTCTCCTATTCTTCCACGAACACCAATCACTGATCTTTCTACAACGCTTCCTTTGCCAATGATCGTTCCTGAGGATATCACAGAAGGCCCAACAATTGTGACATTTTCTCCAATCTTAACGTCACGGCCAATCACAACTAATCCCATTATCCGCGCACCTTTTTCAACTACTGATCCAGTATCGATACTCGCTTCAGGTTCAACCATAGCTCCTGCCTTCACTGTGCCTTTGTGTACCATCAATTCATCGGTTCTGTGTTCCAAAATAGTTTGCGTAGCTGATAAAATATGCCATGGGTATCCAACTGGTTTCCAGAATTCTGTAGCAATTGTGTAATGCATTTTATTTTCTTCTGCAAGCATTTTCACAGCATCAGTTAGTTCATACTCACTGCGCGAAGATAATTCTACTTTATGCAAAAAACCAAATATCTCTTTTGAAAAATGAAATACTCCAATGTTAATCAAATTTGAATCAACTGCCTCAGTTGGCTTTTCAATCACATCGATGACTTTTCCTTTTCCATCAACTGACACAACTCCAAAATTAGAAACATCTTCAAGTTTTTGGAGTAACATACAATTTTTATTTTCCAGAACTTTTTGAATATCTTTGAATGAGTACAAATCGTCTCCGTACAACATTAAAAAATCTTCTTTAATAAATTCTTCAACCATTAATAGTGCGTGTCCTGTGCCAAGTTTTTTATCTTGTTTAACATAACGAATTGGAATTTTATTGTAAGAATCTCCAAAATATTTTTTAATTTTTTCTTGCATATAATTTACAACTAAAATAAATTCAGAAATATTAGCTTTAGTTTTCAGCAATTGATTAAATGTGAACTCAATTAATGGAACGCCTGCTAGGTTGATCAATGCCTTTGGTTTATTTTTTGTAAACGGATGCAATCGAGTACCAGATCCTGCGGCGAGTATTATTGCTTGCATATTTATTTTCCCTTCATAAAAAGAATTATTGTCGTGTGGGTCCCTTGCCGGAATATACCAAAAAATCTGTGAACTGCAACTAGTATTTTTGATCGCGTTAGCATCAAAAATTGTGGCGTAGTTGCAAGGAGTGGCCCGGCCTGACCAGTGTCAAAATAATCCTTTTTGAAGCTATTGTTTTAACTTATTTACTACATCAACAATTTCCTTTAAAGACTTTATGGAAAAAGAAGGCTGCGTATTTTCATTATACTCTATATGTTTACTCCGACCATAACGGAAGTGAATTGCGTGTATTCCAATCTCTTTTGCAGGTATCACATCTCTCTTCAAGTTGTCACCAATTACGATTGTTTCCTTTGCAGAAACTTTATGTTCATCCATTAATTTTTGATAATATCTCTCTTTATCTTCTAGGGGGGTTACACATATCTTGGAAAATAATTCTCTATTTAATTTAGCAGATTTTATTTTTTGTAATTGTTGTGCTTCGATTCCAAATGTTACAATTGCCAAAGTATGTTGCTCAGCTAACGCCTCAATAATTTCTTCTGCACCATCAACTAATTGTATTGCTATTTTACTTGCATCAATATTGTGGTAATATTCTTCAATCCCTTTTTTTGCAAGTTCCATTTGATTTTTGGAATCACAGAATTTAGTAATTACTTCTGTACCATTTTTACTGGTTTCATTTAATGCTAGAATTTCTTTGTATGCAATGTCAATATTTGAAATTTGTAATCCACTTTCAATCATCTTGTGTAGTGCATCATTTAATTTCACCGGAATAATTGAGGCAGATGTATCAATTAGTGTGTTGTCCAGATCAAATATTATTAACAATTTTCATCAACTCCAAAGCTAGTTTTTTAGGATCATGGCGAATTAAGTTTCTAACCATCGTGTCTCCTTCTTGTACTTCCTTTAATTTATCACTGATCAAATCAGCTGCTATCACTCGTGTATCGCTTTCAACTAGATCATTTTTCACAAGTGATCCTTCGTCTGCGTATTTATGTACAAGATCATTTGATGGTAATCCATTATTAACTAGAATGTGATCAAAAACATTCGAATCCATAAAATATCCAATCTCTTGTAAATAACTTGCAACTGAGAAATTATTTGTTTGCCCTAATCGATTCATTAAATTCACAACGAATACTTTCTCTGCTTTTGATTCCATAAATGCTTTTGCAATTCCAGGAACCAGTAGCAAGGGAATCAAAGAAGAGTATAATCCACCTGGACCGAATACAATTAAATCTGCGGCCATAATTTCTGCAATTGCATGTTCGTCGGGAACTGGGGTTGGTTCCAAAAATATTCTTTTGTATCCACCACTTATTTTTTCACTACCATAAATTTGTCCCTCGCCTTTTAGCATTTCGCCGTTTGCAAGTTCCATGTGTAATCTAACATCTGTTGTTGTAACTGGAATAACTTTCCCATTAATTTTCATAACTTTTCCAACTTCTTCAACTGCTTTTTCAAATGAGCCGGTTACTTTCTCCATTGCACAAAGAAGTAAGTTTCCAAAGTTGTGTCCACTTAGAGATCCTTCAGTAAACCTGTAGTTCATAAGGGATCTCATCAATCTTGAAGAATCTGAAAGTGCAACTAAACATTGTCTCACGTCTCCTGGTGGTAAAACTCCAAGTTCATCTCTCAGAATACCTGTGCTGCCACCATCATCAGCCATAGAAACAATAGCAGAGAGCTCAGCTTCGTGGCGTTTAAGTCCGCGAAGAACTGTGAAACTTCCAGTTCCGCCACCAACTACTACAATTTTCTTCATATTTAATGTAAAATACTTGAAAAAACGTATTTAAGCGTTGTGCAATAGGGGCTGTTGTAGCAGAAATAATTGTCAGTAGATTGTTTTTTTAAGATTAGTATAAATTAAGTGGTGACTGGCGATTTAATTCTCTTCTCTTAGACTTGAAATCCTGGATTTTATCGTACTCTCTTTTAGTTGTAATTGAATTAACTCGTAGAACCTTATACAAGTCAGCGTCTTGCGTTGCAAGATATCTGGTTGAAGTACGGACTTGCTGTGAGTTGTTTTCAATTAAGGTTATGGTGCCAGGATTCGAGCTTAAGACTCCCTCAATTGAAGTGTAGGCTTTTTCAGTTGTAGTTTTAGAGAAGTTTCGATGATATGCAGATTTATCTTGAAATGCTTGGATAGCTGAGTCAAGAGTTGTGCCGGTTGCGTAAATCTGATCTACCAAGTTATAGATTAAATTCTCTTCATCTTCTATATTTATTGTAGAATCTTCTACCATCCTGGTAAAATCAGGAAAAGAAGAGTATATTAATCTTCTGAAGGATAAAAGCTGTGATTTTCTCTTCTTTGCCTCTCTGTCTATTCCCATACACTCAAAAGCTACAAAAATAGCTTTTGAGTAATTTCTTAACTTATATTATCATAGATAATAGTAAGCTTTATAAACAAACCAAAATCCAGAACACCTATGACTCAAATATTAGTAGTTAACCCAAATGAACTGATCAACAGAGCAGCAACTAAGCTTCAAAGCGAAAAATTAGTTAACCCTCCTTCATGGTCACATTTTGTAAAGACTGGGGCACACAAAGAGCGTCTTCCAACCGATGAGAACTGGTGGTTTATGCGTTCAGCTGCAATTTTAAGGAATGTAGCAAGACTAGGTCCAGTTGGAACTCAAAAATTAAGAATTAAATACGGTGGACGTAAGAACCGAGGTCACAAGCCTGATAAGTTTGTACAAGGTTCAGGATCCATTATCCGTAAATCACTTCAGCAATTAGAAGCTAGTGGTTTAGTTAAACAAACAGCTAAGGGAGTACACAAAGGAAGAATCCTAACTCCAAAAGGCGTTTCCTTTTTAGATAAAATTGCAATGGAAATCTTAAAAGAATCCAGAGCAAAGAAATAAGTGAGAAAATAAGATGGCACGATATATTCATCCAAGCAAGAAGAAAAGATTGATCAAACATGGTCGTCAAACAAAATGGGCTCCATTTTGGACAGTTTTGAAAGCTTTTGGAAAAGGAAAAAGAGTACACCCTTCAAGATTAACTGATGTTAAAAGACATTGGAAGCGAAGTAGTACTAAAGCATAATTACTATTAGGATAATAACATGGCAGACGCAAAAAAATTAGAAAGAAGTTACACAATTCCTCTAAGAAGAGAATTTCTAAAAGTTCCAAAATATAAACGGGCTAAGAAAGCAACTGCTGCAATCAAACAATTCTTATCTAAACATATGAAAAGTGCTGAAATCAAACTTTCAACTAAAGTGAACGAAGAAGTTTGGAAACATGGTATGAGAAACCCACCAGGCAAAGTTCGTGTAACTGCAGTTAAAGACGAGAAAGGCGTTGTTTCAGCTGATTTATTTGGTAGCAAAGCAGCTGCTAAAGAAAAGAAGGCAGTTAAAAAAGAATCACCTAAAGCAAAAGCTGCTCCTGTTAAGGAAGCACCTAAAGCTGAAGAAAAGAAAGCTGAAGTAAAACCAGCTGCTGAACCAGTTAAAGTAGAAGTTAAAGAAGCACCAGTTGCAACTGAAGCTAAAGAGTAATTTTTCTAAATTATCAGATCATTTCTTATTTTTTTCAAGTAATTTTTTACTAAATTTATCAAAGTCAGATTCAAACAACTTATCTTGAGTAATGCGATATTCTTCAAACTGGCTTTCAGCAAATTGTTTTGCAAGTTCTGCTGTTACTTTTCCAGGAGAATCCAACACTTCTCTTTCGTTAAATTTCAAAAATCCATTTAGTTTTTCTGCCCAGTCTTCCATTGTCATTGGAATCTTTCTTTGGGCCTGATCTTCAGCATAATCAAGATACATTGTAACAATTCTGCTTAATATTCGTAGTTCTTCTTTTGAAAGATAATTTTTTGCAATAACTACGTCAGTTTTGATCACTCTTCCATCGGGATAATGTTTCCAAGACCTAAGTCCCATATGTTTTTGGTTTTTATCTGCTCTAGTCTTAACTAACTCTGCTGCTGTTTTTCCATGAACAGCAAAATGAAGTTTATTCTGAACTGCCGCGAAGAATTCTTTGGTGATAGAATCTTTTTTGTTATAATCAATCGAAGTTGCGTAAATATCTGTGATTTTTTGGTAGAAATTTCGCTCACTTGCTCTGATCTCTCTAATTTCTTCTATTAATGTATCAAAGAATTTTTTATTAATGAATGAACCATTTTCAAGTCGCTTTTTATCAAGAACATATCCTTTAATTGCAAATTCATGTAGGACTTTTGTTGCCCAGATACGAAATTGAGTTGCACGGTGTGAATTCACTCTATATCCTACTGATATTATCACATCCAAATTGTAAAAATTAGTGTTGTACTTTTTTCCATCACTAGCAGTTATTAGGAAATTCCTAATAACTGAATTTTTATCTAATTCATTACTGGAAAATATATTTTGAAGATGTTCATTAATAGTTGGGATTGTTACTGCAAATAGTTTAGCCATCATTTTTTGGCTAAGCCAAACTGTTTCATCTTGGTACTTTACTTCAATGGAATCTGATTGTGATTGGGATGTAAATATTAAGAATTCTGCTGTACTATTTCGAATATTAAGGTTTTTGCTCATATGAATCGGGTGATTTTGGAACTTATAAAGCTTATTCGTGGTTGACCAGTGGCTTTTCTTTATTAAACAAAACTTTATATTTGCATTACAATTCTTCTTCTTATGCAAATTAAAGGCCTTTACAACTCTGTTCTTGATAACCTCTATGGTTCAATGATGTTTGCTAATGCGATTACTCATCCAAAAGCATGGCTTGGTAGACCTAAGGCGGAAGGTGCAGAGGGTGATTTACAAAATATTCTTTTTAATGAATTGCGTGATTACGGATTCAAACGAACTCCTTTCCAAATTGTATTCCCAAAACAAACAGTTGGTATCATTTATCCAATCAAAGATGATCCAAGGGGAGTTACAGAAGCGCATGTCAGGTTCTATTCCACTGGTGAAGTGCATTGTGAATTAGAAGTTGGACGTTATGATCCACAGCATTATTCTGGACCACGTTATGATGGCAAAGAATTTTTAGAAAATATTTTAGAAGAAAGTGAACTTGTAATTCCAACTCAGCAAAAAATTTTAGATTTGGTGGTTGATAAAGATTATAGTTATCTGTGCGCTAGAATTGATGAAAATCCATTATATCAAAACTTAAAATCTCGCGCTGTCGGAACCTTTGCTTTCATGTTGTATCGTCACGGCCTGGGAACTGTAGGATTGTTGGGGGGTTTGACAGCATGTGCAACACCAAGTGAAGCAAATCCTGCAATCTTTGGGTTTTTTGGATGTATTGCTTTGATGCAAGCAACAGGAGAATTTTTGGGATTAAATATTGCTGGACATCAAGTGGATTTATATCATGAAGTGAGAAAGATTAATCAAAGTTCTGATTAAAAAAATAACTTACAATACTTTTATTAAGAAACCCTCTCCCAAGAACTTCTATGACAGACATGATCATTATCGAAGAAGCTACAGGAGAAATTGGTACTGAGCCTGAAAACAGAAGCGTAGAAACTCTTCTAACTTACGGGATCGTAAACATCGATAAAGTCAAAGGACCAAGCAGTCATCAAGTTTCAGATTACGTTCAAAAGATTCTGGGCATCACTAAAGCTGGGCACTCCGGAACTTTGGATCCAGCAGTAACTGGTGTACAACCAGTTGCAATTGGTCGAGCAACTAAAGTCACGCAGTTCTTACTAAAATCCGCAAAGGAATACATCTGCGTAATGCATGTGCATAAAGATTTGGAACCTAGTGTCATCAAAGAAGCTCTTAGCAAATTCATTGGTAAAATTCAACAAATGCCGCCAGTAAAAAGCGCAGTTAAGAGGCAACTTCGTACCAGAGAAATTTATGAATTAGAAGTTATGGAAATCGAAAAAAGAGACGTTCTCTTTAGAGTTAAGTGTGAAGCAGGTACTTATATCAGAGCATTATGTAATGATGTTGGAAAAAAGATTGGTGGTGCGCACATGGCATGTTTAAGGCGAACAGCAGCAGGTGCTTTCAACGAAGATGACAATCTCATCACCTTAGATGACTTACGAGATGCACTTTATTATTACAAAGAAAAACAAAATGAGAAATACATTCGTTATTGTATTCAACCAGTTGAACACGCTTTAAAATACATTAAAAAAGCCTACATCTTCGACTCTGCAATTTTAAGTATGAGTCACGGACGTGACCTTGGTGCACCTGGTATTTCTAAATTAGAAAATTTCAAGAAAGGTGAAACTGTTGCAGTTATGACGTTAAAGGGTGAAGTTGTTGCAGTCGGTACTGCAGAGATGTCAGCTGTACAAATCTCTACTGATAGAAAAGGTTTAGCTGTTAAAACCAGTAAAGTATTCTTTGAAGCAACAAAAGAAGATTTAGAAAAGTTGAATAAAGAAAATCAAATCGCAAGAGCTGCAGCAGAGAAAGAAGATTCTGAAAAAGAAACAACAGAAAAAGAAAACTCAAAATAAAAAATTAATTCTTAGCAATTACTTGTTCTACTTGATCCTTAACATCAACACACTGCTTATACTCAATCCTATTAACTTCAAGTGTCCTGTGATCTAGACTTACCATTGCAGCTGCACTTAAACTCTCAAAAGTAAACCCTTCTAAAACACTGTCAACTTTCTCACTTAAAATCATCACGCAATCCTCTGAACGTGCAACGGTCATCGTATAGTAATTAGGATAATTATTTTCTTTCAAAGCAATAAATGATTTATCTTTATTTGATAAGATAATATTGGTTCCAGTTTTAGTTTCAATTTCATTCAAAACATTTGGTACAGCACATCGTAAATCATGTTCTTTCATCTCAGTTAAAATTGAATAAAACAATCTTTCAGAATCAGTTTTACCTTTTGTTTTAAAAGAATCACAATATGAAAACTCTTCACCTGCATAACCATTGTGACAAAACATAAAACTACCAACATCATGTCTATCTATATGGAATGGGTGGGTATTTTCAATTGCAGTTTCTGATCCCATTCTTTTTCGAATATGTAACATTACAAATTCAGCATCTAAACTATGAAAACTTGCAATTTGAGGATCACTAAAAATTGGAGTTGTTGATTTGAATTGGTGCCATTTATCATCTTTAAGCCAGGCAATTCCCCAACCATCATTGTGAATCCATGATCCAGGTCCATTTGCTTCATTAAATTCATGAATAGAATTGTTGTCTTTGGCCATCGCAATTGCTGACGCAAACACCTTTTTGATATCAATATTCCCAGCAGCTACAACCATCCGACACATAATAGATTCCTCTTTTTTGAACACTTTAGCAGAATTTTAAACTGCCAGTATACAAAAATGTATATTTACACAACTAAATATTATGTTTCTCTATTTAAATGTTCTGGAGCCAAAATTTCCTCATTGGTCCATTTTTGACCTCGACATTTGCAACAGAAATTAATTAAATCAGAAAAATTGGCGTTAATTAACTAAACGGGCAAATAATTGTCTCTTTCTTCAACCTTCTACTTTAGGATCTACTTGATCTTACAGAAAGATATAAATAATATAAACAATATAATGATTATAACATGACGACTACAATTGCAATTTCAACAGATATCCGTGAAGAGCTCAAATCTTTTGGTAGCAAAGGAGAAAGTTACAACGACATATTGAAACGAGTTCTTGCCATAGCAAAGGAAAGGCAGCTTCAAGAGTTATTATTGGATGAATCAGACTCTGTTTCTGTAAGGGATGCACTTTATAGGGCTCAAAAGAGATGGCGCGAGTAATTATTCTGAAAAAACTTGAGGATAAGATTCAAAAAATCTTCAAGAAAGAGTCCATCAAGATTCTAAAATTATTGCTTTCATTAGAGGATAATCCAAAAAAGGGGAAAGAATTAGCTCATATTGGCAAGCTTGTTGTGAAGGAATTGAAATACAAAAAATTTCGTTTTTATTTTGTCACAGACGGATTTAAGGTAAAATTTCACTCGGTTGACAGTTTAACTGATTTGTTAATTAAATTTGTTAGAATGTCTGATAAGAAAGATCAACAAAAAGTCATTAATGAAGTTAAAAAAATAATGAAACAGCTCGGACAGGAAGGGTTCTAGTGAAATTCACTACTTAAAAGTAATCAACCAAAAGATTTATAAAACCATATACTCTAAAAATACTATGAAGATTCTAGCCTTAAGTGACATCCATGGAGACAAGCGTTTTATGGAGTCTATGGCAATTAAAGGTAAGGCTGCAAATGTTGACTTAGTTATTTTAGCAGGGGACTTAGCTGACGATAGCGGTAATATTGAGGGATTAGTTGGTCCACTTAAAGCTCAAGGTTTAGAAGTTGCGATTCTGCCAGGTAATCATGAGGGTTTAGCAACAACTAATTTTCTAAATAAAAAATACGATGCAACTAGTCTTCACGGTTATGTAATTCAAAAAGGAGATGTTGGGATCTTTGGTTGTGGTTATGCTGATGTTGGGATCCATCAACTTTCAGAAGAGGAATTCTTTGATACTTTAAAACAAGCTCATGAGCAAGTTAAAGACGTGAAACACAAAATTATGGTTTCACATGTTCAGCCAAGTGATTCAATCTTGGGTCTTGGAATGTTTCCAGGGTCAAGTGGTGTTCGTAAGGCAGTGGAGTTATTTCAACCACAAATTCACATCTGTGGTCATATTCATGAAACTCATGGTATGGAAGAAAAAATTGGTAATACAAGAGTTCTAAATGTTGGAAAAACTGGAACTTTAATTGAGGTAAAAGAAGATGGAACGCAAACAGTGTCCCGACTGTAAGAAACGACTCCATGAGGGTCAACATAAATTCTCAGACGGTATGTATAAGGTTAGCTATTGTAAGGCTTGTGGGTATCGGAGCGAGAAAGGCGTAGAAGCTTGAATTGTGTAGCAAAAACTCGTTATTGTGACTACTTTCCAGAGATAACTTTATAAATAGCTTTCTTTCTAGTCAAACTAATGATTCCAAACCTAGTTCCAGAAGACGCTGTTCGTTATATTTTTAGAAGAATTAGTGTTTTTGATGATTTAATCTCTAAATTTCCTTCTGCTAACGCACTTCAAGTCAAACGGGATGCTTTTGTTGATCCATTATCTAATCATGTTTTTGATTTAGCATATGCTGTTTCAGATGATGTTGCAGTTCTTGATAATCAAGGCCCCTTATATGAGATTCCAATTGTTCGTTTGATTGGCGATCCAAGGGACATCTTTTCAAAAATGTATCAAGAAACTGGTCATCAACAGTTTATGGCTGTTTCTAACAATAAACTAGTCAGGCCAAGTTTATATGAAGTTTCTTTATGCCTAAATTTTAATGTTGATGCAATCCAACAGACAGAATATGATGTAATCGATAAACTTCAATTTCTTTCATCTGGTGGTAATGATGTTTTAGAACAAATTTCCAATTTAAAAAAATAATCTTTCTTATGCAACTCTTAACTCTCTTGGCCTGAGGTCTGGATTCCGTCCAAAGGTTGCACATTTAATCCTGCGGGCAATTATTCGTTGGTTATTATTTCTATTCCTTGCACTTTTGATCTTATTAATTGTTTGAATAATATCTCCATCGTTTGTAAGGATTGCCACTACTTGATTATTTGATGCTAATCTCCAAGCTAAAACGAGTATTGCAAGGTCTGCTGCCTTTTTACTTAAGAAATCACTTCTTTCTCCTGAGGTGCTTCTTTGATATTTTCCAGTAGTTTTCCAAAATCTAATTATAAAATCTCTCTCAGCTGGTGTGGGTTTTACATTTTCTTCAACAAATCCAAAATATCTTAACGTACTAATGGTTTTTGCACCATCAACATACCTCGCACCTTTTGCAGTTTCTCGTGTTACTTGAGATGGAAAATATTTTCTTGCATTATTTGGCGTGGTCATATATACTAATTCTTTTTTATGGTCTCTTTTCTCTCCCATCACTTGAAACATCGTACTACTGTCTGCAATTATTGCATTTGGATGAATTCCATTGTTTACTAGGAATGCTGCCATAGGGATAGTCAATGTGATTAACTGTCTCTTAGCTTCTCTAATTGCATTTTTTTGGTTACAAAATGCATCAAGATGTCTTAGAACTTCGATGTATGGGTTAATCACATTTTTTAATACTTGGTCTATTTTTTCTGCTATTAATTCTTCAACACCATGTAGTGTTGGGTGACTAGTTAATAATTGATCCAAGTTCCCTCTTTTTGATAATTCATTGATCATATGGTTTTTATAGATCAACATGTTTGTTCTAATCTCACCTAGTTGTGTAAAGAAAGGTTCTGTAATTAATGGTGTTATTTTGTCAATTGCTTCGATTATTAAACCAACAGTTCTATCTTCTTTTTTTTCTAACCTAACTGCTCTTCTAACTGCTCTCGGAGTTCTTTTTCTAAAAGTTTCAAATTTATTCCCTTTTCTTTCAGAAGCCAAAACTCTTTTATCTTTGACCATAGTGGGTAATGATCTTAAAAGAACATGTTGTCCAGCAAGTTTTACTAATACATCTTTCCTTAAAGCTATCAGTTTCATGATATTATCTTCAATTAAATCTAACGTACCCATCAAAATAAAGAAAATTTTATTCTTTTTATAACTATTGAAAAAAAAACCTCAGAACAATATAAAAAATTTAGTCAAAAATATCTCACATACCCAGTCCCTTAGGCAACTTCCCCTTAAACTTCTTCATCATAGCAGCAGGATCTTTCTCTCCTTTAAACATCTTCATCATCTTCTTACTCTGACGAAATTGCTTAAGTAAACCTCGAACTTCTCGAACAGAAACACCTGAACCATTAGCTACTCGATCAATTCTAGAGGAATTAATTGTATCTGGATTTTCTTTCTCATTAGCAGTCATTGAATCCATTGCATATTTCCAAATTTTTAATTTTCCTTCTTGAACATCAATTAATTCCTTTGGCATCTTAAGTGAGCTCATTCCTGGGATCATCTCCATTAACTTACCAAGTGATCCCATTTTTTTCATAGAAGCCATTTGTTCATACAAATCGTTTAAATTAAATTCGCCACTCATAAAGCGATTAGTCATATCAGCAGCGTCTTCTTGATTAAAAGCTTCCTTCGCTTTTTCCAGTAACGTTTCAATATCTCCCATTCCAAGCAAACGTCCAACAAATCGTTTTGGATAGAACACTTCTAAGTCATCACTTTTTTCACCAACTCCAATAAACATAATCGGAGCTCCTGTTACAGCGCAAGCTGATAGTGCACCTCCACCTTTAGCAGTTCCTTCAAGTTTGGTAACAACAACTCCAGTTACACCACAGGTGTCGTGAAACATCTGTGCTTGTTTTTGTGCAGCTTGTCCAATGTCAGCTGAGATGATTAATAATTTTTCATCTGCATTAACTAAATTATGGATTCCAGTCAACTCCGAAACAAGCTCATCAGAAAGTGCATCACGTCCAGCAGTGTCAACTATCACTAAATCATATTTCAAAAGCTCAGCTTCATACTTGTGGTAAATTACAGCTGGATCTTTCTCGGATTTTTCACCAAAGAAATCTACTCCGATATCTTTTGCTAATTGCTGTAATTGTTCAAATGCTGCAGGTCTCCATGTATCTGTTTGAATTACTGCAACTTTTAATCCACGTTTTTTGTAGTATTTTGCAAGTTTTCCACAAGTGGTAGTTTTTCCTGATCCAAATAATCCAACTAGCATTATCTTCAGTGGTTTTTTATCAATTGAAATTTCACGAACTTCTTTTCCTAAGAATTCGGTTAATTCTTCGTAGACAATATTAATTAGAAACTCTTTTTGGGTGATACCAGCTGGTGCTGGTGTTTTTGCTCTCTCTTTGATTTTTTTTCCAAGACCAAAGACTAATGTCACATTTGTATCGCTTTGTAGAAGCGCCCGCTGGATATCTTTAACCAGTTCGTTAACTAGTTTTTCATCAACTCTACCAACACCTGTGATTTTTGCAAGGGTTGCACGTAGGCTATCTCCTAGTTTATCAAGTACCATATTACATTTTTACAAAACAACTTCTATTTAAAAAAGCTTGTGGGCCAATGACCATGCAAGGGTGCTTTTTTTCTCACTGGCCACTGGCCAACTACGGACAACAATTTTAAACTATTTCTTCTAATCAATATGGATGTATACTAAATACTGGGTAGGTATCTGGGCAACAGTTATCGCTGTCATTTTCATTTTTTTAACAAGCCTATTTCCAAAATACGCCACTTTATGTTTTAGTATTGAAGTTATTTTGCTTCCAATGATTTATTACATTGGATATGAGGTCTTGGTGGATAAACAGAAGAGGGAGTTTGAGCATGGTTTTGGGGTTATGCACAACGAGACTAAAAGACTAAGTGAATATGCTATGGGGTTAGAAAAAGAAATCAAAAGATTAAAGTATTTGGATGATTTATCTAAATAAGGTGGTAGAGATGGAAAGAAAAAGAAGAAAACAACAAGAAAGGGTACTATCATCTGAAGATGCTTCTGTGAGTCAGGCCGCTGCAATTTATGCTGAGTATGAAAATGCATACCATAGGGCTAAGAAGTTGATTAGAGAGATGTGATTAATATTTCTATGGAAAAAAGAAAAGAGTGAGCCTGAGAGAATTTCCAATGAGTGTAGTGAGTGGATGCAAAGAAAGCATGGCTTTCTTGCACAAGAAATCAAAAATGTGGCATTTTGATTTCTACGTGCCAAAAATGTTCTATTTTTGAGCACGTTCGAATCCGAAAAAAAACCATATAAGAAAAAGAAAAGAGTGAGCCTGAGAGGATTCGAACCCCTGACCTGCCGGTTGCTTACTTAATAGATCTTACAATCCACTAATCCGAAGCCGGCCGCTATATCCAGGCTAAGCCACAGGCCCACAATACTCTTACAAATCAAGCTTCTCTTTAAATTACTTTTGCTCTTTTTCGCTCAATTTTTGAACTACTCTCACCACAACTATTAAATACCTCAATCAGCTCATTTTATTATCAAAAAAGGTATGGCAATGGGATTAAAGACATCAGTTAGAAGAGCACTAAGGCTTAAAGAAATAGCTTCGGTCTTCTTAGAGATGGAGTTACATTATTTAATTGATGTTTTCTCTCTAAAATATCATCTTCCTTGGCATCAAAGAATTCATACTAAAACAACTTCTAACATTCCTCATACTCATCCAGACACTGTTCGGCAAATTTTCGAAAGGTTAGGTGGTGCGTTTCTAAAACTGGGACAAATACTTGCTATTCGTCCTGACTTGGTTGGAGCAAGTTATTCAGATGCTTTTGCAAAATTATTAGAACATGTTGAACCATTGGAGTTCGAAGAAGTAAAATCTTGTATCAGTGAATGTCTTCCACATGGAATTTCAACTTTCAAAAAAATCGATAAGAAGGCGATCGCAAGTGGTAGCATTGCCCAAGTTCATAAGGCAGTTTTACCAGACGGAACAGTTGTTGCAGTAAAAATTAGAAGACCAAATATCGAAAAGCAATTTGAAAGTGATATTTCTATTTTGTACTCTTTTACCAAACTTCTAAGCACCAGATACAATCTGGAATTTATGGATCCTGAGAAAATAATTGATGAATTTCAAAATTATACTTTAAAAGAATTGGATTTAAACCATGAAGCGAGGAACATTGCTCGTTTCACCAAAAATTTTGAAGGTGATCCTCATGTTCATATCCCTAAAATTTATCCTGAAATTTCCAGTGATCGAATTTTGGTTATGGAATACATCGAAGGTCAACACCTTTTGCAAGATCGGAAGAAGAGTTTAAACACTGAAATTGTGGACAAGTTAACTGCAGCTGTTTATCAACAACTTTTTGATAATGGTTTTTTCCATGCTGATTTGCACCCAGGAAATATTTTTGTATTAGAAAAAAGTCATTCCAATCATTCAAAAAGATCAAAAAAATCTTCTCATCAAAAATCTGCTTCATATAAACGAAGCAAGCTAAAACATGATACTGGTTTGCAAATAGCTTTTCTTGATTTTGGGATTGTAGGTTATATTGATACTGTACTAAAACGTGAGATGGCTGATCTATTCATTGCTTTAATTGATGGTGATTTGGAAAAAACTGCTAAAGCTCTTATTGAATTAAACACTGCTAGAAGTAATCCTAATGTTCGTGAGTTAGAAACTGGGATTTATCATTCAATTGGAGAATATTATGGTTTGTCAATGGATCAAATTCCAATTGCCAAGATGTTGAATAAGGCGATTGATGTTGCAAGAAAAAATCAGATTGCGCTTCCAGCCCAAATGGTTTTGTTCAGTAAATCTCTTTTAACTTTAGAGGGTTCATGTCGTGAGTTGGATCCAGAGTACAATATAGTGGAGTCAGCGAAGCCATTTGTTAGAAGAATGCTTACACCTTCATTGAATCTTAATGAGTTACCTCGTAAAACTGCAATTGTAATTCGTGAAGTTCAAAAAATGTTTTCAAGTGTTCCATCTGCTGTTAGTGGGCTTGAGCGTAAACTTTCGTTGTTGGAATTTCGAATAGGTGAAATAGATACTACTTTTCATTATCTTTCACATGTGGTCTGGCGAATTAGTAAGCTTGGAATTTATTCTGTTTTGTTTGCAAGCTTTTTAATCAGTGCTTCAATTTTAATTCATACAGGTCCAATGTATAACAACCTTTCATATTATACAATCATCTCTGGAGGGCTAGCATTAGTTTTATTATTCCTCATTTTGTTAAATTTGAGAGACAACACTGATCTTAAAAGAGGGGAATAAAGACTCAGATCTCAAATGAATAGAAGAAAAATATAACAATTAAATTATCATCAAAAAAACACAGAATAGATAAACGGAATAGAAAAACATAACAGATAAACACAACAGATAATTATTAACACACAGAATAGAGGTAGGAAAAATGGTATTAAGGGAATTAAAAATGTTTGCAAGTTTAGGATTAAAGGCAGCTGGTATGAAGCGAGCTGATGTTGAAAAACATTTAAAGCCACTTATCAAAGCAGGAAAGATAACCAAAAAAGAAGCAACTAGTTTTGCAACTGATATTATCTCAGTTAGCAAAAAGCATCAAGATCGGATCCGCTCAGCAATTGAAAAAGAAGTTAGTGCGAAACTGAAAAAACATGGTTATGTTAAGGTAAAAAAAGCTCCTGCCAAAAAAAGAAAAGCGGCTCCTAAAAGAAAAGCTACTAAAAAGAAAGTTGCTAAGAAAAAGGCTACAAAGCGAAAAGCAGCTAAGAGAAAACCAGCTAAGAAGAAAGCTACAAAGAAGCGTAAGAAGTAATTTGTCTTTTTTTTTATTTATTTTTATTTTTTTATTTATCTTCTTCAGATTTTATTTTTTAGATCTTTTTTTCTCCCAATCAATTCTTCGCAGCTTCATTTCTTCAAAAGCATTAAATACTTCTTTTAATTCTTAAACTAAGGATGGCAAGCAATGATCAAATCAAATTTCATGTTGTACAGAAACATTTGACTAAGATTATTGCTCTCCAATTATTTTTCAGTATTCTTTTTGGGTCTTTGGCATTTGTTTTGTTTTTCACAATCGGAAGAAAATTCGCTGGGATTATATCGGTTATTTTTGCTTTAAATGAATTTGCATCGCATGATCTTGCAGCATCAATTTTAGCAACCACCTTCACAATCTTTACAATCTATCTTTCTGTTTATACAACTGGGCAACATTATGGGATTAATAAGAAATTTTCAACTGTGTTTATTGGAACAATTGCTACAATCGTTATTGGTTTATTGTTTTTAGTACTTTTGGGTCCACAGTTTATTGTCACAATTTTGTTTATCTCCTTACTAATTGCTCTTTTTGGTTTCCACAATCAATCTATCGTTCACGCTAGCCTTCAAAAAGAGAAAGCAAAGCCAGTAAAAAAAACCAAGGAACAGAAAACTAATACTAACATTATTACTCACAGTAAAAGGTCTAAGAAAAAATCAACTAAGAAAATAACAAAAAAACCTTCAAAAAAGAAATCTTCGAAAAAGAAATCAACTAAGAAATAATCTAAAAAATTAAGAGATAAACATATGAAAGAAGCTATGCGTCAAAGTTTAACTAAAGATATTGGTAAAATAATTACTATTCTTCAAAGAAATGATGCTTTAACTGCAAAGGACTTGAAGGATTTAAGTAATCATGTAATCAATGATGTAGCCCTTTACAAAAATACTGATGCTGCGACTTTAGCAATTCTAATTTATTCAATCTATAAATCTATTCTTTGTATTGAGGCTAATAAACATGATGAAGTAGTCAGGGGTTTACAGATTCTTCAGAGTAATTTAAAACTGAAACAATTTACTAAATATAATTCTTCTATGAAGCAACTTTTTACTTTGCTAAAAGAATGTGATTCAAGAATAAAAAATCATATTCAAGATGTGTTTTATGCAGCGAAAATTAAGAAGGGAACAAATCTTATGGAACGCGGTTTATCAATTGCAAGAGCTGCTGATTTAATGGGGGTTTCTCGTTGGGATGTTATGCAGTATGGTGGCTCTAATGTTGCAGTAGAGCAGCATAGTGAAAGTTGGCCAGCATCCAAGAGGATTGCACTTGCCAGAAAAATATTTTCAACAAAAGGCGCACCTTACGATTCTTTGTTGGTTGATGCAGGACCAATTATTACTTTGGCGCTATCTCAATTGCTTTGGATTTTAGAACCACTAAGACAAAAAACTGGAATGACTTTTTACATCACTCCTGCGGTATACTCAGAACTGGTAGAAAAGCCTCAAACTATTCGTAGGTTTCAATTTGAAGCTTTGCATGTTCAAAAATTATTAAGGGAGGGTACAATCCAACTTTACAGTAAAAAGATCAGTAAACAAACAACAACTAGGCTAACTAGGCTTGCCAATAATTCTTTCCAAATAAAAGAGGGTCCGCTTGAAATTTTGCAAGCAGGGGAACTTGAAACTTTGGCACTTGCAATGGAGACTAATGCTGCGATGTTAATGGATGAGAGAACTCTCAGACTTTTAATTGAGAAACCAACTGGAATGAAACGCTTACTTGAAGGAAGAAAGCGCAAGCGCGTAAAATCCAACCCAGAAATCCTCAAACAATTTCAAGCTTTAGTTGGAAGACCAAGTATTATTCGCTCAGTTGAATTGATTGCAGTTGCCTTTGAGTTTGGTATAATTGATTCTTTCCTTCCAGAAATTTCTCCAACTAAAGATTTGAACGCTGCAAAAAGACAACTTTTAGAATCGGTTCTTTGGAATGCTAAATATCATGGTGCTTCAGTTATTGACCATGAGATTGATGAGATCATGCAAGCAGTTCTAATAATGTAACATTATTCATTTTTTCTCTAGCAAATGCATCTCCTAATTTCTAATTGCAAGCAAAAGTCACTCTGCTCCAAAGAACTTATAAACAAGTAACTACTAATTATTTTTACAATGTATCAAAGCCCAGTTAGTAAACCACTTAAAATCGGTCCGATTAAAACTAGTAAAACTGAATTAATTGATATTGCTAAAGGTTGGACTGCACTCTCTTTTGCCTTCGCTCTGTTATACTCTGGAACCTATTTGTTAGGTGGGCAATCATTCACTAATATTTTTACAATTAATTTCTTTTTCATTTTTTTAGTCTCAATGTTTACAGCTGGCCTTGGCTTTGTGCTTCACGAATTAGCTCACAAATTTGTAGCACAACATTATGGGTGTTTAGCTGAGTTCCGTGCTTTTGATCGGATGCTTTATTTGGCAGTTGGTTTAGCTGCTGTTGTTGGGTGGATTTTTGCAGCACCTGGTGCGGTTATGATTTCAGGATCTGTAACCAGAAAAGAAAATGGGATTATCAGTATGGCAGGTCCTGCTACCAATTTTGTACTAGCTGGAATTTTTTTCTTTATAGCTCAAGCTGTTCCTATCTTTAGAATTGGTTATTTCATTAATGCTTGGCTTGGTTTATTCAACATGATCCCATTTGGTAACTTTGATGGTAAGAAGATTTTGGCTTGGAGTAAAGCTTGGTGGGTAGGTGGCGTTGTAATTGGTTTATTGTTATTATTTGTTTTTTAATTACTAATTATTTAATCTTCTAATTTTCTAATCTGTTTTTTCTCAAAATTATTTCCTTTAACTAAATCTAAAACTTTTCGCGAAACGCTAAGAAGATTATGCCAAATCAACAACCCTAATTCTTTGTCTATCGACGCAAATCAGACTCATTTCTGCCTGTTTTATAGAAAACTATATATACTTCAAAAAGATTCGTTACTGGCACAAGGCGAAATATAAGTCTTACCAAAGAAGTGTTTTGGTTGTTAGAGGTGACAACTGGGCGCAGAGTTTGCTTTGGATAAAGAGGTGGTTGATATGAAACAATATGTGTTTCAAGAAGTTAAAAAGTTCAAAATACAGCGATGCTGTAAAAGTTGCGGAACTCGGATGGTAGTTGAGAACGCAAACAGGTATTATTGCAAAGGATGCCGCGGCTATTAGTCGTGTGCTTTTTTTTTCTTTTTGGTATTAAATTTCTATTCATTAGTAAGGCTAAGCGAAATTTATTTGAGCGCATGTCTTAGGCACTATCAAATGCTGCTGCATTTAATTAATCTTTAAAATTATTCAGTCAATGTTTTAACACTGGTCAAGCCGGACTATTTCATTCCACTGCACAGGTATTTTGTAAATATTCTGTTACAAAATGTTTGTGGAAATTCGCTGACCTTATTTTTCATTCCGGCAAGTGGACCCAGGCGTTAACATTGACTACGACAAATTTTCAGTATGAATCTACTCTTCAGCTTCTGTCACAACATTCTAATCAAAACTCAGGCAAACAAGTTCTCATTATAGAGTTTAAAACAATCCTTATATAATATTCAGTATCCAAAAACCTACTTCAGAGAATTTCTTTTTTCTTGCGGGGGGTAAGAAAAAAAAAATAGGAGTATATTTGTGACTATAATCTTGATTTTCATATCATTGATAATCAGACCCATAGTCTGCAATACGATAACTTATTTAAAGCAATAATCTAAAAATAATTTATCAAAAAAAGTTTTAAATTTATAAAAAGCATATTTACAAAAGAGGTGGTGTAAATGATTACAAAAGTACAAAAGGCAGATGGATCAATAGTTGAGTTCGATAAAGATTATACAATTTCTTCTCTTTCACATATTTTACAAGGTAAAGCTAGCATGTCAGAAACTGAGGCAGTAGAAATTGCAAGTAATATTGTTCAGGTAATTGACAATCGTGATTTAGAGATGCCATCAACTTCTGATTTTGAACAGTTAGTTAATTTAGTTGTAACTACAACTGAACTTGCTAACAGATCCAATCCAGAATCTAATCTTGAATCAGATTTTGTATCAAATAACCCATCAGTTGAATCTGTAGATGAAGAATCAACTGAATCTGCAGAAGCATCTGTTTCTGTGGTATCAGAGCCAGTAGTTGAAGTACCAGCAGCACCAGAACCTGCCCTACAATCAGATTTACAAGTTCTAGAAGACAATAATGTCCCATACACTGAACAAGCTAGAAGAATTCTAACTGAGTCTACTGTTTTCGATGAGTTAGGACGATCCATTTTCCTAGATCGTTACTCTCTCAAATGTAAACGTGAAGAAATCGAAGTTGGAGACTTATTAGTTGCAATCAGTAAAGAAGATCCAAAATACCCTAAGAAAGATTTAGGGGTTGTAAAATCAATGGATGGAGATAACTTAGTTCTGCATATGGTAACTGGTGTATTTGCTGACAAAGAGAATAATTTCGAATTTAAAACTTCGATCTGGAAATGTGATAAACCGATGGAATCCATTAAAGATGCTCATATCCGAGTTGCAAAAGCTGCAGCTAGTGTTGAAGGCACTGAAGAATTAAAAGAAAAATGGGAACAAGAATACATTGACCAACTTAGCCAAAAGCATATTCAGCCAGCTGGTAGAATCATGACTGCAGCTAACACTGGTGATGGGTATACTAAGAATTTAACTTTATACAATTGTTATGTGATTCCAAGTCCAAAGGATAGTCGTGAAGGAATTGTCAGAGAAACTTTGTATCAAATGACTGAAGTATTTTCTCGTGGTGGTGGTGTTGGAATTAATCTCTCAACTTTAAGGCCAAGGTATGCATACGTTGAAGGTGTACATGGAAAAAGTAGTGGAGCAGTTTCTTGGGGAGGAATCTTTTCTTATGGAACTGGCCTCATTGAACAAGGTGGATCCAGAAGAGGAGCTTTGATGTTAATGTTACATGATTGGCACCCAGATATTTTGGAATTCATTACAGCAAAGCGTAAGAAAGGTGTTTTAGAAAACGCTAACATCTCAGTTTTAGTTTCCGATAAATTTATGGCAGCTCTAGCAAACGATGAAATTTGGGATTTAGAATTTCCTGATTTCAGCGGTCCTGGTATGAAAAAAGTTTACAATGAGGAGTGGACTGGAGACATTGATGAATGGAAAGCAAAAGATTATCCAGTTAGAGTATATAACTCTATTAAAGCATCTGAGATGTGGGATATGTTAATCTCTTCCGCACATGCTAGTGCAGAGCCTGGTTTGGTATTTATGGAGCGTTATAATAAGATGAGTAATTCTTATTATTTTAATCCAATTATCTGTACTAACCCTTGTGGTGAGCAAGGCCTACCAGCTTGGGGAGTTTGTAATTTGGCTCATCTATATTTGGCATCATTTGCAAAACAAACTGGTGAAGATGAACTTGGTCCTTTGTTTGAGGTAGATTTTGAATCTTTAACAAAGGCAGCAAAGGTTCTTGGCAGATTCCTTGATAACATTATTGACTTGACTCCTTATCATTTCAAAGAGAATGAGATTAACCAAAAAGGAGAACGTAGAATTGGTCTTGGAACTTTAGGTTTAGGTGAGTTACTAATCAAACTAAGGGTTAGGTATGGTTCTCCAGAGTCTTTAGAAATAATTGACCAAATTTACAAAACAATTTGTGTGGCATCCTATGAATCCAGCGTATCTCTGGCAAAAGAGAAAGGCATGTTTACCTTTTGTGAACCTGAGAAAATTGCCAAGAGTGGATTCATTACAACTTTGCCAGAGGATTTGCAAGCTCAAATTGCAGAACATGGTCTAAGAAACGTAACGCTTACAACTCAGGCACCAACTGGAACTGTGGGAACTATGCTTGGTACTTCAACTGGGATTGAGCCTTACTATGCATTTAAATTTTTTAGGCAAAGTAGATTAGGATTTCACGAGGTGAACATTCCTTTAGCTGAAGACTACAAGGATGCAGACGGAAACTTACCTGAGTTTTTTATAACAGCAATGCAGATGAGTCCGCTTGATCACATCCGTGTGCAAGCTGCAGTTCAAAGATGGACAGATAGTTCAATCTCTAAAACTGCGAATGCTCCTGAAGATTTTACAATTGACCAAACAAAACAATTGTATGAAGAAGCGTACCGGCTTGGTTGTAAGGGAGTAACAATTTATAGGGACAACTGTCGATATGAGCAAGTTCTAACAACTGATGCGAAAACTGAAGAAAAGAATGTGAACAATGGTGATTGGGAAGCAAGTAATGATTCCGCAGATAACAATGAATCATCAGATTCACCAAGTTTAGAAACTTCAGATTCAGAACTACAAGCAGAAGAGCAAACCCAAACAGCTGCACCAGTAACTAACATGATTCAAACAGAATCAATGCCGCAGATGGGAACAGTGGACCAATCTGGTTCAACTGAAACAATGGAAGACGGTCAGAAATGTGAGATGCGCTTTGATGAGAATGGTCAGATGTTTAAGAGCTGTAGTGATTAATTATCTCAATTAATTGAGTTGTTGGCGCGAGTGTCCACTTGCTGGAATATCAGAAAAATACTTACATTTTTCAGGAGCAATTTTTATTTTTATTTTTTTTAATAAAAATCGTAGGCGAACTGAAATGAAATAGCCCAGCCTGACACGCTCCATAACAACTCAATGTATCTTTTTTTATTTTATTTTTCTTCTTTATTTTCAAGAACCTTAGAAACTTCTGAATCACTAACAAATGTCTGACTAATGACACTACATTCTTCCTCAGAAAAAATTTTCACCGGAATAAAAAAACCTCTGGTTTTCCCATGTCCTATTGTATACTCAACAACTACAATGCGAGCCAAGAACGTCCAATCACTTTTGCGCAAATCCATTGGTACATTTATTTGATAAAGTCGATGCCCTTCTTTTTCAAACGAATATGAACTGCCAATTTCCAAAGAATCAGGCATTTGTAGTTCAGGTAGACGCAAACAGGCTTGTAGTAAAAATGGATTTCCCATTATTAAACTTAATCTCCTTCTGTATTAATACTTTGCCATTCTCTAAAATATTCTCTGTCTCATCAACTCCCATACCTAACATTTATAACATTTAATCATAACCTCTCATCAATGAAGTATAATTATCAAGAAAAACAATCAACTGCTATTAGAATCTCACTCACCGATGATTCTGATCAAGAAATTGCCAGAGCTTACATTTTTCTAATCACGAATGATTTACATGATCAGCCATATGCTCTTTTAGAAGACGTTTTTGTAGCTGAAGAACACAGAGGGAAAGGTTTCGGCAAGCAATTAATTGAACATGCTGTTAAAAAAGCTAGGGATTTGGGTTGTTACAAACTTATTGGTACTAGTAGAAACGAGCGGCCTAAGGTTCATCAATTCTATGAAAAATTAGGTTTTGATAGGCATGGCTTCGAATTTAGGTTGAATCTATGATTTTTCTAGAAATAGTATATCGAATTTAAATTTTGTCTTTTCAATTATGAACTTGCTACCAAAATACTTATAAACAGAATCTGTTCTTCAATACTTACTTGGGGCTGTAGCTCAGCGGGAGAGCGCCAGAAAGACAGAGGAATCACCTGTGTCTTTGGCGATACTGAAGATTGCTCAAAAGTCGCTGATTTTTAGCATGTCATTTGACATCTGGATGTCAAGGGTTCGAATCCCTTCAGCCCCACTTTTCATTACTTTTGTATTTTCTATATTTATCAAAATTACGGTTATTTGAAAAGCCGATTGTGGCCATCCATTTCTCTAACATTTTGTCACCATTTATGGAAATCCTGTAAATTTTATGAAAAGAACCTTGTGTGAAATTTCTAAAACCAACTCTAAAGTCAAATATATCTTTGAGTGCATCTCTTATTTGGAAAGCCAGAACATTACTTGTAGTAGAAATTTCTACTGTTGGATAATCTTTACGATATCCTTTATTAGCAAAAAAAAGTGATCCATCGGTATCTGTAATCCCTCTTATACAACTAGTTAAAAAATCTGTATTCTTGAGAATCTCTTCTGGAATAAAAATATTTTTACATTTTTCTTTATTGTATGGTAAATTAAATGATCTTAACCATAATACAAGATCCTTTGAATATACTCGTAATCTCAACGCTCGCTTATCTTCTCTAATATTACTTGTCAAATTAAATTCTTGCATGAACAGATCTGCTAGGTATTGGAAGTATTCTCTTTCGTATTTTTTGTTCCCTGTCATTTCTACATAATATTGGTGGAATTTTGGGGCAAATCTAATCCCTCCATCTCCAATAATTGCCCCAATTAATTCAGATCTTTTCTCATTAAGCATTATTCTGTGATTATTAAAGCATTATTTAACTTCTTCTCACACATGACCAGTGGCTAGTGACTTACGAAGTACATGGCAATAGCTATAAGAATTTTAAAAAAATTGTTAGTGGCTAGTGGCTTTTGTTTCAATATTAATACTGATTCTTTTTCTTAGAAAAACATATAAATCAAACATCTCCAATAAATTACAATGGAAGAACAAATTCAACTAACAACTTCTGACAATCATCTCATCTATGGTACTTTAAATTACCAACAAGAATCTAAAAAGACTCTTCTCATATTTGTTCACGGATTGACTGGTTCACAAAATGAACATCTGTGTTTCAACGCTGTCCCATTTTTCACTAGCAGAAACTTTGATACTTTCAGATTTGATTTATACTCATCAAGAAAGCAGGGAAGAAAATTAAGTGAATGTGATATCTCAACTCACTCAGCTGATTTAAACATGGTGCTTGACAATTTTAAAGATAAATATCAAAACATCATTTTAATTGGTCATAGTTTGGGAGTTCCAACAATATTACAATCAAATTACAACAATATCGATCAAGTAACAAAAATTGTTCTTTGGGATCCTACTCGTGGCCTTTTGGATCTAAACAGTAGAAGTATTGTTTATTACCCTCAACTAAAAAAATACATCTGGCACAAAAGTAAAGAGGTTTTACTTAGTGAAAGTATGGTCAAAGAGTGGAAAGCAGTTTCAGACATTAAATCTCAAATTGAAAAAATTACAAAACCATGTAAATTTATTTTTGCAGGAGATCATTACTGCTACGATGCCTGGAAACCTTTTTTACCAGAGATTTCAGTTGCATCAAAAGTTTCAATTATTCCAAATGCAACTCATGTTTTTTATGAAGAAGGTACAGAAAAAATATTATTTGAAGAAACATTGAGCTGGATTCAATAATTTTATTTTTACAATAATTTAAGAACTTCAACAATTTCTAAACAGATCTTAAACTAAAATAAACAAAAAAAGGTGATACAAAATGTTTGATTTAATAACAGGTGCTATAAATCAAGGTCCGGGTGGAGCAGGGTTTACAGCAGCAATTTTGGGAATGGTGATTGGGATATTTCTCTTAGTCTTTTTACCCTTGTACATTTACTCTGCAGTAACTTTGATGATCATAGCAAAGAGAACAAAAACCGATGATGCATGGATGGCATGGATTCCATTTCTGAACATTTACTTGATGGCAAAAGTTGGAAGAGTCCCGTTATGGAGTTTAGCATTATTTGCATTAATGTTTCTCCCAGTAGTTGGTTCCTTAGCAATTTCAGGGATGATGGTTTGGTATTGGTGGATGATAGCTGAAAGAATGAACCGTCCTGGTTGGTGGGGAGTTTTGATGTTAGTTCCAGTTCTAAACCTTGTGCTAATGGGGATCTTAGCTTGGGGTGATATGCCAAAAGCAGCTAATGTTTCAAAAGCAAGTAAATCAAAAAAGAAATCTAAGAAATAATTTTTTTTTTTTATTTTTTTTATTTTTTTTTAATTTCAATTTTTTTCCATCCACCATCATGTGGCAACAATTTCTTCAACAGAACAGTTTTATCCAAGTCTAAAACAACTTCAGTATTCTTCATATTATCAAGTTCAATTTCTCTCATTAATTGTCTACAATTTCCACAAGGTGGGACAATATGTACTTTTTTATTCTCATCAATCCAAACTGCAACTATTTTTTTGATATTAAACTCCTTCTTTGTGATCATTGAACCAATTGCATTTTGTTCAGCACAAAAAGTATTTGATCCAACTCCTGCACAAACCCCAAGGTAGATTTTGTTCTTATCAGTAATTAAAGCAGATCCAACATCGCCAAGTAAACCATCACGCATTTTTCTCGGCTTAATAACTGATAATGCCTTCTTAATTAAATCTACATTCTTCATTTTTAATTCTCCTATTTACAAATCTCAAAACTTAACCTAATGTATTCTGTAGAACAACTCCTGCAAATAAGTTAAACAATATAATCACAGTTCCTGCAATGAAACAGTACAAACCAACGCTTCTAACTAGTGCTTTTCCAAGCGCAAATCTTTCTCCTTGTTTGTCTACTCCATTCTCAATTCCAGTTGCCAGAACAGTTAAGATGTACGCTAATTGCACAATATAGAGCCCCACAATAACTTGGAAATGAAACGTAGGAATTCCAATTCCAAAGATTGTAACCAATCCTCCAAACCCAGTGGTATCACCTGATCCTGCAAATGTAGATAATTGTGCGCTTAATTTTGTTAATACTGTTGAAATCATTGAGGTTATTCCAACTACAATCCCTGCAATTGCAGGTGTTAGAAATGCAACTTGTGCTTTCATACTACCAATAACTTCTGCCATTAAATCTTTAAGTCTCTCTTCCACTCGGTGAATTTCTTTCATATATCGACTCATAGAAAGTAATGCCTGTGCTGCAATCAGTGGTCCTCGTTTGATACTCTCAATTAAAACTTTCATTGACGATTCAATCACCTTTGAAGGGAATGATGCCACAGCTCCAACCTTTGGATCAAATAATGACTCTTCAAGTCCCATTCCAAGTTTGGTAATATTTTTCTCAGCTAAATTAAAGAAATCTCCTGAAGTTGATCCTCGCATAGTTTCAGCGACTCTTGCAAACGCAATTTCAGCTGGTAGTCCATCTCCTAATCGGTTTCCAAGTTGAAACATTGCTGAGGAAAATTCTTGTTCCAACTTTTTTGTCCGGTTTCGAATTGCAATTACATTTTTACTGCGAAGCGAATAAAACATCCCGATCGACAGCCCGAATGATAAGATCACAACCAACGACAGTAGTGAGGCACCAAGTCCATATGGTCCAATTAGTTCATTGTTTTCACAGCTACCTGTGTTAGGTGGACAAATATATCCCATCATTTGAATTGATCCTTCTTCATTTTGGATTTCAAAACCAGGATCAACTGCATGTAGCAAAATCGGGCTCATTCCAATAATGAACAGAAACGCAAACAAAGTAATTGAAAAATATAATGGGTTTACTGCAAACTGGAATTTTTTTCCAATTGGAATTATTACATTTTCATATTTTTTAAGCCCAGGATGGCTCTTCACAATATCTGCTTGTCCATATCCACTTGGGCGTTTGGATAGGATTGTTTTCCCAAGATAATAAACTCCAATCGGTAAAGTGATATTGTACAGTAGCGAAATATAAATCGCCATGGTTAAAGTTGATGAATCAGGTCCACTCATAAAACTTACAACTAAAGGTAATATTACTAGTCCTAAAATCGGTAGAATAATCCCAAGCATGTTTAGCATTGTCATTGGTGCTTTCAAATTATGTGCATATCTTAGCATCCCTTCAAATGTTCCATCTAAAATCACATCAAGGGATTTATCTAATAGTGATATCCGTCGATCTTCACTTGGTTCAAATAATGATGACTCTACTAAATGAAATGATTCTACAAAATCGCTGTTCCATTCTTTCCAAGTTTCTAGGTATGAATCAGCTGAATCACGAATTGATGAGTAGGTTCCATTTTCTAAGTCCCAAAGCATTTTTCGAAAGTCAAGTGAGAGCGGTGCATCAAGGTGGTCAGCTGCAAATGCAATTGCTCGCTCCAAATTAGATGTGTGCCGCATGTATGTAACTAGATAGAAAATACTTTGCACCATCTGGTTGCTTGCTTGAATTCTCCATTTATCTGCTAACAATGAAGGAATCTTTTGAAGTGCTAAGATCATTGCTAAACCAAAAAAGATACAAAAAAATACTAAGAAGACCATGTTAAATATTGCGAAGGCAATTAGTGATCCAACAATAATAAAAATCATTGGGGCTAAAAATGATAATGCTACAACCCCACTTGGAGTAATATTAAGGTGACAAGTATCTATACTTTTTTGTAATTTTTCTTTTTGTTTATTTTCAACTTTTAATTTGAAAACTGATTCTGCCATATTGCAGGCCTTTTCATACATAGAATATTGGTTTGGATAAATTTCTGATTTAAATTCAGTATATTCACGGCTACTAATTGGTTTAGCACCTGCTCCATCTGAACTAACACCAGTTTCTCCAAATTCTTTTCTGATTTTCTCTTTGTATTTTACTAATAGATCAGAATAATCTTCGCCATCCGCAACTTTAGAGTTTACCATCTATCCACATCGTCCCAAATACAAGGAATAAATGAAAAGGGCTTTAAAATTGTTTGCTTAGAACAACTCTTTTTTGATACTATTAATCAGTAGTCAATTCAGAAATATTTATAAAAGGCTATCACTTAGAACACTTATGGTCTTTCACTATAATCCTGCTAAAATTAGACACAATGATGCGCTTCAGTATTTTGCAGAACATCAAGATAAATTTCCAGGATTAACTCCTTCAATTGAGTTATTTTCTAACCAACAGTCACTTGGTACTGCAAAAGCAATGCTAACCAACTATTTTGCGCATCACCAGCAAGGTGATACTCGGAGTTTGAGGGTAATAACTTCTATGTTTGCTGATAAACGTGTTGCATTAAACATTGTAGATTCTATTCTGTCTGATGAAGCTGCGTTAGAACAGATTGCCTCAACTTCCTACCCCCATCCAATTGGTTTTGATAAATTAGTACTCCATCACCACAATCCTCGAACTGAAGATGAACAGCGTTATAAATTACGTTTACATATTTATTGGAGAACACCTCAAGAAGCTGCTGCAGAAAAGATTCATCTTCATCGTTTTGAGATGGCATCTTCTCCAATTACTGGAGAATTAACTAATATCTTGTATCGTGTTAAGGAATTTAGTGAAGCAGAAGCAGTTGATGGGTTGACAAGAAATCTTGGGTTACCACTGCCTATTGCGATTAATCCAAAAGATGGGTTGGATGCAAAAGAGATGCATGCTTATTCAGGATACTTAAGAGATAGAGATGGAGTTTTACATAAGCAGTTTATGGGCACTGCAAAATTACAACGCCTTGGTGCATTAACTTTTGTTCCAGGACAAACTTATGTGCAAGGTTTACAGTTCCCTCATTATGTAGAAACAAATGCCGAAACTGGGCATACTAATAATGATGTTTGTAGTACGTTTTATATTCATGGACCAAATTTAATTGATAACGCTGGTAGGAGAATTCCTGTTCTTTTTGAGCCAGAGCGTCTTGCAGAAGATGATCAAATCATTAATACCATCAGCAATATCACTCCAAAAGATTTGAAAGAATCACTTCTAAAATATCGATCACTTCTAAGTGAAAGTTTGAATTTTTATGAATGGTTATATGATCCTAAATATGGTCGCGACTTATCTACTGGTCTTGTCTCAGGTCATTTACTCACAGAAATTTTAGGAGATAAAGAAGTAGTAGCTGCATGGCGCAAACATCAACCAGCTTGTGTTGAACTTCTTACCCAAAGGTCTGCAGCGCTTGAATCAATTATTCTTGACGGAAGGTCAATTGGCTCATTGGATCATGACAAAAAAGAAACAAGATATTTTCAACAATTAATCAACAAGGCTTATTCACATAGTGGTGGTCCAAAAGTTTGGCTTAAAGAGTCAGGGAATTTAGCTCATGAGTTTGATCGTTATGTTGGTGCTTTGGTTGGAGATTATGTCAGGAATTCTAATGAAGGGGACATTCGGGTCCTCAAACCAATTTGGAAATTAGGAACAACTAGTCCAAGGCAAGGGGCTCATTATGGCAATATTGCTGTTATGTTAGAAGCTGCCAGAGCAGTCTGGGATATTCCTCTCAAAAAATTTCGTAGTGGTCAAATGCAAGATATTTCAGTTCCAGACCATTTTGGACCGAAGATCCAAGAAGACGAAGATGTGCATATGGGAATTGTATCTATCATTCAAAGACATTTTCCCTTAGCTGAGATTATCAGTGAAGAAGGTCAAATAAATTTAAGCCAAAAAGACCCAGTGAATGGGCAGACAAGATGGAAGGTAGATCCTCTTGATGGTAGTCGAAATGCTCTGCATGGAAACG
>Ga0233435_1000045_pt1 | contig 183753 bp, 172 predicted proteins | sample SI_122_August201_3_FD_182735 | JGI IMG/M metagenome (GOLD analysis project Ga0233435, IMG submission 182735) | Seawater microbial communities from Saanich Inlet, British Columbia, Canada - SI_122_August2016_135_MG | ecosystem: Environmental > Aquatic > Marine > Inlet | place: Canada: British...
AATGCTGCTTTTTCAAGAACTTTTTTTACCCTGATTTTGACATAATCGCCTTTTTTTACACCTGGTACAAAAACAACAAATCCTTGTACTCGTGCAATTCCATCTCCTTTTCCTCCAACTGCTTGGATTGATACATCATATTCTTTGCCTTCTACTACTGGTATATTCATAACTTTTGCCTCAACTGATTATTTATTTATTATGTTTGCTCTGGAGTAAAGCTGCTTTTTAAAGCCTTCTATCAATTCAAAGAATGAGATATAGAATGAATATGCTTTTTTAATAAAAAAAGAAAAAAGAAAAAATCAAAAATCTCGAAGTCCTGCTTCTTCAACAAAGAACCCAGCTTCTCCTTCTGGTAAGTTTGGACTATCTATTAATTTTGCAACCCGACTTCCTTTCCTTCCCTTTCTAAGATAGATTCGAAAAGTTGAAGCGTGAGCTACAATGTGTCCGCCAATTGCAGTAGTAGGATCTCCAAAAAACTGATCTGGTTTTGACATTACTTGGTTAGTTACAAACACACAGATATTATTACTGCTTGCAAGCTTGCCCAATGTGTGCATATGACGGTTCAACTTTTGTTGCCTCTCAGACAATGTTCCACGTCCAATAAACTCTGCTCGAAAATGTGCAGTTAATGAGTCAACTACAACCAATCGAACTTTTTTACCTTGCTCAGCCATCAAAGTTTCAACTTTCTCAGCCAGTAGCATCTGATGGTCAGAGTTATAAGCACGTGCAACCATTATTCGCGCCAAAGATTCTTCATAATCAAGTCCAAGTGGTTCGACTAATTGTTTGATTCTCTCTGGCCTAAATGTGTTTTCGGTATCAATATACACTACAGTTGCCTCTGGATCACTAGCTAATACTTGTGCTGCCAGCACATGTCCAATTTGTGTTTTTCCAGATCCAAACTCTCCAAAACATTCTGTAATGGCACCAGTTTCGAATCCTCCGCCAAGTAAAGTATCAATTTGGCTAGCTCCACAAGATATTTTAATCACTTTTTGCCGTTTTTTCAATACATCCATACCAGTTTCAAAACCCATTTTCATGGAATCTCTTGCAGCATTGATAATTTTACGAGCAACAGCTTCACTAACTCCAGTTGCATCAACTAGCTTACCTGGGCTAGCTACAGCGATAGCTAACATATCATGAAATCCTGCACTTTGCAGTTTTTCAGCAGTCGCAGCACCAACTCCTGGGAGACTAGTAACTTCCATCATTGGTTCTTCTTGATCTTCTTCAATTTCTAATTCTTGCATTTTTGCCTCGGCCATTTATTCCACCCCTCCTGCAATTGCAGTTGACACGATTTGTTCAGAGTGGAATAACTCTTGTTCCTTTAGAACTAGATCTTCATATACTTTTTGCATTAAAACATTAACTTTAGGCAAATCGTTCAATCTTAAGGTATTTGTACTTTGCCAGTTCCCTTCTTTATCTTGATACACTCTCTCCAAACTGATGGTATCATATTCTCCTGTTTTTCCATCTTTAACATAAGAATTAGTCCAAACGGTTGCAGTTACACCTCCCGCCCGGTATTTTTTTTTAGGATAGTTTCCTTTTTCTGACTCAGAGACTACAAAGTCTTTTGAGACAATTGATGCTTGTTTGTAACTTTTTGCTTGCGTTTGTATTTTTGCTTCTGTCATAGTTTCGCTCCTTTGCTTTCGCTTCTTATTTCAACAGTTCCACAGGTTTTATGGAACCGGGAGTTGTAATCAATTTTGACTACAGAATTACTATTTAGAAAACTTGTATAAAAACGCTATCCGTACTTGTCCAGTGGCTAGTGGCTTATGTAGTAGTTGCCAATAGCTATAAGAATTTGGAACAAATTGTTAGTGACCAGTGGCTATTGATATATTCTGCTGTTTACCTCATTTTCCACAGATATCCTTTTATAGAAACAGCTCAAAAACAACTATATGGGTTTAACAAATATTATTGATAGAGCAGCTAAAAAATGGGTCACAGTAGATGTTATGTCATATAGATATCTCAGAGAAGTTGCCCCAATTCTTGATAAAAATGAGCATTCTGAAGATTACGCTAATTTAATTGAAAATTTTGAAGGAAAAGATCCAATCCATATTATTCCAAAATCTCTAAAAGACAAGATGAAGCCAGTAACTAGAACTGCTTACGAAACTGTCAAAGAAGCTGCAGGAGTTTCTTTATTCACAGGATATCAACTTGGAAGAGTCATGAGAGAGTCAAACGATATTGAAAATCTTAGAAATACTTTCATGTATAGTAATAAAACTGACATTAGAGTAAATGATCTTCTTTTTCCTGGACACGCAGGGCATGCAGCTACCGAGTTATATTTTCACCATATCAACAAACCAGTTAGTGCATTAGGAAAAACAGTAGGATTTGCTGTTGGGACTGTTCTATCACCATTTGCGATTGCATATGGTTTAAAAACAACTCCACACAAAGAAACTGCAAAATAAATATTTACTCACTTCCTAGTTCTCACAATTTTCACTGCAGTGTACTCTGCATTGCAAAGTGCAGCTGGCTTCTTAAGTTTCAATTCAACCTTCTCAACGGGAAAATTACTCAAAAGCAATTCAGAAATTTCTTCAATCATTTTCTCAAGCAATTTATACTCCTTAGATTCAACTAACTCTTTAATCAAAGCATTTACTTCAGACCAATTAACTGCATCTTTGATTTCATCACTTTTTGTACAAACAGAAATATCTACATTCATTGACAAATCCAAAATTACTGTTTGTTTGTTAGCTCTCTCCTTTTCAGAAACCCCTAAATTAACTGAGTATTTAGCGCCAATGATTTGAACTATATCTAACATAGATCCTTAGCAATAGCCCTTTAATATAAAGGATTCTGACCAACTTATTCAAATTAGAATAATAAAAAAAGAATTATCTTAAACTGTCACTCACGGTTCCACTCATTGAAGCTGGAAAAGCAACTAATACTATTCTCTTTAATGAAATCAACCATCCAGTTTCAAATGTAACCTGTCCGATAATGCAAAGAATTATTCCAACTACCATAACTGACAATAAATATGTTGAACCCAGTCTTAAAAAAAACATTCCAAGGTGTGTTTCCAATTTTCGAATATAAAAAGAATAATAAATAAAAGAACTAATAAATAATAAAGAGATCAAAAATAAGACTAAGATGTTCAAGTTAGAAAGTTTTGCTCCCATCTCCCAAACTTCTTGAGTGAATCCAACTGGTACAGCAAGTACTGCAGCCCCAAGTATTACTTGCAAGGCGTCTCGAACATGAAACTCTACACTAAGTGGTTTTAGAACTTTGTGCTTTTTCCCCTTCCTATCGTGTACATGTACAATGTCGTGTAACCTACCATGTACTCTCACAGTATTTTTTAGATGATGTGGTAGCTTTTTATTTTTAGAAGTTTTACTACTGTTTCTTCTTAACTTACTAGCATTAATCTTTCTGTTACTAGCTCTAATTTTAGCTTTACTAACCTTACTTTTGGTTTTAGTAACCTTGTTTTTAACTTTACTAGTCTTGCGTTTTATCGCCATCCAAGGTAAAAGAAGTAAATTACCCTTAAAAAAGTTTTCATTTAAGGATTCATTTTTATGGAAAAATTAGGTAAATTAACTATTTCTCTTTCAAATCCAAACTACAGCTATTAATACAAAATCTTTTTCCGCCTTTCTCTTTAGGGCCGTCATCAAACACATGCCCTAAATGTCCACCGCAACCAGCACAGACAGCTTCCACTCGCTGCATTCCATGTGATCCATCAGTAATCAATTTCACATTTTTAGAATCTTTGGCTTCAGAGAAACTTGGCCATCCAGTTCCAGAGTCGAACTTGGTATCTGAAGAAAATAATTCCAATCCACAGCCTTTACAAACAAACATTCCTTCAGCTTTCGAATCATGATACTTTCCACTAAATGCGGCTTCAGTTCCTTTCATTCGTAAAACGTTATAACTTTCAGAATCTAATTGCTTTTTCCATTCAGCTTCGCTTTTTTCCATAAGAAAAATAGAACAAAGACTATGATTTAAAAGTTCTGTATAGACTCAATGCAAATAATTTTGCATGTGTAGAAAAATCAAGATGACCATTATTTCTAAGCTCTTGTTTCAAACTATCTAAAACAATTCCTTCGTAAGAAGAAACTGCCTCATCAAAATAATCAAATTTTCCATTTAAAGGATCAAAATTTTCTCTGCTCACTAAAGTAGTACAATCAACCAAACCAACTCGCCCATCTTTTAAAGCAATGTAATCTAAGTTAATTCCTTCATAAAAAGACAAATCATTTTCATCTAACCGGTCTAAATAACTTCTTAATTTTTTCAACTGATCAAATGTTGGTTTAATTGTCCCAAACCCATCGCCATCAAAATATTCTTTAATCACAGCAGGTACACTCCTAACACTTCCAGAGACTGAATCTAATCTTAAACCATGTTTATAATCAAATTTAGGTAACTTTGCCCCATAGCACAAATTAATTCGAACAAACTCTTTAGGCTTTGGAACTAAAAATCCTAAACCAAGTAACTTTTCTGCATTATACATTGCTTGCTGTGCAAACATTGCCCGCTCTGGAGAATAAACCTTAATTGATTCAGTTTCATTTAAACGTAGAACTAAGCCTTCTCGACCAAAACCAACTATGTTGCCTGTTGGCAAATCATTCCAGTGGATTGTTCTATCATACATTATTAATTACCTTAAAAATTCCAATCAGAAAATAAAATAGTGGAAAAAATTAATCAAAAAAAAATTATTCATATTTTCCTTTTCTTGCAATTGTTTCAAAAAGGTGATTTTCATCTGCAGGAACTACTTTATATGCTACTCCAAGTAAATCATATCTAGTTTTTGAAACCAAGTTCAATGCTTTATTTGCTGCATGACACCCAAGATATACAGTACTAAATGCACCTAATACTACTACATTCTCAATTGTTCGTCTTAAACCAATGATTGGTTTTCCATTTTCTAATTTTGATTCTGTTTGTCCAAATCTCATAAGAAGTTCAGATTAAAACCCATTTATAAGCTTTGCCACTACTCAGTGAATAAGTGCCCCTCAGAATCACCGATACGCACTAAACCTTCCAGGCTCACACATCACCAGCATCACTAAATCTGGGTTCACACGCTGCGATGATTCAAGTGTAGAAAGATCAGTTGAAGACGCAAGGCAACTTTTGTAGGGGTGAGTGTGTAACATGATCAAAGTATCAAAACTGCAACTCTCAAAAGATACATGCGAATACGACTGCACATACATCTCAGGAACATACAAATCTGTAATCAAATATTTGTCTTTAAGCAACAAATTCGAATCGAACTCGCCTTGCATACAAACGCTAATTTCTTGTCCTTCGTTTTGATAATAAAGTGATAATAAATCAAATAGTATTACGTCTTCGAATTCAACAGTAAATTCATCCAATTTCAACACGCCATCCTCAAGAGCATTAGACTCAATTTGCCCTCGAATAATTCCACCAACTGGAAAACCTGCAACAATCCACATCACCATCAAAAACGCTAAGAATAAAGACAACATCTTCACACCAATGTGATAATACCATCTATGAATGTGATGTAGATGATCTACTTCTTTAGCTCCTTCGCGTGCAATTTCACGGTGAATTTTGTCGACTTTATTCATTTTCTTAATACCCACCCTTAGGTTTTACAAGCAAATATGTCGTAGCCAATAGAGATATTAAAATTACTAAAACCCCAAAAAATATAAGAGTTGTTGAAATTCCGCTTTTTTCAGATTCATCAACTACTATAGTTTCCACATTTTCTTCTTCTCCTGAAAACAGGTTAGAAAAAAATCCCGAAATTTTCGCACCAAGCGTTTGAAATCCTGAAAACAAATTTAACCCAAGACCAGCTCCAGCTCCTGCTAAATTTCCTGCCCCTCCAGAGGATGAGCTTGAAGAAGAACTAGATGGGCTCTCTTCAATCAAGTCTTCAGTCTCTTCTGTTTCACTTAATTCAGGTTCAGATTCAGAAGAACTGTCTGTTTCGCTATCTGAACTTTCAGATGTACTACTACTAGAAGCTGAAGCTCCACCGCCGCCGCCACCTCCTCCTCCACCAGAAGACGAAGAAGAGCTAGAACTAGAAGATGAACTAGAAGAAGAACTAACTGTCACTGTAAAATTATTAGTATAATTTACTGCATTCAAATTAGTTGAATTATCAATTAATTCCAAAGTAAAATTGTAAGTCCCAGCTTCGCTAAAATTTCCAAATGTCCAATTACCATATGACTCTAAAGAATTATTGTCAGTCACCACAGTTTGATTATAATACAAATTCAAAGCTGAGATATTCAAATAATCAAAAACCAAAATTTCTACATTTTGCTCTACAAACTCTCCACTATCAATAGAAAGATTAGAATAATTTATTGATGTAACGTTCACATTTGTACTATCATTTACTACCACATCCAAGGTCACATTCAAACTACTATTCAAATCACTTGCAATTAAACGAAGCGTATAATTTCCCTCCGCAACATATGCATAACTCTGATTAGCCAAAGTTCCTGTGTCGTTTCCATCAGAAAAATTCCAAACATAACTTAGGCTGTCATTATCAGGATCTGAAGACAAAAGAACAAAATCAGTTAAATTCCCAACTTCTAAAACTGTATTATTGGCAGGCCCTGTAATATTCAATGATCCAGCTGCTCTATTTTGTACTACAAATGATGCTAATGAATTGCTAGCAATATTTCCAATTTTATCAGTTGCGTAAACTTGCATACTAATATTGGATCCTCCTGACAGATTATTAAATGCATCAAAACTAAAATTATAAGTCGCAGAGCCGCTAACTTCTTCAAGCATTGTATAATTGACTAACCCAGATGAAGTATTGATTTCCAAAATAACTAAACTTACGTTCAAATTATCTTCAGTCACATTTACTTCAAAGAGAATAGTATCACTTGTAAAAATATGTTCAGGACTGTACGCAATTGAACTCACAATTGGATCAGTTTTGTCCACTGTAAATTCTACTGTCCCATTAAACACTGTGCTACTATTATCTACTCCAAAAATAAGTAAAGAATAATTACCATCAGAAAATGTGCTGTTTGAGATATTCAAAAGTTCCGACCAGTTATAACTTGTAAGATCCGCAGAATTAATTGAAAAGTTTTCTTGGAATTGAACGCTTGCACTATTACTTAAATTAATCACAGAGTAATTGCTACTTGATAAATTACTGCTTGAGCTAACAAGCGCTGAAAAATTAAATCCCACTTTGTGAAAAGACCCATTATTTGGGTTACTGATAGTAATTGAATTATTCAAATCAATTTCAACCAAACGCAAATTACTCTCTCCAAATGTATTCAGTGAATCGTTTCCATAAACTTTTAAGGTATAGTTATTAGCGCTCAGACTAGCCAAGGTATAACTGTAAAAAAACAAACCATCCTCTCCGCTTGATTCATCTTCATCTACCATAGTGTAGTTTGTAAAACTTCCATCATCAACTTCAAGAATCGCAGCTGATAAGTTAACATCACTACTTACATTCACAAACACTGAGCCATCAGTATCAGTTGAATCGTTAGCAACCGAGGATGAGCTATAATTCAAAAATGGTTGAATGGCTGCAAGCACATTAATCCTAGAATAATTATTCGAACTACTAGATATGTCATCAATATTAACTCCTGTGTCAAACAGTTTTTGTTCAATTGTATCTGGTGTCAAAACTTTTCCATAAGCTGCCTTTGCGTATTGATTCATCAGTGCAATTGCCCCAGCAACGTGTGGAGTTGACATTGAAGTTCCAGAGCTAGTTCTAGTACCACCACCTAAATTCGCTGAAACAATACTGGTTCCTGGTGCCATCAATAATAATAAATTACCTCTATTACCACTAGAAAAAACTGAATCGTCATCTGAAGTTCTTCCAACTGGTATAGCATCTGTTAAACAAGCAGGACCTGAAATTCCAGAAGTGTGTGCATCATTTCCAGTCGCTACCACAACAGAAATGTTTTTCGCATTCGCTCTTGAGATTATTCCACCCATAATAATCCCAGTTGAACCAGCATCGCAGACTGCATTATTTTCTGTTCCATCGCCCAGACTCATACTGATTACAGAGATATTCAGTTCTTCTGAATTTGACATACACCACTCAACTGCCGCTGCAACATCTGAAACATAACCATTTCCGCTCGAATCAAGTGCTTTTAACGCAACTAAACTTGCGTTCGGTGCAACTCCTCTGTAAGTCTCATTGTCTGATGCCACAATTCCAGCAACATGTGTTCCGTGATTATGGTCATCCATTGGATCACTATCACTGTTGTACATATCATAGCCCCCAATCACTTTTGAACAACTGGACCAGTTCATAGTCAAGTTGGCAGTTCCATTCAAAATTTTATCAATGATAAAACCATCATCAACTGTATTGCTATCAGTTACGTGCCTAACATAAAGAACAGAACCGTTTGAATGTGGGGTCCAAATATCAGAATGGTCTCCTTTGTAAACTGCTATTGTTTCATTATCTTCATTGTAAACATAAATTCTATCAATTGTATCGCCAGCTCCGCTCGGCGCCTCCAAACTAATATTTACAAAGTGTAATGAGATATTTTCAAAGCCACTATAATTTATGGTGTAAGTTACATCAAGGGAATTATTGTAGGGATGACCACTCTCAACTACAGAAGGCAAGGTTATTTCATTTCCAGTTTTGGAATAGTTTGTTGGATTACATCCTCCGCTAAAAAATTGGTGAGTATAATCAATTCCGGTATCAACAACACAAATTGTTTCACCAAGTCCAGTCATTGATAAACCAGTTCCATCTCCAATTGAATCGTATGCCCAAACATCATCAGAATTAATTAATGGGACGCTGACATCAAGTTCAACTGACACTTCTTGATCTAAATAAACGCCAGCAACTTTCCCTGTAGCGATCATTTCATCGAGAGTAGATTCGTCTGAGATTTCTAAAGTCATCATCGCTGTTTCTTCAAATTCTCGGAGCACCACAACTTCAGTTGACAATTCTTCAAAAAAACCTTCTTGTAAGTCATCAACTGTTTCTTGTAACTCTCCACTTTCAACTCCAAAAGAAGCAACCGCGCTAGATTCAGATTCATCTTTAAGCACAACTACAACTCTAACTGTTTCAGATCCACTAATTTCAAGTTCATCAAATGCTGCATTGATATCAGAGTCAATTTCCGCGCCGTCAACCTTTGCAAACACAACTACTGTCAGTAATAATAACAGTAAGACGCAATTCCAAAAAATTCCTCCTTTAGAAATAATTTTTCTAAATCTAACCCAAATAACACCCATCCAAATTACTAAAGTTTTATTATTGATAAAGCTAATGTTGATTATATCAAAAAATCTAAAAATATATCCTATAAAAAAGCAATAATACTGCTAAAAACAATATTAAAGTTAATAATTTCTCAACTAAACTTCCAACTTTCATCGGGCCTGAAAATTTCCATGGGAATGGATAAAATAGTTTTATCCCCATGGGTGTAATTCCATCGGCCAAAACATGTGCAAAATATCCTAGTAACACTGCAACACCGTACGCCTCTCCAAACAACCAAGACAGCACTAAAGCAACGGCTCCAAAAAAAAATATTGAATGTAAAATTCCTCGATGTTTAAAAACATGAATTACAAACCTCCCAATAATTCCACTCCACCGGTTTACTTTGCTGTGTTTCTCATCAATATCTGGCAGCAATGACACAAAAATCAAAATCAAAAATAGTAAAAATTCGTTTCCTCCAAATCCAAGCAGCCAGTTTCGTGAAACAAGAAAGAACAAGGTTCCCATTAAGATGTGTCCTGCGAATAACATAATTTATCAATAAAGGTGACAAGAATAAAAACCTTCTGGATATAGTAGTATATTAAAAATATGATCAGAAAAAATTAAAATAAAAAATAAGAAAAAAAATAAACTTAAGCAATCACTTCTTCTTCAATGATCTCTGGAGAACCTTCTTTTTTCTCAGCTGCCTTTTCTTCAGACTTTGCTTCCTCTGATGATTCAACTGTTTCTGTTGCAACTACTTCTTCTTTTGCCTCAGAAACAACTTCCTCAGCAACTGGAGTTTCCACAGTTTCACTTGCAACAACTGCTTCTTCGATCACTTCTTCTTCAACAACAACTGATGAATTTACAACTTCCTCAGCTTCAACTGATTCGACCGCAGGAATTTCATCCAAACTAGCAGCAGGTTCTGGGACAACATTAGTTACAACTTCAGGTTCAGCTGCTACTGCTTCTTCTTTTACTTCAGCTACTTCTTCTGTTTTTACATCAGCAACAACTTCTTCTGAAACTACAGCTTCAGTTTTAACTTTAGCAATTTCTTTTTCAGGATCTGCTTTTTCAACAAATTGAACAGAAAATTCTAACCTATCAAACATTTCATTATGTTTAACTCTACCACGTAAAACAATTTGTTCGCCAAGTAAGTCAGTTTTTTCGTCTTCAAATGTACTTAGATCTTCTTTATAGCCGCCCATTCGTGCTTCATCCGCACCAAGTAAACTATTCACTTGGTTCTTCCAGAACACACATCGGATGGTACTACTTCCGTCATCTAAAATTACATTCATCACATATGAGATTGCAGGTTCAAGACCGCTGTCATCATCATCATACATTCGTTTACCAGTTTCCGGGTGTACATTAAAGAATCTTGGATCAAATACTTGAACAACAGTTCCAAATAATTCTACTCCTTCTTCATCGCCTTCTAAGGCAGTAATTTGTTTTCGAGTAAAACTTCCACTAGCTGCGCCGCCTGAGTTTTTAACATCTCCGACACTTTGTCCATCTGGATTCACTTCAAAAGTTCCACCACGTCCTAAATGAAATTCAACTTTTCCTCGGTTTTCTTTTACATATCCTCCATGGATTAGAAGGGTATCTCCTTCTTTTACATCTTTGATTTCATCAACTTGATCATTCCAAAGAGTAAATCTGGTTGAGCCAGTTTCATCTCCAACTAATAAAGAACAAACCTTTCCTTTGTAACTTCCTTTATCGAATTCTCGAACTTCCCATTTTTGAATTACTTTAACAAGTACTGAAGCATTGTTCATCCCTGCAGCTAGTTGTTTAATTTGAATTTTCTCTCCTTCTTTTGGAGCAAAAGTTATTCCAAATTCGTTTGCTATAATGTGAGCTGCCCCTTCTTGGCTAATTAATCCTGATAGGTCGTTAATCTTAGCTTTTACTTTGATATCAAATTCTTCTGCTGAAAGTTTTCCGCTCTCAACAATTTTTGCTTTAATTTCAGAAACTGGTATTTTATACATAATAATCTCCCCCTTATTATTATCAGATATTTTTTTGTTATGATACTTTTAATCCTTATTTTCAAGTACCTATTTGATCACTTGAACTAATAGAATCTTGCCTCAATCTGCTTTATAAGTTTTTGGCTAGTACACAACAGAAGTCCTCCTAAGATAACATTATAAACTAAAAAATATTCTTATTTTATATGGAAAGAAGGGGACAGGTCACAATTTTCATCATCTTAGGTTTATTCTTATCCTTGATTATTGCCACAGTCATTCTGACCAACATTGATTTAAACCAAGAAAAATTGGATTCAGAGCAATCTGACATTCAAGATTCTAGTCAAAATATTGCTCCAATTAAGTTATTTGTTGAATCTTGTATTGAAGATGTCACAAATCAAGCTATTCTTTATATTGGCAAACATGGTGGATATTATAATTTGCCATCTGAATCAGATGATTACCTTTATCTCCCTTATTTCTTTTATATCTCCGAAAATCATCTGCTTTCAATCGAAGAAATTCAAAATCAACTATCTTTATATGTTAACAGTGAATTATTCTTTTGTACTCGAGACTATTCTTCTTTTGAAAAACAAGGTTATCATATTCAGACAGGTAGTATCACAACGACCACAACTATCAATCAAGATAATATCAATTTTGACATTAATTATCCAATCTCAATTAATATCGAAGATACAACTCAAGAGCTTAGTTCATTTAATATCCAAACAAAATCTAGTTTATTTGTAATTTACCAAGTCGTTGAAGAATTATTAAGGGAACAAACAGAAGATCCAAAGGCAATTTGTCTTAGTTGTGTAGTGGAACTTGCAATTAACAATGATTTGAAAGTTTATGCTGCTTTCATTGAAAATGACCAAGTATTATTTAGAATTACTGACAATATCACTCAGATAAACAATCAAGATTTTGAATTTAGTTTTATTAACATATATAACTTTGAAAATGAAGAAGTTGAAGAGGACGAATCCCTTGAATAAAAAATTAACTGTGATTAGTACTTTTTTAATAATCATGTTAGTTTTAACTGTAATTTCCCACGCAGAAGATCCTGTTTTTGATTACGCAGATAAATCGAATTACCAAGATACTGATTTCTACTCAAATTCTGACCCTAGTCAATGGGATTGGAAAAATGTAGATTGGGAAAAAATTGACTACTCAAATTCTGATTTATATTCAAATGATGATTTTTACAAAAAATTACCTTGGGACGCTTATGTTAATTTAGATTACAATGAGGTGGATTATGATCACAAAAATTTAGATCATGATGCAATTGATAGTGATAAATATCTAGCTGACAAAGGTTGTGTTTCTTGTCAGATCGATTTCCACGAAAAAACCAAAAGCAGCTATTCAGAAACCGGAATTACACACGGCAATGGTGATTCCGTAACAATTCCAGGAGTTTATCCAACTGGAACTAAATTTACTGTAGAAAAAGACCAGATAAGAATCAATTTTCCTACGCGCTCCACTGAATTAGAAATCCCTGAAGGTGATGATGTCACCCTTATGATTGCCCCTGAAACATACGCAGCTAACGCAGACGGGTCATTTTCTTTTGATAAAGAACCAAGAGAAGTTATTATTGATCAAAACACAATCAGTGGAGTTATCCAATTCAAAGATGGACAAATGATAATTAAAAAAGATGACTTCTCAACAAAAATAAATGGAGTTCAAGTGTATTCAAGAAGCTCTGATGTGAATGTTTATTTTGATGGCGAAGAACACCTAGGATCATATATTTCAATGGATCAAGAATCTGGAACTTTACTTGCAGCAAATGCAGGTGTACTTAAATTCCAAGAAGAAAACCCATTTTTAACATTTGAAGAAAATGATCGCCTAGAATTCGATGTGAAAAATTCTGCATCCATTCAAATCTCTCAAAGAGAGAACGATTTAATTCCAATTGTCAAAATGTTTGGTAATGGTGATGTAAGAAATGGAAAATCAAATGTATATGTCGAAGAATCTAAGATAAAAACATATGGGTTTGGATCAAGCGGAAGTGTTCCGTTTACATTACAATTATATGACCAAGAAGAAAACAATCTCTTAGGAACAGATTCTTCACCTCACCAAATAATTTTTGATAACTCTGATCAAACTTATACTCTTCCCTCCAATAGTCCGTCTGAGATTTTTGAATGTGTTGAATGTACCGAAAATTTAGCGACAAATAAAGTTGTTTTTGATATGGCATCAACTAGGATAAGGGAATCAACTAAAATTGAATCAATTGAATCTGTTGATGCAGTTTCGCTGTATATCTTTTCTCAAGAATTAGATCAGCTCCCTACTGCTGTGAAAAATAGTGTCAATGGAGTTATTATAGTGTCAGAAAAAGATATTGGGGCATCCTGTGGTAGTCCTAACGCGGTGGGCTGTGCGTTGGGTGGAGTAATTACTCTTTCAGCGGATGTTGACCCAAACACGTTATATCATGAAGCTGTCCACACTTATGTTGGTACATTTAACGATGAATCAAATGGGCAAGAAAATCTAATGAAATTAGGAGTTTTAGGCCTTGAGTTAAAAAACAAATATGATCTGCAAGAAAAATATGGCGATGAGTGGACAACATTTATGTTCAATGAGGAAGTTACAGAATTAACTGATGAAGAAAAGGAAGAATTTGCTGGGATCCGCGATAAAATAATCCATGGTGAAAACACTTTTATTGACGAGTGGGAAGAAATTGCTGGAGATATATATGGTGAAGGGATCTCTTCAACTAGTAATGTCTTATGGGATGATGACTCTGATGGCCCAAAAAATGGTTGTACCAGGGCATATGGTTGTACTAAAGTTGGCGAAGATATTGCTACATTTGTTGAACCAATTGCAGATAAAGATTACGATTTCTTCGCTCCCTTAATTAACCCAGATAGCAAGCAATACGATCCAAGGTATGAACAAAAGATAAATTTATTATGGGAGCATGGATTCATTACAACAGAAGATCATAAAAAAATAGTAGGTGCCCCTTAATGAAATCAATTAATTTCCAAAAAATGAATATATTTATTTTACTACTAATTACTTTTATTACTATTACTGCAACATTTGCTTCAGCTGACACTGATCATTATTACAAAATTGAAATTCAATACAGTTTCGAAGAGCTTTCATACTCCACAATTTCAGTAGAACCAAGTCCAAAAGATATTACTAACACCCAAGGCCAATACTTAACAGAAATACTCTCAGCCGATGGAGATTTGTTAAATATTTCTTCATTTGATATCCCAACGGAATTGTTTTATGAAACTGCAAATGAGGATGGGCAAATTAATGGTGGCGGGACCATCATTCTCAATGAATCTACTCAGACAGTTTATTTGCCTTACTTCGAAAAGGCAGAAACAATAAATATCTACGACTTAAGCCTCAACAAAAAACTAACTATTGATATCTCTTCTTTCATCCAAACAGATTCAATCATGGCGGAGTTATCAGAGTCTGAGGATACTACTACTACTACTACTTCAGAAGATTTTCTCCTTGATCAAATTGAAACACCTGACACAGATGATACAAAAAAATCAAACAAATTTACCTACTTGATTATAATGGGAGTAGTATTGACTTTCGTTTTAATTACAATCATTGTTAAAATCAAGAAAAAGTAGAAGAAAAAAATAATCATAATTCATAATTCATAACTTTTAATCAACTGATCATTAATCAATTAGTCTCAAAACCACTAATCTGTGATTCTTTATCTCCTATTAAACTTGTAACGGCAAAATAATATGTTTCTCCACTAATCAAGGCATCCAATGGATATACATAACGAACCTGGTCTGCACAGCTATACCCAACTTCAACTACAGGTGGTTCAGGACAATTAGCATCTAAACTGTCAACAGAGATTTCTACAAATTCGAAAGTGTCGCTATTAATTCGCTGCAACTCGAATTCATCTGCTGATCCGATAAAGTCAGGAATCGCGTAATCTGTGATATAAATTTTATATGAGCTAGCAGTGTCCTGTGCATCAAACCACAAATCATAACCTAGTAGCGGATCTAACGGATCATAACTTACTTGTAAATTCTCAACTACAAATGATTCAAATGGCGTAAAATCAAGCGCAAATGAATATTTCAAAGTTTCAACAATTCCGGAATTGAACACCTGCATCTCACTTTCAACGCAAAATGTCGCAACTCTATTTTTTTCGTTATATCCTTGAAATTCACAAACACCATACTCCCATTCAGAATAATCTGAGTTTCCAATTACTTCTTGGTCTAAACAATCTTGTAAAACCAATGAATTTGCGCAAGCTGATACAAGGGAAATACTATCACTAAACAATTTACTGAAATTATCCTCAAGTTCCAAATCTAGCCGAATATCAAAAGATGGTTCAATGGAGTAACTTGCCAAAACACCTTCGTTCATGTACTCATTTTTTTTACTTGCAATTCCATGTAAGATATTATCTCCACTCATTCCACCATAAGAAAAGATATAATCTTGTTCAGGAGCTTTGATGAACAAGGATTTATTCATTGTAACTTTATTCTCGTCTTTTCCAATAAAACTAGTAACTATGTTTTCAGTTGGATACAATTCGTTGTAAGCAAGGCTGTAATTTACTCCAAAAGTTTCTACAAACTCATCAACTGTTAATCTGCAATAATCTTCTTGCCCAATTAACAACCTAACTCCATCCATCTCGCCGCAATCTCCCGAAACTTTTCCAGACAAGTAATCATTGAGTGTAGCAATTGCAACTTTTTGTCCTGTATATTCGATTTGTAACTGTCTCTTTTGTACTTCTCTAAATAATTCTAAAAATTCTAAACTGGCAACTCCTTTTTCTTCAATTGCTTCTTTAGTGTTTGATGAGATAAAGAACATTAAGTATATCCCTAATGCTAACATCATAATTAATGGCAAATAGTGCAAAACTTCTCCTTTCTTTCCAAGTTTTTTTCTATTCACCATTCAAATCACGCTCCCAACAAAAACTATGTGAAGATAAATTTCTTCTCCATCCAAATTGATTAATGGAATTATTTCTTTCCCTGTGATATAATCTAAACTAGTAGATCTTGAATCCAAACTGTCATACACATAAGCATTGTATGATTGAATAATATTATTTACTTGGCAACTACTATCATAACAGCCATCCCCTGCTGTATGCATATCTAATTTACAAATATCATCACTACAAATTCTAATTGACCACAAATCTTCTCCATACAATTCATCAAATAGTGCTATGATCTCTGTGCGGTAACTGTATGATTCCTTACCGCTTGCGAGTATTTGGTACAAAGGGACCTCTAGTCTTGAGTCAGTACCTGAATCAACACTTATCGGCGCCATTAAAATTGACAATGCTTCATTACTTGATTTAATTTCATAGGCATTAGTAGTTAATCCTTCCACTCCGCCTTCTGCTGCTTGTAAAAAAAAGGTATTCACTAATAAAAATCCAGCTACACTAAATAGTATTAACAAAATCAGATCCATTGCCTTCCCAACGGCAGCCTTCTTTGAATTGAATATTTTTAGTTTCATTGTATCAGTTGAATTTTAATCATATTCTTGTTTGTACATAAATAAATAATTTTGTCGGTACAAATTTCCCTTCATCGTAAACTAATATTTGTTTCTCAATCGTATGATCAATCAGATTTCTATAATTATTATCTGTTTCAACCGTTTTTTTATACTCTGGAAGAGATAATTCGAATTGAAAAAAATCCTGCCCATCAACTCCAGTAAAATAGCATGTATCCATTCTGCTATCTTTAAATTTCTCTAAATCGATTACTCCTGGGTACACCTTACCTGAAACTGGATCTGAATAGGCAAAACAATCAACACTTTGTGAAAATCTTAAAGCTATTATTTCTCCTTTAAGTTCATCTGGAAATTCCGACACCTGATTTTGCCATCCTGTTAAAATTGATGCAAACCCAAAAATTAATATTACAATAATAAATGAGGCCATCATGTAGTAGAGCATAACAGCAGGGATGTTGGCATCATTAGCTTCTCCTTTTTTGTTAAGCTTAAACAATCGAAAAATTGAGGGCGCCATCTTAATTGCAGTCCTCTAACCGTAAAACTTTAGCATCTTTCACCAAACAGATAATTTCTTGTTCTTTAACTGTTCCTCTTGCTTCATAATCTTCCGGCAAATGGAAACCTTTTCTTGCAGTGAAATAATCTATTTCACAACTACTGCAGACTTCTACATATCCATTATGCAATGAAACAGTAAACTCAGTAATGTTATAGTCTTCATTTTGCGGTAACTGAATTAACCCATCGCCTGGCACACTGATCAAAGAATTCAAAGCAAGCCTTACTTCTTCAGCAAATACTGCTTTCACAACTTCTTCAGAATCTCCACTTTTTTGTGCTATCGAAAAAATCAAACTTACAATAGCAAGTAATGCTAAAGCCCCCATTAAGAAAACAATTCCTAGTTGTGCTTTTTTTGATAAAAATAGACTTCCCCTAAATGTCATAATTAAGGTCCTCCCCATGAAGCTTCTGCGTACAAATCTTGTACTTCTTCAGGAAGGGATTCTTCAGCGTCAATCTCTTTTGCATCCAATGGAGATGGGCCATTGTATGCATTCTGTGCTTCAACATATAACCCATTGTCATTAGATTCTAAAAAAACTGATCTCCTTCTTTCATTAAATAACATGGTTGCTACATCTGAACCCAAAATATTTCTTTCAATCACAAAACCATTTTCACAGCTTTGTTCAATACTCTTTGTTTTTTCGTTAGCGGTTCCTAAATTACAACTTGTAATTGACATTGAACCAACATCGCTAGCACTGCATCTAATTGAAGAGGAAGTTGCAGAATAATAAGTGTGAAATTCTGCTTCGCCTACAAATAACGCTAATGCGCTTGATTTTCGTTCTGTGTTGGTGATTTCTGTGATAATATTTTGGTATAAACAGATACAACCTTCACTTGAGAATTCAGAACATCCACCAGGTCTTAAAAATTCAAAATTATTAGACCCAAGTTGCTCACCAAAAGAATCTACTTCAACCAGATAGTCAGATCTTAATGTCACTGAATCTTCTCCTTCAAAATAAACTAATGCTGACCCTTCATCTAAAATTAACAAACTACTTAATTTGTAACCTGGATCGTGCATGCCTACAAATTCCAAATCACTAGTAAAATCAGCAAAATTTTCTCCTGACTGATCCAATAAAATTGAAAATATTGACCCAATCATCGCAGTTGAAGCAAGAAGAAGCATAAGTGCAAGAATCATTTTAACCAAAAACGCGGTCATGATTTGTCCTTTTTTCTTACTTGAGATCCCTACCATTAAATTCACCAAAAAATAAGTTAACTTACTCTGCGCATTTTTTTATCTGATCTTCCGTGCATTCATCCACTTTGTTAGCATCCGCGCACCCATCAAACTCGGCAACTCCAACTTCACATGGACAATCATCAAAATAATTAGCTATATCATCATTATCACAATCTCCGAATTTATCAATAGTAGTATCTAAACTTCCAAAAGCTGCACCACCACTATTTCTAAACCAGAGAATGATAAAGGTTGCAGCAATGATTGCAATAATTGCAACCATTAATATCCAAAACATTTGTGATTGTGCCTTCTTAGAAGGTCGCTTAAAAAAATTAACTAAGCTTTTTTCTTGTCTTTTATTTTTATTGAGTTTGTAAACTGCCATCTTAATTTCCACCTAAGTCTCCTTCATGACAATGTGCTTGTGCTTCACGTAAATTATCTAGATATATTGAACTAACGTCCCTATCACCATCATACAAAACCGCCTTAACATTAGAATATCCTGATGCTGTAACTAAAGTTGCAACACCAAGTGCTCCAACTGTAACCCATCCAACCCCTCCTGTTGCCAGGCCAAGAACTAATGCGCCTCCAAGTCCAACTGCAATTTTTGCAGCGCCGATACCAAGAAATACATCGTCATCCTGAGGTAATTTTGAATTTTTTGCAGCAAATACAATCGCATAAGCATTACGAGCTTCAATTGCCGAATTTATCCCAGACCCATTTTCTGAAGTTGCTAAACTGTAGAACCTCCCTGGACCACCAAACTCTTGTATATAATCAAAATAGGTTACACCTTCTCCTACTTTTCCGTATTCATTTTCAAACATGAAATCCATGATCTCATTTCCAGGAATACTTGTTTCTCCCTCAAAATCATCTTCGTCCATCAGCAATGAATAACAGATAAAACAATCATTTTCTCCTTTGGTCATTCCCATCATTTGTCCAATTTTATCTTCATTACCAGACAGAATTTCATCATATCTTCCTTCTGCAAACATCCACCAACATCTAGCAGACAAATCTGCTATTTCTTCAATCACTTCTTCTTTGCTTCCTTCCAAGCGTTTATCGATTGTTGTACATAGTGGCGGCACCAAATTTAATTGTGCTTCTTTTTCAAGAAATGTACTTTTTGCCCAAAGTACAGTTGATGCGCGAATATTAATACTTTGACGACAAGCAGTTTCAAGCGCCAAATCATCTCCTTCGGCTATCGCTTTTGAAATCGTTATTGCTAAAAGTCCAAAGGATAATAAGGTCAATATCAAAGAGATTACTACTGCGTTTCCAATCGCTTTTTTCCCTTGTGGTAAATAGCTCAAAAGACCACGTTTTTTCTCTGCTTTTTTATTAGATTTCATTTTCATCTTCTCTTTTTTCAAATTATCATCTACTACTCACTCAACAACTATTTAACGATCCATGTTGACTTCTGTATGGAATTGTGGTTTTATATCTTTCATCAACAATTGATGAAAGGTCTCCACTTTTATCTTCAAAACAATCGTTGTCAATAAATCCACCTGTTTGTGTGCCTGCCTGACAAACATTCCCACCACGGGTTGTAGGAAAGAAGCAGATATTTTTATTATCTGGAGAAAATAACCAGTCATCCCCATCAAAATCAACATAACCTTCTCCAAAATTAATCCTGTTCTTATTGACATCTAACCAGGGTGAATCAAATGAAATAATTAATGATGAAACTTCTTTGAAGTACGGTCCAGTAACATCAAAGGGCACTTCGTTTTGATACAAAATTGGGTCAAGGGTATCATCTTTCAAAAACCGATGATAAAAGTTTGAATCTTCTCCATTATCTCCTTGAACTACACAAAGGCCCATATCTTCAATTGTATACCTATCATATACTTGCTTTGCTTCAGGGCCTCCTTTAATTTCAACCGATACGTCTTCGCCAACTTCAACCATAATAATTTCTATTTGATTGTCAAACGAAGTAAATCCACTAAAATGGTGAAAACAATTATCTGCTAATTCATCTCTTAACATAGATTTAAACGCTGCACTCATAGAATCAATTTCTTTTTTATGCTCAGCTGAAATACTAACTTCGTCCGCTAGCACTTCTTCTACTCCAAATCCTGCATCTAAGTCTTCAATAACGATCTCTTTTAACCCTGATAAGACTCCTCCATCAGGATCAATTAACCACAAAACTGTGAATATCAACGCGAACGCTATGATCACATATGTTACAATTTTATTTAATGGTAAACTAAATCCCATTTTTTATAGCCACCCAAAGAATTTTTCAAATACGCCACCAATTTTATCATCGACTTGTCCATAAAAAATCATCAAAAATATTAATATGATAATACTAATAATAATCAAAACCAGCTGCCACATCTCAGCACCTTTGCGTCCAGAAAATAATCTCATTTTATCCATCCTTACCATTCACCAAAATAATCAATATAAATAAAATCAACCAAACGTTGATCCAATTCCCTTTAACTTCAACATAAAAAAGCCAAAAATAATCAATAACAATAGTATTGAGACTATAAGTGCCATGGTTGCATTACTGACTCCTTTCTTTGACATATTCAAACCTACAATTATGATAAACTATCGTCGTCATTACCAAATCCTAAACAACATGTATATGATGGATTACTGCACTCAAATGGGGCTTCTAGTGTTCCAGAGCCACATCCAATATCTGGATCAACGCATTCTCCACTTTTTCCTTCGCATCCAGAAACTCCTCCTTCAAGGATTTTGGTTTTACTTGTAAAAAGTAATAGTAATACGATCATTACAACGAGTGCAATCACAGCTCCGATAATAATCCAAAACATGTTTGACTGCCCCTTACGACTAATTTTTCTAATATTCATTGTATCCTCTATAATTCAAAATTGAAAAAATAATTAAAAAATGATTAAAAAAATAAATTAATTCCAATCACAACCTGCAAACTCACATGAATTCTCATCGAGACCTGCTGCACGGCAATCATCAATCACATCTTCAAAATCTTCTTGTGCGGAGATTTCTAATTCTGCAGTGTTTGATTTATCATTTGCAGCTTGTTTCATATCACTCAAGAAAACTGTTTCTTGAGTACTAGTTGGATGACAATCACCATAAGTGATTTTGTATTTTGTAAGTTCAGCTGCGCCTGATTCTCCAAGGCCGTCAGTAAAAATTGCCATTCTTCCAGTGAAGATCAATACTAACACAACTAGTACAATTAATGCAAGTGCTGCTACAATTATTACTGTTAAAGAAAGCCCTTGTCCCTTTTTATCAGCTGGCACCAAAGAGCTGTTTAGACTTTTTTTTGAGTTTAATATTTTTTTTATAAGATCCATTTATTCCACCTCAGATTTAATATCAAATATTAGATTATAATTTATACTTTTGTTAATACAAATATACAAGAGAAACAATGCTTTAACGTATATAAACGTTACGGGGAAGAGAAGAAAAAAATAATCTATTTTTACTCGCAGATATATAAAACACTTTCAACTAAGCCAACGTCACTAACATATATTGGAAATAATCCACTGCTATCTCTCTCAGATGAATATCCACACCCACCACTGTCAACTAAAACTAATTCTTTTTCTGTAGTGCCATCAACAATAATTGAAGAAAAGACATAATCTTTTTGCCAAACACCTAATGTTTTGCTCAAAAGCTCAGTAAGCTCTGCTTCCAAAAAATCACAACTATTCGAATACCCATTACAAGGATAATCACTACTCCCACCAGAGTTTGGTTTTTTGTATTTGGCACAATCTTCAAGTAATATATCTTGTACTTCTAATTCTTGAGTATCCACATCAAATGGTTCTATACATTCAAGTTCAGTTTTCATTACTGCACTCATTGTGCTATATGCAAGCCCTTTGCGAGTAAAAATTTTTTTAGCTGGTTCCTCTTGAAGTGCAAACTTTGCTAAAAACAGCATTCCAAGGGTTATCATGATCACAATCACTACAAGACCAATCATTTCTGCTTGTGCTTTTTTAGAAATTTTATACCCGAAAATCAGCTTTGTTTTGTAAGTTAACATTAACTAAACACCTCAACTGTCAGATAACCAAACCCGTATACAATTTCTTTATTGTAAAATTCCTCATTATTTTCTCCTATTCCTTTCAACTCATCGCGAAGAGTAACCACAAAATATGTGGCTTCCTTCCTATCCCAAGCAGAATACTCAGACCCATTATCGTAAACTCCTACTTTTTCAAATTCATAAATTGTCCATGAATGTTCAACAGGATGCACCATTGTCACAGATATATTTGCATAACTGAAAAGGTTAAAATAATAATCCGTCAAATATTTGGGATTTTCCTTCAGCACTTGTTGCAGTGCCCTAACTTTCCCTAAATCAATACAGTTATCTTCGGCTTCAGAATCTCCTCTACTACATTGAATTTCTGGGAGAAATAATGTTACTAATGTAGTGTCCATAGCAGATTGCGCAAGTAACTCTTCTTGTTTATTCTGAAAACTTATCTCTTGAAATTTAAAATAAAAAATTGATCCAAACAGGATTAATACGAAAAAAATGAAAATTACCCCAATGGTTTCCAGCATTTGCATTTGTGCTTTTTTATTCATCTTTTTCATTATTATTACCTATTAATTTTAATACATACACCACACACAACTAATACAACCTCTCGCAAGTGTCTGCTCTTAAGTTAGCATTTAATTCATGCAGTTGATTTGCAAGTGGTTCTACTTGCAAACAGTCATCATATCCATGTTCGATACAAGTGCTTAATTCTCCAGATAATGAGCTCAAAGTGTCTTCCATATTATTCCCAGTTGTATCCGATAAAAATCCCTTACAAGATGTTTTGGAAGCACCAGGCCCATCCAATGCATGATACGCGCTGAGCGAATCAAGCTTATTTTGATATATTTCTACTAAAATTGAATATCTCTTAAATGCCTTCATCATATTGCATTTATACACTTCATCGTCTGCTGCAAATAATGCACCATAAAGAGAAGCTTCTTTTTCAAAGAGGCCTGTTGCAATTATCGGAACTGATCCAGCACCAGTTAGTCTATTCCATTTATCGCCGCTAGCTGTAAAATAATCTACTTGCCCAAGTGTTGATCCGACTAAAACTCCAGTTACAACCCCAACTCCTGCGTTAGCTAATTCCTCTGGAACTCCTGCGCCATCAACTAAAGTGGATCCATCTAAATCAATCACCCTCACATGGAACAAGTTTCCAACTGCAGAAATTTCAGAAATATCGGAGATAAATTCTATTGTAAACCCACTGGTTGCATTTTCCAAATCGTGCCTAAAGTCCGAACCTTTTCCTCCAATTACATAATATTTGATTGAAGTTGAAGTTACCATTAATAAGTCCATTACTTTGAACGGCATTTTGTAAGGTAAACTCCATGTGATCATTTCATTTCCTTCCATTGTTTTGGGTGCGAATAAAACTTGCATTGGTAATTCGCTACTTGCAGTTGTGCCTGTGATTCCATATTGCGCAAATATATCTTCATACCCGCCCCCATCGTCAAGCTCGCAATCAAAAAATAATTCAAATCCTGAAAGGCCACTGATATCAACAAAATTTATGGTTTGTTCGGAAACAGTTGATCCTGTTAATATTGAATCCATTACTGTTACCACATCAAAATTTAATTTTTGTTCTGATACAGTTTTTTGTTTCATAATAATTCCAACAAAAAATAGTAAAATCATTGTTCCTGCAATTAAAACGAATATCCAATTAAAACTAAGTGTTAACTGTCCTCTTTTATTTGCCATCTTCTTTTTTAAATCAAAATTATTAAATTAAAAATAATACATTCAAAAATTAATAATTAACTATGCTTCGTCATCGTTTATCCTAAAAAAATTAAGACCCCTCAGTAACATATGTTCTTGAACCTTTTCCTTCTAACCTCAAAGTGAATCTTCCCCCTTGAACTGGGACACAGAGGTATTCTTCATCTAAATCAATAGTATAAACTTTAATTGCAACCGGTGCTGCAGGTTCCAGAAAAACATTTTCATCAGCTGCAGTGTATCCACCTTCTTCAGATGCTGTTTCCCAAACATCACACGCAATAATGTTCTGACTACAAAGCTCGCTCGAAGAATCGTAGGGCTCATCCAAATCAATAAAACACACTTCTTCATAATTTCCTGGAAGATAAAATGTTGTTTGTCTAACTGACCCATATTCTGAGGCAATTTGTTTAATGCTACTTTCAAGTTCATTTTTAAACTGTAAAAATTCAACAGTTTCCCCTTTATCTAAAAAATCAGCTATTGCTCCATATCCAAAAATTAAAACAAATGCGAAAGTGAGTCCTGCAACGATAAATGCAAATACTTGACCAATACCCATCCCCTTTTTCCCTTTTGGAAAAATGCTCAAAAAACCTTGTTTTTTCACTGCTTTTTTTCGTGATCCCATCCTCACTTCCTCTTATCACTTAATTCTTTTAATTTTTTGAAAATATCTTTTGCTTCTTTAGGTGAAGACACTTCAGTTAAAGGATGTGTTTTTGCTCGCTCAGTGATAGTATCTAACTTGGCGAACAGATCTTTCTCGTGTGATTTTAATCCTTTATTCACAGTTTCTTTATGTTCAGCATACCTTGAAGTTAAATCTCCTAATTTTGCCATTGGTTTTTTACGGGATCCGAGTACATCATCAAAATGAGGAAATCCCTGAGTTCTTGAACTAAATCCAGCAAAGATTCCACTTCGTTCTTTTCTCCTTGATTTTTTTTGTTTCGCTCTTCCAAGCCCAGCAACGCTACTTCTCAAATTTTGCATCCAAGAATTTTTAGCTGGTTGCCCTTGCAGTTCACCAGTATTAATTTGCCTAGAACTTCTTCTACTTCTAGTAGGTCTCCTATATCCATTGGTAGTGGCTATTTGTCCACCAAGAGATCCAACTCCTGCACCAAAAAATTGTGCAACTGCAGCTTTCCCGTTAGGGTCTTTAGCATAAGCATAATACAATCCACCAGCTCCACCTGATATTAGTAATAAACCAGCTAACAAAAACACCAATCCTAAAAGTGATTTTTCTTCATTTGGATCAATTGGGTCATCATCTATTATTGGATCTGGATCAGTACCTGGATCTACGGTTCTCCCATCAAACACGCAAGGATCATACCCTGCTCGGTATTCTTCATAATTAGTATAACCATCATCATCATAATCTTCATTAGTATCTAACACACCATCAGAATCACTATCACTATTTGCATAATTTAGTGGGCAACTTATTTCATCATACAAATTTTCCCAACTATCTGGAAGTCCATCATTGTCAGTGTCAGTTGTATCCCCATCATCAGTGTCAGGGTCTTGTCCATAACCGCAACCATCCAAATCAACCGCAGAACCCGCAGTTGTAGAACTACAAACGTCACAACTGTTTAAAACTCCATCTCCATCATCATCAGTAACAGTTACTTTTACTGAACCAGTTAAATTGTTTCCGTTCACATCTTCAGCGATATAACACACCCATCCAGAACTTTCAAAATTAATTGCAGAACCATAGTAAGTTGAATCCGCTACACATGAACTTGAATCACTTGCAAAACCATACAATACACTACTACAACCAAGGTCATCAGAACAAGTTATAGTTGCAGCTTCTCCAGAACAACTACCTTCAGTACTAATTGTTATTTCTGGGGCTACTTCATCACTAGCACAATTTACTGAGTCACTTGGAACTGCAACAAATCCGTTGCTTGATAATGCAGCGCCAGAATTTCCTGCTTCATCAGTAACTGAAACTGAGAAATAATAGCTTCCATTTTCAACTAAACTAAGTCCACTAATATTTGTCCCTTCTGTTGCTGGCATTGAACCGCTTGAAATTAATGTTCCACTTGAAGAATCCAGGTCTGAAACATTAGTACTATCATTTTCATCTACCCCAACCACATCTCCTGTTTCGTATAGTTCATAATAGAAACTGCTAATTGCATCTTCATCAGAATATACTAAGAGTGATACAGTATCTAAACTACAAGAATAACTTCCGTCGTCAACCTCAGTTACAGTTGGTGCAGTTAAATCAATAATAAATGCAGCTTCCCCTTCTCTATCACTTCCTTCAATACTACAGACAATCAAATATTGGTATTCTCCTTCTTCGAGTACTCCTAAATATTGAGTGTGAGTAGTTCCACCAGTTGATTCCATCACAATTTCATCATAACTACATTCAGCATTTTTGCTTGTAACAACTTCTAATGTCACATCAGTATCACTAATATATCCGTTAGGGCTTGTTGATGCGATATATCCTGAAATCGAATAATCAACACTAAAGTCAATTTCTTCAACCGCAGATAAATCGCCAGCACCATTCATACATTGAACATTTAGTAAATAATCCTTTGATGCCCCGGAGAAACTAAATCCGAAGCTAGTATCATGGTCAATGAATAATTCTTGTTTGCCTTCATCTAGTTCAAATCCAGGAAAACTATATTCCATTGTATCAAATTCTGAACTTCCACTTCCTTCGCTATTATCACTAAATTTACAAAGAGTTTTGTCGTCGGTTGTTGTAAACAGATAAGTTTCAACTCCTTCACTCAATGAATCAGGTTCAGCGAATGCATCATTTATTTCAGGTGCACTAGGATCATACTCTAAATTCATTTTTTGATCAGGTCCAACTTCGCCTAAATAATCTTGACATGCAACATACAATGTTTTTATGCTACCACCCTTATCAAATGATTCAAGAACATCACCTGGAAAACTACTGTATAAATAATAATTATCCCCAACATCACTACTCGAAATTTGTTTATATTCTGGTTGTGCAGTCATGTCAAATCCAGAGTTAAAATCAAATGCACAGGCATTCGTATCAATCTTTGTCATTAATTCCCAATCAAATGTTGCAATATTACTTATTCCCCAAGTCTCTCCCTCATATACATATTGTGTTGGACTAACTAAAATAATTCCAAATCCTTCGATTAATATTTCTCCACAATCAGGGTATCCAACTGAACCTGCTTCATCAATTGAGTAATAACAAATTTCAGTAGATTCAACCAATTCTACACTTTCAGTATACTCAATATACCCTCCGGCGCTTGCGTACTCACAACCATCCCCTAAACAATAATATGTATTCGCACAAGTAAAACCATCATCTTCAACACAACTAAAATCGACTTGAACAGTTTCCACAAAATATTCTTCCCATCCAAATCCATTTGGTTCTTCAGTTCTCTCTCCCTCAGTTAGAACTATTTGAGTTTCTGGTGCGGTAAAATCTACCTTAAAATAAAAATAATCTTCAAGAACATCTCCATCTAAAGACTCAACACAAACAGCTTTGACTGTTCCTGCGTAATTTCCTTCATAGAATCCGCCTACTGGTTCTGTTTTATGTTCTTTGTTAGCATCATCCAAACTTGAAAAATCAGCTACCTTTGCACCACTTTCAACATCGTATAATTCGCAACTAGCTGAGACTAATGTTGTAATTGCAAATTCGATACTAGTTTCAGCAACCACTCCATCATACTCTGGGTAGACTAAAGTAATATCTTGTTCTAAATCAAAAACAATCTCTTCATCGTATTCTCCAATGTTCCCATAATCATCACGACAAGCAACAGTTAAATTGTAAATAATTCCATCAAGATCTGAGAAGCTTGCATCTTTATCTTCATCGCGCCCTACACTTGATTCAAAAATGTCGCCAGCAGGATACACTTCAGTAAGGCCAAAGTCACAACTCATAGCCTCATTCAAATCACCAAGATAAACAATCAGTTCAGATATGTCGCCGTCAACTGAGCTTTCCCATTCAACTGTATATTCAGGTAAATGGTTATCAATAAACACAATTGTTTCATGCACTGATTCTTGGTTAAGATACTTGTCCAAGGAGAAATATCTCAGAACATAACTGACTCCATCAATTTCACTTGATTCTAGAAAACTACTTGCAACTATATCAACAATTAATTCTTCAGACGGTTCCAGTCCATTATAATCAACATATTCAAAATCAGTACAATCGCTAGTCTCGCTACTTGCTAAACAGTAACCTAATTGCCCCATTGGATTAGCTTCATCAACTCCCAAAAATGTAATATTGGAGAAGGTAGTTGAAACAATAGCAAAATATTCTACATCTAAACTTGTAACTGGCGCATACACATCTTTGATACATGCAGTATACTCTCCGCTACTGAATTCTGAACAATCATCAATAGTGTCGGCGTTTCCATCTTTGTAACAATAGCCATTAACTGCGCTATCACCAGACTCATCATCAGTACTTAGCGTTTGCCAACTACATTTATTCCAAGAACAACTATCTGCTGAGCCGCTTACAGTTCCTGTAGTAATTGAAATTGCATCTCCGCCAGTACATTCTAATTCAGAGTTGTAGGCATAACAGTTTGCTTCGCTACTTGCAATATCTCCACATGTATCACATGCAGTTAATTCAGTATCTGCAAAACATCGACCTAAATTACTACAAACATCTGCAGTGCAATAGCTGTTTTCAAATAAATCTGCTTCTGGCCCACATAGTCCACAATAATCATTAAAACCTGTTTCTTCATCTTCTCCATACTCATCTGGAGCACAATATCCATGTCCTGTTTCAAGTGTTGAAGGAAATAAGTATCCTGAATCTAAAAATCCTTCACTTCCGGTAATTCCATAATCTAAACTGGTATTGCTTGAATCAATCCAACTACATCCAACGCCAAGACAGTTATTAATCTCACAACTTTCCTGTCCAATATAATCAAAACAGTTGGTAACTTCTTCACATGAATAACATGCATCAACAATACTAGACTCAGCATGATCATAATAACAAAATGATTCATACCCATCAGAACTATCTAAACCGCCATAACAACTCTCGCTTGAATAATAAAGGCCAAATGGTTCAGCAGCTTGCCCTAATATACTACAACTTCCGGCGTCTTTACAAAGCGCATAACTGTCAGATGCTGAACTACAAAAAAAGCTACTATCTTCGTTATCTAAACTTGAACAATCACTACTGACTAAAATATCGTTATTTTCATTGCAGGTATATACGGATTTTCTTTCGTCAGAACCAGAGCTGGTATCGCCAACTACACAAAATGTATCACCAACTTCTCGCCCTTCACAGTTAAAACTTCCAAGAGTCACGGTAACTTCAGTTGCACTTTCACTAAATCTTGGTTCGTCAAGTGGCCCATCAGTATAAACTGCTACAATTGAATAAGTATAAGTTTCTCCCCATTCCACGTCTGTGTCAACTGTTGTTATTGCAAGTGGAGAAAATGATTCTCCAAATACTTCTCCTTCTTTTTCAATAATATATCCGCTAACTTCTGCACATGGTTTTGCCCAGCTAAGTGTGATCTCTGGATCTCCTTGACTTGTAACTCCGTCAAATATTTCTACAGCTTTTTGATCATTTTCTTCACCATAACTACATTCACCAATTTCTTTTTCAAGTAATAAATCTAAATCTACAGTTACCCCTGATGTTACTGCGATATCATACTCTCCGCTCGCATAATCCTGATATGTTGCATGGATAACATAATCTCCCTCCTCAAGATAAACTTCATAGTCTCCACCTGAATACTGTGAATTACCTTGGTATACTCCATCAACATAAATTGAAGCGCCATAAATCACATCTTCTGTAGAGGAATCATACAGACCATTTCCATTTTCATCAAGTAAGGTTATTCCTGAGACTCCTTGAAAATCAATTGAATTAATTACTAAATTGTGAGTTGCATCCGCAGACACAGAAAGAGAATCAGTGGTAGTGGAGTATCCATATTTTGTCATTGTGATAGTATAGTCGCTTGCTTGTAAATCAAAAACACCGTAAACTCCAACGCTATCACTTACTGTGCATGATTCATCGCCAGCTGAACTTTCAAAACAAATACTCACATCAGATACTTCTAAACCTGTGTTATCATGAATTATTCCACCAATGGTGAAACTTTCTCCTGCTTCAGCCAAACTAAAATTAACTTCAAGGGATTCTCCAGATCCAATTGAAACAGTCGAACTGGTACTAGAATAGCCAGATGCACTGACTTGTAAAACATAACTGTTAGGTGTGACATCTGCAAAAAAGAAATATCCGTCGCTAGAACTTGTGTCACTAACTGAGCTGCTTATTTCAATAGTGGCTCCACTAATTGCAAGTCCAGTTGTTCCATCTAGAATATATCCTCCAACGGTTCCACTACTTAATGTGATCCCACAAATATCTGTCTGACAAGACACTGGATCAGTATCTCCAATTTCCATATAAATGTCACTTTCAGTATATCCTTGTTGTAGTGCCCGATCAACACAATCATATCGAAGGTCAACGTACTCACAAAAACTTCCAACTGAGCAACAACCTTCGCTGCACCATAAATCATATTCAGGATCAGTTACTTCAACTCCACCAAGATCTTCACATTTTCCAATGCTGTGTGAATCACAATCAACTGAGCATGTTACTTCTTCACAAACTTCTGGGTAATCAGAACAGGACGCTCCTGCAATAAATTTTGAATCGAAATCGCAATCAGCCCCATATAAATCACAATCAGCTTCTGCATCACTTTCTAAAACATTATCTTGACAGAGATAGTCTTCTGATCCCCCTGTAAAAAGATAACATCCTTCGGTGTCTGCTAAAACAGATATTGAGAATAGAGAGAAAATAACTAAAAATAATAAAGATAGTTGAAAAAGTTTAGATCCGAAAATAGAAGAACCAAACCAATCTTTACTTGAAGAAGCAAAACCATCTGCTTCAGGCATAATTTTTGTCCCAACCATCACGGTAAATCTAATAGATAAATGGTCGAGAACTTTATAAACCTTCGTTTTAAAATTAGATAAAAATATACAAAAAAAACTAATAAAAATATACAAAAAAATAATACAATTCCTTAATTGAGATGAAGAGATACTGGAATAATTGCATTTAACGGATGATTAACTTCGAATTAAAGATCAGAAAAACAAATAATACAATTGATGGATCATTCCAAACAAGAACAATGAAATAATTGTGTAACCAACAAATTTATGTTTACCCATTGTGAATTCTGGCTTACGTTTCCCAAGCAATTTTGCTTTCCAATATGCAAGTACAATCAATATCCCATCAATTCCGCCAGCAAATATTCCAGTAATTGCGAGAGCCGAAATAAAAGTTGTCAGATTAAACAATAGTGCAAATAATGGAACTGACACAGTTAAAATGATACTCCAACTTCTTGGTATATGGTAATCGTAATTATACATCTCAACCAAGGCAACCCCTAAAGTGATAAAGGAAGTAAACATTGCAAGAATTGCAAGAATGTTCGCAAACGCCCCCATAATAGGTCCGATATAATATCCAAGCGCAATTGTTGCAATTCTCTCATTAGCCGCTAAATTTTCAAAGTTTGCAATACCTACTGTTCCAATTACCGCAAGACAGAAAAATAAATATAATGCAATCGGAGTTATAGTGCCAATGATTACTGCTGTTTTGAATTTCTTTTTATCTTTTTTAAGAATCTCCTTCATCTCTGGAATCCCAGCTGATCCAATGAAGGCAAATATAATCACTCCAAGTGGGAATAATATCTCTTTAGCATTTGAATAAGTCAAAAAACTACTTTGTATTTTTGGAATTGAAAACGCACTTATTAACAATAAAACAAGTAACATAAAACCCACTACAACAAGCTCAGCTTTACCCATTTCTTCAACGCCCATTGAAACGATAATTGTACAGATTACAAAAAATATGATACTAAGGGTAATTGGTTCCAAAAAAATCCCTGGTAATAAAGAACTAAGACCTGGGATCTGCATAATCAAGGCTTTTATCGATTCACCCTCTCCAATTAAATACGCTGTCAGTGCACCATATATTCCAACCATCATCGAAAATGTCATAGCGATCTTTCCATAACGTCCAAGATACTTTTCCATGTACCCACTGAGCTGATGATCTCCTTTAGTTCGAAGTGAAATTTCTGCTAAAAATAAATTAAGAAATAAAAACACAATCCCAATTATGATAATAATAGCTGAACCATATAGCATTCCTGTTTTTGCAACAACATATGGTATTCCAAGAATTCCAGCACCAATCACAGTTCCAGTTAGAACTGCAGTTGCTTTAAGCATTTTAGAATTTTCTTTGCACCAACTGACACAATTATTCGCCATCAAAAAGAAGAAGAGGAATTCTGTTTATATTTGTTTGTAATTTTTTGAAGTTATATATACAAAACTATTCCGATGATTGCAGCCCAAATAACACTTAATATCAATAATTTCCAATCTCTTAAAGCTAATTCTGATTGTATGCCAATTTTATAATTCGAAAAAACTAATTGCATGTAACGCCACAAGGCAGCGGCTGCAACTGGAACTGACAACAAAAAGTACAGGTTTTTCTGCAAAGAGTAAATAGTAAAACTGAAAATCAACATTACAGCGCCGATGTTCACCAACCTCTTCGCCTTTGACAATGAATATTTTTTCAGTACAGATCTTGTTTTAACTGCTTTTTTAGAATCCATCGCAAGGTCAGCATATCTTTTATTCGCAGCCAAAAATATCGCCAAAAAGAAAGGGCAAATGATCAACCAAGGAGAAATCCAGACCATAATTGCAAAGGCTCCAAGTACGGCGCGCAAAACAAAAAATACTGAAATCATAAATACATCTAAATATAAATAATGTTTAAGCCAGTAAGTGTATGTTTGCATTAACAAAAATAAAAATACTATCATCACACAGAAATACAGATTCAAAATATATGATAACCCGAAACCAAAAATCAACAATCCTGCAATCCAAAATTTAGCAAATTTTTCTGATATCAGTTTTGCAGCAATTGGTCGAAATTTTTTAATTTTGTGTAATCGGTCTTTATCTTTATCTCGCAGATCATTAATTATGTAATTTGCTGAAGATACTAAACATAAGGCAACAAATGCCAATAAAGTGATTAGAAACAATTCTTTATCAAATAGGTTTCCTGAAAATAATAAAGCTATGAAAACAACGCTATTTTTGTACCATTGTTCGGCTCTAAGTAATTTAGAGATTAGTTTCAGTTGATTCATATTATTGGGAAGGAAGAATTTGTATTTAAAAGTTAGTGAAAGTGAGGTAAAGAGTGGGGACGCTGGGATTCGAACCCAGATCGTCAGGTATCTTCTAGAAAGCTAATCATCGCCACAATGTGACTCATCGCTCCATTACTGGAGCCCGAAATTCTAGCCGTTATACTACGCCCCCACAAATTTCTTTTGGTGAGATTATTCTTATCTTAAAGTCCCCTATAAAAAGATTTCTGCTATTATTCCTTTTTGGGAAGCTTTCTTCAGGGCAAACGATAAAACCTTCCCTTATATCCAAATCTTTCATATACCTTAATATCTGTTTTATTTGGGATTTAGTGATGTTATTTCTTCCCCTAAAATCTTTAACTTCAACTACATATTTGATGTTATCTTTCACAAAAATTGCATCAGTAATGCCTTTATTACATCTTACTTTTGGAAACACTTCTCCATATTTAGAAAATTCATCAACAACGAATTTTTCAAAAAGAATGCTTCTTTTGCAGACATCTGGATTCATGACTCCACTAGTTACTTCTCTTTCAGGATATCTAACGCCTGCCAATTTGTAAACATCTTTAATAGATCCAAACTCTCTTGGGATATTCACTCCTGTGACTTCTTGGATCTCAATAACAGTCGCTCCTGGATTTCTCTTTAAAAATGAGATTACTTCTTCTTTTTGATTATCTTTATTTCGTTTATAATATCTAATTGGTAATGCTACTCCTGCATCAAGAAAGGCTGCAGGCATATTTTGATATATTCTTTCAACTTTGATTTTTGTATTATTTTTAATGTCAAGATACGTACAGGTCGGATTTTTTACAATGAAATCTCTAATTATTTTTCTTTTTTCAGATTGTCTTTTCGTATTCATTTTAATTCATTAATTATGATTAAATAAATATTTAAAGGCTATCTATACTTGACCAGTGGCTTAGATTCAGATAATTGCGCCGCAACCCATTTAAAGTACCCAAAATCCGAACTCTTATGCCTCAACAGACAGTCCTTGCCAAAATCAAAGAACTTGAATCTGAACGTACTGATTGGTTCGTAAAACAAGATTCATTGCATTTAATCATGCAATACATCCGCCAAGGTGATTTCCATCGAGTTCTAGAGATTGGAACGCACATTGGATATTCCGCACTAAATTTCTCACTTGTAGCTGACCATGTAACAACTATTGAAAAAGACAGAATATTCATAGTTGAAGCTGTCCAAAATTGTCTCCTTAGTGATAATATAGAATTAATTCAAGCAAATGCATTTGATGTCTTAAAACGATTTAATAAAGAAAAAAGAAAATTCCATTGTATATTTATTGACGCCCATAAACCAGATTATGGTGAATTTCTCCTACTTAGCATTCCTTTATTGGAAGACAATGGCGCTATTTTCATTGACAATACTATCTCTCACAAAACTAAGCTTGGAACTTTCTTCAAGGATCTAGAAAATAGTGGTCTATCATACAAAGAGTTAAATGTTGGTGACGGTCTAATCATTGCATTTAAAACTAGAAAATTTTTCCAACAAAATAAAATTAATTAAAATTCAAAAATTTAAAATAAAAAAAAAACTAAAAAACTAAAAATTAAGAACATGGCACAAATGATTGAATTGGATGGGTCCTTTGGTGAAGGGGGCGGAGCATTGGTGAGAACTGCTTTAGCTTCATCCATGCTTAGTCAAAAACCGTTCAAAATCAAAAATATTCGAAGTGGAAGGCCAAAAACTGGGCTCAAGGCCCAACATCTTGAAGCAATCAAAGCATTAAAACAATTAGCACCAACCACTAAAACAAGTCCAATCGAACTTGGAACAACTGAATTTTGGTTTCATCCAGGTCAGATAAAATCTGGCCAATACACTTTTGATATCAAAACTGCAGGTAGTATTAGTTTATTTTTACAAGCAGTCCTCCCTCCTTGTCTTTTCGCACCGAGTAAAGTCACTCTTACAATCAAGGGAGGTACTTGTGGAAAATGGCAAGCTTCAGTTGATTATTTACAATCTATTCTGCTACCAAACCTTCAACGTTTTGCAAACAAACTAACTCTTAGTGTAACTAAGCGAGGTTATTATCCAAAAGGTGGTGGAGAAATAGTTTTAGAAATTACTCCAAAATTCAAATTAAAAGAGTTCAGTGATATTCAGTCTTTAATTTCAAAAATTTCAACTGGAGTTAGAAAATTTGATTTCACAAGTCAAGGTAAATTAGAATATGTTAAAGGCTTTGTTAATTCTTCAAGAAATCTTTCCGACGTTGAAGTTGCAAGGCGTGTTGAGGCTGCTGCAACCACCAGTTTTAGAAATTTAAGGATCCCTGTAAGTATCGATAAAGGTTATTTTCCTGCTCTTTCAACAGGAGGAGAATTTTTACTTTGGACTGTACATAGTAAAAACGGAGATATTAATCCAACAAATTGCATCAGGTTAGCTTCCTCGATGTTAATTGAGAAGGGTGTTTCTTCTGAAGAAATTGGCCAAGGTGTTGCAAAAAAACTAAAACAACTTATTGATTCAGGGGCTGCTGTTGATCATTACCTCGCAGATCAGTTACTAATCTATATGGCTCTACTTCCAAATTCCTCAATTGTAACTAATGATATTACAAAACATAGTACAACTAATGTCCATGTGCTTGAGCAATTCCTTAGAACTTCTTTTGTGGTCAATGAAAAAAACAATAGAATTACTTCCAAGAAAGGAACACTAAAGGTTCAGCAAACAACACTTAGTCTTGTTCAAAATGAACCTAAAATGACTAAAGTTCCATCGGAAACGAAGGGGGTCAAAATAGGTAATTGGACTCAGGTTTCCAGTGAAAAGATTCATTCTGGTAAAATATTTGATACTTATTTTGATGAAGTAATTAATCCAAATGGGAACAAAGGAGAATACACTTACATCAAGGTAATGGATGGGGTTTGTATCTTACCTATTGATAAAGAAAACAATGTCTACCTAATCAAAGAATATCGTTATCCCATCCAAGATTACAATATAGAATTAATTGGAGGTGGATTAGAAAAAGGCGAGTCAAAATTAGAAGCCGCCAAAAGAGAGTTACAAGAAGAAGCTGGAATTGTTGCAACAGAGTTCATTGAGTTAGGTAGTTTAGAGATAGATCCTTCTACTGGCCCACATGTTGATAGTTATTTTATTGCCAAAAATTTATCTTTTAGAGAGGATAATCAAGATGATGACGAAGAAATTGAACTTCTAAAAATTCCATTCGACCAAGCAATTGAATGGTGTATGAATGGTAAAATCAATAACGTAGAAACAATTGCTATTTTGTTTAAAGCTAGAGAATTCTTAAAAAATAGCCAATAATAAATTAATGATTAAATAAAAATTAGAAAAAGAAATTAAAAATAAAAAAGATTTTACCCTAAAGCCAAATCCATCTTAGCAACTTCTGCTGAATTAACTCCAGCTAGTTCTGCCATTTTTCCTGCAATCACATCAAAGTTTGCACCATCTACTTCGTACATAACTAAAACTAGAACTGCAACTAACCCAAAAGCAATTGGGTCTTCTTTAACCAGCATCTCGCCGATTGCGCCAGCTTCTTCTGCGATTTTTTTTGCGCCTTCCTTAATAGATTCAAGATCAGTGTCAGGACTCTCTGGCATTATTTTAAATGTAATTATTGCTTTAGACATAGTTATACCTCGTTTTTCTCAGTTTAAATTTGTTGAACTAAAAATAGAATAAAACCTAGTTAGGTCCAGTGAATCCACAAGATGGGCAGTGGTATTTGATTGCGTTTTTTCGAGCAAATGTTCCTCGAACAATCTCATAGTCAGCACATCCAGGGCAAGGGAATCTAACTGCTCCTGAATCGTTCACAATTTGTTTTTTAGTTGAGATGCATACTGTTGATTTCATAAGAGGATCGGAATGAACCCTATTTATAAAGGTTACTGAGATCTTTGATCTAAGAACTTCAAAAAGCAAAGATTTTTGTAAGTTTAAGCTTAATACACCTCAATGACCACAATCTTCCTCATCCACGGCAGCTTTGGTAACCCGAACGAAAATTGGTTCCCTTGGCTTAAAACAGAGCTAGAAGCTTTAGGGCACGAATTAATAGTCCCAAAATTTCCAACACCAATTGATCAATCCTTAGAATCATGGCGAAAAATATTTTCTAAACACAAAGCAAAAATTGATCAAAACACTATTTTCATCGGGCACAGTTTAGGTCCAGCTTTCATCTTAGATATACTGCAACAATCTAACAAAAAAATATCTGTCTGCTTCTTTGTCTCAGGATTCTTAGGTCTCTTAGGTAACCCTGAATTTGACCAGATTAATCAAACTTTCACAGACAGAAAATTCAACTTCAATAAAATAAGATCTTCCTGCCAAAAAATAATTATGTTCCACTCTAACAATGACCCTTATGTTCCAATTGAAAAAGCAAATGAGTTACAACAGAAACTTGATGCAGATCTAAAAATTATTGATAATGGTGGTCATTTCAATAAAGAATCTGGGTTCCTTCAATTTCCTCAATTATTAAAAGAGATTAAAAAAAATCTTGTAATTCTATAGTTTCATACTAAAGTTTAAAAATGAGCCTTTTAACACAAGCTTAGATGAAAACAGTACTAGTAGCCGGTAAATTCGATTTAGTTCACCCAGGGCACCTTAAGTTCTTTGAAGAAGCAAAATCCAATGGTGACAGATTAATAGTTGTGGTAGCAAGAGACTCAACTATCACTAAAAACACCGGTGTTGCCCCAATTTACCCAGAAGATCTTAGAAAAGAGTTTTTAGAAGCTCTCAGTGTTGTTGATCAAGTAGAACTTGGAAACGAATCTAACGAGATGCAAATAATTCTTGAAATCAGACCAGATATCATTTGTTTAGGTTACGATCAACCAATCAAAGAAGAACGGGTTCAAAAATTCATCAAAGAAAACAAGCTCAACATCAAAATTAAGCGCCTAAATGCCTTTAATGAAAAACTGTTCAAAAGTAGTAAGATCAAATCTCAGGTTAGAATGAGTAAATCTGAAGTTTTAAAAGAATTTAAACCAACTGGAGTTTCCAACAAAGACCAACTGGATTCTGTTCCGGTAATTGTTGGAGATTACGATGAAATTGCAGATTGGGAAATGGATCCAAAGGGATATTTTTTAATCAGAATAAATAAGGAAAAGCAGATTCTCGAACTTGCTCATTGTAAAGAGCTTGGAATTATTGACTGTATTTTCGAAGGAAAAAAGCCCCAAGATATTTATTTTGAAATTCATAAAGCAGGAATTGTTTCTAGAATTGATCACGCAGCCTACATTGGTAAAGAGTTACATAAGGCATATCTTGCTCTGCAAAAATCAACCAACTACACACAAGATTCAGAGCTAGAAATATGAAAGTTCACAAATGGTCAGAAGAACAGGTTAAAAGTGCTAAAAAACCAAATTATAGTAAATTATATGTTATTGCTCCAGCTTTAATGAATTTAATTGGTGATGTTAAAAACAAAAAAATTCTTGAAATTGGTTGTGGAGATGGATACTGGCTCAGAATATTAAATAAAAAAGGAGCTAGGTGTACAGGATTTGATATTTCAAAAAAACAAATTAAATCTGCTGAAAGCGAAAACAAAGAAAAAGAAATCAAATATTTTGTTGCTGATGGTTCTGAAGAAATTAATTTAGAAAATAATTCTTTTGACGTTATTCTTTTAGAACATGTAATTTTAGAAATTTCGGAATTATCAAAAATTAAAAAAATATTCAAACAAACACAAAAATTACTCAAAGAAAATGGGTTTTTAATTGTAGGAGATATTCATCCTTTTGCTCCAGAAACTAATTTCCCAAATGTTGAAGTTGAAAAAGAATACAATTACTTCAAAAGTGGTTTTCCATTCAAGATTGTCTCAAAAAAACCAGATGGATCAGTTACAAGATATACAGACTTCCATTGGACTGTTCAAGATTTAATAAATTCAATCACTGAAACTGGACTTAAGATCACGAAAATTCTAGAACCCACTCCCAATAAAAAAACTGTTGAAAAATATCCTTACTTAAAATATAGAGAAAACAAACCCCTTGCAATTATGATCAAAGCACAAAAATAAACTCAAACTCCCCAAACAGGATTATCCTTCCGCTTAATCTCCACAATTTCTTTCACTAAATCAACTTCTAACTTAGAAAGATGTTTCTTCAATTTCTTCAATTTAGCGTAATCATTTTCAGGGATATCAGTATACAAAAAATCGCCTTCCTTTGCTTGACGCCCAACAGTGAGCCCAGGCATTGCCATCGCAACTTGGTCTCCTTGAGTTGCCCGTGTTACGTTTTCTTGTCCTTTTTTCATGCTCTTAACTGTGCTCATAGATTTTCCAGAGATAGTCATCAAGCCATCTCCGTTTTTGATTTGCCCAACTTCAATATCCACTCCACAAATTGCAGGATTATTTTGTCGAAAAACATACCCTGGCATAATTGAAAATTTACAGGGCCTAGTTAAATTTGCAAGTTCTCTTTTTTCAATTTTTTCCTGCAGAGTTCCAGTATACAGATCATAATCATCGAATATTTTATAGATTATATCATGTTTAATAATTGTCAAATCCTTCTCTTTTATTGCAATCGCCAAATCTCCAGGAATTTTCACATTAAAACCAAGTAAGACTCCTGTGAACTCGTCTTTATCGCGCAAAGATTCAAGTGTTGACAAATCCTTTTTACTCACATCTCCTAAACTTGCAAACGCAACTGGAATCCCTTTATCTCCGAGTAGAACTTTCATGGCCTCTAAACTACCAAGGGTATCTGCCTTAATCATAACTCCTGATTCCTCAGTTTCAGTTTCTTGTAATACATCCTCAATTTCTGATTGTACTTCAAGTTTCAATTTCTCAATTTCTTTTTTGTCTTTAGTAGTTGCAGCACGTACTGGCATTCCTGCCATCGCGCCGTCCATGTTAGGACCAGAAATTTTTACTCCAGTTGCTGCAACAACGGATTTCACATTTTTGAATTTGCTTTTTTTATCTCGCATTTCAGCAAGTTCCTTAGGTTCAAGCAATGCTCGAACTTTAGTCACAATCGCACCATTTAGTGATCCAATTACTAAAACATCATTCACTCTGATAGTTCCATCATAAATTATAGTGTCAAGTGTAAGGCCTAATCCTTTTTCTTCTTTAACTTCAAGAATACTTCCTTTAGCAGCCCCATCAATTGAAATTTCCAACTTCGCTTCAAAGAATTTTTGTGCAAGGCCAGTTAATACCATTAATAATTCTGGAATCCCTTGTCCTGTATGTGCTGAAATTGGTACAATTGCAAATTGCTGTGTATAATCTTGAACTCTATCAAATCTTTCAGCATTCACTGTATGTTCTTGGAATTGTCCAACTAATTCATAAAATTTTTTCTCAAATTCACCTTGTGCTTGGTGACTCATCCCAGACATATTTTGCAATAAATTTTTGTTAGTATCATATTCCCATCCATGCATTAAATCTACTTTATTTGCTGCAATTACGAACGGCACTTTATTTGCTTTTAAAATTTCGATACTCTCAATCGTCTGTGGTTTAAATCCTTCATTGATGTCAACAACCAATATTGCGATATCAGCAAGTGATCCTCCCCTTTTTCGAAGTGAAGTGAAAGCTGCATGGCCAGGAGTATCAATTGTGAGCAGACCAGGAATTGTAATTTTTCCTTTCATATGATCAAGTAATTTCCCACAAACTTTCTCAATAGTTCTAATTGGGATGATAGAAACTCCAATTGCTTGAGTGATCGCGCCAGCTTCTCCCGCTGTTACATCACTTCGTCTAATTTTATCAAGAAGAGAAGTTTTTCCGTGATCTACGTGACCAACTACTGTAACTAGGATCTTTCGAACTGCCATAACAATAGTATTTTTAGTAGTATTTTTTAAATGTTACTTGATTTTAGAACAAACATGGTCCAAGAAGCGAACATCAAACTAGATATCAAAATTCCAAAGGATCCAGTCTCCAAGGCTATGGGGACTTTCTACAACCCTAAAATGCTCTCTCACAGGAACATCACAATCAATGCTATCAAATCCTTCACTCAAATAAAAAATAAGCCAATTAAAATCGGGCTCCCTCTAGCTGGTTCTGGAATCCGTGCACTTAGGATCTTAAACGAAATTTCCACAGAAAATATTTCAGAAATTGCAGTCAATGATATCAGAGAAAATTTCATCGAAGATTTCCAAAAATCAATAAAAACTAATAAATTAAACTCCAAAAAAGTATCAACTCACAACCAAGACGCTAACCTCTTCCTCTTAAACAATTTAGGATTCGACTACATTGATCTTGATCCATTTGGTTCGCCAAACCAATTCTTAGCAGCAGTAGTTGCCAGAATTAATAGGAAAGGAATTATTGCAATCACCGCAACAGACACTGCTGCCTTAGCTGGAACTTATCCGAAAGCCTGCAAAAGGAAGTACTGGGCATCTCCACTAAAAAATCATTTAATGCATGAGCTCGGACTTAGAATTCTGATCAGAAAGGTGCAGCTTCAAGGAGTTCAATTTGGCAAAGCATTAACTCCTATTTTGAGTTATCATAAAGACCATTACTACCGAATATTTTTTCAATCATCTAGTGGAAAAGAAAAATGCAACAATATTCAAACACAGCACCAATATTTTCTTTATAACCCAAAAACTTTAGAATCGAAAATCAGTAAAATAAATTATTGGGAAGCTAAGTCTAACAAAGAGTTCCAAGTTGCAGGGCCACTTTGGACAGGGCCACTGCATGACAAAACATTCATCAAAACTATAATCAAAAAAAATGATTTCAACTCAGAAGTCAAACTTCTCCGCTCTTTACAGACTGAGGCAGAAAATCCAAATATCATAGGGTTCATTGACAGCCATATATTAGCAAAAAAATACAAGATAAAAGTTCCAACAAATGAGCTGCTCCTTAATATTAAGGGAACATGGAGAACACAGTTCAGTGAAACTGCCATCAAAACAAAACTCCAACCAGTGGAACTAATCAAAAAACTTAAAACATAATAATTTTTATTCTAATTAAATGGTAAAATATTGGTTAATCAAATCTGAAGCGACAGAATTTTCAATAGATGATATGAAAAGAGAGAATATTATTTATTGGGGTGGTATCCGCAATTATCAGGCCAGGAACTTCCTACGTAAATTTACAATTGGTGACCAGGTAATATTTTATCATAGTAATTGTAAGCCTCCTGGTGCTGCAGGCGTTGTTTCTGTGTTTCATCCAGGGGTTGCTGACCCAGAACAATTTGATCATAAATCAAAATACTTTGACTCCAAATCTACTATTTTTGAACCAAGGTGGACATCAGTTGATTTGAAATTTGAAAGAAAATTTAATTCATTTGTTAGCCTTGATGAGTTAAAAGCGAATCCAAAACTGAACAAGATGAAACTTGTCCAACGTGGAAACCGCCTTAGTGTCATGCCAGTAGAAAAAAATGAATTCAATGAGATTATCTCTATGAGTGATAGATGATAAATTAAAAAGAAACAAAGAAAAGAAAAAAATTAATTCATAACTTGATACCAGTTCAAAAGTAATCTATCAGCCGCACGGACCATTTCTTCGCCACTACCTGAAATTTTCATGCACATTCCATCATATTCAACTGTTCCAAATTCAAGTGTTTCATCATAAACTAATTCTAAAACTGGATAATTGTTTGGATTGTTTTCACAGCTAATAATTTCTCTGCCCACACAAACTTCATGTTCTTCACTGCAAGATCCAATTGGCTTTCTTCCAATTCCTTTTACAATATTAAAACTAAGTTCTGATATTGCAAGTGAATAATGTTGGTCAGACACCTTAGGGTCAATTGCTAAATATAAATCTGCAACTTCGTTGAACTCGCTATCAAGTTTTCCTTCAACTGGGACATCTAAAAGGTCTTCTGGGCTGTTATGTAACGGCACCACAATAATAGTTGGTTGGTCTTCATAATGGACTACAATTTCTGTCCACCAAAGCTCATCGTAAAATACAAAACTAAAATCTTCATACATGTATCCTTCAGAATTATCCAATTTTCCTGCTCTGTTTTCTGCATGCAAAATATCTAGATCAGAATTAACGTCAGTAGTAACTGCGCCTGTTACGGTTTCACCCATCCAATCAAGGGCGCTAAAACCACCAACTCCAATTACAAATAAACCAAGTAAAACAACTACTGCAATTCCAATTGTTTTTGGATCAAAATCTTTAGTCATTTCCTTAGTTTCTGCCTTTGTCTCTGCTGTAATCCCAGAGTTCAATTCAGCATTAGTGTTAGTCTCTTCTTCAACTTCTAAATTAGCTGACATTTTGGTCTCGTCCATAACTATCCTCAGAGCTTGATCCCTTTAAGAATTTTTCGAAACAATGATTTTTTTGCTTATAAATATAAATTAACCTTTGTTCTAGGTTTACTTCTTGTTCTTCAAGAATTTTTCAAACGACGCCCGAAAATCTAATGATAAATCTCCCAAAATCTCTGTTTTTGTATTAAATTTTTCACAGAGCCTCATATTCTGCTGCATTCTTCCCAAAATTTTAGCCTGCTTAATTGGGTCATTAATCTTTTTTAGTGATTTAAACGAAAATCCGATAATATTCTTCTTTTTGGTAGCAATTTTGCATGTAATTTGATCTAATCCACCTCTTAAATAGTGTAAAGAGTCTTTGTGGTGAATTTCTTCAGCACCAGTTATAGCTTCTTTATTTGGTCTCTCGATCTGACTACGTAATTGATTTTCATTTCTGATTACAGACTTATTTTTTACATGTTTTTTATGTTTTTTCAAGTTATTACCATAAATGTAGATAATATTTAAAAAACTGCCCACTAAATTGAACATAGATCAAAACACTTAGCCAATTAATGGAAGAGTGGGATGTGAAATATGAAAATTACAGTACAAAACGAAAAGGCAGGGACAACCACTAATTTGACAACAAATGCGACAACTGTCAAAGATTTATTAGTAGAACTTGCTGTTAATTCTGAAACTGTTCTTGTTGCAAGAAATGCTGAAATTTTGCTCCCTACTGATTCTATTGTTGATGGAGACATAATCATTTTCCTCAGTGTGATCAGTGGAGGATAATATGTCTAAAGGAAATAACCATCAAGGCAGACAGAACAGTATTTCTATTTGTAGCAAATGTGAAAAAAAAGCAGTGATTGAACTACAGCACGGGTTATACTGTGGAACTCATTTTATCTCTTATTTTGAAAACAAAGTATTTCGTACTATTCAAAAATTCAAATTAATTGATAGAAATGATAAAATTTGTGTAGCCACCAGCGGCGGGAAGGATTCCCTCACAGTTCTTTATCTAGTTAAAAAATATCTAGAAAGACAAAATATCAATTCAGCTTCTATCACTGCTCTTGCAATTGATGAGGGAATTGCTGATTATCGTGATAAGACTCTTTTGGATCTAAAAAAATTCTGTGATGATCACGATGTAGAATTGACTATTGCAAATTTTAAAGATAAAGAGCATTTAGGTGCAACCCTTGATATCGCATACCCTAAAATTAATAAGGTGACTGGAAAAAAACCTTGTAATGTTTGTGGTGTTTGGCGCAGATATTTGTTGAACAAATACGCGAAAAAACTGAATGCTACAAAATTAGTTACCGGACACAATTTAGACGATGAAGCACAAGCAATTATGATGAACATCTGTAAAGCTAACACAAAACTTGCAGCCAAACTTGGTCCAATGAGTGGAATTTCAGATCAGGCAGGATTTGTAAGGCGGATCAAACCATTATATCTGTGCTCAGAAAAAGAAACAAGGTTGTACACTTTCTTAAAAAAATGGAAAGTTGAGTATACTGAATGTCCTAATGTAGTGCAAAGTTACCGTGCAGAAATCAGAGATTCTCTTAACAGTTTAGAATCGAAATATAAAGGAACCAAACATGGAATTGTTAAATCATTTTTAGATATGATGCCTCTTTTAAGAGAAAGGGAACTTGCAAATATTTCTAAAGGAAAAACTAATGGGTCCCCAAAAAAATGCATTACTTGTTCTGAACCAAGTAATTTAATGGAATGTAATGCTTGTAAATTAAAAGCGATTTTTGAGGATCAAAAAAATGAATAAATTAAATGGCCGTTATATTAGGCAAATTCCTTTAATCGGAACGCAAGGGCAAGAAAAATTACAATCTGCAAAGGTTGCGATTATAGGAGTTGGAGCGCTTGGTACAGTTGCAGCTGAGTTACTGGTAAGGTCAGGGGTTGGATCAATTCTATTAATTGATCGCGATGTAGTAGAATTATCTAACTTGCAAAGGCAATCTTTATTTGCAAATTCAGATATATCTTCAAGTAAGGTTGTCGCTGCTAAAAGAAGATTGTTGGAAATTAACCCAGAGATAACAATTGAAATTGCGCCAGTTCATCTAAGTGCCAAAAATATCAGCCAGACCATCTCAGATAAAATTAATTTGGTCCTTGATTGTACTGATAATATGAATACTCGGTTTTTAATTAATGATTATACTAAAAAAAATATGATTAATTGGATTTTCGCATCAGCTGTTGGTTGGAGTGGTATGTTTTCTTTTATCGCAGCAGATTCTGCGTGTCTACGTTGCCAGATGCCAAAAAAGGCAAATGGTGAAACTTGCCAAGAAGCAGGAGTTATTGGTGCTGTAACCAAAAGTATTGCATCAATGCAGAGTAATATTGCAATTCAATTCTTAACTGGGCAAGATATATCTAATCTTAAAAATAAATTATTCACATATGATGCAAAAACAATTTCTCTTCGGAACTTTGATATACAAAAAGATCCAAGATGTAAAACCTGCTCTAATGAATTTCCCTCTCTAAAGGTCCAAGGCCAAGAAGATATAGTCAGATTTTGCTCCTCTGGAATGTTTCAAGTTTCCCGTGAAACCAAGATCGATTTAGTTAAGTTACAAAAAACAATAGAATCAGAATTTACTGAAACAATTCTTGATGAGATTAGTTTACGTTTTGGTAATTTGACTGTTTTCTCTGATGGTAGGGCTTTAATTAAAGCAAAAACAAAAGAGAGTGCCGTAACTTTATATGACAGGTATATCTCTAATTAATCAATTAGAGAATTAAATTTTGATATTTTTTAACCTCTTCAAGAATTTGTTTTTTGGAATACGCACAAAGCGGGTACAGATAAACAATTGCAAGTTCAGATTTAGTAGCATCAATATCAACTTCTTCGATCAAAGATTCTACAATATCTTTTTTTACAATCACGCAAGGTCTTCTTTTACATTTTTCAATATAAGCTTCAACATTTTCTACAATTTTAATTGGTCTTGGGCTAAACGCTTCAATTAAGGATAAATCCAAAACTTCACAATTCCTTTCTTTAATTAAAGTAATTCCAACTCCTCGTTTCATCATTAAAAGTGCTGCAAGTAATGATGATTCATCTTTAAGCATAACTCCTGCTTCTCCCTCAATTCCTGCTGGCAGACCTCCTGGGCAAATTACTCTGTCTTTGTAAACAAAGGCCCCTGTTTCATTAATCTCAATTCCAATGACGATATCAGGGCCTTTTAATTTGAATACTAAATTTTTGTTTTTTTCTTCGATAAATTCTCCAATTTGATGATTTATTTCAACTGAAGTTTTAGAAAAGGTTTTATCACTTCTCTTTGTTCGGCAATGAAATGATCCTTTATCATTTTCTAACAAATGAATCGCCTTATGTTGAATTTTATTAATTATGTCTTCATCAGAATCTTCTTTTTTGGGAATAAACGCTGCCAGTGAATATGAATGAACGCCAAAAACTCGCTGTAATTTTTGATGTCCCTCAAAAAAAGGAATCAACATTCTTCCACGTCCTTTGCTTATTTGGCTTTGGCCAGTTAATTTCTTAATATTCTCACGCAACTTATTTACAAAGGAATTTTGATTTTTTCCTTTCAAAAATATTTCACTAGCAATTCTAACTAGTATATGTGAATATTGAATTTTATCTGTCATATTCCTTTTTTATTTGGAGTTTTTATAAAAGAATCGCTTAATTTCGAATAGTTTTCGTACCTTAAATTTTAAAGTGATATTTTGGCACATAATCTCATTTAGAGCGATATTTTGCCTATCTCCATAGGAAACAAGGGGGTTGGTAAAAAGCATTTTTTAACGAAGTATTTATAAAGTACTATTTAAATATAAAACAAGTATCATTTATAAATAGAAATCATTACTAAGCAAATATTTGTGGGGGAATTTCAATGGCAAAATCATTAAAACCTATTAAAAAAGGTAAAAAAGAAATCAAAAAGGGTAAAAAAGAAATCCAGATTGTAAACATCGTAGTTTCTACTGCTTTAGAAAAGGATATTCCTTTGGAAAAAATGGCAGCGACTTTGCCAAACACTGAATATAACCCTGAACAATTCCCTGGTCTAGTACTTAGAATTAAAGATCCAAAAACTTCAGCTTTAATTTTCTCATCTGGGAAGGTTGTTTGTACTGGAGCAAGAACTCTTAGTGATGTTGATCTTAGTATCAAAAGCATCATTAAAAGTTTGAAAAAAATGAATATTAATGTGACTATTACTCCTGAGATTACTGTTCAAAACATTGTAGCCTCAGGTTCAATAGGTATGGCTTTAAATTTAAACTTTTTAGGGTTAAAATTACCTAACACTGAATATGAACCTGAACAATTTCCAGGTTTAGTTCACAAACTTCGTGGTACACGTGCAACCTTCTTACTTTTTAGTAATGGAAAAATTGTTTGTACTGGGACTCGAACAGAACAAGAAGTTCATGAAGCAACTGATATGTTGATTGTGAATTTAGAAAAACTTCTTAATCAGTAAAAATATTTTAATTTTTCTTAATTTCTTTCTTTTTGTTGTAGTTCTCTAATATACATAATCTACTATACTTGTAATCTAAAACATTGGTTATATTTCCCATACTTTTTTATTAACTCAGCGTTCTAAACACAATTGTGGTTGAGGCAGAGTTATCAGAATCAGAAAATCAGGAAATAGGGCTTGAAGTTAGTGAGCAGATTAGGCTTTTCAAGGAGTTTATTGAACAGCATTATCATGCTCAGCTCTTAGAGGCCAATCGTAAAGGGAAAGAATCCCTTGTAATTGAATTTTCTGAATTATTGAAGTTTAATACTGAACTAGCCGAAGAGTTAACAGAGCGCCCAGAAGAAGTTCTAAAGGCAGCCGAAATTGCAATCAAAGAGTTTGACTTACCAAAAAAATTAGACAAATTCGCAGTTAGAATCAAACGAATGCCTGACTCCTTAAAAATTAAAATTAGTGAAGTTAGAAGTAAACATCTTGGAAAATTTTTGTGGTGTTATGGTATTGTAAGGCAAAAATCAGATGTAAGACCTCATGTATCAACTGCAAAGTTTGAATGTCCGAGTTGTGGTAATGTTTTAACCGTTCTTCAATTAGATCAAAAATACAAAGAACCAACTAGGTGTAGTTGTGGAAGAAAAGGAAAATTCAAAGAGCTTAGTAAAGAATTAGTTGATGGTCAAGGGTTAGTTCTTGAAGAATCTCCTGATGATTTGGATGGAGCGCAACCAAAAAGAATTAATGTATTTCTAAAGGGGGATTTAGTTACTCCAATTACTGAACGTAAGAGTAGTCCTGGGACAAAAGTGAAATTATATGGTTGGGTAAGTGAAGTTCCAATTCAGCTTCGTAGTGGTGGGAAATCTACTAAGTATGATCTAATTTTAGAAGCGAATTATATTGAACCTGTTGATGATGATCCAAGTAATATGAAAATCAGTGAAGCTGAGCTAGAAGAAATAATGAGTATTGCAAAAAGAGAAAATGCTTTACATTATGTAGCAAGTAATATTGCTCCATCAATTTACGGTCATGATAAAATCAAGGAATCATTGGTGTTGCAATTAGCGGGTGGATGTGTCAAAAAACGTAAAGATGGAGTAAGGACCAGAGGAGATATTCACATGCTTTTAATAGGGGATCCTGGAGCTGGAAAATCTCAATTATTAAAGAGGATAACCCGAGTAGCACCAAAAGCCAGATTCACCTCAGGTAAAGGAGCATCAGCAGCTGGGCTTACAGCATCAGTTGTTAAAGATGAGTTCTTAGGTGGTTGGAGTTTAGAAGCTGGGACTTTAGTTCTTGCAAACCAAGGGTTCGCGGTAATTGATGAGCTGGATAAAATGACTAAAGAAGATAGGTCCGCTCTGCATGAAGCAATGGAGCAGCAAACAGTGAGTGTTTCAAAAGCAAACATTCAGGCAACTCTGCGATGTGAAACAACTTTACTTGCAGCTGCAAATCCTAAATTTGGAAGATTCGACCCTTATGATTTGGTTGCGAATCAAATTAATTTGCCTCCAACTTTAATTAACAGGTTTGATTTAATTTTTCCAATTAAAGATAAACCTGGTCGAGAAAAAGATGACAAGTTGGCTTCATTTATTTTAAAATTACATCAAAATCCTGATGCAGCTGTTGCAAAAGTAGAGTCAGATATTCTCAAAAAATATTTTATGTATGTTCGTAGAGTCGCAAAACCACATTTAAGTGATGTAGCAATCGATGAGATCAAAAAATATTATATAAATATGAGAAACAGTGGTGCAGCTGAAGAAGGAGGTGTTTCCTCAGTTCCAATTACTGCAAGGCAGCTTGAAGCACTTGTACGGTTGGCTGAAGCAAGTGCTAAATTGCGATTAGCAACAGAAGTTACCCGTGAAGATGCCCTTAAGTCAATTGAATTAATTGATTATTGTCTGAACCAAATTGCAAAAGACAGTGAAACTGGTAAAATTGATATTGATCGTATTAGTAGTAAGATAACTTCTACTCAGAGAAGTAAAATCAGCATCATCAAAGATGTGATTAACACTATTGAATCCGAAACAAAGGAGCGTATTATTCCAATTGAGTTAATTATTCAAGAAGCTGCTAATAAAAATATCAGCTCCGAAGATGTTGAAGGAGTTTTAGAAAAATTAAGGCGTAGTGGAGATATATTTGAACCGAAAAGAGGATTTATCCAAAAATTATGATAATTAAATAAAACATGGCAGAGAAGAAAAGTTTTAGGGCAGCAGCCAAAATTGTACTTATTTCTGAGTTATATAATGGGGAGTATATCCAAGGAGATGAGAATTCTGCTAGTTATTTAAAATTGAATAATGATTTACAAATTATTCGTGTCAATTTAATTGGGACTATTGTAATGCAAGAATCACTAGGTTCAATTAATGTATTAAAAATTGATGATGGTAGTGATATTATTAGTCTGAGATTTTTTGATGCGAATCATGGTCTAGAAAAAATTGAGATTGGTTCTGTAGTAATTGTTGTAGGTCGAATTCGTGAGTATAATGCTGAGAGGTATATTGCAGCGGAAGTGATCAAAAAAGTTCCAGCAAGGTGGTTAAGACATCGTGCATTAATTTTACAATCACAGCAAACTAAGATTACAAATGAAGAAAAAGTTTCTGAAGTAGAACAAAAATCAGAAGAGAACTTAGAATCTAAAGAAATTAAGATTGAATCTCAACTTGTATCTCATGAGGTAAAAGAAACAATTACTCCAAAAAAAACTAAAGTTACAAAACCAAATCCAGTGACTATTGAAAAACCTAATATCACTTCGGTTGACGCTACAACAGAACCTATCAAAAATTTAAACAATCCTTATCTTGAATTAATGTCATTAATTTCTGAACTTGATCTGGGCCCTGGTGTTGCTTTAGAGGTTGTAGTTACTAAATCTCAATTTGATAATACTGAAGAACTTCTAAAGAAAATGATGGAATCTGGGGATATCTTTCAGAATGTTCCTGGTAAAGTTAAAGTTCTTTGAGCGAGTTATTCTTCTAATCCTTCTTCTGATCTTCCATCATCTGATGTTGACGATGTTTCATATGATGGCCAAGTAGGATTGAACCTTACATCACTATCAAATACTTCTTCAAGATAATCTAAACAAGCGTTACGACCTGAGTCGCAAAAACCTAAATTTTCAAATTGGACACCTAATTCTTCTTCCGTAATATCAAAATACTCATGGCCATAATTTATGAGTGTAGATGCAAAAAAGGAACAATCAACTTCAGCTGCTTCATTTACCTCGGCAACTACTTGAGGTAGTAAGGTATCAGAATAATGAGCTTTGGCTGCTTCGTATTCCCACTCCTCATAATCTCCAGCATAAAAAGAATCATAGATTTCAGTCTGATATGTCCTTAATTCATCTTGTCCTGAAAAAAAAGCATCTTGACAATGACTCTCAAATAAAACCTCAAGAGCACCATCTAAATAAGCTACTTGCAAATCAAAAAATATTGAAGCCAAATAAGCAGGATCTTTATAACGCTGAGTTAAATAAACATATTCTTCATAAGTACAATCCCCTTCAACTATTCCTTCTTTGCATTCCTGAACAGAACTAGGGTGAGATTCTTGATTCAAAATATGAATTGCTTCATGTGGCAAACAGTCAGCAATTTTTTCTATCCCTTCATCAAAAGTTGTATCCCTAATACCTATCTCTCCAATACCAATACCCCCTGCATGGCAAGAAGAATCTGTTTCTGTAGAATCTTCATTTGTAACAGTATAAATATAAATTTTATCATCTTCATAAAATTCCCATAAAACTTCAATTGATTCATCAAGCATATCTGCAAAATGGCTTGTTCCTTCTCTTCCATTATAATCAAATAGTAATGTGGAATCAGCATCAACTGCAATTAACTTAGCAATATAAACCATTTCTTCAGCAAGTTCAATTGATTCACGAACAGTTGCCTTTTCAGAACTGGTTAAATACTCAATGTCATAATCTTCTTTAGAATCACCACAAGCAACAAACAAAAACATCAAACTAACAATCAACAAAAACACAAAAAACTTACGAAATTTATAATAATTAACCATCATGAAAAAGAGAATAAACAAACTTAAAAACTTATGGATATTCACTAAGTACATGACAAACAAAAAACTTTCAATAATATTCACCTTCCTAACTATTCTTACTATTCTTTTATCAATTAATACTTTAGCAATTAATAGCTTTGATGATATACCAAGAGTTGAACCAGCTAACTCTTTATTTGAATCAGACTTTATCACAGCAGACTTCTTTGAAGGAGAAGTAGGTGCTGAAAACCTAAAATCATTTTACTTTGATTCACTCAGGATTAACAGAATTACCCTACCTTATGATATCCCTTCCTCATTTCAAGGAAAAGTAATCCAACTTAATGTTGAAGGCGGTTATTATGGATACGCTACAACTGATTCCACTGGATTAATTGATATTCATAAAAATGAGGAACACTCAAATCCTGATGTAATTGTGGAACTAGACAGTGAGAGTTTTTCCATGTTAACTTTGGATAAAACTGTTGGTTACGACCTTCTAAGCAAAGAAGGAGTTAATGTTTACTCAGGGCCAAATTCAGACATTGAATGGGGCCTTATTGTTGAAAAAAAAATATCAAGAAATGGAAAGGAAAAGATTCTTTACAAAATGGTAAATGAAGATGCAACTGTACTTTCCAAAATATCAGAAGATTCATTATTAGTAGCAATTAAACCAGCATGGCTACAAACTTCTTTATCTGGTAAAGCAATAGAAAACAGTGATGATACAACTCAAAAGCCAAGTATTAAAGATTACATCATTGGAAAAGTATACAAATTTCTGTGGAATTAATTTCTTCCACTTTTTTTTATTAAGTTTAAGATTTTTCAGAATGTTCCAGGTAAAGTTAAAGTTCTTTGAGTAGATAATTTTAAGATATTTGTTGTGTCATTAGCCTTTCTTTAGCATTTTCAAGGACCATCCCAAACAAAGAGAATATCTTAGTAAAATTCTTCTCTTTTAAAGAGTTCAATATTTCATCAACCTCTTGGTCTGAAATTTTCTCATTATCTGTACCATGTTTTATCAAATATACAAATGGTTCTCCTGCCTCATTAACACAGATTTGATCTCCAGTAAAAAGGAAACCATAATCTTTGAAATACAAACAAGAATTTCCTGGTGTATGACCTGGAGTATGTATTGCCTCAACATTCTCAACAATTAAAGTATCAGAAGTGAAAGGAATATCTACCTCACAATCAGAAATAAATTTGGCTTCTGATTTGTGAATAATTATCTTTGCATTATATTTTCTTTTATACATACTTACACACCCAATATCATCACGATGCGAAATAAAGATAAAATTAATACCACCAATCTCATTGATCTTTTTAGAAACCTCTTCTGTTAATTCTTCTGGACAACCAATGAGAAAATTCCCATTTTTATGTTTTATTAAATAATAAGGAAAATCTTTCTCAAAACGAGTTTTGTATTTGAACATGACTACATTCTCAGCAACATTTTCAAATTTCATCTATAATAATGGGCTAAGGCTCTTTTTAATACTTTGTAAAGTTTAAACTTACCAACCAAAGAACACTGGTGTGATATAAACTTCCATTAATGCTGCAACAAACAATACCCCAACACTGAGTAAAATTAAATTCACACTATCATATAAAACAGATTCTTCTTGTATATTATGTTTAATTACTGCAATTGAAATAATTGACCCAGCTATCCCTGCAATAAAGTATGCTGCGATTTCAACTAATCCATGAAACATGAACCTCATAAAACTAAAAGTCCCTATACTCAGGTAATTGAACATGTTTACCGATCCAACTTCTGATGCAACCGTTGCCAGATTCGTTTTTATCATATTACCAATAGCAACAGCAACTACCGACGCATTCCAAGTAAGTATAAATATCGCACCAGCACCGAATAAAAATGAGAACACTAAGCAAAACAATAAAACTTTCATGTTATTAACAAAAATTCCTTGGAACAATCCAAACAAAGTGATTCCGCCTTGAACATTACCTTGTACATCAACCATTGCTTGGGATTGAATAGAAAATATTTCAGTCACCATTGAAGATGGTAAAAAAACGTATGCGAGAGTGAGACCAATTACTACTCCAATAAAAAAATACATTAAGAAGATTAACACTTTACTATGTTCTTTGAGTATCTTCCATTCTCCCTTAACGTGCATATCGATTTCTTCTTCATTTTTGATAGCAGTGTATACTAGGGGTATTGCAGCCATCACTATGATGAATACTAACAATAATCCAGCGTAATCTCTAAAAGAAATGTATGCTAAAAATAATCCTATTAATGAATATAACACACCTGCTACAAACATCTCCCACGGTTTACGTTTAACTGCAAACGGATTGAATAGGGATTCTAGAACCATCAACAAATAACTAATGTATTTTTGTTTATAAAATCTTTGTTAACTAACTAAAAAATAAATTAGAAAAATTACAACATAAATTCAAAAAACCATGAAAGCGAAGAGATTAAATGGTTTAGTTTAGAAGAGATAACCAATAAAGAAGACTTAATTGTGAGTATTAAACAGATGACTATATCTACTTTACAAAAAACTTCTAATAATAAACAGTAATAATGAATAGTAACTACAACATCATTAAACAATTATGCATAAATAATAATCTAACTCAACTAGATACATATAGTAACATCTTAATTATAGATTTATCAAACATAAACAACAGACAAACATATTGATCTAAATTACTAAACAAAGCCAAATTCTCACTGATTTCATTTAACGTGAGATATATCTCTGATTATTCGCTATTTCAAACGTTATATGCAATCATACATACAAACGAGCTTTATTTTGTTTATAGAGGACAAAATGACTATAAACTACCTAAGACAAACTAACTTTTAGATAATTCATTTCTGCAAACAACTATTAAGATCTTATTCATTGAGTAATATAAATTGTATCATCAGACATCCCTACCCCTCCACTTCCGATGGAAACTCTTATTTTAAAAAAGTGAAAAAATCAAAATCATCTAACGCACAAAAATTTCTACTTAAAGACAATTGCATTTAACAAGCAGCAAAAAAGAAAAAAATGAATGTGGTTCAATACTATTATGTTAAATGTATTTCATCAAAAAACAAAACAATACTTAAACATGAATCAAACAGAGATAATATAATTAATTAGATAAAATAAAAACACCTTTATCATTAAAAGAAAAACGAAATAATCTTTTGTCTTCAATTCAAAAAATAAACAAAGCGCTAAACATAAGAATTACCTTTAAGACTGAAGCTTCCTCTATTTCTCTTCCTAAACCAAAATTTTACCTTTGATTTTTTGTTTTTTTTTATTTTAATTTATTTATATATATATATTTATTTACTATATTGTAAATAATAATATAATATATAATAATAATCATAATAATCATAAAAGTTCAGTAGAAGGAAAGTAGCAAAGCATAGAACAGAAGAAGAAGATGCACATAGTAAAAAAAACAAATACCAATTTGATTTATATTCACATTCAATAACTTCTTACTGAGTTTATGCTCAAACCAACTAAAAAAGCGAACAACACAAAACAATTTTTTCAAAACAACCAATCCATCCTAATCAATTGAAATTGACCTAATCCAACACAATGATTGCATTTAACTCTACTCAAAAATATATCTCAAACCAGTCAATCATGTACAAAATACATATTACTTTAGTTATACTCGGTGTTTACTGTTCATTCATCATTGTTTCTATAACACAATTCAAAGACCTCTCTTTTGTTTTCGATATATATTTAAAGAAGTTCCACTGGAAATGATAGGGTAGGTAGGTAAAAGGCAACGTTATATGCAATTTAACCTAAAAAACATGTTTCAGAATTAAAATTAAATTATTTTCCATGAGAAATGAGGGGGTAACTGTGTAGAATGAAAAAGATGAAAAAATTTTTTGAACATTTTTTAGAACGTGAATCATTGTTTACAAACAAGGCTCTTCTACTTTCCCACTATGTTCCAAGTGAAATTCTTTACCGGGAAGAATTAATTAGTGAGATCGCAAATATTCTAGCACCTTCATTAAGAGTTGAACGCCCTTCAAACCTTTTTGTCTATGGAAAGACTGGTACTGGTAAAACTCTGTCTATAAAATACATATTACAATCAATGGATCAGATTGCCAAAGAAAGAGAGATCCCATTAAAATCAATTTATGTTAACTGCAAACTAAAAAGGGTAGCAGACACTGAATATCGTTTAATTGCTCAAATAATTAAGGCATTTGGCCGTGAAGTTCCAGCAACCGGTCTTCCAACAGATGAAGTTTACAATATATTTTATTCTCTTTTAGATTCCAAGAAGCAGATTGTTTTACTGGTTCTAGATGAAATCGATCAATTAACTAAAAAGATGGGAGATGAAATGCTCTATAACTTAACTCGTATCAATGCTGAGTTAAAACAATCTCAAATATGTTTGATTGGTATCTCAAACAATTTAGTTTTTGCAGAAAATTTGGATCCAAGGGTTCAATCTTCTCTATCAGAAGAAGAGTTAATCTTTCCCCCATATAATGCGCTTCAAATTCAAGATATTTTAAGACAACGTTGTGAGCAAGCATTTGCTCCTGGTGTTGTTGAACCTGGTGTTGTTGAGAAGTGTGCTGCCTACGCTGCTCGTGAGCATGGTGATGCGCGTCGTGCAATTGATTTACTTCGAGTAGCAGGGGAACTAGCAGAACGTGAAAATTCCAAAACAGTTGCACTTAACCATTTAGATAAGGCTGAAGAAAAAATAGAGTCCGATAAGATAGTTAATACAGTAACTAGTCAACCAAAACAATTTCAACTAGTATTGTATGCAATCCTTCAATTAACTCCTAACAAGCGTCCATTTTTCACAGGAGAAATTTATGAACTTTATAGTCAAGTCTGTAAAAAGGCCCAATTTAATGTTTTAACTCAGAGACGTATCTCTGACATTCTAGCTGAGTTTGATATGCTTGGAATAATTAATGCTAAAATCATCTCCAAAGGAAGGTATGGTAGAACCCGTGAAGTAAGTGTCTCCCTTGATGAGATGATGAAAATAAAGCTTCAAGAGTTAATTGAGAAATCTTTGAAAATGAATAATTAGTTCATTTTTGAATTTAATAATAATTTAACTAAACTAAATACACACTAAAATGGAATCCAAAGAAAAATTAATCGAAAAACTCTTCGCTCAAGGAGTTTTAGTCACAAAGGAGATGATGAACCAGATTGAATCTGATACTGATGGAACTTTGATTGAAAAAATTCGAAAGGAAAACAATTTATTGGTTGTAGACAATCAAGACATTTCACTTCAATTAGACGATGGTAAATTAATAGACTCAAAAAATCTAGACACTCACAGAATCGACTTACAAACTCCAGAAGAGAAGGATTTGTATCAATCCCATCTTCAAAATACAGGTGCAGTTTCTCTCTCAGGTGCAATTGAATCAAGTATTCAAACACAAGGAACTACAACTACAATTCATGCAGCTAAAACTGAGTTAAAACCAGGTGGCGTTGAAGTTTCTTTTGATTCACCAGGAACAATGTTTGAAGAAGGATTAAATGAAAAATTTGATTTACCTTTAGAAGAAGAACAGCAAATAGATGTATCATATCAAGTGGTTGTTAATTACGCCCACATCGCTAAAAAATACAAAGTAAAAGATTTTGCAGGGATTTTTAAGAGCCGTTACAAATTTTTAGAGAAAATAATTCGTGCACATCCTGAAATGAAAGGTGTTACTAGTATTAGTAGAGTATTACAAAAAAAAGAGAAGGAAGATTGCGCAATCATTGGTGTTGTATATGATATCGCACTCACCAGGAACAATAATTATATTATCACAGTTGAAGATTTAACTGGTCATATCAAAGTAATAGTTTCTCAAAAAAATAAAGCCGCCTTTGCACAAGCTCAAGAATTAATTTTTGATGAAGTGATTGGAATCTCTGGGTCCAACTCTGGTGACATCATGTTTGCATCCGAATTTGTTTGGCCAGATGTCCCAAACTCAGCTGATCTTAAAAAAGCACCGAAAGAAGAATATGCTATTTTTCTCTCAGACATTCATGTAGGTAGTAATAATTTTTTAGATGAAGAGTTTCAAAAGTGTATGAACTGGCTGAAAGCAGAGACTGGAAGTGATGCACAGAAAGATCTTGCAAATAAAGTAAAGTATATATTTATCGCAGGTGATTTAATTGACGGGATCGGAATTTACCCTAATCAACATAAAGAATTAACAATCTTGGATATGAAAGGTCAGTATGATGAGTTCACCAGGTTCATTAAACAAATTCCAAAAGACAAGAAAATTTTCATCTGTCCAGGTAATCATGATTTAGTTCATTTAGCTGAACCTCAATCAGTTTTCTACAAAGAATATACTGAGGAGTTGCATGCAATGGAAAACGTAGAATTAGTTTCTAATCCTTCCACAATTACTATCGCAAAGACTCCTGATTTTGGTGGTATCAATGTTTTGATGTATCATGGTTATAGTTTTGATTATTATGTAGCTAATGTAGATAGTATTCGAAATAATGGAGGATATAACCGTGCAGATTTAATTATGAAATTTTTATTAAAGCGCAGGCATTTAGCTCCTGCCTTTAAGTCAACGCCATATCTTCCAGCTTATGATGTTGACCCTCTATTAATTACTAAAGTTCCAGATATTATGATCTCTGGGCATATCCATTATAGTAGTGTTGCAAATTATAAAGCAGTTACTATGATCTGTGGAAGTTGTTGGCAATCTAAAACTGATTTCCAAGAAAAGCTTGGACACAATCCTGAACCAGGACGGGTTCCAGTAGTAAATTTGAAGACCAGGGAAGTTAGAGTTTTACGTTTTGTTTGATAGTAATTTCTATTTTTTTCAACAATAACTCAATTTTACAAGTGAATATTTAAATACTAAATTTAATTATTAGATCTTGATGGTAATGGATTCTCAAAAAGCTGCTAAATTAGAATTTAAAGAAGAGAAAGATTTACTGTTTGAAGTATCATTATTATCTGAATTAATTGAAGAAACAAAACACATTCTAAAAATTGAAACTGCCATAAAGGATGGCTCAAAGGCGCTCTCCGAAAAAGATCACAAAAAAATACAAGAGCATGCATCGCTTGTAGTAAAAATATTCCAAGATGAAAAACGAAATTTAAATAGAATCAGCAGAGTAGAGCGGCGCAGAGTAACAGATGAAAGAAAATTATTCAAAGAAATAAATAAATTATCATCTCATTTGGATAACTCTAAAAAACAAAAAGTTCGTAACATTTCAGAACAAGTTAGGGTCCATTCAGCAACTTTAATCAGAGAATTTTCCAGGTACACTGGAGAATTAGCCAAAGCAATCAAAGAAAAAGATACAAAGAAAGTTGGGAGTTTAGAAGGGCAAGCGCATGCTGCTGCCATGGGACTTTTAGCTTTACTAAAAGAAGTCAAGAATGTCATTAAAGACCATCAAACAAAAGTAAAACAAGATACTAACTTCAACTCCAGTCATCAATTAATCTTGGGTGTTGAAGGATATTTTAGAGAATGTGCAGTTAAGACTGCCTACATTAAATCAATTCCAATGTTCAAATATTTTTTAGAGAAAGGTAGGGCAGAACAGTTCCATAAAAAAGCTTATTTTTTTGACAATCATCATTGTCTTGGCTACAATTTCAGTTGGAATACATTCACCAACACCAAGAACATCGCTAGTGAATGGATTGATATGTTAAAAAATAATCAAGATCATTTAAGAAAAGTTTTATCAGAAAAAGACTTTGACCAATTATGTAATATTTATTTCAAGGTTCCAAAAGGAACAATCCTCATCTTCAATTCATCTAGCAAGTTTCCTGCTCTTTGTATGAACCCAGATAAGATTCCTTCCTTTGCAACACCAGGCTTTGTTAGCCATTATTTCCCAGGAGGAAATACTAAAAAATTATTCAAGGATGGAGTTATTGCCAGCCCACTAGACACTTTAATCCGAAAGAAAAAATATTTCTCTGATAAACAGTCATCAGCTGATTTTAGCAGGAGAGTTACCGATGGAATTTCCTTTGGCTACCAAGAACACCAAAGGTGGAGTGCATATATCAAAGATGAAAACAGGAAAGTGGGAGGCCTGCTGTTATTTCCAATAATGTCTACAATCGATAAAGGGCATATGTTAGATTTTGCAGGAACCATGGATCAATTTCCAGAACTATGCTTAAGAGATGCCAGACATGGGAGTACTGAGATTATAGATATAATTAAAAATTTACTTTGGATTAGAAAAAATTATCTTGGCTGGATCGCGAAGTTCAAACCATACAAAAAAGCTTTTGAATATGCGGTGTCTCATCATGAAGAATTAATGAATATTTTCGGTACAAACGAGATAAAAATTTCAACAGACAAAGCAGACGGAATTCATTTTTATGATAATTATAAAGAGACAAACGCATTTTATATTGGTTCAGATCCGTTTTCCAAAGCAATTTATCTCGCAAGTAAAAAAAATAATCTGAACATCAAACAATTGCTAAAACTTGCAAAAGAAAAAAACTTTTTCCAGTTTTCATTAGTTATCAACTACACTTCAGACAATATTACTTATTTTGATAATCAATTGATCCCTAAGAGATATCGTGGTCAAGCAAAACTACGGCAGGAATTAGAGGGAACTTCATTTGTTAAGGGATTAGATATGTACTATGCCACAAATAAACCTTATCGAAATTATTATTTAATTCTCCAACATATTCACAAGAACCCATTAATTTGGCAAGGAATTGGACACAGAAGAAGCCCAATCCAACCAGAAGGATATTTAGAACTTTGCAAAAAAATGAATCCAAAACATGTTAGGGATTTATTTGTAGAAGCATTATCTTCAATTAAAAAAGATTTGAATGTATTACTAAAACGAACCACTGACCCAAAAAATTCAGTTGCTTCAATCAATCTTTCAAAGGGAATTTTACTTTTAAATGGAGGGTTCACTCAAACTGAACTGTTCTCAATAATCCAAAGAAAAAGAATTCCAACTATCGCATATCTAGCGAATGATCATAACATGCATTTCACAAAAAAACAACTGGATGAAGTTACATCAAAAATGCTGAAAGTAAATATGATAGCAGGCATCAACCAAACAGCATATTCTGATCAATGTTACTTCACAAAACATAACGGCCATTTAGTTTATGTTAACAGGCGAAAGCAAGAACACCGGACTTTATTTTAATTCTGAATCAAACCACTAGAAACCATACATCGCACAACTCCTTACCCACAACCCACTGGTCAAGCACCACCATTATTTATAAACTAAAAACGCTCATCATTTTTGGAGATTATTTGGTTCAATAATGAGAGAATAGCTGTTTTAGAGGATAGAACCCAACAGTTAGGTTCAGAGCGGCGAATCCTTAAAAAGCCAAATAGAGGTATATACTTTATGGAAATTGTAGCGTCAGAATCGATGCATAAATATTTTGCAAAAATGCGTGAAGAGATTGATCACTCTTACAAAATTGCCAGGGAAGCCAGGAAAAAAGGGTTAGATCCTCATGATGATGTGGAGATTATGCTAGCAAATTCTATGGCAGAGCGAGTAATTGGATTAATCTCAATTGTAGCCCCACAAGTACTTGGTGCAGGGATCACAGAACGTATTGAAGAGTTAGAAGATGAAATTGGTTTATTAGATTGGCGAGTTGGGTTTAGAATTGCAGAAGAAATCGCACAGCAAAAGTTTTGTAAATTCCCAACTAAAATTGAAGCAATAGAAGTTGGAATCCGAACAGGTTTTGCGTACTTAACGCTTGGGATTGTAGCTGCACCATTAGAGGGTTTTGTAGGTTTAAAACTCAAAAGAAGAAGAGATAATGGTAAGGAATATTTCGCTTTGCAATATGCTGGCCCAGTTAGAGGAGCAGGAGGTACAGCGTCTTCAGTTTCAGTAATTCTTGCAGATTATGTTAGGGTGAAAATGGGTTATGCACCTTGGGATCCAACTGAAAAAGAAGTAAGCCGTTATGTGATTGAAGTAAATGATTATCATGACCGGGTTACTAATTTACAATACCGCCCAAGTAATGAAGAATTAAAATTTATGGTAGAACATTTACCAATTGAAGTTGATGGTGATCCAACTGAACGAATTGAGGTATCAAACTATAAGGATATCCCAAGGATCGAGACAAACCTTATCAGAGGAGGAATGTGTCTTGTTATTGCAGAGGGGCTTTGTCAGAAGTCACCAAAACTTTGGAAAAGATTATCAAAATGGGGAAAAGATTACGATTTGGATTGGGAATTCATGGGTGACTTCATTAAACTAAAGGAAGAAATTCATGCAAAACATAGTGCTGCGAAGGAAGGTCCAGCGTCTAAAGATGCTTTTGGAAAAGACGGAAAGAAAATAGAAGTTCTAAGGGCTAACGACACTTTCATCGCAGATATTGTAGCTGGTCGGCCAGTTATTACTCATCCCATGGCACCAGGTGGCCTAAGGTTAAGATATGGTCGTGGAAGAACTTCTGGATTTTCAGCGGCTGCTATGAATCCAGCTAGTTTAATTGTGATTGAAGATTATATTGCAGTAGGCACTCAGTTAAAAGTAGAAAGACCAGGAAAGGCAGCTACAATCACCTTGTGTGACACAATCGATGGTCCGACTGTAATTTTAAAAGATGGGACTGTAAAATATTTGCACACTGAAGCTGAAGCAAAAGAAGTTGTGAAGGAAGTCCACGAAGTTTTATTTTTGGGCGACATCCTATTTAACTATGGCGACTTTAGTGAGAATGGACATAAACTAGTTCCAGCAGGTTATTGTCCTGAGTGGTGGTCTCTTGAGGTACAAAAAGCCATTCTCGGGAAAGAAGCTTTTGACAAAAAGGAAAAATTAAATTTTGAACAAATTAAAGAAAAACTAAAACTGACCACAGAACAAATCACTGAATTTCAAAACTCCGTTGAAAAACCATTATATGTTAATCCTAAATTAGATTTAGCATTAAAAATTTCTAAGGAGTACCATGTGGCACTTCACTCGTATTATTCTTATTATTGGAAACTTCTAAATATCTCAGATTTAAACTCCCTTGTCAGCTATTTGAAACTTGGAAAAATACAAGGAGTAAAAGGCAGTGAAGAAGAAATACATTCAACAGAAACAACAGAAAAAATAATCCTTCCTTTATTCGAATCCCAATCAGTACAAATCAAAGGAAAAGCATTGTTAGAAAAAATAGGTATTCCTCATTTGGTTTTAGATAAGGAAAATTTAGTTTTAGAAAAAGATCAAGCAAAATTAATCCTCAAACTATTCAATTTAAATTCTCAAAAACAGCTTTCAAATTTAGCCATTGATCCAATAAAGTCAAAAGATTGCCAAAATGCTCTTGAGTATCTAAACAGCATCAACAGTGTAATCCAGCAAGATAAGGCCGGGACCTTTATTGGTGCCAGGATGGGTCGTCCAGAAAAATCTAAAATGCGTTCTATGAAAGGTAAACCTCATGTGTTATTTCCAGTGGGAGAAGAGGGTGGACGGATGAAAACTTTTCAATCAGCTTTAGAAAAGGGGACGATCAAAAGTATGTTCAATAAAGAATGGTTAATCAAATTTCAACAGCAATATGGTGAGTTGTTTGAAACTAAAGACAATCGTTCTGACGATTATGCCTATGGTAACTTAAACATCAAAGATTATTTCAAAAAGGTCCTAAAAGAACTGAACCTCCGAATTTATCCTGATGTAATTAAGGGTGTTAAAGGTGTTTCAAACAAAGCAAAGATCCCTGAAAATTTGATCAAGGGAATTTATCGGGCAAAATATTCGGTTGCAGTAAATAAAGATGGAACGACTAGGTATGATTGCACTGAATTACCTTTAACTCATTTCAAACCAAAAGAAATTGAAACATCTATAAAAAAATTAATTGAACTTGGTTACACACAAGATATTCATGGGAAAGAATTAACTGACACTAATCAAGTTTTGGAGATGAAACCACAAGACTTAGTCCTTCCAAATTATGATGCTATCGAGGATTCATCTTCTAAAGTTCTACTCAGAATCACAAAATTTATTGACGAAATCATGGTGAATTTATACAAGATGAAACCATTTTATAATGCTGAAAAACAAGAGGATTTGATTGGGCATTTGGTAATAGGACTAGCTCCACACATTTCAGCTGGAACAGTTGGTAGAATTATTGGTTTTTCTCAGACTCAAAGTTTACTGGCCCATCCCATGTATCATGCAGGAATGCGTAGAGATTGTGATGGAGATGAAGCTGCAGTGATGCTTTTAATGGATGGCCTTCTCAATTTTTCCAAAGAATATTTGCCTTCTAGCAGGGGTTCTACTATGGATGCTGCGTTAGTTCTAACTCCAGTATTATCTCCAGCAGAAGTTGACGATCAAGTTTTAGGGGTTGATGTAATGTGGAATTACCCACTAGAACTTTATGAGGCAGCTTTAGAGATGAAAAAACCATGGGAGTTAAAGTATGGTCCTGACCAAAAAAAAATTGAACAACTTGATGATAGAGTTGGTAAAGAAAATCAATATGAAGATTTTGGTTTCACTCACGATGTTGACGATTTTAATAAAGGAATCCAATGTAGTGCGTATAAGACTCTTCCAAGTATGAAGGAGAAATTATTTGGCCAAATGGATATTGCCAAAAAGGTGAGAGCGGTTGATATGGATCTGGTTGCAGCCTTAGTTATTCGTAAACACTTTTTAGCGGATATTAAAGGAAATTTCCGTAAGTTTAGTATGCAGGGTTTTCGTTGTACAACTTGTAACACTAAATACAGAAGGCCACCAATTTCTATGAACTGTACCGAGTGCACTAAAGGAAATATAATTTTTACAATTTCGCAAGGTTCTGTTGTTAAGTATGTGCAGATGTCGCTTGACCTTTGTGATGAGTATGATTTCTCTCCTTATCTTAAAGAAACAATTAACCTTCTAAAATTAAATATTGATGTGGTGTTTGGTAAAGAGAAGGATCGTCAGGTAGGTTTGAGTGCTTTTATGGGTTAGGAGTTTAATGTTATAAAGAACATTAACGAATTAAAAAAGAACTTACAATTATTACAACTCTTGCTCGCCACTTAAGGTTAGAATTCTTTTCCCTTCATCAACTTCAACTTGCAAACTAATTAGGTTATTAATTACTAAATCATTGCCCATTAAATATAGGCTAATATTACGCAAGTCTCGAAATCTAACTTTAATCATATCTTCGAATTCTAGAGATTTAAAAGGTACTTTAGCTTTCAAGTGAGGGTTATTCTCATCAAATAATCCAATTAGTGCAGTCCAAAGGCCATCTTTATCTTTACCTGGCTTTCGACTCACAACAATACTTTTACAGCTAACTTCTATCATAACTCACTTTAAGAAGGCCTTACTTTTAAACGTTTTGATGATTTTTTTGTCATGCAAGTAATATGAAATTGCAAAGCTCCCCAAAAACAAAACCATAATCAAGATCCGATTCACAAAAAACATCCCTGAAATTAAACCTACTGCAAGTGCAGAGATGATTAACACAAATGGTCCAATTGGCTGTTCAGCCCTTTTTACAAAAAACACTCTAGCGGCAACCGCGCCTATACAAACAGTTGTGAATATCGCAACTACTGGGCTTTGAGAGAATAATGCAAGTAAAAATCCTAAACATAGAACTGCACCAGCCAAATATTCTGGCCAAAACGCAACTAAATCAATACCATTTTTTCCCATCTTTAACACCTCTCTTATGCAGTCCAAAGTAGACTAACAATTTTGTTAATAACTCCGATCATGATCGCAAGAACTAATCCTATTTTAGTCCCTGATAATAATAAAAGACTGTATAAAATCACTGATCCAACTCCAACTGTGAATAAGAACTTACTTCCAAAAAGTAATGCTAAACCATCCATTTTCGGAATTGGAACTAATGTACATGCAGCAAGAACCAAATTAAAAATAATTCCTGTAGTGAAAAAATAACTGTCTGGGAACAAAAAAGAGCCTAATGCAAATATTGTTGCCAAGGTTAAACAAGTAGTTATTCCATTTAAAATCAAATTCGCGTTGTCTTCAAAAGAATACCCATATCTAAATTCTCCTAATCTTTGACGAACCATAAAACTAGTTGAAATAGCACCAAAAAATAACACTGGTAGATATCCTCGACTAAAAATCCCAATCAAAAGTGACGCAATCACTGCTATCCAAACAATATGAAACTCAGCATAATATCCATGTTTGAGTGCCTGCATTTTTTGTGATGCAGTTTTAATTACAATACTAATTGCAGCAACCAATGCTGCTAAGATAAAATGGTATGTCCAGCTCTGGATTGTAAAAATTTCTCCTGGAAAACGAAGTGAGAACAGAAAACCACCTATTAAAATAACAACTCCAAGAGAGATCATCTCTTCTCTTGAAAATCTAAAAAAATCACGGATTCTCGCAGCCCATTCTTCATTCATGATCATAACTATAAACATAGAAAAAGAACTTATTAAAGTTTACTAAAGTTTTCGATCTTAGAAACTCAAAAACAGTTATTTTGTCAGTATTCTGTGTATAAACATTAGATTTGACAATTTTTCAAACAAAATGGTCTAATTTTTAATCAGTAAAGAGAGCGGAATAAAGCCACTTCCCCGTAAAATTTGTTTATACCATTTTAATGAAAAAGTAGAATCTCCTTCAATTTCAAATCCTGACCGGGTGATGAATAAAACCTTTGCCCCTGATTTTAGAATTTTGTTTAACTGGGAAAAAATTTCATTAATCCTTTTTTCATCCTTTCCAGTGATATGAACAATTGCGGTGTCTATGCTCTGCTCATCTAAAGTAAAATCCACTTCATCCAATTGAACAAGTTCAAACTTTAGTTTGTGATTAACCCCTGCCATTTTGGCATTATTAACAGCTGCCCTAATGTTAGAACCTGCATCGTCAAGGCAGATGATTTTCTGTGTATCTTGATTAATTTTTTCCTTAGTCATAACACTTTCACTAGTGACATAATTTCTCAAGCTTTTCGAAACTTCTCTGATTGGGAAGTTATTTTTTTGAAGGGCAGATTCAATAGCTATTGCTCCATCTCGGCAAAACAAGAATAAGGTCGAATCTCCTTTTTTAATCTCTGCCAATTGACAAATAGTACTTGCAAAATCACCTCTAAACGAAGCCTTGTGAGTATAAACTCTCCATTCACGTTTATCTAATTCTTTTTGATGCAATTTCAATCCTAATGAGAATTTTTTAGTTTTTGTAGCATCTTCCAAACTTAAAGAAAAAACAAATTCTGGATTTTTATAATCAACAACCAGTTTAATACCCTGTTTTCCAAATAAAATAGTTAAGGCTTTTTGAACAATTGAACAGTACTGGATTCTATTTTCATTCCCAGAGATACCTTCACATAAAACCCTGAAATTATAACTTTCCTTTTTTTCAGTGTTTGAAAAATCAACTATGTCCAAAATCAATTTTTTAACAGTTTCAACATCTAAAGAGTTTACAAGTTCTGGGTCTTCTCCTTGCCAGATCAATTTTGAGAGAGAATAACTAATAGATATTTTTTGAAAAACTTCTAACAAATCTTTATTCTTAAGAGAAAAAACAACCGACTCAGTATCTTTCAAAATATTAGTAATTTCAATTTGCTGTTGAAATTCTTCTAATTCTTTATTACAATACTCAGCCAATCCGGGCTTACAAAGTGCGATATAAGAATTAATCTCATTAGAATTATTATTCACTAGGCTCATTTTCTGGGGCTTCCTCTGTCTGTTCTGAATTTTCCACCGCTTCCTCTTCTTCGATTTGTACTGCTGATTCATTATCAACTGAACTCTCAATCTCTAAAGTCTCTTTTTTTTCTACACCTTCAACATCATTTTCATCTATATCTTCACTGTCTTCAGAAATATGTTCTGATCTGATTATTGCAACAGCTGCAACCATATCGTCTTCTCGTTTAAATCGCATAACTCTAACACCTTGAGTTGACCTACCAATTGTCGGAACTCCAGTCACTGCAATTCTAATTGCAATCCCCTCTTTACTCATTAACATTAATTGTTCATCGCCTGTAACTAATTTTGCATCCACAACAGGCCCATTTTTATCAGTAACTTTTAGATTAATTACTCCTCTCCCGCCACGATTACAAAGTCGGTAATCTGTAACTACGCTCCGTTTACCATAACCTTTCTTTGTGATAGTTAGTACTTCTGAAGTTTCATTAGAAACTAGAACTGATACTACTTTGTCGTTTTCTTTTAACCTGATCCCTCTAACTCCGCGAGCGCTCCTTCCCATCGCTCTAACTGTAATCTCGCTAAATCGATTAGCAAGCCCCTTCTTTGTAACCAAGATAATATTGTCTCCACCAGAACTAACTTTCGCTCCGATTAAAGAATCATCTTCTAATAGCTGAATCGCTCTAATTCCACCTTTCCTCGGTTTGGAGAACGAAGACAGTTCTGTTTTTTTGATGGTCCCACTAGCAGTTGCCATAACTACATACCCTTCAACATTTTCTTCTTCAAGTGATGCAACTGGAATTAGCGCACTAATTGTTTCACCTTCTCTAAATTCTACAATATTAGAAATATGTTTTCCGCGCGATTGACGAGAACCTACAGGGATATGGTAAGTTTTAATCCAATGAACTTTTCCAAAACTAGTAAATAATAATAACCATGCATGAGTTGAGCAGACAAATACATCATCAATAAAGTCTCCATCTTTCATGTTAGTTGCAACAACTCCTTTTCCGCCACGTCCTTGAGTTCTGTAAGCATCAAGAGAGATTCTTTTCAGATAACCACTGTTTGTTTTAGTTAAAACAACTGTTTCTTCCTCAATCAAATCTTCAATATCTAAAGTATCGTCTTCGTTGAAGACAATTTTACTACGTCTTGGTCCACCATACTTTTCAGAAACTTCACCAATCTCTTCTTTAATGATAGAATAAATTTTTTCCTCAGAAGCCAAAATACCTCTCAAAGTTTCCACAATTTTCATCAGTTCAGCATGTTCTCCTGAAATCTTTTCTCTTTCAAGACCAGCTAATTTTTGTAATTTCAAATCCAAGATAGCTCTTGCTTGAATTTCTGACAGTTCAAAATTTGAAATCAGATAATTTCGCGCATCTTCAACAGTGCGACTGCCACGAATAGCTGGGATAATCGCATCCAAGTTAGTTAATGCGATTAAAAGACCATCAAGAATATGTAATCTTTTTTCAGCTTCATTAAGTTCGTATTGTGTTCTTCTTGTTACAACTTCTTTCCGGTGTTTAATATATTCTTCAAGAAATTGTTTAATACTCAAAAGTCTCGGCGCGTTATCAACTAACGCCAGCATGTTCAAACTAAATGAAGTTTTCAAATTAGAAAATTTGTAGAGTTGGTTTAACACTACAGCAGAATCAGCATCTTTTTTCAAATCAATTACAACCCTAATCCCATCACGGTCAGACTCATCATTAATATTTCGAATACCTTGAACTCTTTTGTCCTTCACCAGGTCCGCAATCTGTTTAATCAAATTAGATTTGTTAACTTGGTAAGGAAGTTCTGAAACAATAATTTTTCTTTTTTCATCTTCAATTGTGGCAACGGATTTAATAATCACTCTTCCTCTTCCTGTTGCGTATGCTGCCTTCAAGCTACCTCCAACATAAACATCTGCTCCAGTTGGAAAATCAGGCCCAGGGATAATTTTAATTAATTCGTCAAGTTCTAATTCAGGATTATCAATTAATGCAACAATTGCAGTACATAGTTCAGTCAAATTATGGGGTGGAATGTTAGTTGCCATTCCAACTGCAATCCCACTACTCCCATTCATCAATAAGTTTGGAATTTTACTTGGAAGAACTGCAGGCTCCTTAAGAGAGTCATCAAAATTATTTCTCCAATCAACTGTGTCTTTACTAAGGTCTTCAAGTAAGTCTTCAGCAAGTTTACTTAGTTTTGCTTCAGTGTACCTCATAGCCGCAGCGTTATCACCATCAACTGAACCAAAATTCCCTTGACCTTTAATTAATGGATAACGTAAAGAAAAATCTTGAGCCATTCTAACCAATGCATCATATACTGCAGTGTCACCATGCGGGTGATATTTACCCAGAACTTCCCCTACAATTCTTGCACATTTTTTTGATGCCTTATTGTGGTACATCCCAAGGTCTTGCATTGCATACAAAATTCGCCGATGAACTGGTTTTAATCCATCGCGCACATCTGGGAGTGCACGGCCAACAATCACAGCCATAGCATAACTAATGTATGCCTTTTTCATTTCATCTTGAATTAGATTCGGGATGATCCTATCATAAGATTCACCTTCGTGTTCTTCTTGATTTTCTTCAGTGATCGCAACATTTTCTACAACTGATACTTCGGCAATAACCGCGTCTTCAGTCGAAGGATTTTGTGGAGAATTTTGGTCTGACATTTTTGTTATTTTAAAATAGTTTTTCAGTCTTTTCCTCTATAAAACAGACTTTATTTATATATCAAAACTGGCCGAAATTACTTTATAAAGGTTGTGGTGATTGGGTGATAATTATTCACAAAAAACTTTTATTCTCTCATTTTCCAAAAATTCACTCAACAGATCCACAATAAATTGATTATTTGCCACAAGATTTAAAAGCTAATTTAGACTCCCAATTTTGAAATAATGGAAGAATTAAAACTAAAAATCGAAGCAGTACTATTTGCGGTAGGAAAAGAGATTAGCCCAGAAAAAATCGCATCGCTTACTGAATCTGAAATTGTTCAAGTCGAAGAACAATTGGTCATTCTTCAAACAGAATACGCTCAAAGAGATCATTCTCTACAAATTAATCATCGCGAGGACGGGATGTGGAAGTTGACTGTGCGTGATGCATACATTCCACTTGTAAGTAGTATTGTAGAATCAACAGAAATTGATGGTGCACTAATGCAAACCTTGGCAGTAATTGCTTGGAAATATCCTGTTGTCCAATCTGAAATTGTGAAGATGAGGGGTTCATCTGCGTATGAACATATGCGTGAATTAGTCGAACAAGGTTTCATAATCAAAGAGCGTTTTGGCCGAACTTATCGGGTAAGATTAACCAAAAAATTCTTTCAATATTTTGATCTTCCAAGTGAAGAAGCTAAGAAAGCATTTTTAGAACAAGTTCCAGATGAAATTCTAAATGAGGCAGATGCACTCGATAAAGAAATTGATGAAGTTGAGCGAATGCAAGAAGCGCATCAAAAAGACGCTATTACCAGAAACGAAATAGAGGCTGCAATGCTTGCAGCTAAAAGTGATGATACCACAGTTGGTGACTCTGTTATTGATGAAGATCAATTAGTTTGAATCACTTTCATCAACTACAGAAATATTTTTAATCAAACAAATAAAAATAAAAAATATCAATCATTAAACGCCTTGAATTCTAGTATACTTCTCTCCATCTAAATCAATTTTGCCCATATCAATTAATTTGTCCAAATAATCTGCTAATTTATCTGCGTTGACTCCAGTAAACCCAGCAAGTTGTTCAATTGTTAATTTGTTATTATTCAACAAAACTAAAATATTGTTCTTCAGGAGTGCAGCCAGGTTACTCGCGTTCATATCTCGCTCCATTTTCATCTGTTTTGCGAGCATGTCGACTTGATGTAACTTTGCTTGCAAATCATTCAGGTATGCACTGTAATCTGCAGCACTCAGTTTTAATTCTGAAGGCGCTGCGATTTCAATAGAAGAGGGCATAAAATCAAAACAAAAACCAGTGATGTTATCAACACCTTCAGTTTTTAATTCTACTTCCATAAATGTTGCAAATAATTCAGTCCCTTCTTGCAATGTAGCTTCATGCACTTTTGATTCCTTTAGAATGAATCTATCATCTTCTTTGAGCTTTTGTAAAATTGACTTCAACATCCCTTCTACATGTTCCTTCGGTTTCCCTAAAACTTCAATTGTTGCCCCATACTCAATAGTTGTCATAATAACTCTATTTAAAGAACTCTTTTTAAGGATTTCTACGAAATATCTCTGTAAAAAGAATCATCAGAACTTTTTCTTCCAAACTAAGATCATCATCACCAAACAACTAACAATAATTAATCCTGGAACCAATAGTTTCGCCCTACTCCCTGTTGATTGATAAACCAAGGGGTTTGTGATTGCACCAGTTATTCTAGAACCAAATGAGCTTGAACTAGTGTTGGGTTCACTTGTAGCAGATTCATTACCATCCTCACTTGATTCTTCACTTTCAATCAAATCTACAGTCGACCCAGTATCGCTATTTTGTTGTTTATCAGGCAGATCAAATGCAGTCAAATCCAATACTTCTGTACTATTTTCTGAACCATTACTAACATTTTCCATTATCTCTTCTCTTTTGACAATGGAAATATTTGTTGTAATCTCATCAAATGTTTTGCGGTCATCCTTTTGAAATTTAACTTTTATTTTATAGTCTCCTGGATTGATCTCTTTATCTAAAATCAACTCAAATTTTTGGTAATTAACTTCATCAACAGCAACTGAAAAAGAGATTTTATTTTCATCACGCTCCAAACTTTTATTGTTACAAGAATAACAAAAAGCTCCTTTGTAAAGATAAGCGTGAGCCAAATAGTCATGTGCACTATTATCCATTGATTTAACTGCAATTTCCAAATCAATTTTTTCATTTTCATATACTTTATTTGGCACTTCTAGAAATTGATATTCGTTATCAAATTTGTCTATCATCAAACTACTATTTGAATGAATGGATTCACTCGAATCTCCAGAGTTATTTGTATCACTAACTCTATCACCATTACTTCCATGCCCTCCACCAGAATCTGTTTGGCCCACCTCTTGAACTGGTTCAGTGTTTTCTGTTCCTAATTCAGTAGCACATAATTGAGGAAGTGCATTTGACAAATTTATCTGCTCACTAATCTCAGAACTGATTGCAAAAATTCCTGATTTTTTGTTGTTATACTTATCACTATCATTGCAGTTTATGTCTTCAACTTCAAAATTTAAAAAATAGATCCCATTTTCCAAATTAGGACTATAATAAAAAGATTCTAACTTATTGTAACTTTGATTTGTCAAAGGATAATATTCTTTGATTATTTGTCCATCAAAGTTTATAATTTTTCCAACAATTGAGTGTGAACTATTGGTTACATTATTTTCACTATCAAAATTATCTTGAACTGCAACTGAAAATGCAAAATCAGTTGACGAGGTTAAACTATTGTTCAAATAAAGTTGTAAATCAAAGTCGCATCTATCTGTTGAACCATTTAAATCAGAAGAATTATTGCTCTCATTAATTATCAGAACATCCTCTTGTGTCAAAATTGAATTAACTGAACCAGCGCTCCCTCCAAAATCAAAAGATTTGTTCCAATAATTCTCATTAAACTTCTCTAAACTATAATTATTCCCATTTGCAGTATCAATCTGAGTAGAATAATTTATCGAGTCATTACAAAAATCAGATCCTTCCAAAACCAAATTTTCTCCACTATTTGATAAACTAAATGACATTTCAATAATCGGACTATCATTATTATAACCAAAATTACCAATAAAGTTTTCTCTGTCACGAACCAAGATCACATAACTTTGATTACTGATATTGTGGTTTCCAATCTGTTTTGAGTCAATGCTACAATTTTCAAGAGATACAGTTTCATTCAATGGGTTATATAATTCAATCCATTCACATTTACTATCACTACAATCAATTGGGTTGTACATTAATTCATTTATTTCTACAAAAGACAGTGCAGCAGGGATGAAAAGACAAAATAAAAATAAAAACGCTATTGATCCCCAGAGATTTTTTTTCCAATCCACCATAAAAATCCTAGGAATGAGTTTGTTAATATTGGCTCCGCATTAGGGGAAAATGTAGGTATATCACTCATGCACTGAGTCGATTATATTAACATACTCAGGTTCAAGAACCATGTTTCCAAGGATCATTTTCTGTAGCTGGAAAGTTTGGCCACCCTCTAGCACTCCATGTATCACAGATGTGTGCAAATGCTGCAAGTGGAGTTTGAGTTCTTCTTTTTGGAGAATAGTCATCTTTCTCTCCTTCGACATGTTTCAATCCAACAATATGTGCTTCTGTTAATTGAAACCCATATTCTGCAATTTTTGAGGCAACAAATGGCGGCACTTCTTTCTTTTTTGGTAAAAGACGATTCTGAGTTTATTTTGGGTGTTGATGATTTTAGGAACCAAGAAGAAAGATTGAATCTAATCAGTAAAAACAAAAACTTAATTTCTGTCTTGGAAAATTATTTTGAAAACATGTGGGAAAAAGCAGCTAAGATACCAAAAAGGAGCATAAAGTAAACTATATTATCTTATGTTACTATTCTGAAATACTCAACAAAGTTTTAAAAGCAATCTTGCGTTTATTCCTTTTAATATGGGATGGTTATTTGGTCGTAAAAAAAAGAAAAGAGTAATTTCTAGTTTGCAAGATGATAAATCACTGAGTTTTGGAACAAACAATTCTGAGGGCACTATTTTAAAACCAGATCAGTTCAAAGAAGCTGCAGGTTTGGATTCAACTTCAATTGGGATGGACAATCCAAATGTTATGGGGATGGGTGACAGTCCTGATGCTTTAGACACTGATGTTTGGGGTCAATTAGATTCTGGTACAGCACCTCATGATGATATGGTGGATCAAGAATCAGGCCCAATACCAGTTCAACCACTAGGAACTGGCTTACCTACAACTCCAAGGGTAGCTTCTAGAAGGTCTTCTCAAGATTATAAATATATTCAAGTACTTCAGTACAAAAGAATTTTAGGTGAATTAAAAGATTTGCATTCAGAGTTATCACATATGAATTCTCTTGGTAAATCCTTAGAAAAAGCTGAGTACAATGAAGAGAAGCATTTTATGAGATTAAAAGAAACAATGCGAAAGGTTCACGATAAAGTGTTACACTCTGATCGGATTCTTTTTAGTTCATAATTGCTCATGAATAAAAATTACAATATTTGTAGAAACGAAAAATTAAAGGTGATTAAGATGGAAAAAATGCCAGTGTTTGTAAAAATTGATGAATATCGCGATGTATTAGATTTAATCGAGGTTGTAAGACGTAAAGTAGATGATGCAAAAGCGACTCTTCTTAAGATTCACGACCTTAAAAATGAAGAAGATTCTTTAGTGGAACAGTGGCAAAATTCACTTGCTGAAGTTGAGAAAAAAATAGAATTTATTGATCACACTTTGAATGAACCTGAACATTATTAGGTTGACAGTTAATTGGTGAAATTATGGTAGTAAGAAGGAGAAGTGCAAGAAAAAGTAAGAAAGTTGTTCACAAAAGAAGAGCTTCGACCATTAAAGCTAAGGTTAAAGATCCAGGTTATATGGTTCAAGTTAATGAACCAAGTTTACTTAGAAGAGATCTTCTTGAAACACTTCGAGAAGTAATCTTGTTCATGCAAAGTTATGAAAAATTCAAACGAGTTCAACAAGATAAAGTTCATTTATTCACTTCTTTAAAGACAGATTTAAAGGAATTAAACATGTTACTTGGAACTAAGATGAAGGCACATTTCCCTCAAGGAAAGTTAGATGCAATCACTGAAGCTGATGAACATAATCGTATTGAGAAGCAGCATGAACTTGAAGAAGGAGAAATTCGTAGTGAGAGTATTAGTATGGCAAGGCAAGCACCTGCACCAAGGAGTTTACCTGCAGCATCTAGTGCACCAGAACCAAAGCATGAGTTGGACCAGTTAGAAGATCAGCTTCGTGATATTGAGTCTCAGTTGAAGAATATTCAATAATTCTTTTCTTAATTTTTATTTCTAATTTATTTTTCCTATGGAAGTTCAAGTGGGGATATAATCAAACATAAATTGAATAAGGATCTAATTTTTCAGACAGTATCAGTTTTCGCTGAAGAAAACTGGTTCTTGGAGGTAAAAAACCGTGTATTTTCCACACATCGATTCGTGTTTGGTGTCTTGGATTATTGGTGCCAATGGTTTCTATCCAGGTAAGAATATCTTCCTTTTTTTGAATAATTAAAACATAAAAATTATTTATATTCCGATTACATTTTCTCCCTTTTTTGGCTGATTGACGCAGTTTAGAATTGATATTTAATTGTGTTAACATAATTTGGATTTGTTCAAGCAATATTTTTGAGCAAGATCCTAATGTAATTCTTGGACTATAATGATATTTCTTTTTCCAATGCGAGATAGTGGTTTTTGCTCTAGATTTATCAAACCAAATAGATCCATCAGTATCAAAAAATCCACGTATGAATGCAATCTTAATTTCTTTGTTTTGTGAGTTATAAATTGAATGTGGAGTTTTTGCAACTAATGCCTTTGGTCCACTTTGGAATCCAAGAGATAAACATTTAGAAATTATTTTTGATTTGTGGCATCCAATCCCATATACTTTCCAATCAATAAACTCTTTAGGAGTCACCTTAGAAAAGTGTTTACTGAAAAGAGGCCCTAGAAAATAATCATAATATTCTCTTTCTTCTGAAGAATTACCTGTAATATAAAGTGATTTGAGTGAACTTGTTATCCATCCGTCACCAGTGAAGGCGCCTAGAATCTCTGAAATTTCCACATTCATGATATGCATTGTTTAGAAACAAGGATATTTTAATCTTCTTCCTCCTTGACCAGTGGGGTGTGGCTAAGATATGATAGCTGTTGTAGGAATCTTTATAAAAAACTGATTTAAACACAATGTTACGCGGACGTGCCAGAGTGGTCAAATGGGACAGTTCAATTTTAACTAAGGTTATTATTGAGTCCAAACTCAAAACATTTGGGTATGCGGCTTTTTTAGTCAAAATACTTTTGAGCCATCTGTTGACTTAGTGTCTTCGCAGGTTCGAGCCCTGCCGTCCGCACTTTTTCTTTAGTATTTTTATTTTGAAGCAAGATCATACTGCTCTTCTTGATTCGCACAGTAAGGTACAAGATGGTAAGTAATGATATCTTTATTTCCTTTGCGCTCATTTGAAATATTATCAACTCTGTACTCCCCACTATATAATTCTGGAACTCGAAGTCCAGCAATATTGCATGGTTCTACAATCTCTCCAACTGGCCAAAGAAACATTCCTCTGGCCCGAATTTCTTTTGGGCTCGGTTCTTCAAATTTCACGATACTTGAAAGTTTCATTTTCATAAACTACATTTTTCTCTTTATAGATATAAATATTATGTGCATTAATTACATTTCTCTCTTTTCCTTTCAACAGCTTTTTAAACCAAGTTTCCTTTCACCTTAATATGGTTCTAGAAATATGTACAGTTGGCGGGTTTAGTGAATGTGGCAGAAATTGTACTGCAATTAGAGTTGACGACGAAGTAATCATTCTTGATCTTGGTCTTGAAATGGAAAGTTATATTTCTCATACTCAACAGGACCGTGAGAATGTAGTAAAACTTGATGCTGAAGAATTAATTAAGGTAAATGCTGTTCCAAATTTGCATTTAATCTCTGACTGGATGGATAAAGTTAAAGCAATAATTCCATCTCACGCACATCTTGATCACATCGGTGCAATCCCTTTCTTAGCATCAAGGTTCAAAGGAGTACCAATCATTTCAACTCCATACACAATCGAAGTTATTTCTACAATTTTAAAAGAAGAAAGACTTCAAATTTCTAATGAGTTAATAATTAAAAAATCCGGACAAAAATACAAGGTAAGCAAAAACATTGAAGTGGAATTTGTTCACGTTACACATTCAATCCCGCACACAGCAATGTTAGTTATTAACACTCCTTATGGGAGGGTATGTTATGCCAACGATTACAAATTAGATTTAACTCCTGTACTTGGAAAGAAACCTGACTTGAAGCGAATTAAAGAACTTGGAAATGAAGGAGTGGACTTATTAATTTGTGAATCTCTTTATGCTAATAGTCACCGTAAAACTCCGTCAGAAGCTGTTGCAAAACAAATGTTAAAAGACATCTTAAACAACAGTTGCGCAGATGGGCACGGTTTAGTTGTTACAACCTTTGCAAGTCAAATAGCTAGGATCAAATCAATCATTGAACTCGGTCAAAAGCTCGATAGAAAGATAGTTTTTTTTGGTAGGTCTTTAAGAAAATATTTACTTGCAGCCCATAGGATTGGAGTGCTCAGAATCCCAAAGGAAATTCCTTTACTCAGTAGACGTCATGAGTTGGATCGGATGATGCGAAAAATTAATCGTGAAGGTCAAGAAAAATATCTGATTGTCTGCACTGGCCATCAAGGTGAGCAAAGGGCTGTCCTTTCCAGAATTGCCAGGGGTGAACTTGCATTAAAACTTAATTCTAAAACTATGTGTGTCTTCAGTTGTTCAGTTATTCCAGTGGAGTTAAACATTAAGAACAGAGAGAGACTAGAATCTACACTTCGCTCTTCTGGTGTTAGGATCTTTAGAGATGTTCATGCATCAGGCCACGCTTCTCGTGAGGACCATCGTGAAATGATTCAAATGTTAAAACCAAAACACATAATTCCTTCACATGCAGGATTTGGTCTTGCACATCATCTGCGGGATTTAGCAGTTGAGATGGGTTATGTTGATAACAAAACTGTACACATGATGGAAGACGGTAAACGTTTGATAATTAGTAAATAACTTATTACTAATTAGGGTACAGAACACTTTAAATACAATTACTGATTTATTCTAATTAATGGATGGTACTAAAAAAGAAGGGGTTTCTGTTCTAGAAAAGATCAACAGTTCAAAAAGAAATGATCCTTTTGCAGATGAATCTGCACCAACCCAAGGTTCTGGTCAAACCATTGTATTGACAATTTTAGCAGTAGCTGCAATTATTGCAGTTATCACTCTTTTTTTAGGTGGTGGAATTACTGGTGCTGCAATTGGAATTACTGGTTCAAACACCGCTCCTGGGGGGGTACTAATTGAAAATACTGGTTCTACAACTGGGTCGTCAGTTGGCAACATTGCTGATTCTGGTATTAATGATGATGCAAATCCAGATGGAACAACTGTAACAGAGGCCAAGCAAAATGCAGCAGATTCAGATCAAGTTTCAAACCCATCAGCTTCAAGTGGATCAAATACTGTCCTCTTAAAAGCAGAAACCGATCGAACTGAAGCACCAATATCTTTAAGTTTGGATTTCAGTCAAATTCCAAGTTTGGATGCAACAGTTTCTTTATCTTCCATTGAACTTAATGCTGATAATTTGGGTTCTAGTGTTCGAATTAATGGTGATCTTTTAGAGGCAAACAGCGAAGTTACTTTGGAATTAAGTAATTATTTTGGAAGGTTCTCTTTGAACGAACACAGCACAACTTTAATTGGGACAGTTTCTCAAATCCATTTGAATGGTGTGTCTTTGTTAAGTGATCAAGAAATTACAATTGAAATCGATGCTCTGCAATATGATCATATTCAAACAGATCAAATCTCTTTTTCATATCTTTATTTAGAACCTGGTTCTGGGACACTTGAGCTCGAAGATCTGCTAACTTACAAATTACAAGATAATACTTTAGATTTCTATGACTTTTTGGGTCAGATGACTATCAATCCTGGTGATTCTTTGCCATTTTCACTTAGTGGCGAAGCAGAATCTTTGGAAAGTTCTAGTAGTATTTTGCAACTAGCTGTCGAGTAATAGCGTCGACAAAAACAAAAAATCACACCCAAATCACACCCAATTCTCTAACATATAGGTTGCAAACTATAAATGTTTTTAAATAAACTTCATTACAAAGTGGTAAAAACTAACAATTTAACAAAATACAATTAATGGAGATGAAAATACAATGTCAATAGATGATAAATTAAACTCAGAAAACAAAGGCCCAAGACCATTTGGAAGTACCTCTCGTGTTAAAGAAGGTTTTCCTAACATTCCTTCAACTAGTTCACCTACTGCGGTCGGATTAGCTGGAGCTTACACTGGAGAATTGCAACCATCTTATGGGATTAAGTGGGTAGAAGATCAAGTAGATACTATTGTTGCAGGTCGTGCTGGTTGTGAGCTAAAAGGCTATAATATTGGTAATGTTATGCCAGATTCACATTTAACTACTCCTGAAGGATTTGCAAGGTCTTTATATGATGCTGATTTAGAAACTAATGTAGTAATTTTAGATCTGCATTACGAGGCATCTAGTCGTGGAGAAGGCGCTCCTTTTTCTGGAAGGGACATTTACATGGCAGGCCAAAAAGCAATTCAAAAAGGACTTGTAGATGCAAGTAAAATCAAATTTCTAATTGCAACTAGTATGGAAAGAGAATTTGATTGGCCAGAGTATGCAATGGGCGACGGAGAAGTTATGGGCTGGAAAAAAGTTAACCATGATTTCAGTGAAAACTTTGCAGAAGCTGTAGACCAAGTTGTCAAAGGCACATATGAGAATATATTAAATTAATTTTTTTTCTTTTTCTTTCTTTCTTTAACAGAACAATTTTTCTTTATTGTTAATAGTCAATCTTCTTTCAAATTAATCACATAATTTTAACAGAATAAAATAAAACAACTATCTAAGAAGTACTCTAATCCCAGCCGGCCCATCATCCACTTGACTTGCTGAATATGAAATGGATCCACTATGGTTTTCTAAAATTCGATAGATTGCTTGAGACCCAAGACCTTCTCCATCATCTTTAGTTGAGAAACGTTCGTGCTTATTCAATTTTTCAGCTACAAATTCTGGCATATATCCACTTTGTTGCATTTGAATTGCAGTAATAACATCTCCTTTTGTGGTCGTTTTTTGCCTTACACTAACTTCAATATATCCTCCAACTGAAACTTCTCCAGAGTTGTTAAAAATATTTGCAAAACAAGTACTTAGTTGCTTTGGATCTCCTTGGATGTTAATTGTCTCATCAATGTCATATTTAACTTCTACATTATATTTTGTTTGGACTGCTTTTGCTGCTTTATCTATTAAACTTTTAAGGCTAACAGCTTCATCTTTTCTAGTGAATCCTCCTCCCATAACTAATACGCTGTTCTCGCGTAATTCTTCAATGTAGGTTTCAGTTTCAGATATATGTGCTGCAACTACACGTAAATAAGCAGGCGCGTCTTCATTGTTTGATAATGCTTCTAATCCAGCTGCAATGTATCCAGTAGGCCCAGTAATTGCTTGTGTAACTTCAAAATCAGATGCTTTCAAGAGTAATTCCAGTAGTCCCTTTCTTCTTACGGTTAGGGTTCTCAAATGGTGTTTGTCGTCATGACCAATGTGTGCAAGTTCCCCAAATCTTTCAGTTGTTGAAGTGATCTGATCTTGATATGCCTGTTCTGCTTTATCAGCTTCACCTTGTGCAATTGCAGTTAGTGCTCTTTCTTGAGCCAAAGCAACTTCACCTTCCAACTGAACTCTTCTTTCAGTAGCAGCTTCAATCAATCCCTCTTTCTTCTTAATTTCTCCACTATAAGAAAACAACATTTTACTATTAGTGTCATTAATTCTACGTAATTTCCATGGATTCCATCCATTAACCCAATCTATGAGCTGTGCAATTTTTCCACTTTTGTAAGTAAATTCAAAAACTCCTTTATCAATCAATCCGTTTGAACTTTGTTCTGGTACGTATGTGATTGTAGAATCTGTATCATTAAATCCAAATATGTCGCGACGCAAAGTTTGGTATGCTTCTTCTGTAAAAATTAAGTTATCTGTTAATTTTTTTTCAGCGACCTTTCTTCCAAAAATATCCACTAATTCATCAACATGCTCTTGGATTGTGTATCGTTTTAACAAAGTTCGACGTTTACCTCCTTTAGCTGGCAGAGTAACTGATTCAACTGGAGTTAAGGTAGTGTAATTGTTAGTTGTAGTTCCAATTAACCCAAGTACAAAATTAGTTGTAGAAACTTTAGCAACTTTAATCAACAAATTTCTAGCTTCTTCCGAAAAACATTTACCAGAAACTGTTCGATAAAACTTTTCTGAATCTCCAACTGAACTAACTCCGAGTGCAAAATCCATGAAACTATGGTAAATCCATCTGTTAATATGTCGATCCTTCACATTACCTGGGTCTGAAATATCACGCCAAAGTACATCGTGGTCAACACCAAACGCGGCAGAATAAGCAGCAACAAATGTCTCACGATCTTTCAAAACATGGTCGTCATCTAATGAAGAAGTTGAAACATCAACTGCAGCTTGCAAATAAGAAACATGTGCATCTCGATTATGATCATGACTTAAGGAACTAGTCAAATTCAATTCTTGAACAGTTTTAAGAAAATCATCACTAGCAATAACACTAGATACAATATCTTCTAACTCAGACATAAGTTATAACTCAAGAGTAGTATTTATATAAATATAGATACTGCAGAATATAATTGGCGTCTTTTGTGTTAAAAATTTAGAAAAATAAGATTTTTATCTCTTCACGATGTAAATATTTTTGACTTTCCCATCATCTTGGCTAAACAATTTGTGATTATTTTTGTAAATGTTTATTTTTGGTTTAATTGTTCTATTATTAGCGTAAGATTCTTTAAAATCTGGGTTAATTCGATTCAGTGTAGAAACAATTTCTTCCAGATATGTTTTTTTAAGTCCAGCAACGGATTTGTGTCCTTTCTTTAATTCAACATGCACATGAAATTCAGTATTGTGATTTTTATCGTATTTTTTTTCAATTTTAAATCGGTTAGTTTTCTTACTCAATAACTTATGTCCTTGAATCCCTTTTTCGATTTGATTTGGAAATACATTTGCTCCATCGAAACTTAGTGTTCCATCACTTCGACCAAAGATAGTTATGAATGGCAACCTCAGTATCTCTGAAATTTTTCCACCACTTTTAGCAAATTTAACATCAAAGTCAGGAATGTGTTGGCGTAATATTTTCAATAGTTCATTATGTTTGAACACTTTTCCTTCATCGTGCAAATTATATTTGATTTTAGGTAAAGCTGCAGCAGGATCAAGTAAAGTAATTTCAAATTCATTTTTCCCATCTTTAGTCACAATTTGGTTAATGTAATGTACGGTTGGGTTATATTGAAAGATCATAGGTATTGCTGATTGTTTTCCAAATAATGCCTTACGTAAGCCAGGTTTTTTTGCAACTTGCCGACGAATAAAATGTGCCAGTGGAGATTCAAATCCAACTCCAATATCAACGTCCGAACAACCATAAGAAGATACAATTTTAGCACCTTTCTTTAATTTAGCTTTCATATAATCAACCCATTGTAATGTAACTCCTTCGCCGCCAATTACTAAATCGATGTTGTATTTTTTCCAATTAATTTCATCAGCATGTTCATCAATTAAGTTTTTTAGAAATGGTGGGTATGCACCAATTAAATAATCATGTTTAGGTCCAAACATTTTAAGGGTTCGAATAATGTCATTTGGATCAGTTCCAGTATTTTTTACAAGTGTCAATCTTTCCATTAGTTCGCAAAATTTTACTCCAGTTGCCCAAGGTCCACATGACCAACCTGATAGAACGAATAAATTTTTTTTATCTGCTTCGAACGCGTAGTTTAATTCAAATTTTACTGCTTTAAACAAGGCATCTTCTTCTTTGGCATCGTGAATCCAATTTGTAGCAACGCCTGATGTTCCACCGCTTTCATCCACATTTCCATGTAGTGGCAATCTACCACCAAAACATCTATCTTCAAATTTGTATTTTTTAATGTAATTTTTTTTATCAGAAGCTGGAACTTTTTTGTTAAAATCAGAAACAGTCTTAATGCTTTTCAGATCAACTTTGTGTTTTTTCAAAAATTTCGCATAAGCTGGAGTATTTTTTACAGTTGATCTAAATATGTTCAATAATTTTCTCTCAGAAATCGCTTCAAATACTGAAGCTGGAGAACTGGTAAGAGCTTTTTTAGTTAAAGTGTAGTTACCAAGCATATATCCTTCTAACTTGTAAATTAATGGAATAGGAGTTATTCCAATCAAAGAGCTAATTACCATCATCAATAAAGAACTTTTTTTTACTTTTAAACTTTCCCTAATTACCAAGGATAAAAACTAAACATTTCCAGTTTTTTTGAAAAATCTTTCCATTGAGCTTACAACTTTCTTTGGCCCATCAATTACCATGTGGTGTGTACCACCTTTAATTACTTTGTAAATTGCATCTCGATCTAACCGTTTAATTCTTTGAGAATATTTCAACGGGACTGTTTTATCTAAATCTCCTGCTAGAACTAAGGTTGGAACGTTTAAGTCACGCAGCGTTTTATCTATTACTTTTTGATTATTAAAAATATACTCCTCTACGTTGTCCAGTGTGTTAACAATACTAACTAATGGAGTAACATGTAGCAAGTGTTTGATTAAATTATATTTTCCTTTGCGCCCTTTAGCGGACAGATCAAGGTCATGGAAATGAGGATAGTGATCAGCCCTAGTTGCTTCATGCCTTGCGATAAAGCGTAGTAGGTGTGTTGTATAGTTTCCAAAATTTAAAATGTGGTCATGTTGGAATGGATAAGTTGAAGGTGTTTCAACAAATATTACTGAGGAAGGAAAATACTTTTTATATCTAGAACAATATGTGATCACAACTCCTCCTCCAAGGCTGTGCCCAATCAAAGAGAAGTTAGTAATTTTTTCTTTTTTGAGAATTTCATAAACATCACGAACGAATGAGGTATGTTTGTATTTATGAAATGGTAATGGTGAATCGCTTTCTCCATGACCACGCAAATCAATTGCAATTGTTGAGTATCCTTTTTTCTCAAACGCTTCAAGTTCATGACGCCAAACAGTCCAATTTCCCCCAACTCCATGTAGGAAAACTAATGTAGGTAAGTTTTTTTTACCATCAACTTGTCTGTAAGCAACTTTTGTACCATCAAAGCTTTTGAGAATTTTCACATCAATTCTATTCTTAAAGAGTATATTAAACCTTCGTACTCGAAGGCTCTACTATTTTCATTTCCACATTAGGAAATTTTTTCAATTTTCCCGCAAGTTTTACTTTGCTCAGTATCCAAATAAACCATTTTGTTGGGTCAAAGTGAAACCATCTGGTTCCGTTACGGTAATCAGCAGGAAACGTGTGGTGGTAGTTATGGTATCCTTCGCCAAGTGTTACAATTGCCAGCCAAAAATTATTGACAGCTGATTCGTTTTTGGAGTTTGGTTTGCTTCCAAAATAATGTGCAACTGAGTTAATTCCCCATGTTGAGTGATGTCCAATGAATAAGCGAAGTAGCACTAAAAATGTAAAGGCCCCAAGTACATCATTATACAACAAACCAAAAAATAATCCAACTACAATGTTTAATGTAAAAGAAATTGGGTAATAATATTTATCTTGAATCACAACTAGCTTATTTTTTCTTAGATCAGTAGTTAATGTTTCTGGCGCTTCATGTTTTAATTTTCGAAGCATCCAAAAGAAATGTGCATACCAAAACCCTTCTTTAATGTTGTATGGGTCTTTATCTGTATCGGTATAGAAATGATGCATTTTGTGATCTCCCACCCATTTTAAAACACTTGATTGTAAAGCTAATGTTGATAAAAATAGCAAGAACAATTCTACTACTTTGTTTAGTGTAAAACTTTTATGTGTGTAGAACCTGTGGTACAATGCCGTAACTCCAAGCATTGTCAGGTAATGAAAAACAATAATATAGATTAGGAAATGCCAGTGAGGTAATCCTTTCAGAAGGAAATAACTAATCAACAGTCCAATTAAAGCTATTTGATATCCAATTAAGAATATACTAGTTGACCATTTGATTTTTCTTTTCATGCAAATTCAATATGACTTCTTTTTATTTAAATTCTCTTTTCTTCAAATACATATACACCTATTTTCCAAACATGTGGAAACTTTATAGTAAAACCTATTTTTCTTTTTTCTAAAGGAAGTGGTTGGTGGTTCTTTGTGGGGGTACAGCAATGGAAGAATCGTTAGAAAAGATAATTTATAGTAAACCAATTGATTTGGTTGAAGAAGCAATTAGTTGTGCAAATTCCTGTCAAACTAGTTATCGAGCAAAAGTTGGCGGCTATCGAGTTTGTACTTTATCTCAAGATAATCTTTGTAAATATTCAGCAAATGATCTTGTGAATAGTTTTCATCAGGTTGGAATTCAAATCAACCCAGAAAAACCTCTTAATTGGTATCCTGTTTCTATTGTTGATAGATATCAAAAATGTTCTAAGGGTTTAATGCCGGTTTCAGAAATTTATCAGAAACTAAAAACAACTTTTGCGGTAAAATTAGTGAAAGGGCACTTTGTTTGGTAATGTTCTTTGGAGAAAGAAGAGTGGTTTAACCAAATCTCCTCTTTTCTTCTTCTTTCTCCTTTTTTATTTTAAGAAACAATCTCTTCTTTTACTTTTTTCCCCAACTACTATGTTTCCAACAAAAATCTTTGAATTGTGCATTGTTTAAGCAATCTGATCCATTGCGACAAACTGCTTTACATCTGGCTTGTATTCTAATTGGGTTGCACCACTCCTGCAATCTTTGAAGTAAAGAAATAAATCTAGTTGCTTCCTTGAGTGGAAATCTTAAAGAAATGTTGTCTTTACAGGTGTAAAGTGTCCCATAATCTTCATAACTTTTAATGATGTGTTCAAAATCTTCTTTTGTTTCCGGTTCTAAATAGATCGCTATATTCATTTCAGTTGTTTTTACTATCAAGTAGTATATAATATGTTTGCATATACCTTATAGGTATTTAGCTATGTTAGTATATACTTGTCCCTGAATCTAAGTTAAAGCCAATTTTTACCTTCTTTGTTTGTTTTAGCACAAGTTTTATATATTTAAAGTAACTTCTTAAAAGTAATTAATACTCAGGAGACATGATAATATGAAAAATACAATGTTAGGTTTAGGATTGGCTGGTTTGTTGGTGGGTTGTACTAAGGGCAGTGATAATAATGATACTGGTGACACTGGTAAGATGGTTGGTAGTGGCGATGGTTCTGTTTGGAGTCCTGATGGTGAGTTCTCTAGTGGGGCTTATTTGTATAATATCAGTGAAAATATTTCCTCTGTTGCTTTTTATGATGGTTTATCTTCTGATTCCACATCAATCGGAACAACTTGTGATCCTGGCGCTAATGAATCTGGATATTCTGGTCCTGACAATATTTTTTCATATCATTCAGGCAATCATACTTTAGAACTATTAACTTCTGGAGTTACTGAAGAAGATCGTGATATAGCTGGTTGTTTATTCAGTGGAGTTCAGGAAGGAGTATATTTATTTGATTTATCAGATAAAGGAATTCGTGAAGATCTTTTTATTGAAGGATCTTATTTCCATGGAGATGAAACTTTTATTTGCCAAAATGGCGGCGGTACTCTTTATGATAAAATCACCGAACAAATCGAAGAGGGTGAAAAATTTATTGGTGTTCTTCGAGACGAATTTGGCCAAGATCAACAAACTGGAAATAACGAATTAGCAATTGATGATGAATTAGCAATTTGGCACGTTTCAGATCAAGCTTGGCCAGGGTTTCAAAATAATCTAGATTACCCATTTTACGATAAACATCTTTGCCATGGATATTAATTTTTTTAGTTTATTTTTTTAAACTTCTAATTATCATCTGAACACAACGTTTAAATACGCATCTATTCTTTTATAGAGATAGTGATGGCGGTTAAAAGTAGAAGTTTTAATTTCTTTTTGAAGTTCCTATTATTTATAATTCTAACAAATTTAATTCTTGTCTCATTTGTGTTTGCAGAATTCCCATTAAAAGAATGTGTTGGCAGGAGTAATAGTGGCCCAGTTGGTGATGGCGACGGATGGCTTTGTTTAAAGAGTGTTGATGGGAATGAAGATGAAGCCTGTGTTGTTAATAGTAATGGGGGCATCGTTTCTGGTTCTAACGAAAGAAGCTACATCAAAACATATGACCGTGAGATTTATACTTTAATGGACAAAAGTGAGGTTAGAGGAGATATAAATGGTATTAATGATAATGAAGCAGAAGGAGCAGTAAGATATATGGCTGATTATTTTTTTTCAGGTTCAGATGCTTGCACCTCAAAATATACCTTCCCTGCAAGTAAATTTAACACAGGAATTGCTAGCGGTGATGGGAGGTGGGAAGATCACGAGCATGAAGCACTAACTGAATACATCAAAGGAGATGTCCCACTCATCTTAAAATGTGGTGGTGGACACAAAAAAAATTTCGTAATCCAAGGCTCCGGCGCATCTGACTTAGCAGACGGCGAATACGACACCAAAACAGTTTTTTATTGCCAAGGTGGAAAATGGTATCATGGCAGTGATCTTCACAGCGACAAGTTCGATAAAGATGGTGATGGCGTTCCATCATTTTCTAGCGATTGGAGCTGGGACTGTGATGACTCTAACCCTAATGTGTATGGTGATGTGAGTATTTTTTCTTTTTCAGGAGACGATCCAGCTGTAGGTGCAGAAATCTGTGATGATAACGTCGATAATTTATGCACCGGAGGGGATTCAACATTTTATCGCGGAGAATATCTTAACACTTATTATGAAGGTTGGGTAACAGAAAAAACAGACGATCCCTGGACTAGTAGCACAGACTCTTGCGACAACAACCCAACTGCTTGTGAAGAACAATGTCTTTTCAAAGATAACAAATGTACTTATTTAAATTACATTGGCTCAACTTCTGATCCTGGAGTTACAACTACAATTGGTGCTGGTTACTGTTGTGGTAATGACCTCAACACTGATTTGGGTGATAGGCCAGACGACAATCAAGCAGAGATTTGTTTAAATTCAGATTTTATTACACCAACTACTGATGCATGTACTGGTGGCTGGTGCTGGGTTAATTCAGAAACAAATCCGTTTGAAATTATGACTGTCAAATATTTAAGCGAAGAAGACCAAACCAGTTTTGATGTTGTTAGTGATTCCAAGGAATGGCAAATTTGTAAGGAGTCTGAATATGCTTTAGATGGCAGCGATTACGGTGACACTGACGCTAACAGGTTTATCTGTTATGAAGAAGGAGATCATTATTCATTCGTTGAATGTTCTGATGCTGATACTGCTGAAACTCATAATGCCAACCCTGAAGCTGGGACCTTTTCAGTTAAACATCGTAACTCCGCAACTGGTGCTTTCGGATTACCTCTAATTCAAGATACTGGAAACGAAAACAGGTATTTTACTGACTTAACTGAAAGTGGAGATTATGTTGCAAGTTATGAAGAAATTTATACAATTGGTTATGATTCTTCAAGTCTAATCTCACAAACAATTGATTTTACAGGATATGATTATTTGGAGTTCTTTGTAAAATACACTGGCGAAGTGATCACCTTACCAGAATTAATTCAATTAACTATTCGGGGTTTACCAGAATCTTACACTATAAATGAAGATGGTACAACTTCAACCGAAACAGATTCAGTTACTTACTTTGATCAAAATGTTTTAGGTTACGCTGTTAACGAGCCTTTAATTAAATTTAATCATAACATTCATTTAAGAGTCCCGGTTGGTGATTGGCCAGACATTGAAACAATTGAAATCCAATCTCATAATTCAGAAAACCCAATTGAAGTATTAAGTATGTATCTAACAAAAGAGGATGATATCATTAATGATGAAGTTCTAATCTGTAGTGGCGAAGATGATACTGACGAGAGTAGTTGGTTAACTGATTTAGATAAAAGTGATAACACTGATATTGGTGGTCAATCAATTTGTCAAAAACGTTATGGCGATAATGCTTGGTTAGGTGAAGATTATACTGACGAAGTTGCAAATGAAGGAGCACCTTGTTGTGGTGATGATGCTAATGAATTTTATGATGAGTATAGTCTTAACGATCATGCTTGTTTTAATGCCAGGCCTTTAGAAAATGGTGAGACTGCTATGCAAGTTGAGTTTTCAGTAACTTATTCTGAAACACCGTCTGAATTTAATGAAGAGAGTAGTCTTCTTGATCAAGAGTTTAGTCTAGATATCGATGGTATTGGAGCGATTCCAATAGTTGGATTCGAGTGGGATTGCGACGAACAAACTTATACTGGTATGACTGATTTTTTAACAGACGCTTGCCCTGATGGCGGCCCAGAATTAACAGGGGATTGCAGTGATGATGATCTTAATGCTGGCGAATCTTCACTTGCATGTACAAGTGGAAATGAAGGCGCAGGTTATCAAGTTGAAAACTGTGAGTACACTGATAGTGATGGGGCAGACCAGAGTGATAATTGTTTATTATACGATGAAAATTATGAAATTGATTGTGAATCAACTACTAATCCAACTCAAGTTTGTAATGAGCAATACAATGTGGGTGATTGTGGCGCTTATACAAGTTGGAATTATAATTTAGAAGTTACTTGTGATCAAAACTCAGACTATGGTCATCTTCCATATAGAACAGCAGTTGATCTAGATGATATCTCTGAGGGAGAATTAGTTTACAACGAAGAAGATAGCTCTTACTACATTAGCTCCGGTGGAACAGCAGAGCTTCAAGGAACACTAACTGTCAATTACGACGAGTCTCCAAAAATACTTTCAGTTCAAGAAGTTAATTTAGATGAAGTCTTGAGTTATCCAGATAACACTGAGTTAGAATTGTCCGTTATCCAAAACGCACCAACACATAATTCAAATGTAGATGTTTATATCTTCACGCCACACGACCAAAGAAAGTACAGTAGTGGAGAGATCACTTTATCTTATGATTCAGGTTTGCCAACAGAATTTATTTATTATGTTGTAGCTGAAACTTCCCTCATCGAAACAACCATCGCTGAAGACATCACAGTTACTCCAACTGAACCTTTCTCATACACTTGTCTTTCCGAAGAATGTATTTACGCACTCCCTGGAAACGCACCATACAAAATCACTAATGAACACCAAGAACTTTATGATATGTATTTTGTTCACGAAAATGGAATTGATGAAACTCTAATCACTACAACTAATCAAGCATTCGACGAAATTGGTGTCCTAAGAGTCAAATCAATTGCTCAGCAAATTTTATTCGACTACGATCAAGATGATGAAGAAGGCGGATTTTATGGTTGTCAGGCAGCAGACTTAGTTGACACTGAACTACTTCAACAAAATTTTGATCACTGCACTGTTCAAGGTGATTACTACTGCGCTCACCAAGACAGTAAACGATTAGTTAATTCTTGGAGTCAAGATACCATCACTCAAATTGGTTATGAACCAGTTGACGAGTTTGATGAAGACACTGAACTAACTTTGCAAGCAGCATCCTATTCTGCAACTGAGAGAAACCATAGCACAGCTTCGGTTCCTCAAAGAAACATTATTCCAAATGCGGACTTTTCACACAATAGTGGAAACGATGTTTTGTTTTGGCAACTTTTAAACAGTGCAAGTACTACTTACGATAACGAGCAAGGCCAAGTTGAAGATACTGGGTTTGAAATTTCAACTTCCTACACCTTAAAATCCGATAAAATTGCGATAAAAAAATATGAAACTTATTCATACAGTGATTCTTCCGAAGAATGTACAACTTCACTTTATTTAGTTAACAAAGATGGTGATAGTGAATATGTAACTGTACCAGAATATTTTGAATCATTAGACAATTCCTATTTAATCATAGAAGTTTCTGGTAGTTGCGACTACTTCGAACCAATGCTTCAACGTGTTGATGACTTAGGGCCAAATGATTTCGAATACAACCTTGACTTCCCAGAAAGACAAGGGGCTGCTTGTTGTCCTGAAGGCATGTGTCACAACGGTTACGTTTGTGTTAACAACATGGCTGAGTATACTTATATGACTGAAGAGCCTCAAGAAAATATGACTTACCGTTGTATTGATGGGGCATGGAGCTACCTCGAACCACAATATGATTGGAATGGCGAGGAGTTTGGTTTTTGTGAAGCAGAGGAACAATGTTTTGTAACTTCCACTTTGAGTGAGGGTGCAGAGTATGGAGCAACAACAGAAGACTTTTACAATGGAGTTTATCCTTATTGTATTAATGATGGCGAGTACCTTTTAGATCATTACTGTGAATCTGGTGAGTGGTCTTCTAGAACCAAATTTTTAGCAACTAAATTGTTAGAATTCGCTGAGACTGACGAATTTGTATTATACTGTGCTCCTTTTGATCAAGCGTTACCTGATTATGATGTTGATGGTTACAACTATCAAAATTATTTAGGTGGGGAAGTTTCTACAACTGAAACCACAACTGACAGCTTAGGCGCTGAGTTATCGGGAGAATCCTCTAGTGGATCAACTATTGAAGTTTGTTATGATGCTTTAGAAAATTCTGAAACTGGAAGACGTTTAGTTGCCCAAGAAGAAAACACTTGTGTAAATGCAGTTTGTGTTTTGCAATATAAATCTGGTGACGGATTCTCAGCAGCTTTCGCAACAAGTATGAATCATAATATAACAAGTGATGAATCATTTTTAATCCCGTTAGGTGTCTCTCAAGGGGAACTTGACACTTACTGTACTAGTGAAACTGAAACCGATGATTATATTCAATGTGACGATGCACTTTGGTATTCAGAAGGAATTAACTCTGTCATCTATGCAAAAGATGGAATTAGTTTTGATCCAAGTGTAATTGATACTATTGTTGATTGGTTCCTTGGTATTTTTGGTACTGATGTAATTGAAGACAGTGAGAATTTTATTCAAGAAGCTCAGAATTTTAACACATTGTATCTATTAAGTAAAGAAGGTGTGACTATTAGAGCAGTTCAAGAAGTTGAACCAGAAAGAGAAACACTCGTTGCTGAGTTTGAAGGATTTTCAACTCCAGTTTGTGATTATATTAATAATGTTGATGAAGAGTTTGTGAGAGTTGATCAGTGGCCAGCTGAGCCAGAGTATTTAGTAGACTGTGAACTTACTGAAGCTGGAGTGTACAGAGTAATGACTGCCACCAATACTGACTATTGGTGGCCACAGTTAACTAGTAAGATCAGGGTAACTGACCAATAAACAGCTTATTTTTAAACAACATATAAAAACAATAATTTCTTTCTTTACTTTGAGATAGATGGTAACTTCAAAAAAAGCTCAAATCACAATTTTCATTTTATTAGGGATGGTAATGCTCTCAGCTGCTGCTTTCCTTTTTTTTCTAGTCTCATCAACAACCGTTCAACAGTTAGAAACAGAGCAAGAAACTAGTATTGCAGGTATCTTTCAAAAGGAAGGACTTAGGCTTTTTGTTGAAGACTGTCTTAAAGATTCTTTAGAAGAAGGATTAGTCAAAGTTGGTGAAGGTGGTAGAATTTGGCATGACACAACTGAGCTTGAAGGAGCTTTGGCATTTTCAGAAGATTATAATGGAATTAACTATGAAAACAATCTATACTATCTTGGATTAACCAACGATCTTAATTTTGAATTCCAAGAAGCTTACCCTTGTGAAGAGTATCTTGACGAACCATATGTTTATTGTAAGTATATTCATGAAGATTCAGCAGACTTTGGGCATAAAGAAGGTTTAACAAAAACTAGTATAGCTTCAGATTTAGAAAAATTTGTGAAAAACAACACCTTAGATTGTGTTCAAGAATTTTTATCCAGTGAACTTTCTTATAGTGGTGATTTAGGTGAGGGCGAACTTACTTTAAATTTAGATATTCAAACAGATGGGATTAATATCGATGCCAAGTATCCGTTAGAACTTACAGTTGAAGGTGAAACTTATTTTCATCTAACCGAGTTTGATTATTTTTACCCAAGTTCATTTCAAACATTTTTACTAAAAGCAGTTACAACACCTCTAACAAAAGAACAAGGAGATGTAAATTTTAATTGGACCGAAGAGGAGTTAATTGGAAATGGAAGAAATAGTTATTCATTATTATCTCCAACTTTAACAGTTACTGAAGTTGAAGAAACAACTGAGGGTTTAGGTCATAGAGTAATCAACTATCAGTTAGATGCTGGCCACATTTTAGAAAACGACCCATACAGCTTCTCATTTGCTATTCAAAATCGTCCACCTTCATTAGATTATATTCAAAGAGAGGCCTGTACAGATTATGATTTTACAATTATTCCAGATAGTAATCGAGAGTTTGAGTCAATTAATATTTCAGCCATTGCTTATGATCCTGATCAAGACGAAATCACTTTTGAATATTATCCTGAAGATGCAATAGATGAATCAAGTTTTTTTGAGTGGATTCAAATAAATGATGATGTGGAATATGTTTCAAACATTTCAGCAAACATCCCTGAGGAATTTGTTGATAATGATTTGTTTGGAATTTATGAGGTTCGAATAAACGCAACAGACACACATGGTTTATCTGATTGGCAAGACGTCAGGGTCTTAATTGACAGGCCATTAGAAATCAAGCTTGATATTGTAAACGCATATACTCAAATTAGTCCAAACCCTGTGAACTCCATTTATGCTTATCCAACAATCTCAACTGAAGATCCGTTTTACATCTCTGTTGTAACACCAGAAGATTCAGCAGCTGGTGATGTAACTCAAGAAGTCAAATTAATTTATACTGATCCAGAACACATTGGTGATTTTGAGTATGTGCTTCCAGGTGGTTTAGATTTAGAAAACTGTTTTAGTTTTCCTTGGAAAGCAGAGTCTGGTGCTGCTTGTTCATTAGATTCATATTCAGAAGCAGAATTATTAGCTTGGAAAGAATTAATTGAAACACCACTCCCATACTCGCATATGAGTTATTCTGGTGACGCTGATGCAGCCTTGGGTTTAATTGGAACTATGGAGGTTGTTGTTAGCGCAAACTATTGTTCAACATTTACTCAAAAAGATTCTGTAACTCAAAATGTGAATGTAGTTGAATGTATCTCTTATGATAATCCAGAACACAAATGGGCTTACCCTTATCACAAATCAACTTATGACGAAGCAACTGGAGAGTACATTCACGAAGATGAAGATGTCAATCCTTTTGAAGCAAGTCATAGTTGTTGTGAAAATTTTGTACATAAAGAAGCAGGGGAAATTTGTTATGAAAGTCCAGATGGTTGTTATGGTCAAATCCCTGGAAAAACTGAAGGTAAGAAAGGTTACGTTTTAGAAAATATTTTTGACAAATGTTCTGGAGAACGTGGAAACATTTGTGGAACTTTAGATGAGGATGGTCAAAGTTTAACTCAAGACCATCAGTTAGCAACATTGATTATGACTTGTGGGTTTAATGGCCAAAATGATTGTACCAATATCGAACCAGAGTGCCAAGGTGTAAATTCTTGGGATACAGTTGATGGGGAGATTTGGTGCCATGGAACAATGGGTTGTGAAAATGTTTGTCGAAAGTCAGAAAACAATTTTCCAATCTATATTGGTAATGATCCAAACTTTGTTGGAACTATTTCTAGTAATCCTAATGGGTTTGCAAGTATTGCATATATTAATGGTTTCCAAGAAGACAGTGACTTAATAGTTGAGTGTGGAACTTGTAGTGGAAGAGACAGTAATGAACCTTGTGACTTAAATTACAATGGGCAATTTGATGGTGTTTGTAGTAATGGTGCTTGCGTAAGCAACTAAGAATTTCTAAAACCTATCAACACTGAAATAATTAAAATCTGGTCCGTCATTATAGGCATTATTAATTTCAATTGTCAACAGATCCAAATCTCCAGCATTAATTGGAAAATCTTCAAAACAATTATCTTGGCTAAATAATAATGTGCTTTCATTAATGTACACACTTATGTGTCCTTGGGAGTCCACAATTTCTAATTGATAATTTTCTCCAGGATTTAATGTTCTTTCATCGCCTTCTACATATCTGTTGTTCACAAAATCATAACATTCAGCCCAAATTTTCCCTTCGTGGTTCCAAATTTGTACATAGCCATCGTAAAATTCAACTCCTCCACTTTCTGCGACTCTCGCTTCGGCCTTTATCTGTATATCATAGCCAGTCCCACTAACGATCTCACTTAGCATCCGAAAACTATGTTCGTGTTCACCAGTCACATCGATATATAACCCATGCGTTGCTTTGGCAGCTTCTTCGAATTTCATTTTCCCACCAGAAAGAGTAGGGTATCCACTTTCAAAATTCCAGTCAGAAGACAGATCTCCATCATTAAAATCATCACAAAAAAATTCATCTCCGGAACATTCAAAATCTGATCCTCCACCAGACCCAGATCCTGAACTACTTCCTCCTTCATCAATTTCACCATCACAATCATCATCAATTTTATTGTCTGTATAAGTTTCAGTTGACGCAGGAGTATAACAATAATTTAGCACCATCCCTCCACTTGGAGATACCCATCCATCTAAGTTTGGAATGAATCCAAATCTTTGAAATGCAACACATTCTTCAGCTTCCTTTAGTTCCAAATCATTAACAAAGATCCCAAGAATAGTTTGAATTGTTTCTGATACTGTATTGATCGCTGCAACTGGTGAAGTTTTTGAAGCTCCCGCATAAAGCATTGATGGCAACTTTCTTTCGTCTTTGATATCTTCAAAAAGACTACAACCAAAATATCCCCATCCATTATTCTTCTCATGCAAGACCCAATCAACAAACTGGCGCGAAGACTTCTGCAACGACTCATTTTTCTTACGAGTCACACTCCATCCTTGCCAAGTGTTTGAAGTTAAAGTTAAAGTATGCGAAGAGTTATGTTCATAAATTTGAAAGTCTGTTGTGTTGTAATCAGGATGCTCAGAGTAAAATGCTTCTGAACCATCTCCATCAAAGAATACTACAAGTGCGCCAGCAACGCCAGGCCCAGAACTAGTTTCACTTTTCACATAGATAGTTACATCTTCTCCACTTTGATCATCTACAAATTTGGCAATTCCAGAAGAATCAGTTAGTTTCTGTGTAACCTCAAAATGAGGCACAGATTTTATCTCCTCAATGGCAGGTTTCTGGCAACTAATGAATGGTAGTGTGAGTAATAGTGGTAACATTGATTTATTTCTACTTACAATTTTTTCTAAACTCATCTTTATTCATAAAACACTTCATATTTAATTATCTTAGCATAGAAAAAGTTTAAGTGCCCATCTTTCTTTCTTAATCATCATGAAGCTAATCACAAACATAACCTTGTATTTTTTTGTAACAATTCTTCTAGTTTCAACAGCATTAGCAACTTCTGGTTGCTTTTTAGAACCACAAAGCGATTATTATTGCCAAGAGATAGAACAAACTGAAGCAGACTTTGAATGTTCATTGTTCGATGACTGTTCTTTAGAATCAAGCTTCATTGAGGATGAAAGCTGCAAGTATTTCACTGAATGTGAACAAATTCTTTGTCAAAGTAATTGTCAAACAATGCCAGCTGGTCTTTGTGAAAGTGGGGAAGTTCCAGCTGGAGAAGAAGATTTGTGGTGCCAATCTGTTGGTTGTTGTCAATATTACATTGAAGGAGCTGAAGCTGGCTGTCAAATTGAAGAGAATAAATGGTATTGTCATATTGCAGCGAGTAATGCTGGTGCAGAAACTTTAAACTGGGACCAAAGTCTCACTCAAACATCTTGCGAGGATACTTGTATTGCAGAAAGTTATCCTTATCAAACAGAATTATCTAATCCAGATATAGATTATTACTCCGATAACGTCATTGAAGAATCATCAATAGAATCAAAGCAAGAAGTGCTAGGGAGTGAAACTAACATCTCTAAGGATCAAGGTATTACTCAGAAAATAATTAAAATTTTGGGACCAATTTTTTTGTTATTTATTATCTCATTATTATCAATCTTCTTTTATGAACACCGTTTTACTATCATTAAGGATTACAAAATGATAGAAAAGAGAATCACCAAAAATAAAAGATCAAAAAAATCAAGTAAAAATTCCAATAAACAAGAAGATCAAAACTCATTCAATTCAGATCACCAAATGCCAAAATCAAAATCACAACAGCTTTTGGATCAAGTTGAGCTTATTGCAAAGATCAAACCACACCGCAGTCATCATGCACATGTCAGTAAAAGAATACATGCAAAATTGGAATTAACAGAATCCTTTTCAGGATATCAAGAGTCTAAGTTAGAAACAAAGTCTAGTATTAGTAAGTTAGCTCATCTCGCAAAGAAGTATCAACGTAAATTAAAACGAAAAGAGAAGTATCGGAAGAGATTAAATGACAAATAAAAGAACTAATCAAATTTTACTTATAGATGGTAATTAATCAATTCCAAACATTTAAATATCCTAAAATGATTATTCATTATCTAGCTTACAGTAAACAAAACAATCAAGAGGTGGATTAGATGTCAGCATTATCAATGTCAGAAGTAATTTTAGCAGTTATTATCGGAACTCTAGCAGCAATTGTATATTCATTAAGAGTATTAATTTTATTAGAGCGTCGTGTGGCTAATATGGAGATGCATATTCAAGGAATGGCAAGACACGTATTAAGTGACGAGAAGAAGATTCTTAACGCAGTTTCCAGGAAGAGATCTCCTGCTAAAAGAAAACCTGCTAAAAGAGCTACAAAACGTAGAAAAAGATAATTTTTTTTTCTTTTTTCTCTTTTTTTAAAAATTAAATCAAACATTTCTGTTCTTTTAATTTATCAATTCAAGGAAAGTTATTAAAAATCAAATTAGAAAATTTATTCTGATCAGCTGTCAATTACTACTAGCTTATTTTTTAGAAACTGTTTTCTTTTTCTTAGTAATTGCTGTTTTCTTTTTAGAACTAGCCTTTTTTACTGGCTTCTTTGCTTTTTTCACGACTGCTTTCTTTTTCTTAACTACTTTTTTCTCGGTTGCTGGTTTTTTTACTTTTTTGACAGCAGTTTTTTTCTTTGAAGACACTGGTTTAGAGCTTTTCTTTTTAGCGGCTTTTTTCTTAGCCATCTTTTCCTTTTTCTTCAACTCAGCAGCTTTCTTTTTAGCAGCCTTTTTCTCAGCAGATTTTTTCTTTTTCTCATCTGCCTTTTTCTTTTTCAAGTCTTCTTTCGCTTTTTTCTCATCAGCAACTCTTTTTTTCTCATCAGCTTCTTCTTTTTTACGCTCTTCTTCAACTCGTTTTGCAGCAGCTCTCATTCGCTCTCGCTCAGATTTTTCCCAATCTAGAATTTCTTTACTTGTATTTTTAATCCTAGCTTGCAAACTTATGATTCTTTGAGTATTATCATCTTGTTGCATTAATTCCCCTGTTTCTGGACAGTGAAAGTCATATTCCATTGCATCATCAAAATTTAATCGAACTCCACCATCAGGTGAGACAAAAAACAATTCTTTCTGTTCTTTTTCTAAAATTCCCTGCATTCGAAGAAGTAATTCCTTTTTATCTTTAATATAATTGAACTTAACTTGGGCAACATCAATTGTCCAATAATAAACATACCAACCCTTTTGTTTGTCCTTTTTACGGGTAAATGTCACTAAATTATTATTATAAAGTAAATATAACATTCGACGAACAACTTTGATATCACGCTTCATCTTTTTTGCGATATCAAATTCAGAGACGTTTTCCTTACCTTTTAGAACTTTAAGCAGATCTAGTCCATCATCATGTAGAATGCGAGTGATAACTTCTTCAACTTTTTTACTGGTAAATCTCATGGCCACTTATATTCCCCAGTATCCACTTCAGGTGATGACACTTTTAAATCTTTCTATGGCAGGGTCTCTATGGGCAAAAAATCCCACTCTTAAGAAACAATTTGCATGAAAAACCTCACTACCTACTAACAATTCATTCTGAATTCTTATCAGTTGTGGAGCGCTTGGAGACCCACAACCCACTAACAATTTCTTTGAAATTCTTACAGGTATTGGCTTCTACTGCGTAAGCCACTACCCACTGGTCACCCACAGAAACAGTTTAAATACGATTTTAAATATATATCTGTATATGGCAAAACCGAAGAAGTGGATGAATCGTAAGGCTAAAGGAACTAATGCTGAGCGTGAGTTGATTCATATTTTCCACAAATTCGCTTGGAGTGCAGTTAGAATCGCGGGATCAGGGTCTACTAGGTATCCAGCACCTGACGTATTAGCTGGCAATGGATTCCGTAGAATTGCAATTGAAGCTAAGTTAATTGCAGCCACTCGTAAATATTTCTCTTATCAAGATGTTGAACAGTTACAGGCATTTTCCAAAACATTTGGTTGTGAGAGTTGGCTTGCTGTCAAATTCCCAAATAAAGAGTGGGCATTTTTTAATCCAGAAGATTTGATAGAAACTAAAACTGCGTTTGTAGCAACTGTTGATTTAGCGGACAGGTGCGGCCTATCAATCGAAGAGCTTTTAGAAGTTGTATCGTTGGGTCAAGACACTGTAAATCAAGAAACAATCGAAGAATCAAATCCATTGGATCAATTTGATGGATTGGAATCAGATGAGAATTTTATTATATCTTCAGAATAAATAACATCTAATAAATCTAAACTTCAAAACTCATAAAGTCTTCTGCAAACTTTACTTTTTTATGATACTTCTTCGCTTCCTTCAAAAGTACAGAAACATCACGATACCTAATACTTGGGTGTGTGAGATAAACTTGTAAGGCCCCTGCTTTAGTAGCTAGCTCCGCACTTTCTTTTGCGGTCATGTGATCATACTTAACGGCCAATTTTTTATCCTCAAATAGAAATGTGGATTCAATTATGAGTGCATCGCAATTCTTAGCTAAACTGCGAGCACCGGCGCAAGGACGAGTGTCAGGAACGTATGCAAATTTACGTCCAACAACTAAGGAAGTCACATTTTTGCTTTTCACAAGTTTGCCACTGGCGCGCACATTTTTTCCAGCTTGAATTTCAGCTAGCATCGGACCTTGCACTAATCCAGCTTTTTTCGCTTTTTTCATATCAATTTTCAGTCGATCTTTTTCTTTAAGTGAAAATCCAACACAATCAACGCTGTGCGAAAGTGGCTCAGCTGTTACAATAAAATCCTTTCCTTCAAGAATCACGCCACCAGCACTGACTTCGTGCAACTTGTGAGGTAACCCATTCATACTAGGAAACGCTTTTTTGAAATGATTAAATTTTTTACGACTTCCCTTTGGCCCATAAATATCTAGCGTATGTCCAACTTGGTCTGCTGCCATCGTAGAGATTAAACCCGCAAGTCCAAGTGCGTGGTCCCCATGCCAGTGGCTAATGAAGATTCGTGTAATTTTGCTTCTCTTCAATCCAGCAATTTTCATTTGCCGTTGAATCCCTTCACCGCAATCAAACAACAAGTTCTCACTACCAAACGAGACATGAATCCCAGAGTGATTCCTTTCTTTAGTTGGTTGCATGCAAGTGGTTCCAAGGAATGTAACTTTCATTGTTGACATAGAGTAAAGAAAACATATAGCGCTACTTAAAATCTTCGAATAAAATTGCAGTGTTGAAAATATTATGAGGGCGCTATGCAGGGGCCAAATAATTTTCGATAGAGCTAACCATTGCGACCTGAGTCTTCAAAGAAGGCGAAGTTGAGAAGTGGAACCCGTTGCCCCGCCCCATATGAGCGCAGCGAAATGTTCAACACTGCAGAATATAATTAAGAAAAATAAACTAAAAAACAATTACTCTAAATTATCAATGATCTTACCAAGTTCTTCAATTCTGCGAATCTTCAAACCAAACTCTTGACGGTCACGTCGATCAATTAAGATCCCTTTCATTCCAGCAGCTAAAGCTGGGATCATATCTGAATTAACTCCATCTCCTAAAAAGACACATTCGGATGCTGTTGTATCGAGTGATTCCATAACTTTCTTCAAAAATTCAGGATCTGTTTTTATCAATCCCATATCACATGAGTAGAATACTTCAGAAAATAAGTCAGTCCATCCAAATTTTTCTAAACAGTTACTAACTGATTTAGCATCTGTGTTTGCAACTAATACAAATTTATAATCACTAGACAATTTACTTAAATTTTCTTTAATAAAAGGTAGTGGACGTGCCATTAACCATGACTTATTCCACATTCCAACTAGTTCATCTAATTGCGCATCTGAAACTTCAACTTCGAATTCAGCAGCTACAGCTTCAAATCCTTCACGCATACTAGGATAATTTTTTGTGAGCAGTACAGTTTGCATTCTGTTCACATACTCTGAAAAATCAATATCATTTAAACCGAGAATCTGTTTAATCTTTTTAACTGGACTGTATACTCCAATTTGAGCAACTGTGCCCCAAAAATCACATAATATATATTGAATTGTCATTTTAATCCTCAGTTTTTTTAAATTTTTTTAACTAGCAGTCATTGATTCTAATAAACTGATCAAATCCCACATTTGACTTCGCAAATAAGTTGAAATCCCTTGGAGGTCCAGTTCTTCAACTGAATGAATTGCTTTTTGAACTTTAAGTTCTTCTTCTCCTTCTAGAATTTTTTTAACTTCCATTAAATGTTCTTTTAGTCGTTTACTGCAATCACTATCTTCACAGATCATTTCAATTAATTCTCCAGCTTCGTGTAGATCTTCTTGCATTTTATTCACCAATTATTTGTTAGTATTAATTGCAACTAACTCTTTTTGCAGCATTCCCATTTTTTCTTGGATTGCTTTTTCTTGAATTTCAATTTCACTCATTTTTAATTCTAAACTCTCCTTTTCGGTTGCTAGTTCTTTTTCTAGTACTGCAACGTCTTTTGAGATTAATAATTTTCCAACTATTTTGTAGCTTTGTATTGAACCTGGCAGACTTTTAATTGCGGAGTTCATCTCAAAAATTTGCTCAGAAATTACTCTCTTCTGGTCTACTAGTGATTCAACATTTTGTTGAAGAAGTTGAAGTTGATGAACTATTTCTTCTGACATATTAAAAAAATCCTCCATGATTTTCTGAATGCTGAAAATTATTAACTTTCATCATTTTTTTTATCTCTCCAATAACTTAGTTTCTAGAGTTATTGTTAGCGAGCTTTGATGGTTACAGCAACACTTCGGCTTTTGTACAGAACTTTGTGGCCACAGTAAGGGCAACGCACTCTAGAAGTGGTATAACTATCATCAACATCTTTCGCGCAATTAAAACATGTGTATCCCATTTTATTTCCTTCGTATTTTTCAATAATTGATCAAATAATAAAAATAACTACTATTACAATTATGCAATTGAGTAAGCTCTTCCTGCAAATTTAGCTGAACAGCTTCGGCAATTCCAAATTCCCATAGCTAAACGCTTAACGTTTACTTTATTACAGTAAGGGCACTTTTGTTTGTTAAAATATTGTGCTTCTAGCTTAGCTACGTTATGTTTGGTTTTTCGACCATATCGTGCTCCAAATCGTTTTGTACTTGACATATTTTTTCCTCTAAAATGTAATTTTTTGATTTTTTTTGATAAAGAGTGGGGCCGCCCGGATTTGAACCGGGGTTCAAGCGTCCCAAACGCTTAGTGATAGACCAAGCTACACTACGGCTCCGCAAGATTCAACTTATAAATGTTTCCCTCATAAAGTGAATAAATTAAAAATTGCTCAATTCCTTTAAAAGGTTTACTGTTTCAATTGAGTAATCTAGCAATTCACCAAAGGGATCTCTCTCATGTAGGGCTTTAATAAGATTCCATCAAATCCAATATCACAAGGTGCAATTGTTGCAGGGTATGGTGTTTGTTATGCAGCCCAGAGAATATTTAGTTTATTTTTCTTTCTTTCTAATTCTATTTTTTCAGCTTCTTAAGCATTTTCAAACTACCTTCATCAAACTTCGAAAAAGCAAACCACTTTTCCCCCAGATCTTTCAAAGATGCACCTATATGATAAACTTCTTTACCATCAATTATCAAAAAACGGTCATGGGAATCCTTAAACTCCTTAACGATAATAGAAGAATACTGAGAATTATACTTATCTAAATCAAGTTCCAGTTGTTTAGAAATATTGTTTGTATAAATCACAACTTCTACATTACTTTTTCTTTTTGAAAACAATATCAACACAGTATCATCAATGTAATTATCAATCAAAACTATTGACTTTTTGGCACTACGAATCAAATCAGAAATAAACTTGTAAGCATCAAAGACTTGTCCGTTGTAGAAAATTCCTTGTTTCTTAATCAGACTTGTATCTTCAATTGCTTCAAACACTTGCTCTAATCTCTGGTCTGTTATAATTTGATACTCAAGTTGTTTTTGTTCCATTGCACCTAGTCTCCCAAACAACTCTGTATTTTTAGAAATGAACTTCCTCATTGCAACAAAAGTCCGTATGATATGAATATTCACTTCAACGGCTATCTTACTCTTTAATATTCCAGATAGTGCTGCAATGCCATGTTCTGTGAAAACATGAGGTAAACTCGGAGAATACTTTAGTTTTAGGAGGTGGTCACAATTTGTGACCAGTTCAATTTTCTCAAGCTCAGTTATGCGGAACATGAAATCTGAAGGAAAACGTTTGCTATTTCTCTTTACAGCCTGATTCAATGCTTTCGTAGGAACTTGATACAAAATAGCTAAATCTCTATCAAGCATTACTTGATAACCCCTTACACTGTGGATTTTGTTATTAATATTATTTGGAACTATTTTTTTATTTAGCACAAGTTCTATTAGGTTTTTAACTTATTTAAGAAATCCACATATGCAGAATATATAGGAATATTCATTCAATAACAAAAATTATGTTGTGAAAATTAGCAAGAAAGAGAAAAAATTTAGTATATCAAAAAAAAAATCAAAATAAAGAAGAAGAAGTTTACTCTTTTCTTACCAATGAAGCATATCCAAGAATATCATCAAGCGGCAATCTTGCGGCTTGAGAGATTTTTTCGCCATTATCCTCAGAAAAATCAGCAACAATTAAGTGATTCTCATTTTCAACAGCACCGACGAAGAACATTCTTTGATATGTCTCTGCGCCTTCATGTGGGCCGTCAGGTGAATTAACTCCTTTTTGTAATGTTAACATAGCAAGGTCTGCAACTGGCATACCAACTGTACTATCACCATAAGACATTTGTCCAAGACCAGTATTATAATGACCAAGGCCAGTGAGTTCTTCGGTAAACGGGAGGCCTCCTTCTTTCAATACTTCAAGTAATCTCTCTACATTTGATTTATTAACATATTCCATATAAACTCCAAAATAACACTCATTTATAAACCTTTCCAAAAATTAACTACTCTAGTGTAACAAAAAAGAAAATTCCTCCCAAGCAAACTCTTTTATACCCAAAAACTTTCATTTATTGTGATGGATGTTGTAATATTAGCTCTTCTAGCTGCGGGTTTTATTCTTTTTTTCGGGTCATTCGCAGAATTCATCTTCAAAAAATTCCAAATTCCAGACGTCCTATTCTTAATTTTGTTAGGATTCATTATAGGCCCAAGTGCCTTTGGTATTGTAAGTCCACTAGATTTAGCTGCAGTTGCTCCAATTTTTACAACTTTCACTTTATTATTCCTATTATTCGATGGGGCATTTAATATCAACCTCTCATCACTACTTAGCGAGTTCTCAGAGAGTATGTTACTAACTGGGTGGAATTTTTTCGTTTCATCATTAGTTGGTTTTTTAACATTATTATTATTCGGGTTCACTGTAACTCAATCTTTGTTTGTTGGATTCGCACTTGGAGGTGTTTCATCATCATTTGTAATTCCAATTTTAAAGCAATTAAAAATTTCTGAAAGGTTAATGTCTCTTCTAACATTAGAGTCTGCTTTAACTGACGTTTTTTGTATTGTTTTTTCATTAGCTGTCCTCGAATTTGTACAGCTTGGAACTTCTAGTGTCCAAGGTACTTTTGCTCAAATCATTGCTCTTTTTGCTGTTGGCGCAGCAGTTGGTTTAGCTGCCGGAGTTTTTTGGTTTACACTTCAAATCAAAGTTTTCAAAGAACACAATTACATGTTAACTGTTGCATATTTGTTAATCATTTATGTCTTAACTGAATTTTTGCAAGGTAGTGGTGCTATTGCAGCTTTATTTTTCGGACTGGTTTTAGCTAACTCAAAGAAAATTTCAAGTATCTTTAAGGGAATTACCAGTGATAAAGCAAAGGATAAAAAGAAAGCGCTAAGAGGGGATTTGGGAATTTCCATCATCACTAGAAGCGAGGAATATTTTTATGATCAAATTTCATTTTTTCTGAAGACATTTTTCTTTGTGTACGTGGGAATTTTAATTGATATTTCAAACACCAGGGCTTTACTTATTGGGGGTATCCTCTCAGTTGCAATCCTTTTATCAAGGCGCGCAACCAACTTACTCAAAACAATTGTAAACAATGCTAACAAGGGATTAATTGATAGTATGTTCGCAAGAGGATTAGCTGCAGCAGCTATTGCACAAATTGCAATTTCTAGTGGTTTTCCAGGAGCAACCGAATTGTCTGGGATCATCTATGTAACAATTGCCGGAACTATTATTCTAAGTTCATTTTCCATCCTTCTAGAAGAATATAAAAAGAAACACACAAAAAATTCAAAGGTCAATGGGAATTCTTGAACAGATTGGGTTTGTAACAACCAGAGCATTACTCGCATTCATAGTTTTTACTTTTGGAACATTAGCTGCAAGTGCTGTAAAAAGAATTGTTAAAATATCTCTTAAAAGAATCAATGCAAATCAAGCAATTGCTCTTCTAAAATATCCTTATGATATTGAACACATAGCAGGGGCACTGTCTTTTTATTTAGTTTACATTATTACAGCGTTAATCACTTTTTGGCTTTTAGGCATCGCATCAATTGTTGCAGGATTAATCCTTTTACTCTTAGCAATTTTATCGGTCTTAACTGCAGCTTCATTCAGTAAGGATTTACTTCCAAATTTATATGGTTGGTACCAATTAAAAACAAAGAAGAAGATTAAAGTCGGCAGCAAAATTTCTTTTACTAAAGTTGAAGGTACAGTCAAAAAGATCAAGTTCACTAAAACACTGGTTCAAAACAAACAAGGGGACTTGTTACATGTACCAAATGCATTGTTTAAAGATTGACTGAGAAAGAGATATAATCTTATTTACCTTTTCCAACTAATTCTATTGTAGCAGGATAAGCAAAATATTTTTTAACTACTCGTTTAATATCAGCAGCACTAACTGCTTTAATATTTCTGATATATTTCTTAAACAATTTTTCATCTCCAATATCGTACCAAAATAATAACTGTTCTGCTTGTTTTTGAACATCTTCTACATCCATGAGGTAGTCTCCTTCTAAGAATGTTTTAGCATCTTTTATTTCAGTTAGAGAACATGTTTCTAATTTTTTAAGTTCTAAAGAAACAACTTTTCTCACTTCAGCTGCGTGTTTTTTACTGCAACTAGCATAAACTACGAAGTATCCAAAATCCAAGTCAGACCCATATTCAACTGCCACATCGTAGACTAGTCCTCGTTTGCCACGTAATTCATGAAACAAATTACCGCTTTGCCCTTTACCTAAAATTGCTTGAATCACATCCAATGCGTAACTATCCTTTGACCCTCTTTTTGCTGCAACGAATCCAATTAACATGTAATTATTTTCATATGGCTTGGTCATTTTCTTTTTCAAAGTCCGTTTTTTAAGAGGTTCATTCACCATTGGGCGTTTGGTTGGCTTTCTAGCTTTCCAATTACCAAATTCTTCTTTAATCAATTTTTTCCACTGCGGCAAATTTCCTACAATTACAATCACTACATTTTTGGGATGATAGTTCTCTTTGTAGAATTTATAGACATCATCACGTGAAAGTTTCATCAACTCTTTTTTGATTCCACAGCTAGGATATTTAGCTGCATTTTTAACGAACAGCATTTTTTCTAAGTGTAACCATTGAAAACTTTTAGGATCATCTTGAAACATATCAATCTCCTTACAAACAACCTCTCTTTCTCGGATGAAGTCTTTTTGTAGCATCAGAGCATTTTGTAGAATATCTCCAATCACATTAATTGCCAGTTTCCCATGTTTTCCAAGCAGTTTGATGTAATAGTTAGTTCTATGATTGCTTGTGTATGCGTTAAACTCTCCTCCTACTCGCTCAATTGCACGAGCTACATCGTTTCCATTGGGTCTTTTTGGGGTTCCTTCAAACACTAAATGTTCCACCATGTGCGCAATTCCGCGTTGACCATTCTTTTCAGTGTTACTGCCAACTTTCACCATCGCTTGAATCGCAAGTGCATTGCTAGATGACTGTTTGTAAATTACAGTAAGTCCGTTAGGTAGAACAAGTTTATTCATAATGTAAATGATTATTTTTGCCTTTATATAGCTGTTGGTGGGCATGTTCTAGAACACAAATTACACTATTTCAAAGTAAAAAATAATCACAGAAAGAGAAATTACTTGCGCTCTCGTCTTTGCCTTAGCCCGGCCTTGACCAGCTCCAAAGTATTTTCCCAGAAAATGATAAAGGTAAAAGAAAATCAATGTTCAAAGTTCTCAGCCATCTTCTCTAATTTTTCTCTATCCTTATCAAACTCAGACAACAACTTAGAAATTGCAGCAGCACATCCATTCTTCAAATCAAGCGGATGTAACTCTTTCTTTGCAAATGCAGATTCAACTTCCACATAAGTTCCAAAAGATAAATCTCCACCATATTTCTCAGGACGCTCGATCACAAATTTTTCTCCGGCATCTTCAAGCACAGTAAACACTACATGTTTCAAAAATGCTAAAACTCCATTCCCTTCAACTACTCCTTCAACACAATCTGCTTTACGTAATTTTTTAAGAACCTTTTTTGATCCATCAAGTAAATCAATCTTGGAGTTAGGGTCTGATGCTGACATTTTCTCTCCAATTAGTCCAGGTAGTAGTGGTGTCATAACTTCAATGCGCGATTTATACCCAATCTTTGGCAAATATTCACGAGCGTACATGAGTATTTTACGTTGGTCAACTCCACCATATTGGATATCAACATCTAAATATTCTTCATCAAGTGCTTGCATTAGTGGGTATACTAAACCTGAAAGTTTTGGGTTATCTCCAAATTTCACAACTTCGGATCCTGCACGTTTAGCATCATGAATTGATGTCTTAGTACTTAACTTCAACAAGTCTAAGAAGTATTTTGGATCATTTTGGTAACTTGATCCTTTCACAATTTCCAAATTAGAAATATCTGCACCAACAGCTTTGAACATCATCGGAATAACTTTGTTGTAATATTCATATCTTTTTTCTAAAACATCCCATGGACAATTATCTAGTGCCCCATGTAAGTCAGCGAGCAATAATTTAACTTTGAATCCAGCTTTAAGAAAGTCCGCGAGTTTTAAAACCCAAACGAAGTATCCAATGTGTGGCCTGCCAGTAACTGCGGTTCCAAGATATACTGATGGTTTTTTTTTATCAGTCAATAATTTTAATAATTCTGCTTCAGTTACAATCTCTTGACAATTTCGTTTGATTAGTGCCAATCTTTCTTTTGGATCCATTTTAATCTAATTGAAGCTTCTAATATAAAAAAGTTAACTATCATTTCATATAAAAATCGAAAACATTAATAAACTCAAAACATTTAATTTCTATCACAAAATAATATTTACAACAAAGAATAAAATATAGGTGATAATATGGTATTTAGTATGAAAGAATTTTCTTTGATTGCAGTTGCAGTCTTTTTAGTACTTGGTTTTTCAGGTGCTGGCTCATTTTTAGGAGATGATGACAGTGCAATTGCAGGAGAAGCATTTAGATTTTCTAAAACCAAAACTGCAAAGTTAAATTTGGATGCTGATGGTGATGGCTTCAATACCTTAAAAGATTGTAACGATAATGATGCATCAATTAACCCAGATACAGAATGGTATGAAGATCAAGATGCTGATGGTTACGGAGCTTATGCAACCGTTGTAACTTCTTGTGAACAACCAACTGGTTATGTCCAAGACAGGTGGGATTGTAATGATGACTTATCTTCAGTTAACCCAGGCTCAGAAGAAGTTTGTGATGGGTATGATACTGATTGTGATGGATATGTAGACGGAGACGCAACTACATTTGAATCTGTTTGTTAACTAACTTAATTTTTTTTCTTTTTCTTTCTCCAAAATCATCATCATATTGAATTCTACCATACAAAGTTTCTTAAAATACTAACATACAACAAGTTCTATGAAATTAAATCTCTTACAATCAAGAATCAAAGAAAAAGAAATTGATTTGCTGTTACTTCTGCATCCAGACCCAAATATAGCTTACTTCTCTCAGGTCGAACCAAGCCATTCTGTTTTACAAATTACCAAAGACTCAGCAACTATTCTACTTAGCAAATTAGATGACCTTACACCAAGCCAAGGAATCACGGCCATCCCATACACAAAAAGTTACAAAGATGATATCAAAGAGCAACTAACAAGTATAGAAGCGCCAAAGATCGCAATCAACTTCTCACAACTAACTGTCAAACAATTCAATACACTAAAAAATGATTTTCCAACTGCAACTTTCATCGATTTCTCTGAACAACTAAACAATCTTCGGCTCACAAAAACAGAAGCAGAACTTAAAATTATGTTTCAAGCAGCCAACATCGCAGATAATGCCTTAAACAATTTCACCAAAGCTTACAAGCAATCTAACGGCCAAGATTTCCCTACCGAACTTTCAGTAGCTTTATTCTTAGAAAAAAAGATCAGAGAACAAGGCGCAACACTTTCGTTTCCAACAATTGTTGCCACCAGCCCAAACAGCGCTATTCCTCACCACATAACCAGCACCGACAAATTAGAACCAGGCCTGCTCTTAATTGATATGGGTGCAAAAATTAACAATTACTGCTCAGACATGACTAGAATGTTTTCTATCGCAAATCCAACTGAAGAGATGCAAGCAGACTTTGATTTATTAGACTCAGTGCAACGAAAATGCATTAAGAAAGCAGAGGAACTTATCAAATCAGATCAATCACTAGGGGCGCTAGATGCATTCGCAAGGGCAGAACTTGGAGAAGAAAAATCCAAATCTTTCATCCATTCTTTGGGTCATGGTATTGGTGTTGAGGTGCATGAAGCGCCAAGAGTATCAAAAGGTTGCAAGCAAAAAATTCAGAAAAACATGCCATTCACAATTGAACCTGGAATTTACTTCAAAGGCAAGTGGGGCCTCAGAATCGAAGACACTGTAGTTTTTGATGGAGAAAAAATCATTAGAATCACCAAGAGTCCAAAGGAACTAATCATCCTGTGATCTTCTCATAACCAAATTTTCCAATCAAAAATCATTACATTCCATAAGGATACTTCTCATAATCTATTACTTCGCTTTTACGAATCTTAACAAAAGCATCAGCATAAACTCCTAACATTTTCAAGGAATACTCAATTCTTTGTTTGATATAAAAGTCGCCTTTATTTTCTTCATCAAGTTTGTCATCATTTAACACATCTTTAACACCTGAAACAACTACATGGTCCGGAACGTAACAAATGTGATTATTTTTATAAGAACTCATTCTTAGTTCTGCATTTGGATAATGTCCACCTCTACCTGATGAAACTGTTACAATCATTGCTGGTTTATGTCCAACTTCGGTGTTTCCACAATATAAAAAGAAATTTTTTAATCCCGCTGGTACCATTCCAGCCCACTCTGGTGAGATAACTACAAATGCGTCACAAGATTTTAGTTTAGTTGAATACGGTTTCCAAAGTTTTGTCAGGTTTCCTTTTGGATCCCATTTTGATTCATCCCAAAGTGGGAGGGGGTTGTCTCGCAAATCAATGATTGTGCTAGAACTCTTTGAATCTAATTTCTTCAATTCTGCTGCAATATATTTTCCAACCTTTGTAGATTCTGATGCACTTCTGTGAGATCCAATGATTATTCCATATTTCATAACATAGCTAATATTATCTATGTTTAAATAATTTCTTGAAAATCACCAACAAGCTTTAAGAGGGGGCCCCTCTTTTTGCAATTATTAGTGGCAAACAACAAAGAGCGAATCAAAGAACTTGAAGCTGAGTTGAAGAAAACCAAATACAACAAAGCAACTCAAGGCCATATTGGTCTAGTGAAAGCTAAGATTGCTGTATTAAAAGAAAAAGATGCTCAAAGGTCCAGTAAAAAAACTGGTCAGTCAGATCATGGTTATTCGGTGAGAAAATCAGGAGATGCAAGTGTGATTCTTCTAGGATTTCCAAGTGCAGGTAAGTCCACTCTATTGAACAAATTAACTGGCGCAGAGTCAGAAGTTGGGGCCTATGCTTTTACAACCCTGTCTGTAGTTCCTGGTGTGATGGAATACAAACAAGCAAAAATTCAAATTTTAGATGTTCCTGGAATTGTAAGTGGTGCTGCAACTGGTAAAGGGCGTGGTAAAGAGGTACTTGCAGTAATTCGAAACGCAGACTTAGTTCTTCTGGTAGTTGATGTAACTCAGCCAGGTCAATATCATGCGATTCTAAAAGAAGTAAAAGAAACTGGTGTGCGATTAAACAAGGAAAAGCCTCAAGTTTGGATTAAAAAAACAGGATATGGTGGAATCAATATTGGAAAGACTGTTGCATTAGATATGGATGACGATACTATGAAGAAGATTCTAAGGCAGTTTAGAATTAACAATGCTGATGTTCTTATCAGATCTAAAATTGATGTAGATGATTTTATTGATTGTATTGAAGGGCATAAAAAATATTTGCCAGCAATTCATTGTGTTACTAAATCAGATCTTGCAAGTGCAACAGACCTTAGAAAAATCATGAAAAAGGTGGATGCCCATATTGCAATCTCCGCACATACTGGAAAGAATATTACTAAACTTCAGGATTTAATTTTCTCCTCTTTAAGATTTATTAGAATTTATATGAAAGAGCCAAGAAAGGAAGCTGATATGGTTGAACCAATGATCATTCAAGCAGGTTCAACTATTGGTGGCGTTTGTATAAAAACTCATAAAGAATTTGTGAAGAAGTTTAAGTTCGCAAGAGTTTGGGGTCCAAGTGCTAAATTCCCTGGGCAAAAGTTGCATTTGAAACACAAGCTCCTTGATGGAGACATTCTAGAGTTGCATTTAAGATAATATCTGCAGTATTCTCATTTTCTAATCAGGCCACCAATCAATTATTCACCTCTTAGTGACAAAAGAACCAAAAGTATTATAAAGTAGAACCCTGAAAATACTAATGAAGTTGTCTTTTAAACAACATCACAAACATAACTAACAATTAATGGAGATATACAATGATGACTGATGAACAAATTGAAGAACTTCGTCAAAGACGATTACAAAAGAGAGATCTTGCAACTAGAGTATTAGCGGCAGCTAAACCAGCTGATTTCACAACTGATGGTGATTTTCCAAACTTAATTTATCATCAAGCAGAGGTTCAATTAGGTGGAGATACTTATCGAGTAGATATGGGTTGTAGTTCTGGTAATAGTACTCAAGCAAGAGTTTATCACCGGAGCCTTGGTACTGAACATATTGCTGATTTCACAGGTAGCAAAAATGTAGCTGATCTTCTTTGGGGTATCCGAATGAGTTCTGAAGATAAACCAGAAGCTTGTGGATTAATTCGCAACAGAGCACATATTGGTTTTGATACTATCATCTGGCGAGACACTAGTGTTTATCAAGGTGAAAACGCTCCTTCATTGAAAGAATATCTTGCAAATCATCAGGATTAATCTTTCTAATATTTTTTTAATTTTACTTTTTTATTCTCATCACATGTTTATTTTAAATAACTACACAAACCATTAAAAAAACGCCCCCTAACTACAAGTTCTATGTGTGGAATCACTGCAATCTTCAACTTCAAAGAACCAACAGCAAAGGCTGCGCAAGCTCTCAAAGTTATGCAAAATCGTGGGCAAGATTATTATGGAATCTACAATGGAACAACTCTTCAAACCACCAAGGACCTCTCGCAACTTGATACTAAAGACTCAACTAACTTCGCCTTAGGCCACTGCTTGCACGCAATCGTTGGCACAGTGCCACAGCCACTCATCAACAAAGAACAAAACTCTCAATTAATTGCTAACTGCGAAATTTATAATTGGCAAGAACTGAATAAAAAACATGGATTCAACGCAGCCAATGACGCAGAGCTTCTACACTCTTTTCTAGACAAATTCAAAACAAAAAACTTAAATGAACTTGACGGAGTATTCGCTTTCGTTTACAAACAAAACAATCAAATCACCATCGCAAGAGACATCTTAGGTATCAAACCAATTCACTACGCAATAAACAGTGAAGGACTCGCAGTCGCATCAGAACAAAAAGCACTCAAAGAATTAAACTTCATCGACATCCATGAACTTAATCCTAGGATCATTCTAACTTACAACCAAGAAACAAATACGCTCAAAGAAACAAAAAGACCATTTTTCAAAATAGAACCTGAACATCAAGAATCAAAAGAAGAGATCCAAACCCAAACTCAATTTCTCCTAGACAATGCCATCAAAAAACGCACAACCAACAAAAAAATAGCACTTTTATTTAGCGGTGGAATCGATTCAACTTACATTGCACACGAATTAAAAAGACAAGGTATTGATTTTACTTGTTACACAGCAGCAATCAATGATCCTAACTCACCAGTTGAACCTGAAGACTTAGTTTGGGCAAAACGTGTAGCAAAAGAACTTGACTTAAAATTAGTAATCAAACAAATCAACATCAACAAGATTCCAGAAATCCTAAACCATTTAGTCCCATTAATCGAAGACAGTAACGTTGTAAAGGTTAGCGTTGCGCTCACATTCTACTTAGCGAGCCAAGCAGCAAAGGAAGACAACTGTCGAGTAATTTTCAGTGGCCTCGGTTCCGAAGAAATATTCGCAGGATACCAACGTCACAAAGATTCACAAAACATCAACAAAGAATGCCTTGCAGGCCTTAGAAAGATTTACGAGCGTGACCTTTACCGTGATGACGTGCTTACAATGGATAACTTGTTGGAACTTAGAATTCCCTTCCTCGACCACAAACTAGTAAATTATGCGCTCAAAATTCCAGAATTAATGAAGTTAGTAGCTACAGAATCAGAAGAGATTAGAACTAAAGATATTCTAAGACAAATCGCACTCAAAAAAGGAATTCCAACTGACATTTCCATGCGTAAAAAACGTGCAGCCCAGTACGGCTCCCGTACACAACAAGCGCTAAAGAAACTCAGTAAAAAGGACAATCACAAATCAATCTCCAATTTCCTTCATCAATTCTACAAAGAAGCCAACCTAAAATTAGGAGTTTTATTCAGTGGCGGAAAAGACAGTACAAGGGCAGCAGAAATTATGCACAATCAAAACTACCAACTATCTTGTCTAATTTATCTAAAAAGCAAAAATGATTATAGTTATATGTTTCAAAGCGCAGGTTCAGAAATCATCGACCTGCAATCAGAAGCGATGCAAATTCCTTTAATCACACAATTAACTGAAGGGAAAAAAGAAACAGAACTTGAAGACCTCAAGGTAGCGATTCAAACAGCAAAAGATCAACACCAAATCGAAGGTATTGTTTGCGGCGCTTTATTTTCTAACTACCAACGTGACAGAATCGAAAAAATCTGCGAAGAATTAAACCTTAAAATGTTTGCACCACTTTGGCATAAATCTCAGTTGCAACATATGAATGAAGTCATCAACAGTGGTACTGAAGCAATTATTACAGCAGTTGCAGCAGATGGATTGAACCAATCTTTTTTAGGCAGAACAATCAACCAGAATCTCTTAACTGAACTTCAACAACTCAATAAAAAAGTAGGGCTTAACATCGCAGGCGAAGGAGGAGAATTTGAATCTCTAGTTCTAAACTCGCCTCTGTTCCATCAAAGAATCATACTTCAAGAAACCACTAACGAAATGGATTCAGAATATTCAGGCAAACTTCTAATTAAAAAAGCAAAATTAAAAGAAAAGTAAAAAAATTATTGTTGTTCAGCTACTTGTTCTGGTTTCCACTGGTCAAATTTCACTCGTAAATTTTCTCCATCGATCTCAGTTTTCAAGTTCATCCCAGCAATCTGTTCATATCTTGAACCCTTTAGTGGCAGATGCACATCTACTCTTCCAAAAGTACGTCCTGGTTGCAAAGCCCATTGAATACGTTGTTCTCTTTTTGCCGCAACATAATCTGCTGGGGTAATCAAACGGTTATCATCAGCACTAAGCAAATCATGTAAGTGCCAAGTCTTTCTAGAATCTTCTTGACCTTCTGCAGCTTCCAGAACTTTTGGTAAAATTTTTACTACCATAGCATATTTATCTTCTAAACTTTCTCGCACTCTCTCATTATCAGCTAACTTGGCACTTTTACTCAAATCTCCGAACACATGTCTAAACCCTCTCTCAAGGTTAACTGAATGTTTCTCATGTTCAACTAACTCTTTATTATCATTCAAAAATAACTCCAACATCCTGTCATAACTTTCACGAAGTTCACCTTCAATTCCAGCTGCATTATCTTTCAACCTATCAAATGCCTTATTTCTCCAATCTCCTAATACATGTAATTTTTGCCCAAGGTCAGTATAACTTTTCCTAAAATCCACTCCTGTTTCCAGCTTTGTTTTTGTTTCTTTGTAAGCTGCAATCATTTGCGCCACTCGAAGTGCTTCAGAAGTCCCTTCTGGTTTTATTTGTTGTTTGTTAATTCTACTCAAAGCACCAATTAATTCTGGTGTTGCCAATTTGTCGGTACAATAATCAACCCATGCTCCAAAAGTAACACAGTTTCTATTGAATCCTATTCCGGGATATTGGTCGTCTTTTGAAATTTCTTCTAAAGTTGCCAAATCTTGGGCTGCTGATTCATATTTATATCGAGTTGTAGTCATAACTCCGCCCGGGATCCCAGCAAAAGAAGTAGAACTACTCATTCCTCCTTTGTAATGATCAATAGTAGTTGATGGTGCTGATCTCAATTTATTATTAATTTCTGTTTTATTCTGATCTAAAAATCCAACTAACTTCTCTTTAATCTCTTTTTGATCACCAAGTCCAAAAACAAAGCTCAATTGGTCATTAATTTCTTTTTCCCACACACTTCTTTCAAAATCAATTTCAAACATTATTTTGTAGGTATGCTCACTACGTACTAATCCGCGTGCGCTAACAGCTTGCAATTTATCAAATGATTTCTGAACATCTGCTCTATACTCAGACAAATATCTCACTCTAGCATCTCTATTTACAATCGCATCTTGTGTCTCCAAAACACCTTGATAAAAGCCAGCTAAATCATCAAGGATTCCAGTCAATCCAACTGCATCAGAAGATCCAATTGCACTCATAATCTCCGCTGTCGGAGTAGAAAATTCATCATATAATACCATAAGTGTTAATAATCAACACTTATTTATAAAACTTTACCTCTCTTATTCACTTAAAGGTAGTAATAAAGAAATCAACTTTAGTTTTAACTGCTTCTTGCTCTCAAGTACTTATCCAATCAACTAATAATTTTAAATTTTTTCCATCCATATTCCTCAAAACCTTGTTTATTCTCGGTAAAAACCCAAAGTCTTTTAAATAGTTTAATAGAATTCTAAATTCACCAATGCTTGAAAAAGAGATTATTGAAATTCTAGAACTAGAACAGAGGCTTGAAGATAAATATACTAAGGCTAAAAAGCGAGCTGAGACTATTCATATCAATACAATGAAAGAAGCTCAAAAGAAGGCTGAATCTATTAAATTAGCAGCAGAAGAGAACTTTCTACTAATGCAAGATCGGTTCAATCATAAAACAAAAATCGCATCAAAACAGATGCAAGACAAAACCTCACAAACAATTAAAATTATAACTGGTTGCCATCAAGATTTAAGCTCACTTGCCAAAAAAACTTGTCAGGAATTATTGGGCGAGTTGAAAACAAAATGAAAACTGAAGACCTATCAAAATTACTTGTTTTCGGAAGTATCCAAGACAAGAAGGAGATCATCTCTAGGTTGCAGCATCTTGGAGTAATGCATATCAGTAAAGCAGATCCATCTAATCAATTAGTACAGGACTCTCCAATGCAAGGCGTTGATGTTATGAGTCACCTCCTATTAAATTTACAATATATTGCAAAACAAACCAATCTTGACACTTCATTTACTCTTGAGGGGCTACCTCCTGTGGAGAAGGTAATCGAACAAGCAAATGAATTTGTAGAAAAACATCTAGGTAAGGTTGAAGATTTAAGTAATGAAAAAAAATCTTTACTCAGAAAACATGCTAGAATTTTGGCTCAGCGTTCAGAGATTGAAAAACTTCCATTCGCATTAAACCATAGAGTTCCGTCTGCACATCAAAGAATTGTTTTACTTTCTGAGAACAGTGTTGCTGGGTATCCTTTCCCTGTGAAATTAAAGATTCAACAAGAAATGAAGAACCAAGGTCAATTTTTTACTGAAGTGTTTGTTTTAAATAAAGATCTTAACCAGCTTCATAATTCTCTTAGAAAAAGTCAAAGCAAACAGATCAATCTTCCAGAGATGCCATTGGGCTCAGTTCAATTTCTTCATACTCTTCAAAGGGAAGAGAAAGATATTAATGAAAAACTCGATGAGATAGAAAAAGATTTTTTCCGTAAAATAAATGGTAAACAATCCAAGATCAAATTTTTAATCACTTCATTGGAAAACTATCGTGAGCAAGCAAATATCACTCAAAAGTTTTTACAAAGTAAGAATTTTTTTGCTGTCCAAGGTTATGTTGTAAAAAAAGATGTTCAGAGAATCAAGAATAGTTTCCCTGAGACTACCATCATTTCTATGCCAGCTGATACTAAAGCTCCAAGTAAGTTAAAAAACAAAGGTTTCGCAAAATTTTTCGAACCAATCACAACTATGTTTGGAATCCCAACTTATTCTTTAATTGACCCAACTCCTCTGGTTAGTTTATTCTTTCCTTTCTTTTTTGGATTTATGCTAAGTGACGTAGGTTACGGATTATTACTCTTAATATCAATTTTCGCAATTTATTTTCAAGTAGGAGAAAAGTTCAAGACACCATTAATTATTTTTGGAACTTCGGCAGTTTCATCTATCATTTTTGGAATGGTCTTTGGTTCATTTTTTGGAAATCTTGTCCCAATCACTCCTTTGTATCAAGATTCATTTTCAGCGTCGTTCATCATTTTGCAAGTGAGTCTTTTAATTGGGTTAGTTCATATTAACTTAGGTGTATTGCTTCAAATTTATCAACAATTTTTGAAGAAAACTCCACTTGCAAAAGCACTTCAGGTGACTCTACCAATTCCTTTAATTGAAGGGGCAGTAGTCCTATTATTATTCAAACAATACTTAGCTGCAATTATTGTTGCAATTATCTTATTGATCTTGTTGTATCGTGAGAAGGGATTTTTTGGAATCATGGATATCACTGGATTTTTCGGAACTTGGTTTTCCTACGCAAGACTTCTTGCCCTCTCGCTTGCAACTGCAGGTGTTGCGCTTGCTGTGAACATTGTAGCACAAAAAGCTTTGAGTCTTGGTAAGATTGGATTTGTATTATGGTTATTTGTGATTGCCTTTGGACATTTATTCAATTTTGTATTAAACATTATTGGTTGTACAATCCATTCAGTTAGGCTTCATTATGTAGAATTTTTTAGTCTTTTTTATGAAGGAGAGGGTCATCCTTTTAAGGAGTTCAAAATTCAGCGTAAGATGAATGGTTCAGAAGATTGATCATTTAATTATCACAGTATCAAAAAAAACAATAAAAAACAAAAAAAACAAAATTATAAAAAATAATAATAAAAATAAAACAACAATGGAGAAAATAAAATGGTAGATATGACAACCGGATTAATTGCAATTGGTGCAGGAATCGCTATTGGATTTGCAGCACTAGGTTCAGGTATTGGACAGGGAATTGCTTCAAGTGCAGCTGCAGGCGCAACTGCTGAGAATGAAAAACTGTTAGCAAAGATGCTTGTATTCGCAGCGCTTCCAGAAACACAAGCGATTTATGGTTTCGTTATTGCAATCTTACTACTATTTGTCTTTGGACAATAAAGTAGTTTAGCATAACTTAACAACTAAATAAAGTAACATCGCATAGTTAGAGAACCAATTTGCAAAAATGACTAAACATCAAGGAAAAATTGTCCAAAACAGAGGATTAGAACTATCAGAAGATCTTAAAGATAGGTATTCTGAACTGATTTCCAGGTTAATTAACACAGCCCAGGAATCAGCAGATAGAGATGCAAATAGTTTTCTCTCTGTAGTTCAAGACCAAGTTTTGGATCATGAGACTAAGATAAACAATGAACTAGAGCGAGAATATTATCAAAGTATCGCAGCTTTTCGTTTGGATAATACTCTTGAAATTTCCAAAGCTAAATCTGATTTAGTTGATGCTATGGTTCAAGAGTTAAAATTGCAATTAGGTAAATTAACTAATAAGGAGAAACAGGAATTCAGCAAACAGATGTTTAAACGGATCATCAAGAAGATTAAAAGTCAAGGTTTCAAGGTTAATAATTTTACAATCCATGTTTGTCATGGCGTAAAAATACCTGGCTGCAAGTCTACTCTTGCTAATCTTTCAGTTAAAGCAGAATCATCTGAAGTGATTATTGAAGATTCAATTGATGAATTGTTATTAGATCATCGAAATGACATCATTCGAATAGTTTCTCGCCATGTCGATGAGAACTTGAACTAAAAGAATAAAAACTAACTATAACTAAAAAGATAACAGAATAGTAAAAATGGAATACGAAATACTAGCTATCATCTCTACGATATTACTACTTGGTATTGTTGCCCTAGTTGCAGTGTTCAAGGTTGTAGCCAAGATTTATCCTTATGCTTATGTAAATGCTAGAATTCGTGCTATGCACTCTAGAGTCTTAAAGAAAGAAGATTTTCAAGATTTATTAGAAAAACCTTACAATGAGATAGTTTACACTCTGGACAAAAGGTATTTTCCTCATCTAGCTTCTTTTTTGGGGTCAGATTTTTCTTATTCTTCTGTTGATTCAGCACTCAGGGCTAGTCTCATTAAGGATTTGGCAAAAATTTATCGAACTGTCCCTCAGGAATCAAAAGGATTTTTATCAACTATTCTTTCAAAGTACGATATTTTAGTGATTCAAAGTATTGTTAGGTCTTCTCATGCGAAACTATTGAACACCGACTCAATTAAAGATATTATCTCTGTAACTGAAGTCTTTCATAAAGAGTTTTTGGATCAAGGTAATTTTGATTTAACTACTTTGTATAACGAATTGAAGGGTACTGCTTATCACAATTTAATGGAGAAACATCTTGAAGAATTAAAAGATGGTAAATTTTTAAAATTCGAATTGGAGTTGGACTTATTATATTTTAGAAGACTTTTACATGAAGCTAAGAGCCGTCCAGCCAAACAATATGCTAGGAGAATTATTGATATGCATAATGTTAGTTTAGTGTTAAAGGGTTTAGAACCGATCATCCCTGGTGGTAGAATAGATATTGGCAAGCTAATTCCTTTTAGTAAGAGTTTGTCATTGACTCAATTATCTGACTTATTAAAAGTTCATAGTTACAATGTTGATAATCATGAGACTCCTGCTCAGTTTGAGCGTAGCATGTATCAAGAATTTGCTCAGTTTGGAAAAGGCCTTTTGAGCGGTGAACCTCTCAGTGAAAATTCCATGATTGGTTTTATTATAATTGTGAGGACTATGGTAAGGAATATTAATATTTTATTGAAAATGAAGTCTCATGAATTTACGGAAGAAGAAATCTCTGGGGTGCTTGCAATATGATTGGAGTGATTGGTTTTCAAGATGAGATTATTGGTTTAGGTTTATCTGGTGTTTCTAGATTAGTTGAAGTGGAGTCTTCAATCACAAAACCTGAGTTATTAAAGATTTTATCTCAATTAAAGGGTCTTCAAACAATTTTCATGAGTGAGAGATTGCTTGAAATGATCAACCAAGAGAAATCTGATTATGATATTTTTTTTATTGAGATCCCCGAAAATTTTAGCACTAAGGGATTAGAAAAAATTGATCAATTAGCAAGAGAAACATTGGGTATCAGTTTACATTAATAACTACTAAATTAACAAAACAAACAACCAAACAAACAACAAAACAAACAACAAAACAAACAACAAAACAAACAACAAAATAAACCTAAAATAAAATAATCAAGAAAAAATACAAATCAAATACGCAAGGTGAAAACAAATTATGGCAAAAAAATCCACATCAAAAAAAACTATCAGAAAAAACACTAGTAACAAGAAGCAATCATCTGGGAAGATTACTCGAGTAGCAGGTCCTGTAGTTGAAGCAAAGTTAGCAGCTGCAATCAATGATCTTGTAAGGGTTGGAAACAGCAAACTTCTAGGTGAAGTAATCCAAATTGAAGGCGACATTGCAACAATTCAAGTTTATGAAGATACAACTGGAATCTCTCCTGGAGAACCAATTATTAACACAAAGCAAGCTCTTTCAGTGACTTTAGGCCCAGGTTTATTGGGTGGTGTTTTTGATGGAACTCAAAGGCCATTAAATGTTATCGCAGAAAACCATGATATTTTCATCCCAAGGGGAATAGATATTCCTTCTTTAGATGAAAAGAAACGTTGGAAATTTAATGCAACAGTAAGTAAGGGTGACAAAGTAACTGAAGGTCAAATTCTAGGGACTGTGAAAGAGAACCCAGTTATTACTCATAAAATTTTGGTTCCAATCGGTGTTTCTGGTAAAGTAACCAAAATTGAATCTGGTGAATTCAACATCACTGAGACAATTGCGACCATTACTGGAGATAAAACAACTCAAGTAAAGATGGCACAGACTTGGCCAGTAAGAGTTCCAAGACCTTACAAGGAGAGAATTGGAGTTCAAAAGCCATTAGTTTCCGGTCAAAGAGTTATCGATTTTACATCTCCAATTGCAAAGGGTGGGGTTGCAGCAATTCCAGGTCCATTCGGTTCTGGAAAAACAGTAACTCAGCAGCAATTCGCAAAGTGGTGTGATGCTGACATCATTATTTATGTTGGTTGTGGTGAGCGTGGAAATGAGATGACTGAAGTTCTAGAAGAATTTCCTCATTTAAAAGATCCAAAATCAGGTAAGGCTTTAATGAACCGTACCATTCTGATTGCAAACACTTCTAACATGCCAGTAGCTGCACGTGAATCATGTGTTTATACTGGAATTACAATCGCTGAATATTTTCGGGATCAAGGTTACAGTGTAGCATTAATGGCAGATTCAACTAGTCGTTGGGCAGAAGCTATGCGTGAAATTTCAGGACGTTTAGAAGAGATGCCTGGTGAAGAAGGATATCCTGCTTACCTTGCAAAGAGGCTCGCTGAGTTTTATGAACGTGCAGGTGTTGTAAAATCATTTTCAGGTAAAGAAGGGAGCATCTCAGTTATTGGTGCTGTAAGTCCACCTGGTGGTGATTTTTCAGAGCCAGTTACACAGAACACACTTAGAATTAGTAAATGTTTTTGGGCACTCGACGCAAAGCTTGCGGATAAAAGACACTTTCCAGCTATCAATTGGTTGAGAAGTTATTCTTTGTATACTCCAATTACTGATATTTGGTATGATGCTAATATCGGAAAAGAGTGGAGTGATCTCAGAAAGAAAACTCAGAACATGCTTCAGCAAGAAAGTGAACTTCAAGAGATTGTTCAGTTGGTTGGAATTGATTCTCTCCCAATTGAGCAACAGCTGCTCTTATTCATTGCTAGGATGATTCGTGAAGATTTTCTTCAACAGAATGCTTTTCATGATGAAGATACTTTTTGCCCTCTAGCAAAACAGTTAGAGATGATTAGGGCAATCTTCAGATTTTATAATGTAGCTCTTGAACATGTTGCTAAATTAGATTTAGAAAAACTGAGGCAAAGTTCAGCTGCGGATTTTATTGCACAAATGAAGTATGAATCAAATGAAAATTTCACTGAAGCTAATCTTAAGAAAATGCAAGCAAAGATCAAAAGTGAGATTGCAAAAACTTTCAAATAAAAATAATCGATAAAAAATCAATAAAAAATCAATAAAAAATCAATAAAAAATCAATAATAACATAATAACAATATAATAACAATAACTAAGGAGATAACAAAATGACATCCAGATTAGAACCATGGTATAAAAAAGCAAGTTCCTTGAAGGGACCTTTGCTAGTAGTTGAAAATGTAAAGCGAGTTTCTTATGGTGAAATTTGTAAAATTAAATGTAAAGACCGTGAGCTTTTAGGTCAAGTACTTGAAGCAAGCAGCGATAAGGCTGTTGTGCAACTTTTTGAATCGTCAAGGAGTCTTGATTTGAACAGTCAAGTCCAGTTTACAACTAAACCAGCTGAAATCGCGCTATCCAAGAAAATGCTTGGTAAGGCTTTTGATGGAATGGGTCGTCCAAAAGACGGTTCAAGTTATGCTGCTAAAGTGTTCCGTGATGTGAATGGTTCTGCGATCAATCCTGCAGCTAGGCGTAAACCAAGTGATTTTATTCAAACTGGGATCTCAACTATTGATTGTATGAACACTCTTGTACGTGGGCAAAAACTTCCTATCTTTTCAGCAAGTGGTCTTCCTCACAATGAACTGGCTGCACAAATTGTAAGGCAAGCAAGTGCTGGTGGTGAAGATTTCGTTGTAGTATTTGCAGCAATGGGGATCACTTACGAAGAAGCTAAATTTTTTATGGATGATTTTAAGAAAACTGGCGCACTAGAAAACGCTGTGGTGTTTCTAAACTTAGCAAGTGACCCAAGTGTTGAGCGAATTATTACTCCGAGGGTTGCATTAACTACTGCTGAATATTTTGCATTCGATTTAGGAATGCATGTTCTTGTTGTTTTAACTGACTTTACTAATTATTGTGAAGCACTAAGAGAGATTAGTGCAGCGCGTAGTGAAGTTCCAGGACGTCGTGGTTACCCAGGTTACATGTATACTGATTTGGCAAGTAATTATGAACGTGCAGGAATGGTTGCTGGTAGTAAAGGTAGTGTGACTCAAATCCCTATTTTATCGATGCCAGCAGGTGACATCACACATCCAGTACCGGACCTTACAGGTTATATCACTGAAGGTCAAATAGTTCTTGATGGTTCTCTTCACAAGCGTGGGTTCGCGCCACCGATTAATCCTCTTCCTTCTCTTTCAAGGTTGATGAATGCCGGGATTGGTAAGGGTAACACTCGTGAAGATCATAGTAGTGTGAGTGATAGTTTGTATGCAGCTTACGCAAGAGCTTTGGAACTTAGACAACTTGTCTCTGTTGTTGGTGAATCATCTTTATCTGACACTGACAAATTATTCATGCGTTTTGGAGAATCCTTTGAAGAGAAGTTTATTAGTCAAGGTTTTAGTGAGAACAGATCAATTAAGGACACATTAGATCTTGGCTGGAAATTACTCTCAACTTTACCAAAGAGCGAACTTAAGAAAGCTAAGAAGGCTTTTATTGAGAAGTATATGAAGAAGTAACATCACACACAAAACCAAAAATGACTGAATACACATCACCTACAAGAAGCGAACTATTAAAGGTCAAAGCTCAGCGTAAGCTAGCTCAAAAAGGTCACGATCTTCTGAAGAGAAAACGTGATGCCTTGATTAGAATTTTCTTTGAAAAGATCAAGGAGTATAAACGCCTAAAACAATCAACACTTGAGGGTCTAAAAATCGCTTTTGAAACTCTGCAGATCGCGCAAGGTGTTAGTGGTGTTAATCGTGTAAAGGGACTTGCCTTCTCATCTAACCCTAGTTTTGATATAATTGCCTCTGAGAAAAATTTAATGGGAGTGAGAGTCCCTAAATTCGATATTAAGGAGAAAGCAGTAGAACTTAATGCTTCAATGATCGGAACCAGTTTTCAAGTTGAAGAATCCAGAGAACGTTTTATCAAATTAGTTCCTGATCTAGTAAGGCTTGCTGAAGTTGAACAAGTTATTTTTACTTTAGCCGAAGAGATTAAGAAAACTAAACGCAGGGTTAATGCGCTTGAGTACATTAAGATTCCAGAGTTGGCAGCAACTGAGAAGAAGATTAAAGATCAGTTAGCTGAGATTGAAAGGGAAGCTTTTGTTAGGTTGAAGAATGTTAAACAGAAGATGGAACGAGCAGCAGCAGAGGAAGCAAAATCTGCTATGTAATTAAATAATTAATAAAAAAATGACACTAAATGAATTTTTCTCAAAAGTTTATGGTTGGTCCAAAGTTCCAAAACATCGTGTTTGGCTTATTAGGGTCGCAATCTTCGGATCACAATTCCTTCTAGTTTTTGGTGTCGCGATCTTTTTATGGTTGCAGTTAAATTAGAAAAATTTAATCGTTTCATTTTATCCTGCACCTAGGCGCTACAATTTCTCGACTCACATACATCAAAGATCCAAGTAATACAAAGATTGCTATAAATCCAATCTCTCTACCACCAAATGGCAAGAGTGCACCTAAACCTCCAAAACCCATTAAGCTAAGTGCTCCAATCCCACAGCTTGGGCATGCAGGTGCAAGTAATCCTAAAACAATTCCACCTGATCCAGCTCCCCCAGTTAATGATTGATTTTTTTTATATCCAACATATACAAATACCATCAGCATTGCGGACAAAATTGAAATTATTACCATCAAAAATTTCGCAAAAATTGGCATTGTCATCCAAGCATACCACACTCCATCTATAAATCCAATCCATGTTTGGAAGAGTAATCCTCTGATTAAAAGATATTCTCGAAATATTAAATTAAATAGAATAAAAAACCCTGATAGACCAATAATTGCTAATACTGCATTTTTGTTTGCAAATACTTCCTTAGATGCTTCTTTGCAATAATTAGAATATTCCTTTAAAAGTTTCATTATAAAAAAAGAAAAGAAAAAAGAGAATAAAAACCTTACGGAAGTAAGGCTCAAAAATTCCCCAGATTTATTTAGCCAGCTCAGCTTCGATTGCTGATGCAAACACACTATAAGGTTGTGCTCCTGTAACTAGTTGTCCGTTTACAAAGAATCCAGGAGTTCCTGTAATCCCTAAACGTCCACCATCATTATAGTCTGCTGCAACTTCACTTTTATATTTTTGTGAATCTACACAGTCGCTAAATTGATCCATATCAAGTCCAATTTGTTCTGCCCATTCTAAATAAGAGGATGCGCTTAAACTGCCTTGGTTTTCAAAGATCAAATCATGGAATGCCCAAAATTCTCCTTGTTCATTAGCACATTCTGCTGCAATTGCAGAAGGTTCAGCTTCCGGATGAAAGCTTAAAGGAAAATCACGAAATACCACATTCACTTTTCCAGTGTCTACATAATCTTCTTTCAAAGCCAAGTATGTTTGACTATAAAATCTTGAACAAAACGGACATTGAAAGTCACTAAATTCAACTATTGTAACTGGTGCATCAGGGTCACCAATCATTGGATCATCAGCGTCGTAATAATCACTTGCTTCATATGCAACCGCTGCTGCGCTTCCACCAGTATCATCTGCTGCTGCAATGGTTCCAGATCCGCTTGCTTTAGTAATGTCTAAACTAACATCGTATGACCAAACTAACGTGATCAAAAGTAATGCTGCAAGGCCAAAGCTTAGGTATTGCCAAAATGTTTTGGTAAGTTCAGCAGATTTTGCTTTGCTGTTTTCATGAGATTTTTTTTCATGATGTTTATGACTTGCATGGACCTTTTTCGGTTCATCATGCACTACAGTCACTTTTTCTGTATTTGTAGAATTTTCATCCATAGTTAACCACCTGTATATTTGTTAGACTATTCTGAATAAAGTTTCTTTATATGTTTTGTGATCGTAAAGCGTGTATAAGGGATAAATTTTAACAGATTATGCTTCTCTATTATCAATAACAACGGAGCGCATGAGAATAGAGAACTCATGAAAAATTTGAAAGATAGTTCTCTATTATCAATAACCTTATAAACAAAATTTATCATAAAAACTATAACTTAGGTGAAAACATGAAAGTAGTATTAGCTGATTCCAAATATTTTAAAGACAGTATTGCAATTTGTTCAGAACTTGTAAGTGAAGTAACATTCAAAGCAAGTAAAGACGGTTTAGAATTAGTTGCAATGGATCCAGCAAATGTTGCAATGGTTCAGTTAAAAATTCTAGCTAGTAGTTTTGTTGAGTATAATGTCAAAGACGATGGAGAGCAATTTTCAATTAGTCTTTCAAGCCTAAAACAAATCTTACGAAGAGGAAAAGCTGAAGACGTTTTAACCTTAGAAACTTCTGAAGAAAATCAACTTAAAATTCTATTAAAAAGTAAAACTAGTCGGTCATTTTCAATTGCGCTTTTAGATCTTGATGAAAGGGATCAAAAGGTTCCAGATTTGCAATTTCCTGTAAAAATTGAAATGCCAGCATCTGAACTTTCCGGTGCTGTTGAAGATGTAAGTGTTGTAGCTGAATCAGTTACTTTTTTAGCGGATGCGAATCAATTACTTGTTAAAGCTAAAGGTGATTTATCTCAAGCACTTATTGAGATTAAAGCAGCAGATGACATTAAGATCGCTGTTGATGGCGAAGACAAACATAAAGCAAAATATTCTTTAGAATATCTAAAAAAGATGATCTCAGGTAGTAAACTTGCAGACAAAGTATCTTTGCAATTTAATACTGATTATCCACTTAAGATTCAATACACTGTTCTTGATAAGTTATCAATGAGTTTTATTCTAGCACCTCGTGTTGATAATGATTAGGTTTTTTCAGTTTCAGTCAAAACACGCTGCAATTGATTCAGTGCAAAAGTAACCTTTAAATACCCAATCCAATTCATAGTTTCTGATGGAATGGTTTGAACCAGTATTATTTTACTTTTTAGTTGTTGATTGTATTGTCTACGCTGTTCTAACTTTCACTCATGGTGAAGCGCACAAAAAGGCAGAGAAGGCTTTATTCCTTGGAAAGACAATCCCTTTCAGTCCACTAATGTCTATTGGTTATTTTGTTCTAGTATGTTGGTTAGGTTCCACTTTATGGAGACTTGGTTTATTATTTTAGAAATAAAAATTATTTTTTCTTACTTTTTCTTACTTTTCTTCTCTAACTTAGAAATTCTTTTCCTCAAATTTTTAATCTCATTATGATTTTCTAAATCAAAAATCCACTCAAGGAGTAGCATTAATACAAAAACTACAATGAATGTGAGAATAAATCCACCAAGTGACAGCCTTTTAATCTGTGAAAAATCTAAATCAAAGAATATTCCATGAATAATCCCAATAACTGATGCAAACACCGAAAAGAGTAATGTTGCAACTAGTTTTCTTTTTACAGGACTCAATTTTTTCATAATAAAACAATTGTTTCAAGATTCTTAAAACTTTTCATTTGTGTAATTCGCAAACAATCATCAAACCGCACCATATAAAAATTATTAAAGCCCAAACAACAAAAAATACATATGATCCTCGGGCGCATAATAGGTAAGGCAACAACTAGCAAATTTCAACTAAACGTAACTAGTGCTAAAGCCCGTAAATACCAATTCGTACAAGTGCATCACAGCGACTATGGTTTTGTACTCTGTCAGATTTTAGAACTAATTAGAACAACTGATGGTATGACAGCAACTTGCACAATTCTTGGTTACAAGGCTGATGACAACAGGCTTACAGGAATCAGAACTCCTTTTCAAATAGGTTCAGAAATATTAGAAGCTGAAGATGAATTCATCAAAAAAATTATTGAACTAAACTCTGACAGTGCCTATATTGGTAACTTAGAAGGTAAGGATCTCAAAGTACATATCGATCTTCAAAAACTTCTTACAAGGCACTTAGCGGTTCTTGCAAAGTCAGGGGCTGGAAAAAGTTACACAGTTGGAGTATTACTTGAAGAAATTATTGAACAAGGTGTTCCACTTCTAATTATTGATCCACATGGTGAATATTCTACAATGAAATATCCAAATGAGGACAAACCAGAAGACCTAATGAGATGGGGTATTGAGGCCAAAGGTTACAGGGCTGTGATTCAAGAATTTGGAGACCCAGAGATCAATCCAGAGTTCAAACCAATCAAACTAAGTGAAAAAATGTCTAGCTTTGAATTACTAAAAATGCTTCCACTAACTCTAAGTAATACTCAAGAGTCGATGCTTTTTTCAGTTGTTAAAGATATTCCTGAGCATGAATTAAATTTTGATAACATTCTTATTGGTTTAGCTGATATCCAAAACGCTAACATCTGGCCAGTTATTGATACCATTAAACATCTTAAGGAATTAAACATATTTTCAGCAGCACCAACTCCTTTGAACGAAATTGTCAAAGCAGGTAAGGCCACTATTCTAAACCTTAAGGGTATGGATCCTAGTGTTCAAAAAATGATCACTGCAAAAATTTTAAAGGATCTTTTTCAGGCCAGAAAACGTGGACAAATCCCTCCATTTTTTTGCGTCATTGAAGAAGCGCATAACTTCGTACCAGAGAAAGGATTTGGTAAAGCACAAAGTTCTGAAGTTATCAGATTAATTAGTAGTGAAGGGCGTAAATTTGGTTTGGGACTTTGTGTTGTGTCACAAAGGCCAGCTTTGCTACAAAAAACTGTGCTCTCACAATGTTCAACTCAAATAATTCTTAAAGTTACTAATCCTAATGACTTAAGGTCAATCACAGCTAGTGCGGAAGGCATTGGTTCTGAAACTGCTGATGAAATTCAAAACTTGCCAATTGGGTCAGCGCTTGTTTGCGGGGTTGTAGATAGGCCACTTGTAGTTCGAGTTAGGCGTAGAAGATCCAAACATGGTGGTGAAGCTGTTAATGTATTAGCTGCATCTGAGTATCAAGTAGGTTCAAGTGCAAGTGAATCAGAATCAATCAATCAATCAGAATCAAAGAGTTTGAACCAGGAGATGCAAGCAAGTTTCAAAGCGCAGTTAAATGATCATCAAGCAAAACAACTAACTTCAATTATCCCTTCCAAACTTTCCATTAAAGATATCAAACTTATCGCAGATGAAGAAATCAAAAAAATCACAACCTATCTAATCCCTTCTTACTTTGTCAAGATAATCCAAAACGATAGAGAGTTCCATATTTTAATCGATGCTATCAAAGGAAAAATTTTGATCGACCCTGATACTGATACTAAAATCGAAGTTCATCAATTAAATGAGCAAGCTGCCTTCTTCCGTAAACCAGAATATAAACAAGTGCAATTCGATGTCCAAATACCAGAACAACTTTCAGAAGTTCAAATCAGAGAACTTCTAAATCAGTATTGTATGGTCCAAGAGATCTTTGCAACCAATGTTGTCTTTCATAAAGTTGAATATAGTCAATAAGCTTAAAAAACACACTCACAAAAAGAACCTTCTATGAACAACGAAGAGTATCTAGAATTCATCAAAGTACGCAACAAGAATCGTACAGTTACAGATTCAGAGCTTCAGGATGCCATATCAAAGGCAAAACTAATCTTTGAAGCCAACCACAAGCCCACAGTTCATTTTGAGCGTTCTATCTTCATCAATTGGACTTGCGCCATCGCTGATTGTAAATACTGTTACCTTTCAACTAAACCAAAACACAAGGCAGGAACCCAAAGTACTGCTTTAAGATCGCATGAATCAATTTTAGCTGAAGCACTTATCTGTAAATTGATGGGTTGGAAAATTGGTTACATCACAGGTGGTCTGAGAGTTGAATCTGTGGATCAAATCATCGAACTACTAAAAAAACTAAATCAAGTAAACCAAAAGAAAAATCTAATGAACTTCGGACCTTACGCTCATTCTGAAATTAAAAAGTTAAAACCGTTCACCGGTGGAATGGGTAGCGCAATAGAATCTTTTGACGAAGAACTTCATGATTTTATTTGCCCAAGTAAACCACTAGTCACTCTTAGAAAATTTCTCACACATCTACAAACTGAGGAAATGCACAAATTAATCACAATCATTTTGGGGCTTGGAGAAAATAGAGATGACATCAACCTTGTCTCAGAAAATATCACTAAGTACGACATCAACACAGTTCAATTATGTTTTTTAAAGCCACAAGCAGACACAGTATTCGAAACTGTCCCAGCTCCAGACATGAACTACATGGCGTATTGGGTAGCACAGCTTAGAATTAAACATCCAAAACTTAAAATCAAAGTCGCTTTAGTTAAAGAACGAATGGACGATCTCCACTTACTCTTAGAAGCTGGCGCCAACGGATTCTCAAGATTCCTCTGTTTCAAAGAATTCGCACAAGAGCAAGCCTGCACACTAGAAATAGAATGTGAAAAAGCTAACAGACAACTCGTAGGTAATTTCACATCTCTGCCAAACTTCGATATTGAAGCAGAAGTCGCAAAGCTTCCATTCGATGCCGAGCTAAAAGCCAAAATTCTACCAAAAGCTGAGCAGTATTATCTGAAGTTGAAGAAGTTAGCAAAGAAGGCAAGTTCATAACACATTTAAACGAAAAGCCCCTCAAACAGTTTCTGATGGACCAAGCAACAACAGATTCAATAACAAGATCAGCAGAATCAACAGAATCAATAATTTCTAAAAAACTAAATTTCAACCCGCTCATATTCAGAGACTACGATATTCGTGGAATCCCAGGCAAAGACTTCGATAACAGCTTTGCAAATGAATTAGCATTTGCTATCCATCAGTTCTTCCCCGCAGGAAAAATTGTTCTCAGCCGAGATCTTAGGCAATCAGGTATCCCACTTCTAAAAAACATGCAAGATACTCTAACTAAACTTGGAAGATTAGTAATCAACGCCGGGCACAACCCCACGCCAATTCTCTATTATGCAATCTGTAAAGAAAATGCAGTTGCTGGAATTCAGATCACAGCAAGTCATAAAGGTAAGGAGTGGAATGGTTTCAAAGTCAACGCAGCGGGCGCAGCACCAGTTGATGCTGAAACTGGTATCTACAAAATCAGAGATTTAATTGCATCAAATGAATCACCAAAACCTTCAAATCAAGGAACAACAGAGCACAAAAACTACACCAACTCTTACATCAAAGAAATCACAGAGAAGATCACAATCAACCCTAAACACAACAAACCACTCAAAGTTATTATTGATACTGGTAATGGTAGCGTTGGAATTATTTTAGAAAAAATTCTCTTAAGACTTGGTGTTCATGCAATCACAATCAACAAGGAATTGGATGACAGTTTTCCAAACCATCAGGCGGATCCATTAAAGGATGAAAACCTAATTCAACTTCAAGCAGCAGTCATTGATCAGAGTGCAGATTTAGGAATTGCACTTGATGGCGATGGTGATCGTTGCGGAATTGTCGACGAGAAAGGTCAAATTGTGCAACGAGATAAAACGCTAATGCTCCTAACAAAAGACGCTTTAGATAAAGGATCTGGTAACATCGTAACAGAAGTCAGAGCGAGTATGGCCTATCTTGATTACATCAAAGAAAATCAAGGAACTCCAATTATCACAAAAGCTGGGCATAGTTTTGTTTTGCGAAAAGTTATCGAAACTAACGCAGTCTTTGGGGGAGAACTAACTGGGCACATGTATTTTCCGAAGGAATTTTACAATTTTGATGATGGGATATTTACTGCAGTCAAACTTACTCAGATTTTATCAAACTTAACAAAAACACTTTCAGAACAGCTCAAGACATTACCAGAATACCTAGCATCAAAAGAATACCATATCAAGGCAGACGACTCTACCAAGTTCCAAAAGATTCAAACAATTCAAGAACTTGCAAAACAAGAAAACAAAGATTTCTTAGGTATCGATGGCGTCAGAATTACTTATCCAGATATCGGCTGGCTTTTAATCAGAGCAAGCAACACCGGGCCAACTATCAAGTGCCGCTTTGAAGCAAAGACTGAAGAGAATTTCAACTTTCTGAAGCAAGAACTTCAAAGATTTCTACTCAGTGTGGATTTACAAATAAATTAAACTTCCTTCTACAACACCAATAAGAAAAATAAGCCCCTGCCGAGAGTTGAACTCGGGATCTGCGCTTTACGAGAGCGCTGCTATAGCCACTAAGCCACAGGGGCACATGATTCTTAAAACCAACCTTCTTTCTATTTAATCTTTCTCTGCATATATGGGTATATCGCCAAACTAGTTAAGATTAAATTATTAAAACAATAACTCATGTTTCATGTCATCAAGGTTCCTGGATTCGAAAAGAAAATTAAAAAATTACTCAGCAACCTTGAACATCAAGAGTTAAATAAATTCATCCAGAATTTAAAAATTGGTAACATTTATGGCAAACCACTTTCTTACAAATTTTTCCGGGAGAAAAAAATAGGAAATAAAAGTGTTATTCCCAAAGTACCATGAGTTTGCTAAAGAAATCTACAAAAGAAAAAACAAATAACAATAACCTAACACTCAATAAATTTTCCTTTCTTCAAATCTTCAAGTCCTTGTTTAAACTCTCCTACAATTTCCCATTCGACTTTTTTGAGGTGCTGGTATTCCTCATATTCTGCTTTAGAAATTTTAACTGACTTTGAATCCATATTTTCTTGAAGAGACTTTCTTTTTTAATTATTTGGGTATAGAAAAGCCCGAAACACATATAAAAGCCCAAACACAAACCAAAACTAAGATGAAAAAACGTATCGCAGTTATTGACAAGAACAAATGTAATCCCCAAGGCTGTGGTAACTACCTTTGCGCAAAGCTTTGCCCAGTGAATCGTGCTGGTGAGGATTGTATTCAAGAAGGCGATGATAGCACAACTAAAGCAATTATCGATGAAGTATTATGTACTGGGTGTGGGATCTGTCCAAAAAGATGCCCTTATGGCGCAATCGAAATTATCAATTTGCCAACTTCTCTTAATCAACCACCAATTCACAGATTTGGAGAGAATAGTTTCGCATTATTCTCATTACCTATCCCTCTTTTCGGAAAAGTCACTGGAATTTTAGGAAAAAACGGAATTGGAAAATCAACTGCAATGAAAATTTTGGCAGGTATCACTAAAGCAAATCTTGGAAACTATGATCAAGAAGCAACTGAAAGAGATATGATCAATTACTTCAAAGGCAGCCAAATGCAAAAATATCTGGAACAACTTTACAAAGGAAAAATATCTTTATCATACAAACCACAGCAAGTTGAAATTGTACCAAAAACTTTCAAAGGAACAATGAACGAACTTCTAAACAAAGTATCCCAAGATCAAATTGAGATAACTAAGGTAACTAAGGCTCTTGACATTAACCATCTACTCCAAAGAAACTTAGATCAACTCAGTGGTGGGGAATTGCAGCGTGCAGTTATTGCAGCAACCGTCCTAAAAGATGCAACTTTACTATTATTTGATGAGCCATCTTCATACCTTGATATCAAACAAAGAATTAAAGTTTCTAAATATATTCAATCCTTAGCAACTGATGATAAAGCAGTTATTGCAATTGAGCACGATCTTATAATCTTGGATTACATGACAGACAACCTTTCAATAATGTACGGTTATGACTCAGTTTATGGAATCGTCTCTGGTCTTAAGAATACCAGAGAAGGTGTTAACTCATTTTTAGAAGGATTTCTAAAAGAAGAAAATGTTATGTTCAGGTCTCACCCACTTAATTTTCAAGATGCAGTTGAGGAGCAAAGGTTAGATCAAGTTGAAGTTGTGAACTGGGACAATTTAACAGCTGAGCTTGGTGAATTCAAATTACATGCAAAAGTTGGTTCCCTTCAAACAAATGAAATAATTGGTGTACTTGGAGAGAATGGAATTGGTAAAACTAGTTTTGTAAAGATTCTAGCAAAACAAATTAAAGAAGGTGACATCAAAATAGCTGGGAAAATTAAAACTAGCGACGAAGTAACTGTTGCCTACAAACCGCAATATTTAGATTATTCAACTGACGAAACTTTGGTGCAAATATTTTTAGATAAAGCAATTCAAAAATATAGCAATCAATTAATCAAACCATTAGATTTGGAAAAATTATTCACTAAAAAAGTCAAAGAACTTTCTGGTGGAGAATTGCAAAGAACAGTAATTGCAAAAACACTCGCAGAAGACGCTCAAGTATTCCTTCTAGATGAGCCATCAGCTTATTTGGATGTAGAACAACGTTTAATTGTCAGTAAAGTTATCAAAAGAATTGCAAATGAGCAGGAGTTCACTGTTTTAGTAGTGGATCACGATTTAATGTTTATTGATAATATTGCAGACAAACTTTTGGTATTCACAGGTAAGCCTGGTATTGAAGGAAATGTTCAAGGTCCTTTCAAAAAACCAAAAGGTATGAATCTTTTCCTAGAAGAACTTGACATCACTTTAAGGCGCGATCCTACATCAGGACGTCCAAGAATTAACAACCACAATAGTGTTAAAGATCGCGAGCAACGTGTTAATAATCAGTGGTATTATGCTAAGTAAATAATTCTAGTATCAAGCAACATACCTTTTATCAGCAAGTCCGCCCCAATCAACCAGTAGCATTGATCCAGCTCTCTCAAAAGAAACTCGATCAATTTCTGAAATAAAATCTCCTGCAACTTGAAGTGCTTCCAAATTAGAATATTCAACAACAACTTTCCCACCTTCTCCAACTAAATATTCATCAAAATATTCTCCAGTGTTGTATTTGTTCATTAAAAGAGCTGGTGTTTTGTTCATCAAATGTCCTATTACCTTTAATTTTGGTCCAGACAGAATTCTAATTTGCATTGGATTTTTTGGCCTTCCTTGAGATTTAATATCTAAATGAGGAAACGCATCAATATCAAACCCTACTTTTTTCACAGTTCCGGCTAAAACAGTGTGTAAATTTGATTGTGGTCCTTGGTAAAGAATTTCATTTGCTCTAAGAAGTTTTTCTACTCCTTCGTGCTGAGTTATAACTTGACGAATATCTCCATACCCACTAATTTTAACTCCACCCATTGGTGGATTAATTATTGTGCCAAGTTCACGCCAAACTGTGGTTCCAAAAACACTTCGCAAATATCCAACCAGTCCTCTTGCAAGGGGACTATACTTTCCTCTACAAACTTTTTCAAAGTCTTGCAAAATTCCTGCATCCATTCCAACGCCAGCAGTTGTGTAAAACATTAATTTTTCTTCTTTGCTAATTTTTTCGCGATATTCAGCACGTACCAGGGTGAATGGTTTAACTGGCAGGGCATCAATTCCTTCGAGTTTGTAAGCTGCGAGTAATGTTTCCAGCGGATTTTCTAATTTTTCAATTCCAATTGAACTTTTAAGAAGGTTACCTGTTCCATTTGTGAGTATTGCAATTTTTGGCACTTCAATTCCTGAACTTTCTGAATAAGTGGTCGCTTCGTTTACAATCCCTGCTGTGGTTCCATCTCCACCAACTGCAACAATTACCTTTGCTCCACCATCCATACAACGTCTAACTCTTTGTTTCATCCCAATTAGTGAGTGAGTTGCGTATACTTGGGCTGGGTGGTTTGCACAAAGTTCTTCAGCCTCAGCTGCCACTTTTTGATTCCCAGATCCTGCAAATGGATTCACAATCACTGAGATTGTATTTTCTAAATTATAATTCATAACTTATCTTCAGATTCGCGTATTCTTAAGTATTTAGCAACTAAAATGCCAGAAACTAATGATCATAAAAAGAAAATAGAAAGAAATAACAAAAGAAAAAATCAATCAAAAAAGCAAGTAAATTTACTCAACAAGTACACTTCCTTGCATACTTGGATGAATGCTACAGAAGTATCTAGCTTCTCCTAATTCTTCAAAAGTATAGACAACAGATGCTCCAGCTGGAACTACTACATCAAAACGAGCATCTTCAAAAGTTACAGTATGGCTAACTGAATCTAAATTCACCCATTCAACTGTGTCTCCAATCAAAATTGAGATATCACTTGGGTTGAATTGCATGTTCTCAATCACAATTTCTCGACTAGTACTTCTCTCGACATTAGAAGATTCAGTGTTAAGTTCAATCTCTTCAACTTCAGCGATTGCCTCAGCTTCAACAGATCCAGTAGAATCGGTTTCTCCAAAGCATCCTGTGATCATAACAGATACTAAGAAAATAAAAAAAATAAAAAATAATTTATTGTTCATTGTTTCACCTCAAAACTTTAAGTTTTTAGCAAATGATCCAATTAGTGGTAATTCTTTTTTTGCTCCTTGTGCAGCTTTCACGATTCCCATGATCCAAAGAACAAAGATTCCAATACGTAGGACTGCAAGTGCGATCCACCCAATTACTGGGATAAATACTAGGATCCATCCAGCAACTGAAACTGCAATTGATGCGATAATTAACACTAATGATTGTTTAACATGAAATTTAACAAATGCATTTTTCTTAACTTTTTCATCTAATAACCACCATAGAATTCCTACTAAAAAGTAAGATAGTACTGCTGGTGCTTTTCCATTATTTACTTCTGACATTTTATTTATCCCCCAAAATTGAGCTTTTTTAATATTTGATTTTATGTTGAATTAAATCTGATATTTGTCTATGTCTATTAATTAGTTTATAACTATTACTCTTTTTTTCACAAATTCAAGCAAAAATCTTCTTCCAATCATCTTTGTACTGACGAAACAAGAAGTATCCAGCAACTAATACCATAATCAAACTCATCCACTGACCAAGTGATAAAGCAAAGTACAATTCATCATATCGCCAAAAATCAACAATAAATCTTCCAAGCCCTTCAAAAAACATAAAATTCCAAAATATAAACCCTGCACTAAATCCTGATGTCACTTGCCGCATACTCAGAACGTACAACCATCCTGCAACCAAAAATCTTTTACCGGCTGCGTACAAAGTACTAGGGTGCCTACACTCCGATGCATCATAACCTGGAAATACCACGCACCAACTTCCATCAAATAATCTGCCTGCGAGTTCTCCATTCATAAAGTTTGCAACCCGACCAAGTCCCAGTGCCAGTAAACTTGGAAAACTCATCAAATCAGCAATCTGTAAGAAACTAACTTTCTTTCGACGACAAAACAACCATCCTCCAATCATTATTCCTACAAATCCACCATGAAAGCTCATTCCACCTTTCCAAACATAAAGTAATTCCAGCGGGTGTAATAGATAAATTCCTGGTTGCCAGATGATCATGAATAATCTTGCTCCAACTAAAACTCCAACTAATGCATAGAATACAAAATCCCATACATCATCATTACTTAATTCTAAGAATCCATTTTTTTGCCAGTAAAGCAGCCACCATAAAGAAAATAATGCTCCAAACACGTATGCCAGGCCATACCAACGTATTTCAAATGGTCCAAGTGATAATAAAACTGGGTTTAAGTTGTGTATCCACATAAAATTACTAAATAAAGTTGACTTGTTAAAGTTTACGGCAACTCTACTAGAAAACTAATTAAAGCAACCCCAATATTCAAGGGACATGGCATCATTTTGGGTACATGTAAACGACGTAATAGAAAAGGCAGATATTGTAATTGAAGTACTTGATGCTAGGATGATCAAGGAAACTCGGAACATTGAAGTTGAGCATAAGGTTCGTGAAGCAAAAAAAATTCTACTTTATTGTATTAACAAAAGTGATTTAGTTGGTAAAGAAAAAACTCAAAAGTTATCTCACTTCCTAAAACCTGGTGTCTTTATTTCTAGTAGAGATAAATTAGGTACTACTATTCTAAAAAAGAAAATTTTGGAACTTTCTCATGGAAAACCTTGTGTTGTGGGTGTTTTGGGTTACCCTAATGTTGGTAAATCAAGTGTTATTAATGCACTTTCAGGTAGGGGTGCTGCAAGAACTAGTAGTCAAAGTGGTTTTACTAAAGGTTTGCAAAAAGTAAAAGTCGACAACAAAATCATGTTAATTGATACTCCTGGTGTTTTCCCATATGGGGAGAAAGATGCCTTCAAACACACTTTAACTGGATCAATTGATGCTGCACAATTACGAGACCCCGAACAAATGGCGCTTAGGTTCATTGAACAAAAAATGGATATTGTCAAAGCGCATTATGATCTTCCAGATGAAATGGATGACCTTGACGATATTTTAGAAGAAATTGCAATTAAACTCAAACTTTTTAACACTGGTAAGACTCCAGATATTGTTCGAGCATCCCGTAGACTTCTGCAAGATTGGCAAATGGGTAAACTAAGAGAATAATTCTATCTATTATAAGCATGATTATCTTTTTCTCTGTGTCCAAACAACGCCTGCAATCCTCTTGAAAACCATCCAGGAGCCCCAGCTCCATGTTTTCTCTGATTTTGAACTGCAGCTAGTGCATTGTTAATTTTAGTCTGCTACTCCGCAGATAGGTAATATGAAATATTCGGATTCAATACTCTGTTTTGAGAGCTTCTTTGACTGTGTCCTTCGGAGATCAAAGTTGCAATTGCCACTTTAGAGGCATTTGTGACCTTAAAATGTCGAACCATGGCTTCCACTTGTGCCTTTGTCATTAACTTTTGTCCATCTTGTGATCTTTCATAATCTGAACCTAGGATAAAATAACTAGTTGGGACTAATTCTTCTTTGAGCGCTTTAATTATGTCTTTAACCAACGGCAACAAATAAATTGATTTTCTGTCTTTACTAGTTATCAAATAAAAATCTGGGTTAGAATAAACATCTCCATCTAATTTACTATTGTTGTGAATATGAAAATCATGTACCATCAATAATAACCTTCTCTTCCACTCTTTTAAACTTTACTTTTTCTTCTCATACTTAGCAGCAAGCACTTCACGAATCCGACTAACAATTGTTTTTCCAACTCCTGAAACTTCTAATAACTCTTTCTCACTTGCCTGTACAATTTTCTCAACTGATCCAAAATGCAGTAGTAATTTCTGTGCAACCGATGGGCCAACAGATGGAAAACTATTAACAATAAATTCCTGCTGATTTCGAACACCTTGTGGTTTACTTGAATGTAAACTAGCAACCCTCCCACTTGATTGTTGTTCTCTTTTTGCCATCACAGCTAAGAGTGCAGCAGTATCGTTGGCATCTTTGGTATAAAGCACTGGTACGCCAAATCCAAGTACAATTGATGCCAGTGCCCCGCGAATTGCGTTTGGGTGTACTCGCCGAACAGAATATATATCTTCTTCACCTTCAACAATTAATACTGATTTTTCAAATTTAGAACGCAGCTCCTTAACTTGTCCAAGTAATCGGCCATCAAGCATACTTGAAACAAAGTCATCTACTTTTTTAAGTTCGACAGCCACTTTTCCAGCCACCACATAATCTGCAGATTCCAATTGTGCAAGTCTAACTTTTATTCCCATCTCAATCAATTCTTTCACAATTGTATTTCCTTTCTCACGATGGTCACAAACTATCGTAACTACTTCCTTTGCTGGATCAACAAACTGTGATAATTTAGAATTATGGCGTACATCGCTAATTTGTTTTCCAGCTACAACTCGCCTGCTGCTGCTTTTAATCTCATTTAACGCATTTCCTGTGGAACTACTAGTATTTGACCCCTTCATTTCCGATGGAGATTTAACCTTTTTATCCTCTAAAGACACAACTAATTTTCCTTTCATTCGCTTAAGTTCGTCCAAATGTCTGTACATTCGTTTTTCTTTGTGAAATGCAGCCCACTTGTATGCTTCATCGCGAGTTCCTTTGGTAACAAGAACTGTCACTTCTCCTTTTTCACTACGGCCAGTTCTACCTCTCCTTTGAATTGATGCAATTGCACTTGGAGTTGGTTCATAAAATATTACTTTATTCACTCTTGGGATATCTAGTCCTTCTTCTGCAACTGAAGTTGCAACTAGCACATTGAACTCGCCATTTCGAAATCTGTCCAGTACTTGTTTCTGGATTTTTTGGGTCATCCCGATCCCTTTTTTCTTTGTTTGTCCAACAAAAATTTGGGCGTTGACTTTTTGTTTTTCAAGTGCCTGTACAATTTGTGCTGCAGTATCTCGAAATTGACTGAACACCAATATCTTACGATTAGAATCTAATGAAATCTCCTTTTGAACCATTTCAATTAATCTTGGTAGTTTTGGATGTACAATCCCTTCTTCAACTAATTGTTCAGAGCTGTATAATGCTGATTTAAAATTTTCATCTCGAACTAAGTTTTTTACTGCTTTTACTTTTGATTTTCCAGAACTACTTTGCAACTCTTGTAAATAATCATTACAAACCTTCACTCCTTGGCATTCTAATAATCCTACTGCATGTTCTATTTTCATAGCTTCTGCAAGTAGGGATAGGGATTTCATAACTTCAAAATTTCCTCTGTCCTTCCCAAGTTCTCTTTGTAACTCACGTTGCAATTTCAGTAATTGTGACTTGGTCAAGTTTTCTTTATTCAAGTACCCAAGTAAACAAATAGCTTTTAGTTTTGATTTGTAACAATTTTTCATCATTGAATGCAGTGCCTTAAACTGCTCTGGAAATTCTAAATAGATCCATTCATGGTCAGTATCTTGGATGTAGTGTTTTACATCGTGATCATTATCAGTCCTAACTTCTATCTCTTCAATGGATAAATTCTGGCAGACTTCTTGGATTTTCTCCATTTCTGAGCCAGGTGATGCTGTTAACGCTAAAACGTGTGAGCTATTTGCAAGTTTTGCATATTGTTTTGCCAGCCAGACATAGCTGTATTCTCCTGTTGCGTGGTGTGCTTCATCAAAAACAACCAAGCTCACATCTTTAAAGCAGATTCTTTCATTGATTAAATCATTCTCTAACCCTTGCGGCGTACTTATCACAATCTTTGCATTTTTCCACATCTCTTCACGTTTACTTGGTTTAACTGATCCTGTAAACAATACTATTTTCTCGTCTTTAATATCTAAATGTGTTTGAAAACTGCGTTGATGTTGCTCGCAAAGAGGTTTAGTTGGTGCTAGGAGCAGTATTTTTGATTCTGGGTGTTTATTTAGCCTAACTACACTCATCATTATTGCAAGAGCCGTTTTTCCAAGTCCGGTTGGCAATACTACTAGGGTATTTTTTGTAGCGCAAGTTGCCAGAATTGTTTGTTGGTAAATCCTTGGTGTTAGATTTTTTAGCATGTGTTTATGTTCGAATCTTTAATTAAAAACCTTTAGTGCGTGTGACCAGTGGGTAGTGGCCTATGTAATAGGCCAATACTGATAAGAATTCCTCTTTCATAATTAATCTGTTCTACTCAACCAGACCTAATCTAACATACACTTTCTATCGAATGAAAGGTTAAAAACCTCACATCTTGGACATCTCTATAAAAATAATCTGTTTGGTTTTTTGACATCTCAGTACTAGTTTGTCACTACTATAAACTAACAATAGTTCGAAAGATTTAAATAAGGGTGTCTACTTGAGCGTAGTAATCTAGTAAAATCGCTAGATATTATTATCAAAAATAAACTATACATGGGGAACTTTATAATGAAAAGATATTTATCCAGAGAGGAAAAAGCTACTGAATTTGATTCAAGTGAACCTAGGTTTATTGATCAAACTAGAACCCAACATAATGCGAATCCTGGAAATGGAATTGACCTTTCAAATTATGAAATTTCTGATCTTTTAGGTTCTAGCCATATTGGTGCTAGTAATCCTACATTAGAGTTAGCTAACTTATCTACCCATGCAGACAACGCAATTTTAATGCAGAGATTATTGAATGATTTTGGAAATTATAAAGGAGATTTATCTGCAGAGCAGGTTTTAGACTCCATGGTTGCACATCGAATTACAAGAGATGGAGACATGTTTAAACTAGGTGCTTCAACTTATTCTCCAATCGGATTAGCTGATATTCTAAGTGAACAATTTGATAGACGTGTTTCAGATAAAGTTCCATCAAACTTAGCAAATCATGTTAACCAAGTATTTCAAGCTATTACTTCACCAACTGATCTGCCAACAGCAGATGGCCCTATGACTGCTGGTAAAGTTTACCACGAATTAAAGAAAGTAGGAGTTAGCTTAAACGAAGAAGGCGAATGGCATCTTCATCGTGATATTAATGTTTTAAAAAGTGATGATCCAAGTGATTTAGCTTGTTATCGTGCAATTAAAGTTGATGATAAACTTTTTGCAGGTAAATTATCTACTAGAGTTGTTTCAGATTTAGCTAAATTATTAATCACTCCTAGTCCTAGTGGTGGTTCAAGAGTTGAATTTCTTGGCGAACAAGTTTACGGAATAAATCCATCTCCTGTTGTTGCAGAAGAGCTTCCTGCAAAACTTGGTTTTTTTAGTCAGGCTAGGGCAGACTTTGGAAGTGGTTTTAGATTAGCTAGAGCATATGTTGGAGAAAGTGTAGCAAATTCCAGATTAGCATATCTAGCTCCAAGTTCAATTGTAGAAGGTTATGGATTACTTATTGATCGTGCTAGCAAAAGAGTAGCAAATTCCAGATTAGCAAATTTCTCTCCTAAAAAACTTGCAGATGCTTTTGGAAACAGAATAATTGAAAGCACTGAAGATTTATCTGGTAAGAAAGTTGCAGCAGCTTTAGTAGGTGTTTGTGCGTTATCTTTCGGATTAGAATATGCTAGAACTCATGATCTAGGTGCTGAATTATCAGGCGCTGTCGCAACTGCAGGAGATGGTGTAGTTGATGTTGTCTCATTTTTAGGTACTGAAGCAATTAGTGGTGCTTCATATGTATTTGGCGAGGCAACTGAACTTTATGGTAAGGGAGTAGAACTTTACGATACTCAATTTGGCGATGAAGATACAACTCCAGTTGTTATGACACCAATTGAGATTCCTGAACCAGCTGCAAATTATGAACCAGCTGTTGTAACCATTGAACCAGTTGACTTAAGTCCAGATTACGGTGCAAACTTTATTGCAGCAACAACTGTGGCTGATGTAAAATCAAACATTGATTCTTTTGTAATTAATGAAGGATACAGTACTATCAGAGATAATGGTGTTAGAACTAACCGTGCAGACCAAGGATTTACTCATTGTATTAAAAATCCACATGAAAATGCTGAAGGATTACTAAATATGATGACTATCACTGGAACCGGTTTAAACGGAAATCAATGGAGTTCAACTCTAAATCGAATGGAAGGTGTAACCTACGTTGGCGCAGCACCAATTGGTGGAGAATCATATTGGGGCGGAGATCAAGTCTGCGTTACTAAATTAGAATAATAATAACTGAAAATATACAATAAGGAGATACAAACAATGAAACGAACTACACTAACACTTGCAACTTTAATGGGACTTGGAACTATTCAACCTGCTTATGCTGGATTAAATGAATCTGATGTGCATGACATTGTTCCTGCTCAAATTCCTGCTGATGTTTTAACTCTAGAGTGTGAAACTTGGATGGATAATAATACAACTTACATTGATAATACTTTTTGTAACGAAGACGATGTAGCAATAATTGCAAAATCAGAATGTGGAACTGAAAGTATGGACTGGATTTTAAATAAAATTCCAGGAGATAACAATCTTCGTAGTGATTACAACAATTGGGCTTGTCAAACAATTGATTTAGCAACCTTTGGTAGTGCAGAAGATACCTTAACTAGTGGCCTTGCAAGAAAATTTCTTTGTAATGGCGATGAGACTAATGTTTGTGTATACACAGCACCAGTTGCAGAAGTAAATCACGCACCTGTTGTTACATTAAACGCAGGCGGACGAACTGTAGAACAAGCACCAGGAAATGTAGATTATGTTTTTAGCGTTATCGATGAAGACGCAGGCGACACTTGGGAAGTAGCTGCAACTATAACTAAAGATGGATCAACTGATGAATTAACCAAAATTGTAGCTAATGCTGATGGAGTAATTGTTTCTCTTGATTCAAACTTAGCTGCTGGTGAATATCAAATTACATTAAAAGCAACTGATAACCATGGATTAGCTTCAGAACCAAACACTTCATCTTACAAAATCACCAAAACAGCACCTGCGGCAGCACCTGCACCTCCTGCAGTAGCAGCTAAGGTTCAAACAGCTGATTTTAGATTAGGTTACACTGCAATGTTTCAACCTGGATTCGATCAACGAAGTCACGGTTTACAAGCAAGCGCTGCATTTCCTCTAGCTGAAACTAGTTTTAAATTAGTGCCAGGATTAAGATGGGGAAGATTAAGTGGCGGAGATACTCGTGACGCTTACACTGAAGATATGGATCCAACTCATAGAGAAGGTAGCGAATACATCGAAAGTATGCCTGATATGAATAATCCAAATGAAACTCTTGATATTGAAATGCGTTACGTTGAAACTTCAGAAGGATCAACTACTCACGATTTCAAAGCGCCAACTAGAGGGCATGATTTACAGGCACAATTATATTTAGAATTTCCTTCAGCAAGCAAAACATTTGCACACGGAAGTCTAGCAGCTGCTATTCAAGCAGGATTTTCTGTTGGTAAAACTTGGGGCCAAGATTCTAATGGGACTTGGAACTCAACACGTGATTACACAACTGAAGCTTCTCTTTGGACTGTTGATAATGCTGGAAACGAAGAATTATTCCAGGACTTAGATCCTGTTTTTGATACTCAAAGCAGAAGTGGATCAACAAGCAAAGACATCAAAGGTTACGGTTATGCTGGAATTGGTGCAAGAGTAATGCTTGATGCTACATTGAACAATGGACTTGGAGTTTATGCAAACGGTGACTTTGGACTCAGAATGGGCGGCGACGGAGTATCTTTAGATGCAGGAGCTGGCGCAGGACTTGTTTACAAAAGACCACTGAAGGAATAATTACAATAATAAAATAATAATACAAAATAACGAAAAAAAACTCCTTGGAGGATATAATACTATGAAAACAAAATCATTTATGGCATTCGCACTTGTTATGTTAATTGCAGTAGCTATGCTACCAGCAGCTTTCGCATCAAGCGCAGTAACTGCATATTGGACATCTGGTTCCAGTGCAGAGAGCATCGACATTCTTCAAGGAGAAGAAGTAACTTACTCATTTTTAGTTTACGGATATGATGGTTACAGTATTTACGCAGAACTTCAAGATAGTACTGGTGCAAGAGTAGGCGCAGTTATTATTGATGAAGAAAGTGAATCTATTGAACATGTGGTGATCTCAGCTTCTGGCTACGGTTACACATTGTACGAAAAATCATTCAACTCATTCAAAACAAATTCCTTAGATGGGGATTACACTGTTTATGTTTTAACTGAAGACACTGATGGAACATCTGATGAATATAGTATTTCATTAACAGTTGACGCTGATTCAGATGACGACGGTATTGGAGACGATACTGACAACTGTCCTGATGTAGCAAACGAAGATCAAGATGATACTGATGGCGATGGTGTAGGAGACGCATGCGATACTCCAACTATTCAAACAGATATTGCTGATCAAACTGCAACTGAAGGTGAACTTTTATCTTTTGATTTTGATGCAGTTGATCCAAACGACGAAGGAGTAATTATTGAAGCTGAGATCTCATCTGGTGCTGGAGAAAATCTTGTATATATTAGTGGTGACTCAGTTTACATTACTGATAACGGCGATGGAACTGCAACTGCTTATTTGCAACCAATGTTCTCTTTTGTTGAACATACTGCAACTTCAGGCTCTTTTGATATGATTATTACAATCGATGACGGTGACGAAGAAGCATCTTCAAATGCTTTCACAGTTACTGTAGTTGACGAAAACCAAGTTCCAAGTATTACCTCAACTCCAGCTGCAACTGCAACTGAAGATTTTGAGTACCAATACCAAATTGAAGTTGAAGATTTGGACGCAGAAGATGCAGGACTTGGCTTTGAATATAGAATGACTGGTGGTTCATCTGACATGTCTTTTGATGAAAGTTCTGGTCTATTAACTTGGACTCCTGACTTCGATGAAGAAGGAAACGTTTACACTGTAACTCTTTCAACTGAAGATGTTATGGGTGGAGTTGATACCCAAACTTACACTTTAACTGTGGATAACTCAAACCGAGCTCCAGTATTAACTTTAGTAGATGATACTGTAGCAGCAGGAGAAACATCCTCAACTGAAATTTCAGCAACCGATGCTGATGGTGATTCATTAACCATCTCTTCACCTGATTTGCCAACTGGCGCATTCATAAGAGACAATGGTGACGGAACTGCTGATTTTGCATGGGTAACAACTACTGATGATATTACAACTGTCATCACTGTTGAAGTTACTGATGGAATTGAGACTACAACTGGAACTTTCACTGTAACAATTGAAGGAACCACTGCAAACTCAGCTCCAGTATTAACTCTTCCAGCTGATCTAACCATCACTGAAGGAGCTGAAGTAACTAGTGTTGAATCAACTTTTTCAGCAACCGATGCTGAAGGTGATGATTTAACTTACACTGAACCATCCGACTTACCTGATGGAGCAGCTTTCACTGATAATGGTGACGGAACTGCTTTCGTTGAGTGGACAACTGACAGCAGCGATGCTGGTGTTTACACAATTACTATCGAAGTAACTGATGGAACTGATTTCACTTCAGAAGAATGGACTATTGTTGTTGATGATGATGGTACTGGTGGAAACAATGATCCAGTATTAACAATGCCTGCTGATTTAAGAATCACAGCTGGCGAATCAATCGATGCAACTGAATCAACTTTCACTGCAACTGATGCTGACGCAACTGATGTATTAACTTACTCTGAAACAATTGCCCTACCTGATGGAGCAAGCTTCACCGATAACGGTGACGGAACTGCATTCATTGAGTGGACAACTAGTGAAGACGATATTGGAACATATGCTATCGTTGTTGATTTAACTGATGGAACAACTACTGTTTCAGGTACTTGGACTATTACTGTTGAAGAAGATTCCACTAGTGGAACTGGCAACAACGCAGCAACTCTTTCAGCTGATCCAGAATCAGTTGATGCAGTTGAAGGTGATGATATTCAAATTACTGTTACAGGTTACGACCTTGATGGTGATGATTTAGAATTTAGCGTTTCAGATTTACCAGAAGCTGCTTCCTTTAGAATCAGAAGTGACGGTGTTACCGGAACTTTTTGGTGGGAAACAACTACTGGCGATGCTGGGGAATATGAAGTAACTATCAGTGTCTTTGACGGTACTGTAACTACTGACTTAGTAATTTCAATTAATATTACTGTTGATGAATCAGCAAGTGATGATGTAATTACTGTAACCAGCGAAGGTCTTGCTTTAAAGAGCGTTCACGTTTCAGACGAGACCGTTCGAGCAGGTGACTATATTTACGTATCTGTAGGTATGGAAAACCAAGCTCAAGAAGACCTTGAAGATTTGAAAGTAGCTGTAGTCTTTTACGATTTCGCAACTAAAGTAACAAGTAGTGAATTCGATTTAGACGAAGGCGATGAAATGGATAAATCTCTTTCAGTTTCTATACCAAGAAACGTAAGGGAAGGACTCTATTACATGAAAGTCACTGTAAGTAACGACGAAATAGATGCCGTTGCTTATAGAACCGTTCGTGTTATTTAATGGGGGACTAAGGGATAATTCCTAGTGTCACCCACAAAACACAAATGTGTGACTACTTTAAAGTAACACTCAAAACAAAACCTTTATAAAAAGGTCTTGTTATCATGAGAAAATACACTACGTATCAAACAATTGGAGGAAGATACAAAATGAAAAAATTGCTACAAATGATCGCTCTTTTAGCAGTTGTTTTTGCTATTGCTGCATCCGCAGCTTTCGCAGACACAGCAGATTTAGAGTGGACAACAATAGAAGTAAATGGGCATGACATTTCATACAGTGCTGACGGTACTGCTGATGAAATGATTGCTGTTGAAGAAGGGGAAACTCTTGAAGTAGAAATTGGTCTAGAAGCTTTTGCTGACGTCGAAGACGTTCAAGTAGAAATCGAGATTAGTGGATACGAATATGATGATTATAACGACTTAGAAGATGAGTCTCATGCTTTCGATATGGAAGAAGGAACTACTAAATATGTAGATCTTGAGATTGACTTACCTGTTCAGTTAGATGATGACGAATATTATTTGAGAATTAGAGTTTCAGATAAGAACTCTTTAACTCTTGAACAAATCGTACGTCTTTACGTTGAACCATCACGTCATGGAATTGAGATCGCAGATCTTGTATTATCCCCTGGAAGTACTGTAGAAGCTGGCCGAAGTCTTTTGGCTACAGTTGAGTTACAGAACTTTGGTGACGGAGATGAAGAAGATGTTAAAGTAACTATTGCAGTTGAAGAACTTGGAATTTCAGCATCAGATTATATTGATAATCTTGAAGCAAACGAAAACTCCGCAAGTGTTAGCTACGAAACAACCGAGGAACTTTTCTTAAGTATCCCAGATTGTGCAGCAGCTGGTACCTACGCATTAAAAGTTACTGCTGAATACGATGAGTATGAAACTACAACTGCTTCCTACAGTTTAACTGTAACCGAAGGAAACTACTGTGATAACGATGACGACTCAGAGCGTCTTGTAATTGCTGTTGGTCCTGAAAGTCAAAACGTTAACGCTGGTTCAGAAGCTGTTTATGCTATTGCTCTAAGTAACGAAGGAACATCCTCAGAAAGTTACACTCTTAGTGTTTCAGTTGGATCAAGTGACTTATCAACCTCTCTTTCAGAGAGTCTTGTAGTTCTTGAATCAAGTGAATCCGCTGTTGTATACGCTTATGTATCAGCAGATAGTGAAGCTAGTGAAGGTGATTACCCTGTTACCATCCTTGTTGAAAACGATGGGAAAACCATTGAAACATTATCTTTAACTCTTGAAGTTGAAGGTGATAGTGATGCAAGTGAAGGAGTAAGCTTAAGAAATGGTCTTGAAATTGCTTTAATTGTACTAGTAGTACTTTTAGTAATTGTAGGACTAATTATTGGGTTTAGCAGACTTCGTGGAAACGAAGACGAAGAACAAACTTACTACTAGTCCTTTAATTAGGAATAAGTAGAGGTTGTATCTTCCTCCTTTTTTTTTTCTTTTCTTTTTTTGAGGAAGCATTCACACTTCAAATTCGCATCCACATCATACTAATTATAACATCTTTTATTTTTTTATTTTTTTCTTTTAACTCAATTTTATCTTAATCTACTGACTAAAACATTAATGGAGAATTAAATGGCAGAACAAAGTTATCAAAAACTGTATCACCAATTAGTTGGTCGGGATGCAACAGAAGCAGAATCAGTTCGCCTTCAAGAAAAATTAATTGAGCATGTACAACAAGCCCAAAAAGTTAAGGAAGGAAAGCCAGCAGGGTCTGGTAATCTTGATGAAGGTATTAACGCCATTCGAGAAACGTATCACATTGGTGAGTCTGCAATTGAGCAAGTTCTAAGATCTTTTTCAGCTGAAGTAACTGCTCAAGAAGATGCAGAATTACAAAGATCAAATAAACGCAGAGCTAATTTGAGAAGTATTGGTAAAAAGTTTCTGGTAGGCACTCTTGCAAGCACAGTTTTGGCAGCTACAGTTGGTGCTGGACTTGCAGCTTATCAATTAGGTGACGATGCTGAGATGGTCAGAAGAGGAATAATGCTTGACTCAAGGGAAGCTAGTTTAGAAAGTAATTACCAAAAACTAAATCAAGATTTACTCACAAGGGAGCAAGCCTTAGCTGCAAAAGAAGAAGCGATTCTCACAGAATTCTATGGTCCTTTGGATGCTTTAACTATCAGGTCAGAAGCTAGTAACCTAACTGAGATGGAAAAAGAGTTATTTCTTACCAAGCAATTGCAAGAGTCATGGTTAGCTGCGAAATCCAGTGGAAGTATTACTTATTCAGGGGAAGTTGCAGAAGGAATTGAAATAATGGTTTTTGAAATCCCTGAATCTTATACTAGTTTAGTTAAACTTCAAGATGGAGATATAACTTCAGTCTATATTAGAAATAAAAAAGAAGAATTACGTTATTCTGTTATTTTTGATGGGGACTCATCTTTGGTTGTAAAACATCATGCAGAAACAGTTAAAAAATATCAAGGTGATACTTTAGTTTTTGTTGGGGAAAGTTCTAAGCGTCATGATCAAATTGCAGCAGATGTTTGGGCTGACTATTCAGCACTAAAATCTAGAGGCCCTAGCAACTGAGCAACTAGTTTCATTTTTCATCATCTTTTATTTTTTTATTTTTTTCTTATAACTCAATTTCAATCATTCTTACACAACTTTTTTAACAACACCTCTACCTAAACCAAACGATACAATGGATCAACTAACTTCCAAGGAACAAGCAGCATTACGAGCCAAATCGATTGCCATCATCGGCGCAGGACCAATTGGCTGCTACACAGCACATCTATTAGCAAAGGCTGGACATAACGTCGAAGTATTCGAAGAACACCAGCAGATCGGAAATCCCATTCAATGCACTGGATTACTCACAGCTGACTTCGACAAATTTTTCCCAGATTTAAAAGATCAAAAACACAATTTTCTAGTATCAACGTTCAAATCAGTTACTGTTAAAACAAAAAACAAATCTATTAAAATTCCACAAAAGGAATATTTGGTTTGCCGGACTAAATTCGATCAATTCTTTGGAAAACTAGCAACAAAAAGTGGCGCAAAGATTCATTTGAATCACTCATTCCGAAGAAAAGAAGGCAACTCTTTAATCATTAAAGACAGCATAAACAAAGAAGAAAAATTTTTCACTCCAGACATTGTAATCGCAGCTGACGGCCCATTAAGTAAAACTGCTAAAGCCTTTAACATCTTTCACAAACTTAGAACTAATTATTATGGGATTCAAGCAGTTGTGGAAGGAAAATTCAACGAAGATAATTTCGATGTATTCTTTGGAGAACAATTCTGCAAAGACTTTTTTGTTTGGGTAGTTCCTGAATCGCAAACCACAGCCAGAGTTGGTCTTTGTAGCAAAAAAAATTCCAAAGCCATCTTCGACCAGTTCATGAAAAAACACAAAGAATGGACTATTAAAGAAATGCAAGCTGGAGTAATTCCTATCTTTCACAACGACCAAATTCTACAATCAAAAAACTGTTTTGTGGTTGGCGATGCTGCAGGGCAAGTAAAAGCTACAACTTTAGGTGGTTTAATCCCAGGCCTTCGAGCAGCTGAAAAACTTGCAACTGCAATCAATAATCATAATTACAGAAGCTACCAAAGTAAATCTTTAAAGATTAGGATTGAATTACAACTGCACAAGCAGATTCGAAAAGTAATGGATAACTTTAGTGATCAAGATTGGGATTCACTTTTAACTTTAACCAACCAGCAAAAAGTAAAAGATATTATGAGTCAGTATTCAAGAGACAATCCAATTCCTCTTATTACCAAACTTCTAATCAAGGAACCACGTTACTTGAAGTTCTTGAAACATTTATTTTAATTTATTAAGAATTAAATGTGTTCAAGAAGGAGCAACAGTGAGTTGTTGGTACATTTATTTTAATTTATTAAGAATTAAATATGTTCAAGAAGGAGCAACAGTGAGTTGTTGGTACATTTATTTTAATGTTAACAATAATAAACATACTAATTGATTAACAATGCTGAGTTACTGAGACATACATTCCAACATTGTGGCCACAATCACTCTGTTGAAAAACAGATTCCCCAAAAAACAAGCTACAACATACAAATCCAAACATTTAAATAGCAAAAAAATGTTTCTAATATAGTTAATGAGGTGATGTTTAATGGCAGCAAGAAAAAAGAGTACGCGTAAGCGTGCAAAAAAAACTAGTGCTAAAAAAAGATCAACTGCTCGAAGGGCTCCAGCTCCAGCAATGGTAATGGCTCCTGCTTGTAGTAGTGATGATGAAAAATGGGTTGGATTAGGTCTATTTTTTGTAGGTGCACTTATTTTGCTTAACACATGGCGTGGATGGGTTTCCTGGAGCGTTTTAGTTGGAGCAGTTCTTGCAGTATATGGTTTGTACCATTATTTTAGGTACGGATAATAATACTGTAATTAGTAAATTTTCTTTTTTTTTTATTTTTATTTTCTTTAATTTCAATCAATTCTATTTTTTTAAATTCAAATAATTTCATTTATTTTAACTTCAACCAATCTTCTCATTTTTTAATTTTAACAACCATCACAGCACATCAATAATTTTCTCCTAAACATATTTAAATCACAACCAAAACAAGAACTTCAACGATGACAACTGCAAGACCTCTTAGAAAAAAACAAGTCAAAGAGATAGTGCAAACTATTCAAAACCAATTTGGGATAGATTTCCCAATCGATGAATATCAATTCTACCTTAACAGCAGAGAAAAAATTTTCATTTTAAAACACAGCGAGCACCTAGAATCATTTAATTTCGAATTCATCCGAACTGATCGAATGGGCCTTTACTTCGCAGAATATCGAAATAGCTTCTTCCGCCCTAGTATGCAAGGAGTTCAACTTTTAATGCAAGTTGCAAAAGAACAAAACACTGAAGTCCATAATACTTTAGAAATCACTAAAGATCAAGCAGAAGAGTTCTTCAAAGGTGTAGATATCTTGTTTCCATCAAAAGAAAACAGCAATGCTCTTATTCTTACTTTCCAAGGAACCCCATTAGGCTTCGCTCAGATCAAAGAAGGCAGACTTTTGAATTATCTCCCAAAAACCTTTCGTGGCACAACAATTATCTAATTATTCTTGAAACAATTGCATAAAGCACAAAAAGTGCCTAAAATCCAAAAAAAAGCTAAAAACAGCTCTTTTCTACTAACTAAAATCTACGTTATCACTAAAAAGTGACAGAACAACCACAAAGTTTATAAATCAGACTATTCTAAAGTGATAACAGTGTTGATAGACTGTCGTCATTACGTTAAGTCTACAATGCTTTAATACTAAAAATTTCAATAAAAACAATTCAAGATAATAACACATAGGTGAAAAAACAATGAAGAAACTTTCGAAGAACGGTTTTGAAAAGTACTCTTTTCAAAAACAAGTAATTTCAATTTTGCTAATCTTACTAATTGCATTTTCTGCAGTTGGTGTAGCTTTAGCTGATGCACCAACTTTTGATAGTATTGGTGACCAAATTTTTAATGAAGCAGAATTAAACACCTTATCCATTGCTCCAAGCGATGTTGACGGCGATGCTTTAACCCTTACTTTAACAGAAGATTCTTATGATAGTGAAGATTCAAGTTATAGGGAATCAAGAGATTTTTCCTACTTTATCGACGCTGGCGATTATAGTTCAGCTGTACAATGGACTCCTGACTATGCTGATGTTGGTGACCACATTTTTACCTATACTGTAACTGATGATACTGGTGAATCTACTAGTGAAACATTTACAATTACTGTTATTTCTCAGTATGTTATTGATCTTGAAAATTTAGAATTAGAATTCGCTGCTATCTCAAGTGAAGTAGAAGGTCTTGTTATTAACTTTAATGATGCTATTGAAGACGACGACAGTGAAGATTTAGAAGAAATTTATGGTGAATTAGAGGACATTATTGCAGGATTTTCCTCATTTTTAGAAGAGGTTGATGATCTTGTACACAATATTGATGAAGCTAATGATGATGGCGAGTTAAGTAATGAAATAACTGAAGATATTGAAACTGGCATTGATGATTTAATGTTAGATTTTACTGATTTACTTGAACTTGTTGAAACCATGTCTGACTATATTGAAAGTTATGTTGGTAACAGTATTCCTGAATTCGTAGTTATGGAAGAGATGGAATTCCTATTTATGGAAGACGTAGCTGGCGAAGCACCACTTTTAATTCACGATTCTGATGCAGATGAAACATTCACCTTAACTGGCGAAGAAACAAGTTACAGCTCAACTAGTTCATCTTTAGATTTAAGTGACCCTAGTGTTCTTGCAATGCGAACCAGTGATGGTTTGTATGAGGCAATGATTTACTGGACTCCAACTAATGATGATGTTGGATACCACTATGTGACTATCACAGCTGAAGATTCATATGGAAATGAAATCACTGTTTCTGTACTTCTTTATGTTGATGGTGTAGATGATCCTTTAGAAGTAGCTGCAATTGCAGATCAAACAGTTTCTGTTGATGTAGTTACAGGTGAAGTTGAAACTTTTACTTATGATGTTGAAGCAACTGATGAAGATGCAACTAGTATTACTTACAATTTGATGTCAATTGTTAGTCGCTTTAGTGATGTAGTTCCATTAAGACCTGAACCAATTAATCCTATTGAAATTGATTCTGACGGAGTTATTACTTGGGTTCCAGATGTAAGTGAAGTTGGAGTGACATTCACTGTAATGGTTGATGTATATTCTCACCCAAGTATCAGCCATCAAGAATTTGATATCGAAGTTATCGCTGATGCTATGCCAACCATTTCTGGTTTAGATTCAAGCTATAGTGCAAATGAAGGAGAAGAATTAACTTTTACTTTTACTTCAACTGAAGCTGATGGTGAAGCATTAAGTTTTGAAATCACAGAAGAATCTTTCAGTGGAACATACGCAAGCTCAAGCAACATTGAATCTGAAGCTGTTTTCGCAAGCGCAGGCAGCGATAGTTACACTGTAACTTGGACACCAACTAATGATGCAGTTGGAACTGTTACAGCATCAATTACAGTTACTGATGAAAGTGGAAGTTCAGCAACAAGTGATTCATTTACAATTACTGTGGCTGATTCAACTACTGCACCAAACATTGATGCTATTGCAGATCAAAATGTAGCTATTGGTGATACTCTTGATTTAACTATCACAGCATCTGATCCAGATGGTGGTAGTGTAGCTCTTAGCATGTCAGGTGATTTACCAAGTGATGCAATCTTTACCGATAATGGTGATGGAACTGCAAGCCTAGTTTGGACAACTGCAACAGGCGATGATGCTGATTATGATGTAACTATTACTGCAATTGATAGTGATAGTGAATCAAGTACTGCAACATTTACTGTAACTGCTGGAGAAGGAACTCCACTTTCTGAATGGGAACAAGCAATTGCTGACCTTCAAGCAGAGTTTGACGAAATCGAAGAAGAATTCGAAGACGATGATCTTGAAGATGAGTATGAAGATGCTGTTGACGATGACGATGAAAGTGACATTGAAGATGCTGAAGATGACCTTTTAGATATTATTGATCAATTAGAAGATTTACTTGATGATCTTGAAGATGTTCGTGATGATGTTAATGAAGCTGAAGAAGATGATGATATTTCAAAATCAACTGAAAGTGACCTAGAAGATGACTTAGATGACTTAGAAGAGGACATTAATGATTTAATTGATGAAATCGAAGACATTTTAGGAATTGAGAGTAATAACGGTACATCTGCTACTGGATATTTAGAAGCAACCAGTACTGGTGACTCAGTTGATGATGACAGAAGCAGTAATGGTCTTGAAGTTGAAGTTACAACTTTTCAAGATGAAGATGACGGTTCAACTGCAACTGTTGAGAACACATCAAGTTTTGATGAGATCAGACCGCTTTTATGGCTTGCTGGTGGAATTGCAATTGCTTTTGCTTTGTTAATTTTCGCACTTAGTATGCTTGTAACAAGGAAATAATTTTTTTTTTTTAAATCATTACTTTTTTTAATTTTAAATATAGCAACAAGAATTCAGAATTAGATTAATATTATCATTTTTAGGAAAGTTTTAAATGATGAATGGAGATATAAAAAATATGGCAAAATTAAATGAATCAGAAAAAAGCGAAAAAATTGGTTTTCATAAAGGTAGTTTAGCTACATTAACAAAAGAGCGTGAAGAACTTGCAAGAATGCTAAGTATTGTTGAGCAATTAATGCATATGCATATCAAAGAACTAAAAGACTTAGGTATTGATTTAGCAGCTGAAGCAAAAAAAGCTAACCAAACACCAACTAAGAAACTTAAAGGTAAAAAAGATCTAGGAGAGATCTTATAATAACATTTTTTAATTATTTTTTAATTTTTTTTAACATCTTGATTCACACTACATTTTCATTCTGATTATTTTTTCAATTATGTTTATCTAATTATTCTCTCATTTCATGGTGTCATACTTCAAAAAATCCCTTGTTTTATTGAAACGAAGAAAAACATTAATAAAGCTCAAACGACCTATTCAGAGTTATGCGTTTTAGAATTCAAGCAAAGGATGATGATAATATTCAGAGGTACCCTACAAGTGACCTTAAAATAGCGAGGGTTTTTTCTGACAAATTAAAGAAAGAGTTGCAAGATTTTCTCTCAAGCGTTGTAGTTTTTGGTAGTTCGGCTAGAAAAACGCAACATAAAAATTCCGATATTGATGTGTTAATTATTGGTAACGACTTAGATTTCAAATTAAGTCAACCGTTCTTAGAAACTTACAGGCTAATTATTGAAAGAACAATCATGAACACTTCAGGCAAACTACATGTAACTAGTATGACAATGAGTAGTTTTTGGGAGTATGCAAGAGCTGGTGACCCTATAGTTACTAACATCTTAAGAGATGGAGTTACTCTTCATGATAATGGGTCTTTTAGGCCATTGCAACAACTTTTACGTCAAGGTCGAGTTCGGCCAACTGAGGAGTCTGTTTGGCGTTATTTTGCCAGAGCCCCAAAAACATTGAACAATTCTAGGTGGCATATTATGCAAGGGACTTTGGATTTATATTGGGCTGTAATTGATAGTGCTCATGCAGCATTGATGGCAAAGGATACTATTCCTCCAAGCCCTGATCATGTGGCAGCGATGTTAAACAAGGTATTTGTAAAATCAAAAGAGCTGGAACCAAAGTATGTTGAATTAATGACTAAGTTTTACAATTTAAACAAAGATATCACTCATCGAAAGATTCAACATATTAATGGGCGTGATTATGATCATTTGTATAAAGAAGCAGGTGAGTTTGTTAATCGAATGAAGAAGTTGATTCGTAAACATGAGTTATAGTTTTTCTAATTTTTTCTATTCATTCTTTACTATGTTCAAAAACACAGACTCAAATTTTCCAATAATTTTGCTTCCACTTCAATAAACCTTATATACTAATTTCTAAAAATCAACAGTATGACATCAAAATCAGTTCATCAAACTTTAATTCAAAAATATAGTGATCTAATCACAGACCCAGAATCATTTTTTTCTAAAGTGAAATCAGAGTTAACTTACAATCAAAGTTTATTCTTCCTGATAATATTAACTTTATCTGCAACATTGATAAAAATTATTTTAACAACTCCTCTTTTAATTAAGGGTACAGCTTCCTTTGCAAATGTTACTTGGGCAGCCCAGTTATTAACTTTAATTTATTATCCTTTTTATACTTTATTTTATGCAATTATTGCAGCGTTGATTTCATTTGTATTATTGTTTTTGTTAAGGACTAAAGGCAATAATTTTACTGGAAATTTAAACATCTTGGCATATACTCAAACAATTCCTTTAGCTTATGGAATTTTTGGGACCTTGGTAGTTTTAGTTACAGAGTTAATCACAGGTGAATCATCAAATCAAGCTTTGCTTGCAGTGTTCAGTCAAGGATTTCCATCAGTTTCTGTATTTTTGGCATTTTCAGTAATGTTAACTTTAATCGTCACAGTTGTCTCTTGGTTCCATTTAATTTGGGCGATGACCAGTGGTTTGAATACTCATTTTGATATTGCAAAACATAAGGGAATTTTAATCTCAATTGTTTCATTAATCTTAAGCTTCATTGTCTTAACTATGATCTCTGGTTTGATTACTTTTAATATTTAATTTTGTACAGTTTTTCTCACCAAAGCATACTGCATAACCACCAACCTTAATTTTGTTTTCAACTTCAACAAATATTTTGCCAGCTTGATTCATCACATTTCCTTGTTCAACTACAAATTCTTTTTTTTCAGAAAGCTCATTCATTTGCAAGTATGCACCAAGAGATCCAGCTGCAACTCCTGTGATTGGATCTTCATTGATCCCAGCTAACGGATTAAATTGTCTGGCATGAAAATCATTATTCTCATCAATGGTCTCAGTAGTAAACACATAAAATCCTCTGGCTCCACTATTTTTACAATATTCAATTATTTTTTCAAAATCGCAATTAATTTCAAACAGTGATTTTAATGATTTAATGGGAATCATCAACTTTGCAGTTCCAGTGGAAACTGTTTGAATAGGCCAATCTTCAATTTGCTCTTCTTCAATCCCTAACGCTTCAGCTATTCTTTTTTTGTCATGACTATACTCAATCACCTCAGATTTTTTCTGTATCATCATGATCAATCCATCTTTAAAACATTCAACTAAAATCACGCCTACATTTGTTTCAATTGAAACATTTTTTGCAAGATCAGCCTCATTCATTTTAATCAAATTATTCTTGATTAAATCATAACAGGCAGCAATTGTTGCATGGCCGCAAAGATCCACCTCTTGACTTGGACTAAAAAATCTAAATTTAAAATCAGCTACAGTTGAGTCTAAAACAAATACGGATTCGCTAAAACCCAGTTTCAATGAAATTTCTAACATTTTTTCAGAATTCAAATTATTAGCATCTAACACAACTCCAGCTGGATTTCCTTGTTCGGCATTTTTTGTAAACGCTTTAACTAAGTCAATTTTAATCTCCATAAACTTTTGATTTTTTCCTGATTTAAATAATCTCATATCACTAAATTATAAAACCATCAAAAACCTACAAAAAGATTTAAGAATCACCTGCAACAACAAATCAGCTATGAAAGATAAAATTCTCCCCTATGTACTTCAAAATATGATCAAATACCAAGGTTCAGCAAATCCTAAAGCTGTTCTTGGGCCAGCGCTAAAGAACAATCCAGAACTTAAAACTCAAGTCCCAGACGTTCTAAAAACTATTCAAGAAATTATTCAAGAACATCAAGGTCAATCAACTGAGGAGCTAAAAACCCAACTTCAATCAATTAATCCTGATCTTCTTCCACAAAAAGAACCAGAGCAAGTTAAAGGCCCATTAAAGCCTCTTAGAAACGCAGATATGAACAAAGTTCTTGTTAGAATCGCACCTTCTCCCTCCGGACCACTACACATCGGTCACGCATATGGGACTATGCTAAATGCAACTTATGCTAATATGTACGGTGGAAAATTTATCTTAAGAATTGAAGACACAAATCCAGCTAACATTTATCCAAAAGCTTACCAAATGATTGAAGATGATGTTAACTGGTTAACTGGTAACAAGATCGACGACCTCAAAATTCAAAGTGATAGACTTGACATTTATAACAAATATACAAAACAACTTGTCAGTCAAGGTGATGCCTACATTTGTACTTGTGATCCTGATGAGTGGCGTGAAATGAAAGCTAAGAAGGCAGCATGTTCTTGCAGAAGCGAAGAAACAGCAGACCAACTTATCAAACTTGATAAAATGTACAGTATCAAAAGCGAAGGCGGTTTTCAAGAAGGTGAAGCTGTTCTTAGATTAAAAACTGACATCGAGGATAAGAATCCAGCTATGCGTGATTTTTCATTGGCAAGAATTGCAGAACATATTCATCCAAGAACCAAAGCAGACAATCGTGTTTGGCCACTTATGGTCCTGAGCGTTGCAATCGACGATCATGAGATGGGTATCACTCATGTTCTAAATGGGAAAGATCATCATGATAATGGGAAGAAAGAAGCTTTGATTATGCAAAAGTTAGGATGGAAGGCTCCAGAGTATCAGCATTGGGGCAGAATTAATTTTGAGGGTATGCGGCTTTCAACTAGTAAAACTAAAATTGCAATTGAAGAAGGCGAGTATACTGGGTGGGATGATATTAGGCTAGCTACATTAAAAGCTTTAAGACGCCGAGGTTACCAGCCTGAAGCACTAAAGAAGTTCGCCTGCGAAATTGGTCTTTCCTTAAACGATAAAACTGTTTCTCAAGAAGAGTTTTGGAAAATAATTAATTCTTTTAACAAGGAGATTATTGAATCAACTAGTAATCGTTATTTCTTTGTTGATAATCCAATTGAATTAAATATCGCTGGTTTAGAAAGTAAAACAATTGAGTTAGATTTACATCCTGACAACAAAGATCGTGGGACAAGAAGTTTAAACCTCACAGGTTCTTTTTTAATCAGTAAACAAGATTTAGACTCTTTGAACACTAATGCAATTCATCGGTTAATTGATTGTTGCAATTTTCAAAACAAAGAAGATCAATCTAACTTCGAATTTCTATCAAAGGAGTATGAACACTTCAAGGATGCTGAAAACAAAGGTAGAATAATTCATTTCTTGCCGAACGACGATTCGCAAATAATTGATGCTGAAGTTCTCTTAACAGATCATACTTTACTAAAGGGAAAAATCGAAAAGAACATTATCAAAAATCAAAAAGTTGGTGATATTGTTCAACTTGAAAGACGCTTTTTTGCAAGAATCGACACAATCACAGATGAAAAAGTTACTCTTTGGTACTTGCACAAATAAACTCTACTCACAAAAGCAAAGTCATAGGCGCGCTCGCCCCCTTGCCGGAATATCTCATCAAATGGTTGAATTTTGACAAGCATTTTTCTAAAAACAATTAGAAAAATTGTGGTGCAGTCGAATGGAGTGGCCCGGCCTTGGCCAGCGCCTTTAGACTTTGCGTTAAATAAACAACTGCCAACGATCAAAACCTTTAAGAGGGGAAACAATTTACTAATAGGATTGGGGACAAGGTGAATGGGAAAAATAAGTATCGACACACCGCTAGCAGAGATTCAACTGCGGCGTTATGAAAAACCACAGCTTACTGGACGAGATTTAGTTAGGCGTGTTTGTCTATCTTTAGGTCTATTACAACCGGGTGATTCTCGTGATGTGATTGTTGATATTATGATGGTTCTTCTAAAAGCCAGAACTAAGAAAGAAGAGTTACATTCTGAAGAAATCAAAAATCATGTTATTGATATTCGAAAATCATCTCAACTACCAATGCTTGGAATTGCGGCATCTAACATCAGACGTCAACTAAAAAGACTCAAAGACTTACACTTAATTGAATCAAACGCTAACCTTTATCGAATTTCTGAATTTGCTAACCTTTCTGAATTATTTGATGAAAAGATTGAAAAATTTCTATTAAGAAGTATCGTTGGAAGAGTTAAGGATTATTTGAAAGCTGTTGATACTGAGTTTTCTAGTAATTAACACCTACGTTTCCGATGCAACTATAATCAATTATAACTGGAATTATCTTCTACAGCCCCAAAAACAATAAAAAGGACCATTCTTAATATTCATAGAAAGCGTATGGTTTTAATCCAAGAGAAATTAGATTCTGCTCACAAAAATGCCATCAATCGTTTTGAGTTAGTAAGAAACATCCCAAGAATTTCTGCACTTACTGATCTTTTTGAAGCAACTTATGAAATAACTTCTTATGAAGACAAAGTCCCTGAATTAATTGGAGATTGTCAGATTCGTTTAGGTCCAGGTGCCTTTTATGGTGACGAGGGGAAGGGTAAATTTGGTAATCGGATGGCAAGTGACTGTGATTTAGTAGTTAGGCTGCGTGGTGGTGAGAACACTGGCAGGTCTTTTATCGATCCAACTACTGGCGAAAAAGTAGTTTTGCATGCAGTCCCTTCAGCAGTTCCTCATGGTGTTAAATGTTTAATGAATTCTGAGATGGTAATTGATCCAATCAATATTACTAACCGCGAATTCAGACCACTTCAAGACAGGGGATACACTTTAGATAACTTAATGATTGGTAATTGTCATATTGTAACGCCGGCACACAAAATCATGGATGTGCTTGGATCACCAAATAATTCTTCAACTGGTGTTGGAATGAAAGCATCACATGAGTCAAAAGCTAGAAAGACTAGTGCAAGATTAAATGACTTAGTTAACTCTCGCTCAAATCTAATTAAGAGATTACAAAAAGATATGCTTGCTTATACTGGATTCATTGCTGCAACTCCACATATTCAAGATGAGAATCATCTGTATCAACAATTAGTTGACAAAAGAGAAAAGAATCCAAGGGTTGTCCCTGATCATGTACTTCATTTTGCTTATGTTCACAAAGAAAATGGATTAGAGAAGGCTATTGAAGATTTAGCTGACAGTTATATTGATTTACTTAGAGATTCAGATTCTCCATTAAACAACCGTGTAGTTGCAAGAGAAGTAATGCAAAAGGCTTTAGCAGAAGATAAGAATTTGTATATTGAACCAACTCAAGGTCATTTTTTAAATAACGACAATGAAGTTGGTTATCGTCAAGGAACTTCTGTTAATAGCTCTGCTAGCGGTGCTCTTTCAAGTCAAGGAATTGATCTTAGCAAATATAAACCATTTGTAGTTTCCATCCAAAAAACACCAGGTACTAGTCGTGTTGGTGCAGGTGATGTTCCGTTTGCATTTTGTGGGTCAAATGTTCTATGTGAAGCTGGAGCTACAAATTTGAAAGATTTAGGTGAAATAATTTGTCAAGATTTTCAAGAAATCCACACACAATACTTTGAAAATATTTTAGAAAACGGAATTGCTGAACCATTCATTTACGATGACAAAACAGGTAGTTATGATGGTGGTGTGGCAATGGCTATCACAACTTCAAGATTTCTTAATGAAAAAGGTGCAACTACTAATAAACCAAGAATTACTGGTTGGTTTGATTGTGTGGCAGCAGCCGAAGTTGTAAGGGCTCAAGGTGAGTACATGTTTATTTCAGCAATGGATCGTGGTGATCATTATGATAATATTGGTTTGATTGTTGGTTACACTGTTGCTATTCCAGAAGCCTCGTCCGATGAATTTAGTCGCGATGAAGAAGGAAATTTTATGTTCTGTAATGGTACCAAATATCGAACTGGAGATATTATTGAAATTGGTGATAGTGTGCCTAACAGTCATGTCTTGGGTTATTGTGTGCCAATTGTAAAAGTAATGCAGGGGTGGAGTGAAACTCCACTTTATTCAAAAAATCCAGAAGCTTGGCATGGCAAGAATTTACCAACTTCCACATCTAATTTTATCGCAACCATTGAAGGTTTAACTGGTGCACATGTTCTAGGCATTGGTGTTGGTCCTGATGACCATGAAGCTTTGTATTTGAAGAAGCAGTAAGCAGATTCATCTGATTCTGAGTAATTGGCGCCTGGGTCCCCTTGCTGGAATGCACAAGAAAACTAACGAATTTTCAGGAGCATTTTGTGCTTTAATCCTAAAGTGCAAAATCATCGCGAGCTGAAATGAACTAGCCCAGCCTGACCAGTGCCTTTTTTACTCAAGATAGGATCTTTCTTCAATTAGAACCAGGAATCACAGCAAGCGAAATAATAATCAAGCAACAACAACAAAATAAAGAAAATTAAACTAATCAAATAAACTTACTTACGTTCTCTTGGCATATACATTGAGAAAGTTGAACCTTCTCCAATCTCAGATTCTACTTTTACAAATCCATGAACTGATCTTGCAGTTGTTTCTGTTAAAGCTAAACCAATTCCAGAATTAGAGGTATCACCTTGTTTTGAAGTATAACCATTTTCAAAAATTCTTTCTAATTTACCTTCTTCAATTCCTCTCCCATGATCTCTAACTGAGATTCTTACAAACTCATCATCAGTTGTATATAATCCTGAATTAACTCCCAGATTATTTAATTCGTCAGCAGATAGATGAATAACCTGGCCAGAAACTTCAATTGTTTTTGTAGCCTTTAGGGCAGAAGCAGCGTAGGCATTTGTGATGAAATTCCACACTTGAGCATAAGTTGGAGCTTCAAGATTACTCACCTTAATGTCGCCTTCACATGTTAAACCCACATCAACATTTTCAACCCATTTATTCTCAGTGTATAATTGCAATTTCCCAAGTAGTTCTCCCAAATCAAATTGAGTTGTTCTCGGATTTAAACCCAATGCCTTTATAGATTTTGTAATATTCTCAGCATGTGTAACACTTGGGTTAATCGTGGCTAAAGTTTGTTCTTGCAGTTGGCCATTACCAGAAAGAAGTTTCAACACACTAGCTGAACTTCTCACTTTGTAGAATACATCATCAAAATCGTGGTCCATCCTTCTCAAGAGTAACTCTAAAAAATCTTCTCTCTTAAGTCTGGTTTCTCCTGGAATTAGTACATATTCAGCCATCATTAATCAGCATACGTACTCATTTATAAACTTTATGGTGAATTAACTACTGTTTGGTGACAACGACGTAGCCACTGGTCAAATATCAACATAGCAAAAGAAACCAACTACGAAATAACAATCATATAACTAAAAAAAGAAATAAAACAAGAAATAAAAAATCTAAATAATATCTTCTTCACTAACTACAATAAAGTCGCCAGTTGCAATCACAGCTGAAAAAGGAATTAATTGATTTCCTTCTTTATCTTTCTCAAGTTCTAATTTGTCAGTGTATGATGTTGGGTTCTTAAGAACTAAATGAATTAATTCTCCTGATCCAACTTCAAATACTAAATCTCCAACTTCTCCGAACTTCTTTCCCATCTTGGAAACTACTGTTTTGCTCATGATTTCTCGAGAATAATTTTTATCTTTTTCCATTTCTGTCCCTCTGTATCTAATGATATCTACCTAATAACTATGATTTGTTATAATTCCAATCAAATAATTCCAAACTAATTATTTAAAGTTTTTGGTGCGTTGAATCCACTATTATAGTGCTTATGTTCAAATTCCACTCAAGACCACAATCTTTTTATACCTAAAAACAGCCATTCAATGCTATGACAGAACACAAAAAGATGATCATTATCGGAGCTGGTCCAGCAGGACTTACAGCAGCTCTTTACGCAGCAAGGGCTGAATTAAAACCATTTTGCATTGAAGGATACAAAGCTGGCGGACAATTAATGCTTACAAGTGACGTTGAGAATTATCCTGGTTTTGAAAAAGGTGTTCTTGGTCCAGACTTAATCAGCATCATGCGAAAACAAGCAGAGCGTTTTGGAACAGAATTTTTATCTGAAGATGTAACTGAAGTTGACTTCAAAAGCAAACCATTTAAAGTTAAAATTTACGAAAAAGAATTTACAGCTGATACTGTGATCATTTCAACTGGTGCTAATGCAAAGTGGCTTGGTTTAGAATCAGAAAAAGCTTTACTTGGGCGTGGAGTTACCAGCTGTGCTACCTGCGATGCTGCTTTCTTTAAAGAGCAAGAAGTTGTAGTTATTGGTGGTGGAGATTCTGCTATGGAAGAAGCCCTTTTTCTTACAAAATTCGCATCCAAAGTTACTATCATTCATCGAAGAGAGGAACTTCGAGCGAGTAAAATTATGGCAAAGCGTGCACAAGATCATCCTAAAATCGAATTTGCACTTAACAGTTCTGTCCTTGAAGTTATGGGAGTAGAAGAGAAAAAAGTAACTGGTGCAAAAATTAAAAACTCTAAAACAAACGAAGAATCTATCATTCCCTGTTCCGGATTTTTCTTAGCAATTGGTCACAAACCTAATACTGAATTATTCAAAGACACTGGTTTAGAAACTGATGAAACAGGCTACCTCATAACAGAAGGAAAGAGTAGCAAGACCAAGATCCCTGGAGTTTTTGCTTGTGGTGATGTTCAAGATCATACTTATCGGCAAGCAATCACAGCAGCTGGTTCTGGTTGCGCAGCAGCACTTGATGCTGAGAGATATTTAGCAGAGCATGAAGAAGAGTAAACTTAAACATGATCATCAACTATTACAACAAAAGTAATTGAGTGTGGGTCCACTTGCCGGAACTAAGAGGAAAAACAGTGATCTTTCATGAGCTTTGTGACTTAAGGAACAAAGTCACGAGAGCTTTGCTCGACTAGATAATTTTTATTTTTTCCAAAAATAAAAATCGTAGGCGAAATGAAATGAGCTAGCCCGGCCTGACCATTACTCAATTACTTCGACAAAAATAATTAAAATTAACATGAACCAAAAAAAATCAAACATTATTTTGTACTTAATTCTCATCTTCGCTATCATCGGACTGCTTTCCTCAGTTTATTTAACTAACTTGCATTACAAAACTGAAAGTACTGATACTATTTGCGATATCAACACCAAAGTATCTTGTACTAACTTAGCTCAGAGTAAATATAGTAACTTTGCCGGAATTCCAATTGCAATTTTAGGAATTTTAGGATACTTATCATTTCTTGCACTAACAACTGCCCTTTTCTTCAATCCAAAAAACAGTTTGTTAAAAAAATCTTTATTCACGTTAGCAAGTATCGCTGCGGTTTTCACCTTTTATTTGATTTTTGTAGAGTTCAACATAGGGATTTTTTGTTTGGGCTGTTTAGTTTCACAAATCTCGACAGTTGCAATTCTCATTCTTTCATATGCATTATACAAAAGCACTATTCACAAATAACTTTTTCAGATTTCTGATCTAATTAAACACGTCATAGATACGATGGTTACAAAAAGTTAATAAAGCGGTTTTTGCTGTAATTCTACTTATGTCTATGCAAGATAAAATTCTTGATGTTTTAAGGAGAGGTGGTCCTCAAGTTTCTCCTAAAATTGCAAGAGAAGTAAAAGGTGATGGGCTTATAGTTTCAGCTTATTTGTCTGAACTTAATGCTTCAGGAAAATTAAAAATTTCCAAAATGAAAATTGGAACTTCTCCTCTTTATTATCTCCCTGGTCAAGAAAAGCGTTTAACTTTGTTTGCTGACAGGTTAAACAAAAAGGATAAGGCAGTTTTTGATAAACTTGAACAATTAAAGGTGTTAAGAGAAGTTCAATTGGATCTTCTTGGCAAAGTTGCCTTAAGGAAGATGAAAGATTTTGCAATCCCTCTACAAGTTACAGTTGGTGGAAAACGTGAAATCTTTTGGCGATGGTTTTTACTGGACCCTGAAGAAACTAATTTGATTGTATCTTCTCTCTTGCAGCAAGTAGGTCCAGGTACTGGTGTTGAGGAAGTAACTTCTGCGAATCTTTCAACTCCTGCTTTAACACCCAACAAAGTTGAGATCAAATCTTCTACTTCAAAGCGAATTATTAATGATCGTGTTCCAACAGCTGATGAGCTAGCAAAAGCTGCTCAAGCTGCAACTACTGCAGCATCCAATCTTACAAGTCCAAATCCATCTGATCAATCTGAAAGTTCTACTAACAATGCTTCAACTAACAATCCAACTTCATCGCAATCAACTGCTACGAAGGATGTTGAGGATGTGAAACTGAATCTTGTTTCTAGTTATCCTCCGAACACAACTATTAAAGGGACAGCTGAGGTAGAATCTGTATATCCAGAGAACACTTCAAATTCTTCTAGGGGTTCTGTGATTTTTGAAGACACCATTCATTCTCAAGTTGTGGAAGTGATCAATACAGCAGATATAGCATCACAAGTTCCAACCGAGATTAATTCAGAGGATGAACTAATTGTCGAGCAACCAACAAAAGATCAAGTCAAAGAAGAATTAGTTAGTCCTGAATTAACTAAGGCTGAACAAGAGGAAAAATTACGTGATGTCGAGGACCTTTTAGAGCATTCAAAGGTTAATGTGCCACAATCAAAGCCTGAACCAGTTCCAGTAGAAGAAAAAATACCTGAACCAGTTAAGGAAATCAAAGAGGAGTCTACTCCAAAATCCACTCCAGTTCCTGAAGATAAAGTTTCAAAGAAGGTTCAGAAGAAAATTAAAAAGGAAGTTGAAGTTAAAGCTGCTTCTTCACTTGTTAAGGAAAAAAAGATTGTGGAAGAAGAACCAAAAGTTGCTCAAGAACTAGCTCAAGAACCAGCTTCAGAAATCCAATCTGAACCAGTATCTAAAGTTGAACCTAAGGAAGTTACAAAAGAGATTACTGAAGTTAAAACTGTAGAACCAAAAGTTGAAGTGAAGCCAGTTGAGAAACAAAAATCTTTAGTTGAGAAATTAAAGGAAACATTTCTGCCAAAACGTAAAGGCAAAGCAGGCGAACTTTTGCCAAAAGTAGAACGCTTCCTTACAAATCAAGACATTGCAATCGAGAGTAGTGAAGTTGTGAGAAAAAATTCAGACCTCTCTTTGCAAATATTAGTTCCAACTAAGGTTGGTAAGGTATTATTTTTCTGTAAAGTAAGAAATAAGAAACGTTGCGATGAGAAAGACATTTCAGCAGCTTATATGGAAGCGCAAGTAGCTAAGCTTCCACTTTTATTTCTCTACACTGATGAAGTGTCAACCAAAGCAACTGACTTTTTAGATTCTGGTAGTTTTGATAACTTGCTGTTGATGAAAGTTAATGTTGAAGATCAGGAGTAATCATTTTCTAAACAAGGTTATTAACAGAACCACTAAACTTATAACATACTCCAAACCACAAAACACTGAACATGGGATTAAAAATCAAAGAAATTGTTACCAAAAAACCATTCGACCCAAAGACTCTCAAAGATAAGATCTTAGCTGTCGATTCTATGAATTATTTATACCAATTTTTAACTACAATCCGTGGGCCTGATGGAACTCCACTTACAAACAGTAAAGGTGAAGTAACCTCACATTTAATTGGTTTATTCAACCGAACAACCAGTCTTATGGAAGAGGGTATGAAATTTGTTTTCGTTTTTGATGGAAAAGCTCCAGCTCTAAAACAAGTAACTTGGGATAAACGTGATGCTGTCAAAAAGGAAGCTTCTTTAAGACTTGAAGTCGCAAAAGATGAGGGTGATTTAGAAGCTATGCGTAAATTCGCTAGCCGAACCACAAAACTCAACAAAGAAATGATTAATGATGCAAAGGAAGTAATCACTCTTCTAGGTCTACCAATTGTGCAAGCACCCAGTGAGGGTGAAGCTCAAGCCTCAGCGATGGTAGCCGATGGAACTGCTTACGCTTGTATCTCTCAAGATTATGATAATTTAATTTTTGGTTGTCCAAAACTGATTAGAAACTTAACTATCGCTGGCAGACGCAAACGTACCGGAAAACTTGGAACAGTAAAAGTTGAAGCTGAAGAGTTACTACTAGCAGACAACCTAGGTAACTTAGGGATCACACATGAGCAATTAATTTACTTGGCAATCTTAGTTGGTACTGATTACAATCCAGCTGGTATCAAAGGTATCGGGCAAAAGAAGGCTCTTAAACTGATCAAAGAGAATAAAGGTACAATTGATGAATTATTCAAATCATTAAATTGGGATGAACATTATCCAGATCTACGTTACCAAGAACTGTTCACAACCATTAAAGATATGCCAACTATTAAAACACCAAATTTAGAATGGCATGATCCTAACGAAGACAAATTAGTGGAATGTCTGGTAAAGCGGCATGGATTTTCTGAAGACAGAGTACGAAGCAAGTTACAACGACTCCAAGATGCGAAGAAAGCAAAAGCGCAGAAAGGGCTTGGTGACTGGTTTTAGTATGGCAAGAGATGATTGTTTATTTTGTAGAATATCAACAAAATCTTCTGAACGAGTTGTTTATTCAAATGATTCATTTTTGGTTATAAAAGATCTTGCTCCTGTGAGTAAAGGTCATTCTTTGGTGATTATAAAAGAGCATGTTGTTTCATTATTTGATCTGGATCCAACGCAGATGCAAAATTTGCTTGATGCATTAAAACAAACAAAACTTTTTTTAGACAAAGAATTTTCTCCTGATGCGTATAATATAGGTGTTAACGATGGCAGAGCTGCAGGAAGAACAAAAGATCATTTACATGTTCATGTAATCCCACGTTATGTTGGAGATGTTGATGATCCTATTGGTGGTGTGAGAAATCTCAAGGGGAAATTTGTGGAACCAGCTAATTAGAATAAACACTGAGTAGCATTCTTTGTAAGGACTCAGGTATCTCTTCGTTCTTCATAGCACTAATCTGTTCAATTGATACTAATTCGTACCCTTTTACTTTTTCTTCAGTTGGATTTTTTGTAATATCAATTTCCTGATTTCCAATAATCTCACATTCATATGTCATGCAATTAATCTGATCTCCAGTTTTTCCATGAAAGAAATACCAAATTCCAACTGGTTCAACTAAATTCACATCAAGGTATACTTCTTCCTTTACTTCTCTCACTAGACAGTCTAATGGGTCTTCGCCATGTTCAACTTTTCCACCAGGTAGGTCGTAAACAATGTTCCCATTAGCAATTTGTTGTTTTAACATTAGAATTCTATTATCAATTTTGATCACTGCCTTCATAGCAGATCTAACTCTTTTTTCAATAGTCATGGTTAAAATTTCACTAAGCTAATATTTAAGTTTAATCACCGCTTAGCATAACCTTTACTAGTCTTCTCACTCCAAAACAAAGGAAGTGGATTTGTCACAAAACCGCGAAACTTATCTGAATACACATAAACCAATCCTTCAACTTCTTTGTATTCATCAAAATTATTCTGCACATCGGAATAAATATTTTTAATCTTCTTCCGCTCAAAATCTTTCTGCAACAATGAAGATGGCTTCAACAGTAAAAAGTCAGTCTGACGAATTGCATTCACTTCTAAATTAGAAGAATTCTGTGTAATGAAGAGCACAGTCAAATCTTTATGTCTTGCAATCAATAAAATCTCAGATAGTAATTTATTCGCATCGCTCATCGAGGACCTAGAAGAAAACTCAATTCCTCCTTCATCAATTAACAGTACAGCATCATTTTCAATCTCTTCAATTGATTTCACAACTTTAATCCAGCGTGGCACTGAGTTTTGTTTAAACCCCATCGCATAACATCGCTTCTCGCTACGTGACTTAAAATTCTCAAGTAAAAACATTCCAATTGCACTTTTTCCAGTTCCGCGTGCTCCTAATATAATCCCAATTAAAGAAGACTTAGAATACAATTGATTTTCAAAGGAGCTAATTCCTCCTTTGAATTTTTTAACCAGTTCAAATTTACGTGCACGAGCCATATTTTTTGGTTGCTGCTTTGCAACTTTATGCTCCTTAAGACCCTCAGCACCTTTTTCAATACTCCGGCGACCAATAAAATGAATTTTCCCTGCAATCCACTGAACAGCAGTCCAGAGTCCTCGGCCGATCCATTTTGTAAACTTCCAGATAATCTTAATGGCCCATCTAGCAAAACGTGACATAAGTGACCTCTTTTTTTTACGACTCTTTCTTTTTCTCTTTTTTGCCATCTCTTTATCTCTAAAAGTACAATAGCTTTATAAAAATACTCTTAAAAGTTAACTTAGATGAAAGCAGCTAAGGTCGCATTACAAGACGCAGAGAAGATGAAGAATCTCTTATTGGAACAGCACCTATTGAACACAGACTATCTTCCAACTACAAATGCTGAATTCATTTTCTTCCCTTTAATTGATAACGAATACACTGATGAAGTCGAAGTTGTTGAAATGGATTTACAAAAAAAACAAAAAACTATCACAATTGATGATTTGTTTAGAGAATTTCTAACTGAAGAAGAGATGAAGCATGCACCAAGGTCTCAAGAGATCATTGGAGAAATTTTACTTTTAGAAATTCCTGATCAGCTAGTTGGAAAAGAGAAGCAAATAGCTGAAGCTTATCTTAAAACTGTCAAAAACATCAAAACTGTGGTTAAGAAAACTGCAATCCATTCTGGCCAGTTTCGAACTCGTCGTGTTGAGGTTTTAGCTGGAGTTGATACTAAAGAAACAACCCACTTAGAAAGTGGGGTTCGATTGTTTATGAATGTTGAAGAAACTTATTTTTCAGCAAGACTTGGGCATGAAAGGTTAAGAATTGCAAACTTAGTAAAAAAAGGTGAAGACGTCTTGGTAATGTTCTCTGGATCTGCCCCTTATCCTTTAGTTCTTGCAAAACACAGTGAAGCTAAGAAAATTATTGGAATTGAATTAAATCCTAAGGCGCATGGTTTTGCAATTACTAACAGAGAAAAAAATAAAGTTTCTGAAGAAAGAGTTCAACTTATCAATGATGATGTTCGAGTTGCTGTACCAAAACTAAAGCAACAGTTCGATCGAATTCTCATGCCACTTCCTAAAACTTCTGAAGAATTTTTAGATACTGCTCTTCCAGCAGCTAAGAAAGGTGCAATTATTCATTTGTACGCATTTCTAAACCAGAAGGAAATTGTTAATGAAGGTCAAAACATTGTAAATATTTGTGAAGAACTTGGTTTTGAGTTAGAGTTGATTAATACAGTTAAGTGTGGCCAGCATGCACCGTACACATTCCGTGTGTGTTATGATTTGAAAGTATTTTAGATGTAAATAAATTAAAAATTTTTTTAAAGTGTTTATTATGGAAAAGAAGAGACTATACCTATGTCGTCATGCGCACTATGCTAAGACCGAACATTTTCCAACTGGTGTTATAACTGCACTAGGTTTTAGCCAAGCTAACACCTTAGGGACATATCTAAAATCTGCATTACAAGTAGATCCAGCTGAATCTGTAATCTTGTGTTCTTCAATGAGTAGAAGTTATTTGACTGGTCTCGCAGTTGCCAGTTCTTTAGGGTTTCCTTTTGAGAAAAGCAGATTGATTGAAGATGACAGACTTATAGAACAAAGAAAACCAAGTCAAGAATATATCAAGGGAGTTGTTCTTCCATCTTTAGAAGAACAACTTCGCAGACATTCAGGCAGCACTATGGTTGCCATTTTACATGGAAACATTAACAAAGGTATTTTTGAACATCTTGGGACTAAGGTTCAAGGCATCATGTCAAATTGCGCAGTTTATGCTTTGGATTACACAGTACAAGGGTCTTTCATTGATAGAGAATTTTATCGTGCTCCGCAAGATATGTTGAATGACTTGAATCAAATTGCAGTAAAATAAGTTTAAATAAAACAGAGCAATAACGTTCAATCACTAACTTCTCTCACATGAATTATCTGCACTGGACACACTTCAGCAGCTTCCTCATTCTCAGCTTTATCATCAGAAGAAATCTCAAGCTCAAAATTCTCGCCAACTTTGGTAGCACCTTTTAATGTAGAAAGTCCATCTTCATCCATTTCCCAGAATTCCGGTAGGATTGCAGCACATGCTCCGCAGGATATACAATCAGGCCGCTCATGGATTACTTTAAGTTTTGTCATACAATCTCATTTTCCAACTTGACTTTTAAATGTTATGAGTGTAAATAAAGAATTAGTTCTGTAGAAACCCTGCCTTCGGCTCGGGGCGACGCAACGGGTTCCGCCTCTCAACTTCGCTAAAGCTCAGGTCGGAAGTGTAAACTCTATCAAAGATAACTTGGCCCCTGCACAAACGCCCCCGAAATGGTTTATACAGAACTTCAACAATTAAATTAGAAAAATAAAAAACAAAAAAAGTAATTTAATACTCACACCCTGAATAAGATGCAAGTGCTTCAAAGGATTGTGATCCTTGAACTACAGTTCCATCGCCAAAGATCCAAGTTGGATATCCAGTGATTCCTGCTGCATTACATTCAGCTTCGAATTCTGTACATTCTACATATGGTGCAGCATCAATTGCAGAGCCAAACATTGCTTTTTGATCTTCACAGTGTGGGCACCAGTAAGCTCCATAAAATTTAGCGCCTGATTCAGTTAAACATTCAGCTAGTGCAAGTTCAGCAGCAGCATCTCCAGTATCAACTGTTTCATCCCCAGTCACATCACTTGTAGTACAAGATGCTAAGAACAATGCAACAGTTAAAGTCATTAAAATAATTAATAATTTTTTCATAGTATTTTTCCCCCAAAAACGTTTAATAAAGATTAGACAAGTTTCTAGTTCTTATATTTTATGCTAATATCCAACAATTAATCATTTGGCGGCCATTTCTTTATTCATCTCCAACAATGAGATATAATGCCTCGTGACACACAAAGAATCATTTTGCATCTTAAGTTCGACTACTGCGCAATTTCCAAAATAATCTGTGTCTTCTCCTAAAGAACCCAAGAAACATCTATTCCTGTTTCCATGCAGTACAGCAAGAACATCTTTCCCTTCATGCCAACGCATAAAGTTCCGTAAAACATCATGAGTAAAATCTCCGATATGTCTTCTTTTAGAAGCGTTAATAGACCTAATTGAGCATTCCTGAAGTCCAGGCCTTGGAAAGTAGTTTCTTCCTAGTCTAATCTCACTAAAGTTTGCGCCAAGCAATTTGTATGCAATAACTCCAGTTACATTTGATCTCCTCAGATCACTTGTGACTAAGACTGAATTTTTGTAATCAAATCCGCGTGTTTTCAGATATCTTGAGAGAATTATTGGTTGTAGTAGTCCTTCAATTGAAGGCATTTCAGAATTGTTTGGTTTTGGTCCAACATTGTTTAGACCTAATCTATTACGGTCTCGTCTCCATTTATTCTCTAAAGTTTGATAGTGCCTAGTTAAGAATAATCTACTCATAGTAACTTCACCGAGATCGTCTAACTCTTGTTCTTGGAGCAGGTTTTTTTGTTTCTCGGCGACTATAATTGTTATCACTACTTCTTTTTTCATTTCTAGAATCATCTCTTCTGTTACTTGATTCCCGTTTAAATGAACCACTACTTCTGGAGTCATCTCGTCTACGTGAACTACTACGTCGACTTCCGGTGTTTACAGATTTATTCGCTTCTTCAACTGGTGGACGTTTTTTAATCACAATCATTGCATGATCCAATTCGAAGGGTTCAAGGCCACGCATATCTGTGATCATAAACTCTTTTCCAATTTCGTCTCTAACTTCTGCAAAGATTTGTTTAGGATCTTTTTTGATGTTAATACTTTTAGCTTTCACAGCCAATAGACCAACTCCGCCATCTTTCAAAAACATTCGAACATTTTTAAGAAAAATTCCTGCTTGATCTTTTTGTGCAATGTCTTGAAAGACTACATCAACTTCTGATACTCTGTCTGCATAAGTTTTCGGATGATGTGCATCGCCCATAATCGGTGCCATGTTTTCACGCTTCTTACACAAGAATACTAAGTCTCTAACAACTCGTGGTGCAAAATCTAAACAGAATACAAATCCTTCTTTGCCAACCATATCAGACACATAACTTGGTGTGTTTCCATGTGATGCACCAAGATACAATACAACGCTGCCTTCTCGAATTCCAGTATTCGGACTTCCTTTCAAAACATAAGCAGCTAGTTTACTCCGTTTAGCGTCCCATGCCCGATAAACTTTGCCGCCATCTTTGATTATTCTTTCACCAAAATGTGATTCAGTGCTGTTAGCAAGAGATTTGGTGTATAGCTGTCTCTTCTTAAAGTCAGTATAAATCTCAAAGATTCCTTGGGGCTTGATTCGAGCAGGTGCCATATTAACGCAAGAACAATTCTGTTTTATAAATGTAGGGGTTCTAAGAAAAGAAAAGAACTGGTTGAAATGAGCAAACAAGATTAAAATCACTTCTTCAAACAGATTTAACTACTACTTCATAACAAAAAACATACTTTCAAGCCAATAATCTTATAAAACACTGCCTCTCCAAACATCCTATGATTAAATCTCCAATTGCTAGAAAATCACAAAAACCAATCAAATCAGAGCTTTGCACCATTTTAATGGTTGACATTGTAGGTTATAGCAACCGCTCTGCGAACCTTACAAGAGAAAAATTTTCCGAGCTTCATGATGCTTTTGATTCTATCTCAAAAGATCTGTTTACAAAACATGACGGAAAAATTATCAACAAAGCAGGTGATGCTTACCTTACTAAATTTTCTTCAGCAACCAGTGCATTAAACTGTGCAATCGAGTTACAGGTCGCGTTCAAAAATTATTCCAGATGGAAAGAAGAATTAATGAAACTTCCAATTCGAGTTGCAATGCATACTGGCGAAGTTATTGTTCGAGGCACCAATTTGTTTGGAGACACTGTCAACACTGTTGCTAGAATCGAGTCTATTACTAAGTCTGGTGATATTGTAGTTAGTGAGAGTGTTTTTCATTCAGCTAATGGTAACAATGTTCCTTTTCGTTACATTGGTGCAAAGAAGATGAAGGGTCTCAAATATCCAATTAAACTTTTCTGTGTTAAGAAACCTTATCAGAAAATTCTCAATCCTAGTAGGTTATACCTCTCTGATTTTAAGAAAGTAAAATCCTTTTCAGTGACTGCTTTATTGTTTGGAGTTATAATTATTGTTGCTATTATGATTTTAGCATTCACTTTTGGATTATTATTTTAATAATTACATTTTCTGTAGAAACTTAATCGGGGGCGAATGTGCAGGGGCTAAAAAATATTCAATAGAGCCAGATCAAGCGACCTGAGCTTTTGCGAACTTCATCCCTCAGGGGATGATGGCTTAGAAATTTTAAAAAAATTTCCAGGAGTTGAGAGGCGCGATCCCGTTGCCCGCCCCGAGCCGAAGGCAGAGTTTTTACAGAAAAATAGATCCAACATCAAGGAAACAATTTCTTCCACTCTTCCTCTTTAAAACCAGTAAGCAGAACTTCTTTGCCATGCGCTTTACCGATTGCAAATGGTCGTTTAATCAAATTCCCATTCTTAGAAAGCAAATCTATTAACTCTTTCACAGACATGTCTTTACGTTTTTCTTTCAAATTCATTTCTCGATAAGTTTTGCCTGCCGTATTAAACAACCTGTTGATTGTCAACTTAAAAATCATTTTCTTCAACTCAGCTTTGTTTGGTGGTTGATCGCGAATTGGTATCTCAACAAAAGGAACTCCTCGAGAATTCAAAAACTTCTTAGCCTTGCGACAAGTCCCACATTTTTCGTAGCAATACAGTGTCAGAGTCATATTAGTACCAAGAACCTCAGATACTTTAATATTTCTATTTTTCATCCAAAATACTTTTAAACCAGGCCCACAAAAAGAACTTAAGCGAAAAGCGACTAACACATAAGTGGTAGTTGCTCGTTTGGAGCACAAAATGGGTCAAAAAACATTACTTGGAGATGCTGCAGAAAAAGCAGAACCAAAGAAAGCTAAAAAAAAATCAACCAAAAAAGCAGCAAAAAAAACTAAAGCAGCTAAAATCAATTCTGAAAGTTTAGATACTGCAGCGCAAGAATTCGTAGTTGAGAATGAAACACTATCTTCTGATTTAAGAACGGCAGTAGTACCGCATTATGAAGATCTGCCACAAGCTACTGGCAAGAAAGATAAAGTTCAATCTAAACCTAAACGTAGAAAGGTAAAAGCAATTTTTGCAAGAGAAAAAACTATCACTGAATCCAGTGAAGAAGCAAGAGAATTTTATAACCAATCTCGTTTTGGAAACATCTCAGAAGGTGGAAAAGTAGAATTATCTCTACTCGAAGCACTTTACCTTTTTGAGAAAGGACGACTTGATTTAAGGAGCGAAGCTGGTCGTAAAGTAACTTTTGAAAGTTATGTGCGAAAAGCAAGAAAAGTTGAACCAAATTTTTGGATTCGTTATTCTGTATTTAAGGACATTCGTAACCGTGGTTACATCATTAAGACTGCATTAAAGTTCGGAGCAGATTTTCGTGTATACGACAGAGGAATTAAACCTGGTGAAGATCATGCAAAATGGGTTGTATACCCAGTCCATGAGGGCGAAACTTTGACTTGGCATGATTTTAGTGCGAAGAACCGGGTAGCTCACAGCACCAAGAAACGTCTTTTAATCGGAGTTGTAGATGATGAAGGCGATGTAACTTATTATGTAGTTAAGTGGATGAAACCTTAATGTTCTTATTTTTTTTCTTTATCATTTTTGGATTGTATTTCTAGTATCCCAGGATCTAATCATAACTTGATTCACACTAAACATAGCAACACAAGATCGTAAAACTTTTATACTAAACACTTCTCATATTCCTAACGTATGGAAAACTTACGTATAGGCCTAACTTATTCTGATGTACTTTTAGTACCCAAAAAAACTCCACTAAAATCACGGAGTGAAGCAAATGTGACATCCAAATTCTCTCGGAATGTCAAATTAAATTTGCCAATAGTGGCATCTAACATGGTCTCTGTTTGTGAGAGCAAAATGGCAATTGCCTTAGCACGTGTTGGTGCAATTGGTGTGATCCATCAATTTAACAAAATCAAAGATCAAGCAGAAGAAGTTACTAAAGTTAAACGTAGTACTTGTTATGTAATTGATCATCCACTTTGTATTACAGCGGGTTCCACAATCGAAGCTGCTGTGAAAGTAATGGAAGAAAAAAATGTCACAAGCCTTTTAGTAACTACTACTGGCGATGGGCATGGTGAGTTGCAAGGAATTTTTACTTCTAGGGATTATCTTTTTGAAGAAAACAGAGAACGATTAGTTAGGGAAGTAATGACTAACAAAGAGAATCTGATTGTCGCAAACCCTAGCATCTCCTCAAATGAAGCTAAGCAATTATTGCACACTAATCGAATTGAAAAATTACCTCTTCTTGATGAAAGAGGAAAAATTAGTGGATTAATCACAACTAAAGATATTAGAAAACTTGAGCAGTGGAACAATGCAAATCGTGATTCTAAGGGCCGATTAGTTGTAGCAGCAGCTGTTGGAGTGAAAGATGCACTAGAGCGAGCAGGGGCACTTGTTGAAGCAGGTGTTGACGTCTTAGTTTTAGATATTGCTCATTGTCATTCTGATTATGCTATCCAACGAATCCGGGAATTAAAACAAGCCTTCCCTCATATTGATGTGGTGGCAGGTAACATTGCAACCAAAGAAGCAGCAAGGGATCTCATAGCAGCTGGTGCTGATGGGTTAAAAGTTGGTATTGGTCCAAGTCCTGTTTGTACTACTAGAATAATGAGTGGGTCAGGTGTGCCTCAACTTACTGCAGTCTTTGACGTATGTCAAATTGCAAAACAACATGGGGTTCCTGTTTGTGCAGATGGTGGAATTACTTATCCAGGTGATGTTGCAAAGGCTTTAGCTGCAGGGGCATCTTCGATTATGACAGGTTCAAAATTTGCTGGTTGTAAAGAAAGCCCTGGTATGATTTTTACTAAAGATGGCAGACGTTACAAGAGATACATGGGCAGCGCGTCTTATCAGAACAATCATGAAAAAGCAGAAAAGATGAAAGGTAAACATATCAAAGAAAAGTTAAACATTCATGTAGAGGGTGTGCCTATTCTTGTCGACTATAAAGGGCCAGCTGCAGGGGTTGTGGAAAGCCTCATAAAAGGACTTAGGAGTGGGATTAGTTATTGCGGGGCAAGAGATATTCAGTCTATGCAAGCTAATGCTGAGTTTATGCAAATCACTAGTGCTGGTTGGCATGAGAGTGGTTCACGTGGTAATAAGATGAGTGATTAGTTTTACATAGAAAAACCAAGTGCAAACGCAACTTAATATCAATAAGTTTCTACTGGCCCAGGGATCTATTCTTCCAAAAGTACTTTCGGAAATGGATTAAACACATACTCTTTGTATATCACCCATGTTTGGTAATTTTGCACAACTGAAGAAAATTTAGATTTAAAATCTAATACTAGTGAGTGCAGATCATTGATATGTTTGACAACTACATAGTTTCTAATGTCCCATGCACCTACCATTTTTTTAATTGAAAAAACATATGGTGATTGTTTGTAATAACTGATAAATTTCTTCTCATCACTTTGTTTCATATTTGAGGAATTAAAACAGAAGACATAACCTTGGTAATCTAAATCTGAGTAGTTTAGTAAACAGGTAAATCCTTTAATAATCCCACTCGCTAGCATTTTTTTAATCCTCCTTGAAATTGCATCATGACTCAAGGGGATTTTTTCTGAAATTTTGTATGAAGACAGTCTGGCATTTCCGGAAAGGATTTCCAAAATTGAAAGGTCAAGCTGATCTAGCTTTACTTCTCCTAGTTTTTTCTTCGTACTATTCTTATTGGAAACTTTCCCACCTAATTTCAATTGACGAACTTCAGGAAAAGCATTGTTTTCTTGTACTTCAATTACAACTTCGGTATCTTTTTTCAAAATAATGTCTTCAAACTGTCCCAGAATGGAATAAACTAGTGCATCAAAATCAAGTACATTTTGCGCAAGAACTACAATCTCAAAATCCCAATGGTCATTGTAACGAATTACTCGAAGAACTGACGGATGTGTGTCCAAGGTGGACACAAATTTCTTAACTAGATTTTTTTTTTCATCATCTACAACTAAAAGGATATGGTACTTTTGGTATCCTAACTTTTCATAGTTAATAGTTGCATATGAGCGGAGCACAATTCCTTTTTCCAAAAATTTATGGTATCTATACTGAACAGACTCTTTTGATAAATGGACTTTCTTTGCAATTTCCGTAAAACTGATTCTAGAATTTTTCAAAAGATAATAAAGAATTTTTTTATCACTCAGATCTAACTTATGGTGTTTTGTGTGCATTGCATCAAATATGGGGATTTCTAGCATAATTCAAGTTACATTGCAAAAACTATTTAAATTTTGCGTCAAATATTCAATTTCCAGTAAATATTCTTTTGTATGGCAACTGTTCATTAGTAATTATAAACTGACTGAGGTGTCAAATATGAAAAATAATAATCTTGTATCATTAATTGCAACTGCTGGAATAATCGCAGGTACCACTGCTGGATGCACAGGCTATGATAATGCTAGAACTCCAGCCGGCCATGAGGGTTATGTATTTCATGATCCTATTTTCATGGGGAAACAGGAATTTGTTGAAACTCAGGTTGGGCCTACTTCGACAGGACTTGTTTGGCGGCAATTTGTTGAAAACATCGACATGCGTCCAGACACTTATGGGGAGAAGTACAAAATTGTCACCAATAAAGACATGAATCTCACCTTTGAATCATATGCTAGAATCAAATTAAAGCAAGGAACTGTCAAAGAAATAGTTGAAGAATTTGGCGGAGAGGATTGGTTTGAGAACAATGTTAAAAGACCATATCGTAGTTCTGTTCGTGAGGAAGTTCGTAAATATGATCCATTTGAAGTAAAAAATAACACTGAGAAGATTGCAGTGGATACTCTCACAAGGCTTAGAGAGCGCTATGATGGCACTCCAATTATTTTTGAGTCTTTGGACATTGGAAATATAGATTATCCTGAGAATGTTCAGACTGAGATTAATGCAAAGGTTGCAGCAGATCAACGTTTGGAGCGATCGAAAGTTGAGACTTATATTGCAAGAGAAGATGCTGAAACTTTACGTGAGATAGCGAAAGGAAAACGTGACTCGCAGAAAATTATTAATGAGACTTTAACTCCGCGTTATCTTCAGTATGAAGCTATCGAAACTTATCGGCAGCTTGCAAAATCTGAAAACACTACTTTTGTAGTAGCTCCAACAAGTAATGAGGGGACTGGTATGCCTTTGATTATTGGTGCGAACTAAGAATTGCTGCAGTTTTTACTAATAACAACTGTCCATTTTTTT